>WUUC01199889.1_pt1 | contig 10971 bp, 6 predicted proteins | sample 6278441 | NCBI WGS metagenome assembly WUUC01 (sample SAMN13675441, study PRJNA597444) | soil metagenome | isolation source: soil | place: USA: Washington | collected 2017-10 | reverse complement strand
TCGCTCGCGAGGTCGGCGGCGACGTGCCGCCACATCAGGTGGGTCTGGGGGAAGCCGTGGAGCAACACGACCGGGTCACCCGTGCCGCCGACCGCGACATTGAGCGACACGCCGTCGGCGACCGGGACCTGCCGGTACTCGAATCCGGTGATCTGCATGCCGCCAGCTTTCGACCGGGCGATCAGCACCCGGTCAGCGGCCGCTCAGCGCGTTACAGTGCGAGCGGTGATCACGTTCCGGGTGCTCGGGCCGCTCGTGGCCGAGGACGCGCGGGGGCCGGTCGACCTGAAGGGGCCGCGGCACCGCGCCGTGCTGGCCCGGCTGCTCGTCGCGCGGGGGCGGGTCGTACCCGTGGACCGGCTCGTCGACGACCTGTGGGAGGACCCGCCCGACGGCGCCGTGGGTGCCGTCCAGACGTTCGTCGCCGCGCTGCGCAAGGCACTGGAACCCGATCGAGCACCGAGAGCACCCGCCCGGCTGATCGTCACGGCCGCTCCCGGCTACGCACTGCGAGCAGAAGCCGTGGACGCGTGGCAGTGCGAGACGGCCGTGATCACCGCGGGCACGCTGCTGGACGGGCAGGACGCGGCGGCCGCCCTCGCCGAGGTGGAGGAGTCGCTCGGCCTGTGGCGCGGTCCCGCGTACGCCGAGTTCGCGGACCAGCCGTGGGCACGCGGCGAGATCGCCCGCCTCGACGAGCTGCGGCTGCTGGCCACCGAACGCCGCGGCACCGCACTGCTGGCCCTCGGCCGGGCGGCGGAGGCGGTCCCGGACCTCGAGGTGCACGTCGACGCCCACCCGTGGCGCGAGGAGGGCTGGCGCCTGCTCGCCCTGGCCCGCTACCAGGCGGGCCGCCAGGGCGACGCCCTGGACACGCTGCGCCGCGCCCGGCACGTCCTGGCCGCCGAACTGGGCCTCGACCCGGGTCCGGCGCTGCGCACCCTCGAGGCGGACATCCTCGCCCAGGCGCCGTCCCTCACCGCGTCGAGCCGGGCCGCCGCTGTCCCGGCCGGCCGGTCGCCGGTCGCCGGCGACGGGCCCGCGGCCGACCCCGCCTCTCCCGGCCCTCCGGCGTCCTCCGGTCTCGTCGGTCGGCAGGCGGAGTGGGCGGTGCTCGACGGCGCGGCGGCGGCCGTCATCGCCGCCGGCGCGCCGGGGCTGGTGCTCGTCGCGGGGGAGGCGGGAGGCGGCAAGACCGCGCTGGCCGAGGCGTTCGCGCGCCACCTCGCCGCGCGGGGGTGGGCCACGGCCTGGGGGAGCAACCCCGACGACGACGGCCTCCCCGCGGCGTGGCCGTGGACCCAGGTCCTGACCGCCCTTCCCGGTGTGGCGCCCGCACCGGACCTCGCGGCCGACCCGGCCGTCGCGCGGTTCCACTGGCACCGGGCGGTCGCCGGTCATCTCGCCCGGCACGCGCCGCTGCTCGTGGTGCTCGACGACCTGCACCGGGCGGGGGAGGAGACCCTGGCGCTGCTCGCGTCCGTGGTCACCGACCCGGCGCCGGGCGCGGTGCTGGTCCTCGCGACCTACCGCACGACCGACGTCCCCGCCCGGCTCGCCGGGCTGCTCGGCCGGGTCGCGCGTGCCGAACCCCTCCGCGTCTACCTCGGCGGGCTGCCCCGGGAGGACGTGGCCGCCCTGGTGCGCGCCACGACCGGGCGCGAGGTCGGCCCGGCCACCGCGCGCCTGCTCCACCGGCGCAGCGGCGGCAACCCGTTCTTCGTCCGCGAGCTGGCCCGGCTGCTCGATACCGATACCGACCTGTCCGCCGTGCCGGCCGGGGTGCGCGACGTCGTGCGCCACCGCCTGGCGACGCTGCCGGAGCCCGTCCGGTCGGTGCTGCTGCGGGCCGCCGTGCTCGGCCCCGACGTCGACCTCGACCTGCTGCCCGCCGGTGACGTGCCCGGTGACGCCGGCGACGTCCTGGACGCGGCCGAGGCCGCCGCCGACCGCGGCTTCCTCGTCGAGTACGGGCCGGGCCGGTTCCGCTTCGCGCACGCCCTCGTCCGCGACACCCTCTACCAGGACCTCTCCCGCTCCCGCCGCGCCCGGTGGCACGCGCGGATCGCGGCGGCGATCGAGGAGCGGCGGCCCGACGACGTCGAGGCGCTGGCCCACCACTTCCCGCTCGCGGGCGACGCGCCGAAGGCCGTCCGCTACGCGCGCGCCGCCGCCGAACGGGCGGAACGCCGCTTCGCCCCGCACGAGGCCGCCCGCCTGTGGCGCGTGGCCCTGGACCAAGCGGGCGACGCGCCGGGGGAGCGGCTGGACCTGGTCATGGGACTCGTGCGGGCCCTGGCGGTGACCGGCGCGCTCGCCGACGCCCGCCGCCTCCGCGCCGAGGCGCTCACGCTGGCCACCGCACTCGACGAGCCGGCGCGGACCGCCCGCGTGCTGGCCGCGTTCGACGTGCCTGCCATCTGGACCGAGAACGACGACCCGGAGCTGGCGCAGCGAGTGGTCGCCGTCGCCGAGCACGCGCTCGCCGCCCTGCCACCGCACGAGAAGGCGCTCCGCAGCAGGCTGCTGTCCACCGTGGCGCTGGAACTGCGCGCCACCGGCGGGGACCGCGCCCGCGCGGCCGCGCGGGAGGCCGAGGCCCTCGCGCGGGAGCTGGACGACCCGGCGGTGCTGGCGTTCGCGCTCAACGCCCGCTTCATGCAGTCGTTCGAGCGGGCGGGGCTGGCACCGGAACGCGTGCGGATCGGTGCGGAGCTGGTCGACCTCGCGGCCCGGCACGCGCTGGTGACGTTCGAGGTGCTGGGCCACCTGATCCTGGTCCAGGCTCACGCCGCGCTGGCCGACCTGACGGCTGCCGACCGGCACGCCGAGGCCGCCGACCGGCTCGGCGACCGGTACGAGATCCCGCTGGTGGGGGTCTTCACCGACTGGTACCGCGCGCTGCGGGCCAGCCTGCGCGGCGAACCCGCCGAGGCGGCCTACCGCGCGGCCGCCGCCCGCCTGCCGGACAGCGGCATGACCGGGGTGGACGACGGGATCCTCGGCCTGGCCCTGCTGTGCGACCGCCTCCAGCGCGGTGCGCCTCCGCTGCCCGACGTGTTCGGCGGATACGAGGACTGGTGCCGCCCCCTGGTCCTCCTCGCGGAGGGCCGAGCCGAGGAGGCCCGGCGGAGGGTCGTCCCACCCGCCCCGCGCGACCTCCTGTACGAGGCCCGCACCTGCCTCCACGCGCTGACCGCCCTCGCCCTCGACGACCGCCCGGCCATGACCCGCCTGCACACCGACCTGCTCCCGGCGGCGGACGAGCTGGCCGGGGCGGGCAGCGGCATGCTCACCCTGCGCCCCGTCGCGCACTACCTCGCCGAGCTGGCCACCGCACTCGGCCACGGGACCGAGGCCGCCGGCCACCGCAGGCAGGCCCTCGCCGTCGCCACCCGGGCAGGCACACCGGTGCCCGGCTGACCGGCCCTCGCGGTGGGGGTGGATCCGGTTGAGCGGCCCGATTCCGGTTATCCCGTGGGCTCTGGACTGGAGGTGCCATGGGCGTGGGAATCGGGCCGGTCGAGCCGGTGTGGGCTGGGGTGCGGCGGATCGCCGTGCTGCGGGGTGGCGGGCTCGGGGACCTCATGTTCGCGATGCCCGCGATCGAGGCGTTGCGTGCCGCCTACCCCGACGCCGAGATCGTGCTGCTCGGGGTGCCGCAGTTCGCCGGGCTCCTCGCGGACCGGCCCGGCCCGGTCGACCGGGTGGTGACCGTGCCGCCGTCGACCGGGGTCTACGAGCCGGGCGGTCCCGTCGACGACGAGGACGCCTGGGCGGAGTTCGTCGAGCGGATCGGGGGTGGCGTCGACCTCGCCGTGCAGCTGCACGGCGGGGGCCGGTGGTCCAACCCCTTCCTCCAGCGCCTCGAACCGACGTGGACGGTGGGTGCGCGCACGCCCGACGCGGCCGAGCCCACCCGCTGGCTGCCCTACCGCTACTACCAGAACGAGGTCATGCGGGCGCTGGAGATCGTGGGGCTCGCCGGTGCCACGCCGGTGACCGTCGTGCCCGGGCTCGCGGTGACCCAGGCGGACCGCGACGCCGCGGCACACGCGCTGCGCGGGCTGCCCGGGCCGCTGCTCACCCTCCACCCCGGTGCGACCGACCCGCGCAGGCGCTGGCCCGCCGACCGGTTCGCGGAGGTCGCCGCGACGTTCGCCGCCCGCGGGGCCGGGGTGGCGGTGGTCGGGTCGCCCGCCGAACGCGACCTCGTGGAGAAGGTCGCCGCGCTCGCCGGGGAACGCCAGGTCCGCCCGCTCTCCGACCTCACCCTGTCGGGGCTGTGCGGGGTGCTCGCCGCCAGCCGGGTCGTGCTCGCCAACGACAGCGGCCCGCGGCACCTCGCGGAGGCGGTCGGCACCGCCACCGCCGGTGTGTTCTGGCTGGGCAACGCGCTGAACGCCGGCTCGTTCGGCCGCGCCCGCCACCGGGTCCTGCTGTCCTGGACGACCGAGTGCCCGGTCTGCGGCGTCGACTGCACCCGGGAGGACCTGCCGCGGTGCCCGCACGACGACTCGTTCGTCGCGGGCGTGCCGGTGGCCGACGCACTGCGCGAGGTCTCCGACCTGTTCGGGTGACCCCGCGTTGCCGGAAGGGGCGGCCGGGGGAACCAGCCGCCCCTTCCGGAGCCTAGGAACCGGTGGCCGTCGAGCCGGTCGTCGTGTCGGAGCCCCGGAACTCCTCGAACACCTCGGTCACCTCGACCTCGCGGTCCGGCACGGTGGTCGGCGACTCGAGGTGGATGGCACCGGTCGGCAGGATGCCCACCCCGCCGTACCTGGCCATCACCCGCCACTGGGCGCCCACGTCCTCGCCCGCGTGCTCCACCGGCAGGTCCGGCCAGAAGTCGAACCCGCCGCACTCGACCAGGGCCGCCCGGTCGTAGAGCACGCAGCCGCCGACCCACGCGACCTTGTAGGCGCGCCACTCGCCCGGTTCGAGGTCCAGGCGCTGCGCCAGGTGGTGGGGGTTGGCCGCCGCGTTGAGCGAGGCGCGCCACCACGCCGGGCTGGTCCGCGTCATCGTCTCCGGGACGACCGGGCCCTCCCACTCCTCGTAGAACGCGAGCTGGTGGGGGCGCACGTCGTCCACGTAGGACAGCCCCTGCACGGCGGCGCCGACGAAACCGCAGCCCAGCTCGCCGATCGCGGTGCGCATGCGGCCCAGCGCCTCGGGCTCGAGCCACACGTCGTCGTCGAGGAACAGCACGTACGGCGCGGTGGCCTGCCGCAGCAGGAAGTCCCGGTGCTCGGCGAGGCCCCGGCGCGGCAGGTGCCGCGTGAACGTGACGTCCTGGCCCGCGAGCCGCAGCACCCGCGCCATCGACTGCGCCGGTGGCGTCGCGTAGGAGGGGTCGCCGTCGGACTGGTCGCTCACGATCACCCGGAAGCGGCGGTAGGTCTGGGCGGCGAGCCCGGCCAGCGTCGTGGCGAGCTCGACCTGCCGGTTGCGGGTGGGGATCACGATGTCCACGTCGGGAAGGGCCGAGTCGGTCATGGCCCGGGGGGTGCCCGGGCGGTGGCCGGTGAAACGGGGTCAGTCGAAGAACCGCGCCATGTGTTCGGGCGTCGGTGGCTGCGCGTCGGCGGGCAGCGGGGTGAGGTCGCCGAAGATGCTGGCGCCGTCGCAGGACACGTGCCGGGGGTACCAGCGGCGGTCGCTGCCCGAGCGCGCGCAGATGCCCTTGATGGTCTGCACGTCGAGCAGGCGGACGTGCGTCGGGTCCGCCACGGCGTTGACGTAGCGCCACCACGGCGACAGGACGTGCAGGACGCCGCCCGGGCGCAGGACGCGGTGGCACTCGTCGACGAGCGGCAGGAAGTCGATCAGGTGTTCGAGGACGTGGACCGCGAACACCCGGTCGACCGAGCCGTCCGGGGCGGGGATGCCGTCGGTGAGGTCCGCGACCACGTCCACGCCGGCCGCGTGCCGCACGTCCACCCCGATGTTGCCGGGGTACTGCTTCTGGTCGCCGCAGCCGATGTCGAGGCACACCGGCGCCCGGCCGGCCACCCGGACCCGGTCCCACACCGCGAGCACGCCCGCGGTCCTGCCGATGAGGTCGCGGGCCACGTCGAGGTCCCCGGGCCGCGACACCTCACCGGTCACGTGGGCGACACCGCCCCGGAACTCCGTCCGCAGGTCCAGGTCGCGCACCCGGTCGTCGTGCTTGAACGTCTCGGCGACGGTCTCGGCCAGGTACCGGTCGAGGCGGTCCAGGCGGTCGGTGGACAGCGGCGTGAGCGGCAGAGTCATGGTGCTCCGTTTCTCGGCGGCGGTCGGCGCCTTCTGCGTTGCCCGCCACGTCGCCGCCAAACCGCGTCAGGCCGAGCGCTTCTCCGCCGCGGCCGCGAGGAGGTAGGAGGCCAGCGCGTCGGCCATCACGGCGTAGCCGGCCGCCGACGGGTGGAACCGGTCGGCCGAGAAGAGCCGCTCGTCGCTCGCGAACCGGGCGAACACCTCGGGCCCGACGTGCGCGACCACGCCCCCCGCAGCCGTGGCCGCGTCGGCCTGCGCGCGGGCGTAGGCCCTGCTGGCCTGCGACGCCATCTCCCGGAACGCGGGCGGCACGTGGGCGAGGACCCCCATGTCGGGCGCGGTGACGACGATCGTCCGCGCACCGGCGCGGGTCAGGTCGGCGACGGTGTCGTGGAGCAGCCGGGCACCGACCTCGGGCGGGGTGAGCCGGGTGAGGTCGTTCGCCCCGATGACGACCAGCGCGAGGTCGACACCCGCCCGGACGGCGGCACGCACCTGGGGCGCCAGATCGGCGGACCGGGCACCGGGCACCGCGTGCACGGTGAGGTCGACCTCGTGCCCCGCCGCCCGGAGCTCGTCGGCGAGGAGGTAGCCGATGCTCTGCTCGGCCCTGGCGCACCCGACGCCCGCCGCGAGCGAGTCACCGAGGACGCGGAAGCGGATGTTCGTGTTCATCGCCTACCACAACGCCGGAGGACGCCCATCTGCTCCCGACCAGCCCGTCACCCGATCCAGTGAGATCCAGTTCTCAGTCCGCGGCGGGTCCCACGGGCATCAGTGGTTCCACCGATGTCTCCGCGGAACGGCTCGTCAACAGTGGCCCAGGTGCTGGTCGAAGCGAAGCCGTACGTCCGGAAGGGCATCCCGCCACGTGCACTTTCACGGCAAACCAAGGAAAAGCACCGTCATTCGTCCTACGGTGTGCACGTGCCAGCCGTGCACGGACTCGTCGGCCGGGACGCGGAGCTCACCCGCCTCACGGAACTGGTCGACGCCCTGACCCGAGGCACCGGACGAGCTGTCCTCGTCGAAGGCGAGCCGGGCATCGGTAAGTCGTCACTCGTCCGGGCTGCAATGGCGCTCGCCGAGCAGCAGGACTGCCGCGTGCACTGGGCCGCCGCGGACGAACTGGGACGTGCCCTGCCCCTGCGACCGGTGCTGGACGCCTTCCGGGGGCTTGACCCGGTGGATGTGCCGAGGCTCGCGACCCTGCGGCGCCTGCTCCGCGGTGAGGTGCTGACCGACGTCGAGCCGACCGCCGCCGCATCGGAACAGGTCTTCGCGCTGGTGGCGGAGTTGGCAGCGGCCACCCCCACCGTCCTGGTCGTGGACGACCTGCAGTGGGCCGACCAGATGACGATCGCTGTGTGGGAGCGCTTGGCCCTGTCTGTGAGCAGGTTGCCGCTGCTGTTGATCGGTGTCCTGCGCCCGGTGCCCGAACGCGACGAGATCCGCACTCTCCGCCGTACCGCCGACGGGTCCCTCGTCATCCGGCTCTCCGGGCTGCGGGACGTCGCCGCGACGAGCCTGCTCACCGGACTGGCCGGCGGTCAGCCCGGACCGGGCCTGCTCGGCGTCGCGTCCAGCGCGTCCGGTAACCCCTTGTACCTCAAGGAGTTGGTGGCCGCTCTGGTCCGGGCCGGCCGTGTGGTGGTCAACGCCGGTGTCGCCGAGCTGGCGCGTGGTCCCGTGCCCGGGACGCTCCTGGGTGCCATCGCCGACAGGCTTGACTTCCTGCCTCGGGGCGTCCGCACCACGCTGCGGGCAGCTGCTCTGCTGGAGGTCGAGTTCGGGGTCGGCGACCTCGCCATCGTGGTCAACCGCCGGGTTCCCGACCTCGTACCGGACATCGACCACGCCACAGCGGCGGGTGTGCTGGTGGAGGCCGGAGAGCGGCTCTCGTTCCGGCATCCCGTCATCCGGGCAGCTTTGTACGACGAGATGGCCCCGGCGGTACGCCAGGCCTGGCACCGGGACGCTGCCCGCGCGTTCGTGACCGCCGGCGTACCCGTGCACCGCATCGCCAGACAGCTGCTGCAGACGATCAGCGGAGCGGACGAGGGTCCGTTGGACGACCTGCTGTCGGACTGGCTCGCCGACAACGCGCCCGCCCTCGTGGCGCAGGCACCGAGGGCGGCGGTCGATCTGCTGCGGCAGGCCTGCCGAGGCGCGCCGGTGACGACCCGGCGTGGGGCCCGGCTTGCCTCACGGCTGGCGGAGGCCCTGTTCCAGTCAGGCGATCACGCGGAGGCGGAGCGGATCGCCCGGCACGCCATGGAGGTCGTGCCGGACACCGACCTGCTCGTCGACCTGCACTGGACGACTGCACAGTGCGGAGCGTTCACGGGACAGACCGAGAAGGTCCTCACCGCGTTGTCCCGTGCGATCGCGCTGCCGGAGGTGTCGGATCGGCACCGTGCGCGGCTGCTCGTGATGGCGGCCCGTGCCCACCGCGCCCGCGGGGAGGTGATCCTCGCCGGGGAGGTGGCGACAACGGCCCTGGCGACCGCGGAGGAGATCGGGGACATCTGGACGATCGGCTGGTCGCTGCACGTCCTGATCGTCGTGTCGATGATGCGGGGGGACGTCGCGGCCGCGCTGCCGATGTTCGAACGGGCTCTCGACGTGGTGGGTGACGATCCCGCGCTGACCGACCTCGGGTTGCTGCTGCGGATCAACAGGGCGATCGCCCTCGGTGACCTCGACCGCTACGGCGAGGCGCTGGACGCGGCCGCGCACGTGCGGCAGCTGGCCGACCGGGCGGGCAACCTGGTTCGGCTCGCGCAGGCGCGCTGCGCACTGGGCGAGCTCGAGTTCGAGACCGGGCAGTGGGACGAGGCACTGGTCGAGGTGGAGGCCTTGCCCGACGAGGTGAAGGACGCAGGTGTGCGGTGTTGCGGTCGCGGCATAGCGGCCGTCATCGCGTTCCACCGCGGCGATGTGGAAGAGGCGCGACGACACCTGCGGCTCGTCGCGCCGAGCGCCGAGCGGCTGGGCAACCGGGTGGTCGCGTCGCTCACGTTGGCCCGCAGCCTCGACCACGAGCTTGCCGACGAGCCCGGCGAGGCACTCGAGGTGCTCACCGTGTGCCTCGGGCAGGCCGAGGAGCTCGACGAGATGGAGGACCTCCTGCCCGAGGCGGCGCGATTGGCCGCGGCTACCGGCGCGTCGGACGTCCTGGCCGATGTCGTGGCGCGGGCGGGGACCATCGCGGACCGTTCGCGGGTACCGCACCGGCTCGGTGCCGCGGCGTACTGCCGCGGCCTCGCCGACGACAGCCCGACGGTGCTGCTCCTGGCCGCGGAGCAGTACCAGCAGGCAGGTCTGCCCCTGCCGCGGGCGAGGGCACTCGAGGCCGCGGCGATCGGGTTCGCCGAGCGGGGTGACCTCGACGCCGCCAGGTCGGCGTTCACGCGCGCGGACGAACACTTCGACAGTCTCGGCGCGAGCTGGGATGTCGGACGGCTGCGTGCGGCGCTCCGGCGGTACGGGATCCGCCGGGGACCACGTGCGCGGCACCGGCGGGCGAGCACCGGGTGGGACAGCCTGACCACGGCCGAGCTGAAGGTGGCCACGCTGGTGGCCGAAGGCCTCTCGAACCGGGAGATCGCCGAGCGGCTGGTGGTGTCCGTGCGCACGGTCGAGACGCACATGTCCCACATCCTCGGCAAGCTGGGGATGCGGTCGCGGGTGGACGTCGCCCGCGCCCGGGTGTCCCACGGTCGGGGGCACCCGGGCGCGTGACGAACGGTGTGCGTTACGGGGTCCAGGCCGCGTTGACTGCCCAGCTCACGTCCTGTGCGTACGAGGTCGGGTTGTCGTACGTGTGTGCGCCTCCGCTGGAGGCGACCCACACCTCCTCCGAGTAGTGGCGGATGTTCGTGCCCAGCTCGTTGACCGACGCCAGCCGGATGCCGCCCGTGCCCGGTTGGGCGCAGAACGTCGCGTCGCGGCGGTAGAGGTCCGTGTTCTCGTTCGCCGAGAGGCGGACGCGGAACGCCGCGTGGCGCAGGTAGTTGCCCGGGAAGTTGCGGGACTCGAGCGAGTAGCACGACGGGTCGGCCAGGCCCCGCCGGATGACGAACGTCGCGTCCGCCTTCGTCGTCGCGTCCGTCGTGGCCGTCACGACGTCGGTGCGGGCCAGGCCGTCGCGGTGGCGCAGGTAGCGGGTCGTGAAGCCCGGGGTGGTCACCTGGAACGACCGCGCCTGGTCCCGCGGCAGGTCGGCACCGCTGCGCCACAGCGGGATGGTCGCCGCCCACGTCGTGTCCTGTGCGAAGCCCGTCGCGGTGTCCCACGGGTTGGGGCCGCCCTGGCGTGCCAGGTGGACCGCCTCGCCGTAGTGCCGCACGAAGGCGCCCGGGTTGTTGTAGGACTCGAGCGCGGTCGCGCCCCACCCGGAGCGGGCGCAGAACGTGGCGTCGCCCGCGAAGCCGGCACTGCCGTCGTTCTGGTCGCTGCGCAGCCGCGACGACGCGTGCCGCAGGAACCGGCCCGGGAAGTTGCGCGACTCGAACGACACGCACGACGCGCTGGCGAGCCCCGGCCGGGCCCAGAACGTCGCGTCCTGCTTGACCACGTCCGTCCCGTTGTCGGTGTCCGTGCGCGCCAGGCTGTCCTGGTGGCGCAGGTACCGGTTGGTGAACCCCGGCGTCGTCACCCGCAGGGACACCAGCTCACCCTGGTTCACCGACGTGCCCGACGCCGCCG
>WUUC01131411.1_pt1 | contig 10971 bp, 7 predicted proteins | sample 6278441 | NCBI WGS metagenome assembly WUUC01 (sample SAMN13675441, study PRJNA597444) | soil metagenome | isolation source: soil | place: USA: Washington | collected 2017-10 | reverse complement strand
GCTGGCGCCGGCGACTGCGCCGGCGCTCTGGATCATCGGCGTGGCAGGCCTGGGCTTCGGCTGGCGCCGGCTGCATGACGCCAGACCCGAGTGGTGGACGGTCGCCGCCACCGTGGGCGCATACGTGGCCCTGTGCGCGCCGGTCCTGCTCTCCGGTCGGCCGACGTTCGCCGGCTACCTGCTCGACACCACGGCGGGCATCCAGCTCGTCGGCGCCGAGTTCCTGCTCCAGCACGGCCGCGACTTCTCCTCGATCCCCGACTCGTCGCTGCGCGGCGCCCTCGACAACTTCTTCGGCGCCCAGTACCCGAGCGGCGGCCACGTTCTGCTGGGCGGGGTCGGACGGCCGCTGCCGGTGTCCCTGATCTGGCTCTACGCGCCCTACCTCGCCCTGATGGCCGCGCTGACGGCGCCGTCGCTCAGCTTCATCGTGAGGCGCTCCGGCGCGCCGAGGTGGCTGGCGACGGCGGGCGCGCTCGCCGGCGCGATGCCCGCCCTGGTGTACGCCTACACCCAGCAGGGCTCGATCAAGGAGATCACGGTCCTGCCGCTGCTGCTCGTGCTCGGTGCCCTGCTGGTCCTGACCCGCGACATCTGGCGGGCAGGCCCGCGGGGCGCGATCCCGCTGGCCGTGGTCGCAGCCGGCGGGATCGGAGCGATCGGCCTGGCCTTCGCCGCCTGGCTCGGCCTGGTGGCGCTGGCCGCGCTCGCGATCGGGCTCGCAACGGCTGCGCCGGCAGAACGGCGGCCCAAGGCGGTGGCCCTGCGGGTCGCGCCCGCCCTCGCGCTCACCGCGCTGCTGCTGCTGCCGACGATCGCGGACTTCCGCAAGGCGTTGGGAATCGGCGACGCCTTTGACCAGGGCAACGTCGTCGCCGTGTCCGATCCCGGCAACCTGGTGCGACCGTTGCTGAACGAGCAGGTGGCCGGGATCTGGCTGCACGGCAGCCATCGCGTCGATCCTGGGCACTACCTCCAGGAGACCTACATCCTGATCGGCGTGGTGCTTGTCGCGGCGCTGCTAGGCGTCGGCCTCATCCTGCGGCGCCGGCTGGTCGAGGTCGGCGCGTTCGCCCTCGCGTGTCTGGTCGTGTGGGGGGTGCTGACCCGCAAGGGCACGGCCTGGACCGACGCCAAGCTACTCGTCATCTCGTCGCCGATCGTGATGCTGCTCGCCTTCCTGGGGATCGCCAACCTCGTTCGCGGCGGCTTCCGGCTGGCCGGGGCGGTGCTGGCGGCGCTGATCCTGGGCGGCGTGCTCGGGTCCAATGCCTTCGAGTACCACGACACGAACCTCGCGCCGACGGATCGCTTCGAGGAACTGCTCGAGATCGGCGAGCGCTACGCGGGCCGGACCCCGACGCTGGTGCCCGACTTCGACGAGTACGCCTTCTTCGCATTGCGCGATATGGCGCCGGAGGGGCCCGGCTTTGCATTTCGCACGCAGCGCACCGCGACGCTGAGTGACGGCAGCGTTCCGGCATACGGCCACTCGTACGACCTCGATGCGCTGCCCGCGGACCGGCTGCAGGAGTTCCCGACCATCGTGATGCGGCGCAGCCCGGAGCGCAGCCGGCCGCCCAGCGACTTCGTGCGCGCCTACAGGGGCGACTGGTACGAGGTCTGGGAGCGGCGGCGGGATCCGCCCGTGCTGGCGCACGTGCCCGGCGGGCGCGGGCTGCGCCCCGACTCGCCGATCTCCTGCGGGGACGCCCGCAGCGCCGCGAAGGCCGCCCGCCCCCGGGGCAGCCTCAGCCACCCCCGCCGGACGCGGACGGTCGTGCTCGACCCGGCCCGCCTGAGGCACTCGGCCAGCTGGCCCGAGCTGCCGGTCGGCATCGGGCTGGGAGCCCCGGGCAACCTGCGCGGGCGCTTCGAGGTCGAGCAGTCGGGCAGGCACCTGCTCTGGTTCAAGGGCGAGTTCGCGCGGCCGACGGACGTCCGAATCGACGGCGGGTCCGTGGGGGACGTCGCCTACGAGAGCGGTGGCGACGGCAACTACGCCAAGCCGATCGAGGTCGAGCTCGACGCGGGCGAGCACACGCTCGAGCTCAGCAAGGGCGGAGGCACCCTGCGCCCGGGCGACGCCACCCCGTCGCGGCTGCTGGCGATCGTCATCGAGCCCGCCGGGGACGACCGGGCCCTGAGCTCGCGCCCCGCCGGCGACTGGCGCTCCTTGTGCGGGCCTCCGCTCGACTGGCTCGAGGCCGTCAGCCCCGGCTGACGGCCGCCGGCTCGCGCTCCCTCAGCGCCGCGCGCAGCCCGCGCTCCACCGTCTCGGCGGCCGCGTCCCAGGACGCGTCGGAGACGAAGGCCAGACCGGCCTCGGAGCGCCGGCGCCAGCGCAGCTCGTCCCCGAGCAGAGCCTCGATCGCGTCGGCGATCCCGAGCGGGTCGGGCTCCGCCAGCTCCACCGGCCCGTCGCGGCCGAATACGGCCTCGGGGCTGCGCCCGGCGAGGTCCACGCAGGGCAGCCCGCACGCCATCATTTCCTGCGGAATCAGCGAGTAGTTCGTCAGAGACAGGCACACGCCCACGGTCGCCTCCGAGAACTGCCGGGCCAGCTCGGACGGCGCGACCAGCCCGAGGTGGACGTGCGGAAAGCTGGTGTCCGCCCGGTCCGCGTCGCCGAACAGCACGATGCGCACGTCCGGGCGCCGCCGCGCCAGCTCGTCCAGCGCCAGCATCCCGAGCGGGACCGCTCGTCGTGGCGTCGTGTCGCGCGAATAGAAGATGACCGTGTCGTCGCGGCGCTCGATTGGCAGCTGGCGGTAGATGTCGTGGTCGACGCCGAAGCGGAACCAGACCCCGCGGCCGCCGAAGCGGTCCTCCAGCAGCTCCGGGAGCCAGGCGCCGCCGTAGATAGGGAAGAGGTCGAACGAGTAGGTGCGGTCGGCCCACAGCGAGTGCGCCGAGGTCGCGAAGAACTCGGATTCGTGGTCGTGGATCAGGTAGGCCCGCGCCCGGCAGCCCTCCAGCCGCATCACCGGGTAGGCGGTTTCCCAGCCGGTGGCCACCACGACGTCGGCTCCGTACCAGCCCTCGAAGCCCTTGAACACCGGGGCGGCGAGCGGGGCGAACTCCTCGACCACCCTCCGGCGCACCACGGAGGCGCGCTCGTGCGCGTGCAGGCCCAGCGGGTCGTGCACCCAGATCGAGCAGGTGTGCCCCATCCGCTCGAACCGCAGCATCATCTGGAAGATCGAGTTGTGACCGCCGCTGCCGCGCGTGAACGGCGGGATCACCATCGCGATGTGCAGGCGCTCGCGCTCGGACGTGCCCGGCATTGCGTCGAGCAGCGGGGCCGGCCCCTGCCGGCTCAGCTCGGCGACGTCCCACCAGAGCGGGTGCGACGTCGTCGCGGCGATCCGCTCGCCGCGCGGCGGCGGCGCGTCGCCGCGGCGCTCCAGCGACAGCGCCCGCTGCACCGGCCCGGGGAGCCGCCCCGAGCGCGAGCCGAGTGCCGAGAACACGCCCCGGCCGGCGTGGTGGGCGGCCGAGCGCACCGTCCAGCGCGCGCGCCGGCCGGGGCCCCAGCCGCGCTCGCGCATCCACGTGCGATCAGCCCTGACCTGGCGCCGCACCGCGCCCGCCAGCCCGCGAACGGAGAACGGCTCAACGTGTCCGATCGTCTCGCGCAGGCCGCGGTACTCGTCGAAGTAGCGGCGCATGAACTCCGCCGGCCCGTAGTCGTGCGCGTGCAGCACGCCCGCTTGCGGGTTGTAGACCTTGACCCAGCCCGCCTCGAGCATCGCCGCGGCGAAGGCCTGGTCCTCGGCGTAGTCGACATCCGGGAAGCGGATCCGCTCCCAGCAGGCGCGCGCGTAGCAGGCGTTGACGTTCGAGAGGAAGGCCGGGTCGCCCTGGCGCTGGACGACGGGGCTGCCGTTCGGGGAGAACCCGGCGAAGAACTCGGTCAGCTCGCGCGCGATCATCGGGCTGGTGTCCTCCAGCGGCAGGTGCGGGCCGTAGGCCGCGCCCACACGGTCGGCGAGCTCGAACGAGTCGCGCAGTGCGTCCAGCCAGCCGTCCATCGGCACCGCGTCCTGGGTCAGGAACGCGATAAGTTCGCCGTTGGTCCGCTCGGCGCCCAGGTTGCGCGTGCGCCCGTGCCCGAACTCGTGCGGCTCGATCTGGATCAGCTCGGCGCCGGCCGCGCGCGCCAGCTCGCGCGAGCGGTCGCGCGAGCCGGAGTCGATGACGAGCAGCTCATGGGGCGCTTGCGCGCGCACGGCTGCGAACACGCGCTCCAGCAGCGGCCCGCCGTCCTTCACGGGGATCACGACCGAGACGGAGGTCACCGGCGCTCGAGGACGTACACGTCCGGGTCGCCCTCGAGGAAGAGCGAGATGCGCCAGTCTGGCGTGCAGGCGGCCAGCACGGCGCCAGGCGACATGTCCCCGGCCTCGAGCACCACGCGCCGCGCGTCGGGCAGGCCGCGGGCGTCGAGCGAGCCGCCCGGCGGCAGGCGCACCCACGAATCTCCGTCACGGGGCTCAAGCCCCGCACCGACCAGCGCGCGCCGGACCGCGTCCTCGCGGCTGACCTCCGTCTGCGTGGCCTCGCGCTCCTGCTCCACCACGCGCTTGGCCCGCGCCAGGCCGGCCGGCGCGCCGCGCACCGCCGCTATCGCCTTGTTGCGCAGGTCATAGAGCAGCCGGTAGACCAGACGCGCGGCGCGCAGCGTCGCACGCAACTCGCTCGCCCCGCGTCTGCGCATCAGCGCGTTCAGGTCGAGCTGCCAGCGGTCGAGCCAGTAGCTGCGGTCCTGCGCCGCGGCGATGGCGGCGTTGGCGCGCGCGATCTCCTCCGTGTGCCGGCGCTCCAGCTCCTCGAGGTGGTCGCCCGTGGTCGTCTGTCCCATCTCAGAGATTCTCGGCGATTCGAGGCGCCTCGCGCTTGAAGACCCAGGCACCGAGGGCGAACACACCGACGACGATGACGAACGGGATGGCAAGCAGCTCCCACCCGCCGATCGCCTCAGCGGCCGTCGGCGCATCGGAGTCGATGACGGCCTGGCGGTATTGCGTCAGGACGACGGCGATGGGGTTGCACATCGCCAGCTCTTGGACGCTCTCAGGCATTTTCCCGATCACATAGAGGACCGGCGAGCCGTAGAACAGGATCTGCGAGGCGACCTCCCAGATCGGCTGGACGTCGCGGTAGCGGACATAGAGCGCCGAGAGCAGCATGGTGACGCCGGTGGCGAGCAGCACCAGGATGCCCACCAGCACCGGCACCTCCAACCAGCTCAACCTGGGGGTGATCCCCGAGGCGAACACGAAGACGAACACCGCGACGAGATTCAGCGCGAGGTTGAAGAGAGAGTTCAGCGTCACCGAGAGCGGGATCACCAGCCTCGGGAAGCGGATCTTCCGCAGCAGGTTCTCTCGCTCGACAAGCGAGTTCACGCCGCGGGCGGTGGCCTCCGCGAAGAAACTGAAAAGCACGATCGACGAGAGCAGGTAGACGGGATAGTGATCCACTCCAGCCCCGAATCGGACTACCTCGGTGAAGACGAAATAGAGCACGCCGAACAGGAGCAGCGGCCGCGTCAGCGTCCACAGATATCCGAGCGCCGAGCCGAAGAAGCGCAGCTTGAAGTCGGTAGCGGCCAGCATCACCGTCAGCTCGACGACTCGACGCAGGTCATCACCAAGCGCAAGTGGTCCGCGGTAGCGGGTGGCGGCGGGAGTCGCGCTCACAAGCGTTCGACCGAGAGCTCCGTCGGGAGGTCTGCGACGCCTCCGCTGATACCCGGCCCGTCGACGATGAGCGATGCGATGTCGTCGCGCTGATCCAGGACGCGGGGATCGGGGTCCCACACGGCCATCGCCGGCGTTAGCAGGTAGCGGCTGGGCGCCAGCCAGTTCTCGAATGCCAGCTTCACAGTCAGGCGCTCGCCGCGCTCGAAGTCGCCAAGCGGCGGATGCCTGCCCGTGGACGGGACGAAGATCGTGTGCATCACCTCGTTCCGAAACGCGATGGTGAAGACAGGATTACGCGTCGGGGCCAAAAACTCGGCCTCGAGGCATGCGCTGCAAGTCGAGCCCTGGGCGCTTGTCATGATCCGCCTGCCGTTCTCGTCCTCGCACCACGCGCGGCGGATCACGGCCTCGCCACCGGGGACCGCCGTTCGGCCGCCTTGCGCTACCTGGCCGAAGTTGACCTCGTTGTAGCGCCGTGCGATCTCGTCGGCTGGTCCCAGCGCGAGCATCCGTCCCTTTTCGAGCAGCATCGCCCGATCGCAGAAGCGCTCAACCGAAGCCATGTCATGCGTCACGAACAGGACGGTCCTACCTTCGTCGCGCATCCGATGGAAGACGTCGAAGCATTTGCGCTGGAAGGCCGCGTCACCGACGGCGAGCACCTCGTCGATGAGGAGAATGTCGGCGTCGACCTGGATGGCCACCGAGAACCCGAGGCGGACGCTCATGCCCGACGAGTAGTTCTTGAGCTTGAGGTCCATGAACTCCTCCAACTCAGCGAAGGCGATGATCTCGTCGAACCGCTCGTTGGCCTGCTTGCGGGTGAGTCCGAGCATGATCGCGTTGATCACGACGTTGTCCCGTGCGGTCAAGTCGGGGTTGAAGCCAACCCCCAGCTCGATGAAGGGGGACAGGCGGCCGTGGACGCCAACCTGACCCGAGTCGATGCCGTAGATGCCGGCGAGGCATTTGAGCAGTGTGCTCTTGCCGCTCCCATTGCGTCCGACTATGCCGAAGAACTCGCCCTCGTGGACGTGAAAGTTGATGTCGTCCAACGCCAGCAGAGAATCGTGGCCGGCTCCAGCAAAGGGGTGAAGCGCCCGCTCCTTCAAGGTGGAGTAGCGCTGATGCGGAACTCGAAAGGCTTTGCCCACGCCTTCGACGACGACCGCGCGACTACCCGTCGCCAGCCGGTCGGGACGCTGGTCGCCGCTATGCGTGATGGCCGCGCTCAACGGCGCTCGAAGCTAGCATCCGCCATCGTCGTCGCCCCTCTCCTCATCACCTCGAAGGCGGCGTGTGTGTCGCTTCGCCCGAAGCTTGCCGCTCCGCCGAAGCGGTCTTGGTCGGCCACGACCAACGCGAGGCCACCCCACAGCTGGTTGGCGAAAGGGCCATGGCGGCTGAGGTGCCCGCCGACGAAGTCAAGATCCACGACCGTTACCTTGGCGAAACGACCGTAGTCGACGCTCTCGAGTCCCGCCCGGACCTCCTCGTTCGAGGCGTCGTGCGCAACGATTACGCTGCGACGCACCGCCGTCGACGAGAGCAGGTCCTCGACGTCGCGACGCACACCTCCAGCGGTGTGGTCGCCGTCGACGAGCGCGAAGTCGACCGAGCAACCGTCTGCCTCGAGCGTGCGAAGCAGCGCCGGCAGCAGCTCATGACTATCTCCGGTGTGCAGCTCCACGTTTCCCAGCTGGCTGAGGTCGTCGTGGCGGTGGAGGTCGAAACTGTGGACGAAGTCGCAGTGACCGCTCAGACAGCGGAGGCTGCCGCCGTCGGCGGTGCCTATCTCAATCGCCAGACGCGGGCGCATGTCGCTTAGTACGCCAATCAGGGCGGCGCGCTCCCCCGCGACCATCTGCCACCCCGCCGCTTCGAGGAAGCCCAAGGGAGCGGGTCCGGACGCTGGCATCTCCCCCACGGCCGCAGGACGCTAGCAGCATCCGAGGCGACTCTAGGATGGCCCGTGCATGCCTGATTTGGCGTTTGTCCTGGCGCCCCGCCAGAACCACTTCTTCGTGGAGCTCGTCGACGTGATTCGAGACGAGCTCGAAGCGATCGGGGTGCCCTCGCAGGTGAGCCTGGGCGACTTTCCCGCTCCTCGGCCGGGGCTCGTGTACGTACTCGTGCCACCGCACGAGTACTTCGCCGCGCGCGTCGGGGCGGAGTCACCGCCGCCCGAGCTGCTGCGTCGGACCATCTTCGTCTGCGCGGAGCAGCCGGGGTCCGTCTGGTTTGAGGACAACGCGCGGCTGATGCAGGAAGCCGGGGCGGTGTTCGACATCAGCTACCGCTCGGTCAAGGAGTGGACCCTCAGGGGTGCCAACGTGGAGTATTTTCCGCTGGGCTACACGCGCCGCTGGGAGCGCTCGCCGCTTGATGGCCCCCGCCACATCGATGTCGCATTCCTCGGCGCACGCAGCGAGCGCCGGGAGCGTTACCTTGCCGAGTATGCGCGCTCGCTGTGGAGGTGGCGTGCGCATTTGGTCCTGTCTGACAACGGGCGTCCTAACGAAGCGAGCGGGCCGGACTTCCTGGCGGGGGATGACAAGCGTCAGCTTCTTGCGCGGACCAGGGTGCTGCTGAACCTGCACTCAGGCGATCGCCCGTACTTCGAGAGCCTGCGCGTGGTCGAGGCGGTGCTCTCGGGAGCGGTTGTGGTCAGCGAGCATTCGCCCGACTGCGCGCCGCTCGTCCCGGGTCTCAATTTCATCGGGGCCCAGCCACAGAATCTGATGCTCGTGGCGCAGCACCTGCTCGAACACGAGGATGAGCGGCGAGTCCATGCCGATCGCGCGCTGACGCACCTTCGTGACGAGGTCCCCCTTCGTACGTCGGTCGAGCGTCTTGCAGCTGTGGCCGAATCGGTCGACCACCACGCTCCGGTGCCGCCCGGAGAACAGGTCTCCGGGTTCAGGGCACCGCTACCCGATCAATTCGAGTTCCCCCCGCCGCTGGCGGCCACGGCGGATCCCGAGAGCGCCGTGCTGCGTCGGGCGCTGAAGCAGCTCAAGCTGGACTCGATTCTGACCCGCCGCCGCCTCGACCGGCTCGAGGCGGCCCTCGACGGGGGTCGCGCGGAGCTGGAGATCGCGACCCGCACGCGGGCATATGGCGGGGCGGAGCCCCGCGTGTCGGTGGTCGTCTCGCTCTACGACTACGAGGACCAGATATCGGCCGCGCTGGATAGCGCCGCGCTCAGCCTGTTCGCGGAGTTCGAACTCATCGTGGTCGACGATGCGTCGACGGACGACTCGCTGAGGCGGGTGCTCGAGTGGTGCGATCGCCACCCGCGGACCCCGGCGATCGTGCTGCACCGGCCCGTTAACGGAGGCTTGGCCCGAGCCCGCAACGCGGGCGTCGATTTCGCCCGCGGGGAGTTCGTCTTCGTGCTCGATGCGGACAATGAGATCTACCCGCACTGCCTGGGGCGCCTCGTCGAGGTGCTCGACACGGACACCGAGGCGGTCTTCGCGTACGGTATGAGTGAGCGGTTCGGCGAGCAGGGCTCAATCGGCTTGCTCAGCGTCGGAGGCTGGGATCCCCGCCGCTTGCGACATGTCAACCACATCGACGCCATGGCGTTGATCCGGCGTGACGATCTGCGCGAGCTTGGCGGCTACGCCGAGGACGTAAGGCTCCATGGCTGGGAGGACTACGACCTCTGGTGCAAGGTGGCTGAGCGCGGCTCGCGCGGCCATGCCGTGCGCGAGATCCTCGGGCGTTACCGGATATCGGATGACTCGATGCTCGGCTCCGTGACCAACCTGTCCTCGACCGACGCGTACGTTGCATTGATCGAACGGCATCCCACGCTGATGACGGGCGTAAAGCCGCCGCTCTAGCGGAATAGGCCCTTGAGCGCGCGCAGCGGGCGCGTCACGCGCCAGCTGAACGAGCCCAACACGTCGTCAATCACCTCGATTGCGCCGTCTCGCTCGGCCTGCAGCTGCGTACACCGCCGCTCCGAGTCCTCCAACTCCGCCTCTAGCTGAACCACCCGCTCTCCGAGCGACTCCGCCTCTATGAGGCGAGCTCGCAGCTCGTCTCGCTCAGCGCGCGTCGTGGTCTGCTCAGCGGTTTCCTCGCGTGGCTCAGGCTCCGCGGGACTAGGGCGATCGATCGCGTTCGCGAGAACTGCCACAGGTCCGGGTTCGGGGAGAGGTTCAGCTCCGGCGAGCGCTACGACGGCCCGCGGCGCGGACGCTTCATGCGCGAGGCGATGAACTCGCCAGGCGGCTTCAGCGCCGGCGGGCAGTGCTGAGCCGATCAGCTGCTCCTGCTCCAGCCGGGTGACACGCGGCCACCAACGGCGCAGGCTCGGCTCAGGGTCAAGCGGCGGCTGCCACGCGACGCACGCCACGCCATCCGGGCGCAGGACACGCGCGAACTCCGCCAGCAGCCGGTCGACGTCGTCGTCGAGCTGCCCCAGCACGTCGAAGCACACGACCATGCCGAAGCTGTCGTCCGCAGCCGGGATTGGCTTGACCTCCCCGTGCTCGTAGCGCAGGTTCGCCCGCAAGCGCCCCCGGGCCACCTCGACGAGAGCCTCGCGGCTGTCGAGCCCGACCACCTCGGCGGCGCCGCCCTCGGCGAGCAGCTCGGTCCCTTCCCCCGTACCACAACCCACGTCGAGAACCCGTCGGCCTGCCACGAGCTGGGCCGCCCATAGGTACGGGGCCATCCGCCGGGCCTCGGCCACGACGCCCCGCAGCTCCACGCTCTGGGATGCGATCATTCTGTGTCCACCGACGCGCCCCTGCGGCGGCGCTGGCCCTCCATGCGCATCAGCGTGCAGGCGGTGATCGCAGCGCTGGCGCACATTAGCGGCGCGATCGGTACCGAGTATCGCCCGGTGTAGTAGACGGTGAGCGTGGGCGCGGCCAGCAGTGACAGGCCCCCGACGCCGAATATCAGCACGCCGATTCGGGAGCGGCGCGGACCGATCATCAGCCCGAGCAACGTAAGGAGCGTGGCGATTGTCAACGCGGTCGCGCCGAAACGGAAGACGCGCTGATAGTCGTGCAGGAACGCGAGCGTCCCGGAGCGCTTCGTCGTGTGAAAGTCGTCGAAGAACACCTCCATCCCCGTCTCGACGTCGCGCACGGTCTCCGCGTAGCCGGGACCCGCCGGCGCCGTCCAATCGAGCTGCGGGTCGAGGTCGCCACCGGTGCCCACTCGGTACTCCCGGGCGCTCGGCACGAAGTACGAGCGCAGGTCCCGCCAGACTGCCTCCGCGTAGGTCTTGGGTTGGTGG
>WUUC01146645.1_pt1 | contig 10972 bp, 9 predicted proteins | sample 6278441 | NCBI WGS metagenome assembly WUUC01 (sample SAMN13675441, study PRJNA597444) | soil metagenome | isolation source: soil | place: USA: Washington | collected 2017-10 | reverse complement strand
GGACCATCGCGCACGGCTACCTGACGCTGGCCATGGTGATCCCGCTGTGGACCGAACTGCTCCAGATCAACGGAATCGCCATGGCGGTCAATTACGGCCTCAACCGGGTGCGGTTCCCCGCTCCGGTGCCGGTCGGCTCCGACATCCGGCTCCGTGCCCGGGTGACCGCCGCCGACGACGTCCCCAACGGCGTGCAGCTCACGGTCGACCTGACCGTGGAGACGAGCCACGGCGACAAGCCCGCTGTCGTCGCACAGGCTCTGTACAGGTACTACGAGTAGATCGTCGCCGGCCTCGCGGAGAACTACGTCGGGCTACCGTTCGAGACCCCCAGGGTCTAATAAAAGCGCTAGCTTCTCGTCTCACCGAGATCCTGCTAGCCTTGCTGCCGGCGTTACTTCACGTCCACGGGGGATGTTGATGATCTATTAATGGCGACAGCATGTCTTTGGTGAGGCGCGTGACGAACTCGCGCCCGGCTGGTTGATCCCGGTCACTCGCAAAAGATCGAAAGCACAGAGGATGTGCTGGCTGCTGCGCGTTACTCGTCGTTCTGACGATCTAGCATGAAATCAGTGGGTCATCCGGCTCGGGCTTCATTGCGCGAAGCGTCGCGACGCCGTCGCGACGACCGATCGACGTAGCGCGGATCCAGACTTGCGAAAGTTCGACACGGGGAGAATTTGGTGCTGATCAGCAATCGCAACCTGCTCGACCTGCTCGAATCCGCCGATGACGAAATCGATTCCTGGCGGGATACGCCGCCGCCGTCGTTCTACGACGCGAAACTCGCGCAGGTGTGGGAGCGGGCCCGCCGCTCGACGGCGTACGGCGCCCTCGGCGAGTACTCGAGGGCGGCGTTCGACGCGCGACCGGTGACGACGAAGGACGCCCTCAAGCAGCACCCGTGGGACTACATGGCCGCTGACCTGGGCCGTTCCGCCAAGTACTACGAGACGACCGGGACGTCCGGCCGGGTGACCCCGACGCCCCGGCTCGCCGAGGACGTCATCTGGAACACGGTGTCCGTGTCCCACGCCTGGCGCGATCTCCTCGACCCGCGGGACCGCGTACTCGTGCTGCTGCCCTCAGATCTGGTGCCGGTCGCCGACCTCGTCGCGAGCGTCTGCGAATACGTGCGCGTTCCGCACGCGCGGGCGTATCCGTTCACCACGGGAATTGTCGACTGGGACCGCCTGATCGGGGTATTCCGCAGCTTCCGCCCGACCGTTCTGTTTGTCGCTCCCGGGGTCGCCGTGCAGTTCACCCGGCTGCTAAAGCAACGGGGTGTGCTCACCGACCTCAACGACGGCGTGCGATCGATCATGTTGCTCGGGGAGGTCAGCACGGACGCCTTGCGATCGCGCCTGGGCACATGGTGGGGAGCCCGCGCGTACGATGCCAGTTACGGCAGCACGGAGACCGGCACGTTGGCCGCCTCGTGCGGCCGCGGGTCGCAACATTTGTTGACCACGACGAACCATTGTGAATTGCTCGCCGACGACCGGATCGTGCCCCTGCCGGGCCCCGGCGACATACGCTCCGGCACCCTTGTGGTCACCCCGCTGAACACGTACGCCCGGACGCTTATCCGGCTGGACACCGGCGATCAGGTCACGGTGGGCGAGCGCTGCGCATGCGACAGTGGCCGGCCCACCGTCACGGTGCACGGCCGCGCGTCCGAGCGCCTGTCGCTGCACGGCGCCGACCTTACGCCTAGGGCCGTCGAGGAGATCGTCTACGGCGTCAGCACCGCCACGGGCTACCTCGTCGAACTCGATGCCCGCGGCGCGTACGGCAGGTTGCTGCTCGAGCGCGACATCGACGCGGACCGGGCCACCGAGCCGGGGCAGCGCGCCGCCGTCCAGGAGGCGACGGACGAACGGCTGCGGATCCGGTGGGACGACGTGCTGTTCGTCAACACGCTCAGCCCCACGACCAAGAGCGGCGGCTCCCAGAAGAACTGGAAGCGCTCGAACGTCCGGATCGTGGAGCCCGTGGCATGAGCACGTCGATCCTCGTGGCGCCGGTACCGGCGGCGACGGTCAGCGGCGACCCCGACCTCTGGTGCACGTACGCCGCGATCCGGACGCTGAGCTGGCTGGGTCGCATCGATTCGGTCGTCGACGTCGAGGGCACGGCCGGCTTCCTCGCCGGCCGGCGCAACGCCGACGGCGGGTACGCCTGGAGCCGTGGCATGCCCTCCGACGCCTGGGCCACGTTCTACTCCACCCAGGCGCTGCGGGACCTCGGGCGGCCCGTGGCCGCGCTCGACCGGACGGCCCGCTGGCTCGAGGCCACCTGGTCCAGCGACGCCTACGCGATGTCACCCGGGCAGAGCCCGGACGTCTGGGCGACCCACTTCTCGGTCCGCACCGCGACGGAGGTCTGCGGCACCGACGTGCCGGACCGGGCCGGGCTGCTGGCCTGGTTGGGCGCGTTGCAGACCACCGCGGGCGGGTTGTCCTGGTCGCCGCAGCACCCGCTCGCGGACGTCCGGGCCTGCTACTACGGCGTCGCGGCCTGGCGGGCGCTGGACCGCGTCGCCCCGGTCGCCCCGCCGTGGGACGCGGCCGCGCTGGTCAGGTGGCTGCGCGGCCAGCAGGATCCGGACGGTGGCTTCCGGTTCGCTCCCGACGCCGATGTGCCGTGCCTGTGGGCGACCTACCGGGCCACGGCGGCGCTCGACCTTCTCGACGCCCGGCCCACGCTGGACGCCGCCGCCTTCGTCCGGGCGCGGCGCGGCGACGGCGGCGCGTTCGTGCGGTGGGACGGGTACTCCGTGGAGGACGTGTGGGCGTCGTTCTGCGCGGTCGGAAGCCTGCGGGCGCTCGGCGCGCCGACCGGTCCCGTGGCCGACCGGGTGGCGACCAGGATCCGTGCCTTCGCCTGCCCGGGCGGCGGCTTCACCTATCGCGAACCGAGCGCCGCCGGCGACGCGCTCACCGCGGCCGCGGCCGTGCTGGGCGGGACGGCGCCGGCCGGGCCGGTCCGCACCTGGCTGGAGAGCTGCCAGTTGCCGAACGAGGGCGGTGTCATGTACATGCCCGGCCGAGGCAGCGAGGTCCGCTGCACGGCGTGGGCGCTGGCGGCGGGTGCGTTCGCGGACGACGCGTTCGCCCGGGAGCGGATCGCCGACTGGCTCGGCGCGATCCAGAATCCCGACGGCGGCTTCGGCTTCTGGGAGGGCCGGGGCTCGGACATGGTGTCGACCGCGGCCGCGGTCGCCGTCGCGCGGCTGCTGAACCGGCCGCTCACCGCCGTCGTGGACACCGCCCGCCTGGCCGGGTTCGTGGCTCGGTGCGCCTCGGCGCAGGGGTACGCGAACGTTCCCGCCGGCCCGCCGGGCCTGCGGGCCGGCGCCCAGGCCCTGCGGGTACGCGCCGCGCTCGGTGACCCCGATCCGGCCGCGCTGTCGGCGGTGCTCGACCGGCACCGGGTACGCGGCGGCGGCTTCGCCCAGCAGGGCGACCGGTTGCCGGATCTGCTCTCCACCTACGAGGCCGTGTCCGCGGCGGACGCCTACGGGCTGCCGGTCGACGCCGGTCACGTCGGTGCGTTCCTCGACCGGGCGACGACCGCGACCGGAGCCGCCTGGACCCTACTGGCGCCGTCCGGCGGCGGGCCGCTAGCGGACTGCCTGGCGGCGTTGCTGCGGGCTCGGCTGGCCGACCCGTCCCGTCCCGTTCCCCCGCTCACCCTGTCCTGAGGCGGCGTCGATGCCGACCATCCACATCGCCACTGAGCCGCTGGGGGCGGCGCGCCGTCGCGCCGTCACGCTGCGGCTGACCCGCTGGCTGCGCGCACGCGGCGTGGCCCCGGCGCACGTGATCGTCCACTTCGCCGACCTCCCGCCGAACACGGCGTTCTCCGGCGGCATGCCGGTGGAGGCGCTCGGTACCGGCGCACCGGCGCTGCGCTGCGCCTCCGTGGTGTGTCACCTGAGCCCCGACCGGGACGCCGGCTTCCGGGCCGAGTTCGCGGCGGAACTCGCCGCGGCGCTCGATGCCGTGCCCGGCACCGGGTTCCTCCAGATCGAGTTCCGTACGACCCGACCCGACCACGTTTTCATCTGGCGTGACGGCGCGCTCGGTCGCGTCGACACCATGAACGGAAGGGCCATCCCATGACGAACGGATCGGTGCCCGACGCCGTGCAGGTCCGGACCCGCGTATGGGCCGTGCTGCGCGGCCAGTTCGGTTCGGTGGCCGACTCCCTCACCGAGGACGGCGAGTTCGTGGCCACGCTGCCCGACGGCTTCGACAGCCTCGCCGCGCTGGAGACCATCTCCCGGATCGAGTCCGAGTTCGGTCTCGAGGTGGACTTCGTCGCGCACGACGTGCGGCACTGGTTCGCCACCCCCGGCCGGATCGTGCAGTTCGTGCAGGACCAACTGGAGGATCAACTGGTACTCCGGCGGGCGCGATGACCGTCGCCGACGACACGGAGATCGAGTTCGCCACGTCGGGCCACACCGCGGCCGCCGCGGTCTGGGTCCGCCGCGGCGACCAGGTGCGCGCCGAGGCGGAGCTGATCGCGTCGACCGTGCTCGGCCCGGTCGACCACGTCGTGACGTTCGCGCCGCGCGGCCACCTGTACGGGCACCTGTTCGGCGTCGTGCTGCCGGAGGTGCTCGGCGTGGGCGTGGACGACCTGTCGGGCGATCCGCTCGCGGTCCCCGGGTCGCCGATGCGGCCGCGCACGCTGTACGTGTGCCTGCCGTCCAGTTGGCCGGCGCTGCGCGCGCTGGTGGCCGGCGACGCCGACCTGGCGGGCTCGGCAGTGGTGCACAGCACCGGGCCGGTCACACCGGGTACCAGCCGCGTACTGGCGGGTCTGGCCGACCGGGGCGTGGCGGCGGTGGAACTGTTCGGCTCCACCGAAACCGGCGGCATCGCGTACCGGCCCATGGTGGCGGGCGCCTCCGGGGAACCATGGCGACTGCTGGCCGACGTCGAGCTCGTCGGGGAACCGGGCGCGGACGGCACGTGTCCGCTCCGGGTACGCGGCCCGCGCCTGGCCCGCCCGCGTGGCCGGCCCACGCCACCGGAGACCTACGAACTGACGGACGTCATCCGCCCGCTGGCGGACCGCCGCTTCGAGCTGCTCGGCCGCCGCAGCCGACTGGTCAAAATCAACGGCAGGCGGTGCGATCTGGGCATCGTGGAGGAGGCCGTCAGCGCCACCGTGCCCGGCATCGACGTGGTCTGCGTGGGCGTGCGCGACCAGGCGTGCGGCGAGCACTACGAGCTGTTCTGCGCGGGCGCGTCCGGTGATCCCGCCCGGTGGTTGCCCGCCGCGCTGGGCACGCTTCCCGCGCCGCGCGCGGTCCACCGGGTCGGGCGGATACCACGAACCATCACGGGCAAGGTGAGGATCGACCGGCTGTTCGCCCTGACCCACGCGGGGACGGACGAGGGATGACCGTCGTGGGTCCGGCGTACCCGGAGGCGGGCGCGGACGACGGCCGGGCGGCCTGGTCGCCGGTGGTCGAGCTGGTGGCCCGCTCGTCGTGGCGGGCCGCCCTCCGCGCGGACCCGGCCGTCCGGGCCCGCATGACGCGCGCCCGGGACCGCCTCGAAGCCTGGGCGGACGAGCGGCCGGTATACGGCACCACCAGCGGATTCGGACCGTTGGTCGGCCACGCCGCGGATCCCGACCCGGCGCGGCAGGCGGAGGGCCTGATCGCACACCTGAGCGTCGGTCAGGGTGCCGCGCTGTCCGTGGACGTCGTCCGCACGATGGTGTGGTTGCGGTTGGCCGGCATGACGCTCGGCCACTCCGGGGTGGCCCTGCCGGTCTGGGACACGCTGGTCGACCAGTGGAACCGCGGGTTCACCCCGGTCGTGCCGCGCGACGGGAGCGTCAGCGCGAGCGGGGACCTGGTGCCGCTCGCCCACGCGGCGGCCGCGGCGGCGGGGAACGGCGAGGCCTGGGTACGCGGGGCCGGCACCTGGCGGCCGCTGCCGGCCGGCGAGGCGCTGCGCAGGATCGGCGCGTCGCCGGTCCGCTGGGACGCGCGGTCTAGCCTGGCGTTCGTCAACGGCACCAGCGCCTCGCTCGCGCAGGCCCTGCACAACCACCTGCGCCTGGCGGCGATGGCCCGGGCCTGCGCCGCCGTCACCGCCCGGGTCGTGGAGCTGTTGGGTTGCGGCCGGGAGCCCTACGCCGACCAGGTGGCCCGGGTCCGGGGGCATCGGGGGCACCGCGCCGCGGCGGCCTGGATCCGGCGAGGCGTCGGCGAGTCCGCACCAAGCCCCGCCCGCCCGCTGCAGGAGCCGTACTCGCTGCGGTGTGCCCCTCAGGTCGTCGGCGCGGTCCTGGATCAGCTCCGCCTCCAGGGCGGCGTGCTGGTCGCCGAGGCGAACGGATGCACGGACAACCCCGTACTCGTCGACGATCGGGTCTGGCACGGCGGCAACTTCCACGCGGCGCCGGTCGGCCTCGCCAGCGAACAGCACGCCCTGTGCCTGCATCAACTGGCATTCCTGGCCGAACGGCAACTGGCCCTGGTCCTCGACCCGCGCCACAACGGTGACCTGCCGCCGTTGCTGGCCGCCCGGCCGGGCCGCACCTCGGGGTTCGCGGGTGCGCAACTGGCCGCCACCGCGCACCTCGGCTTCATCCGCCAGCGGTGCGTGCCCGCCTCGACCACGGCCGTGCCGACCAACCTCGGCAATCAGGACCACGTGCCGATGGCACTGAACAGCGCGGTCGCGGTGACCGAGACGCTCGAGCGGGCCTGGTGGATCGTCGGATCGCTGCTGCTGGCCGTCACCCAGCTCGCCCGGCTCACGCCGCGGGCGTCCTGGCCGGCGGCCGATCCGCTGTGGCGGACGCTGGCCGATCGGCATCCCGACCTGGTCGCCGACCGGCCGCTCGCCGGCGAGATCGCCGACGCCGCCTGGCTCGCCGAGGACGCCTACACCGCGGACATGAGCACGCGGGGCACGGAGGTGGGGGACCATGCGCCCACGATCGTCGACTGAGCTGACCGGCGCGTCGAGCGCCGTGGCGTCCGGCCTGCCGGCCGACCACCAGCCGGCATGGGCGACGCCGGAGGCGCTTCCGGGCGTCCTCGCCGAGCTGCGGGGGCGGCATCCGCTCGTCGAGGCGGACGCGTGCCACGCGCTGCTTTCAGAGCTGCGGCTGGTCGCCGCCGGCCGCCAGTTCGTGCTTCAGGGTGGCGACTGCGCCGAGCCGTTCGCCGACGCGTTCGGCAGGCGGACCCAGGCGAAGGCGTACCAACTGGCCCAGCTCGCCGATACGTTCGAGGGCCTCACCGACACGCCGGTCGTGCGCATCGGCCGGTTCGCGGGCCAGTACGCCAAGCCGCGGTCGAGTCCGTACGAGAACCTTCCCGACGGTACGGTGATCCCCGTCTTCCGGGGCGAGGCCGTCAACGGCCCCGCGCCGACGCGGGCGGCGCGCCGGGCCGACGTACGGCGGCTGCTGGCCGCGTACGACCACGCCGCCGCCGCGCTGGACTCGCTGTTCTTCAACCGCTTCCTGCCGGTCGTGGGCGATGGCGGGCAGACCATCTACGCGCCGGCCTACGTCAGTCACGAGGCCCTGCTGCTCGACTACGAGCGCGCCCTTCTGCGGCCCGACCAGCGCGGCGGCCGGTACGCCTCGTCGGCCCACCTGGTGTGGATCGGCGAGCGGACCCGCCGGCTCGACGGCGCCCACCTCGACTTCGCCGAGTCGATCAACAATCCGGTGGGCGTGAAGGTGGGCCCCGGCGCCACCGCCGTCGAGATCGCCGGCGTGATCGGCCGGCTCGCCGGGGAGCCGGGGCGCCTCAGCCTGATCGTGCGCATGGGCGCCCGGGCGATCGGCGACCGGTTCCCGGCGCTGCTGGACGCCCTCGGTGACCGCGCGCGGCGGGCGGTGTGGCTGTCGGACCCCATGCACGGCAACACCCGGCGGTCCGCCACGGGGCAGAAGACCCGTGTGCTGACCGAGATGCTGGCCGAGGTGGACGGGTTCTTCGCCGCCCTGACCGCGCGCGGGCTGCACCCCGGGGGCCTGCACCTGGAGCTGACCCCCGATCCGGTGACCGAGTGCGTGGCCGACCTCGCCGCGCTCGCCGAGCCGACCTCCCTGCTGCGTTACGAGTCAACGTGCGACCCGCGGCTCGACCACGCCCAGGCGGACGCCGTGGTGCGGTCAGCCGCCGCCGCGTTCGCGGCGATCCCCGCCCGGAGGCCGTCGTGATCAGTCCGCCCGCCGTGCTGGAGGTGCCGTTGCCCGATCGTCCGGACGTCCTGCCGGCGGAGGTATCGGCCTGGGCCGAGGCGGCGGACAGCCGGTTCCGGGCCTGCGTCGATCTCCGGTCGCACGTACGTCCAGGGGTTCGCGTCGGCGTGAAGGACACTGTGGACGTCGTCGGGTTCCCCACCCGGCTCGGGCTGCGCCGGTACCGTCACTACCCGCGTGCGTCGGCCACCGTCCTGGCCGGGCTGCCCGCCGACCGGATCAACGCCAAGCTGACGACCACCGAGTTGAGCATCGGCCTGGAGCACGGCTGCGTGAACCCGTACTTCCCGCATCTCGACCCCGGCGGGTCCAGCACCGGCTGCGCGATCGCGGTCGCGGCGAACATCTGCGACCTGGCCATGGGCACCGACACGGTGGCGTCGGTGCGGTTGCCCGCCGCGGCCTGCGGCGTCGTCGGCTTGCGGCTGACCCACGGTTCGGGTCGGCTCGACGGTGTCTTCGGCCTGTCCGCCCGCCTGGACGCGCCGGGCTGGCTCACCCGGACCGTCGAGGACCTGCGTTGGGCCTGGGAGCGGTTCGACCTGTCCGGCGGCCGGCCCGGCCGCGGCGTCCCGGCCGCTCGGCGATGGCGGATCGGTGTCGTGGCGGAGTCCCTCGTGGACGACATGGAGCCGGAGCTGGCGAGGTCGTTCGACGCGCTGACACGCGCGCTGGCCGGGGCGGGGCACGAGCTGGCGGAGGTGCGGCTCGGCGAGCTGTTCCGCGACCGCGGCCTGGCCTACCAGTTGTGCGTGCGGGAGGCCGCCGACGCGTACGCCGCCCGGGAGGCCGAGTTCGCCGAGGAGCTGTCCGGGTCGACCGGTCGTGCGCTCGCGGGCGGCCGGGCGGTGGACGACGACCGGTACGCCGCGCTGGTGCGCCGCCACCTGGAGTTCCGGTCCGCCGCCCGGGCGCGGTTCGCGGAGCACCCGTGCGACGCCTGGCTGCTGCCGGCGGGAACCCAGATGCCGCGCAACATCGTCACCGAGCCCGCGCCCGACTCGACCATCCCACGGCCCACGCCGGCGGGCGGGTCGTCGCACGTGAACTACGCGGCGATGGCAGCCTTCCTGGGGCTGCCGTCGGTGAGCTTCCCGGTGGGTCACAGCGCCGAGTTCGACGCGCCGATCTCGGCACAGCTCGTCGGTCCGGAGTGGAGCGAGGCCACGTTGATCGCCGTGGCCAGGGACGTCACCGCCGTGTCGGGCCACCGGGGCTTCCGGCTCGGCGGGCAGCGGGAGGTACGGGCATGGCGATGAGTTCCGACGCGACGGGCACGGACACGGCCGCCGGCGACGGGCGGGGCGTCGCGGCGTTCATGGCGGTGTGGCTGCCCAGCCTGGTCGTCATCGTCGGGACCGGCGCCTGCCTGTTCGCGCTGAGCTGGTGGGTCACCCAGAGCCCGCGCGGCGGCGCCGATCTCGGCCTGGTCGTCGGCCTGTCGAGCGTCGTCTCGCTGGTCACGCTGACGATGGTGTCCGGTGTCATCGACCGCGCCGACCGGACGCGGGCAGTGGTGCGGCTCCTGCTGATCCTGACCGTGCCCGTGACGATCCTGGTGGTGGTGCTGGGCCGGCGGCCGGACGGGTTGGTCATCCTCGTCGCCGGGCTCTGCTACATGCTGGTCAGCACCGGGGAGTCGCTCTATCTGGCGACCTCGGAGACCTCGGCCGCCGATCTGGCGCCCGAGACCTGGCCATCGGCCCGGATCGCCCTGCTCACCCAGATCCATTCCCAGGTGGAGCGGGTGATCGCGCCCCTGCTGGCCGGTCCGCTGCTGGCCGCGGGTGCCGCGCGGGTCGTACCGATGTCCGCGGTGGCCCTGATCCTCGCCATGCTGGTCGTCATCCTCGCCACCCGGCGGCACCTCGACGGCGTCACGCGCCGCACCGTCGCCGCGGCCACGGCCGACGCCGCGGCCGACGCCGCGGCCGGCGCTCCGGCCGGCGCGTTCCGGACGATGGTCAGGGACGCCCGGTCGGCGGTTCGCCTGGTCCGCGCGCACAGCGACCTCGTGTTCCTGGTGCAACTGGGCATCCTGGGCAACCTGATCGTGTTCCCGTTCTACGCGGTGCTGCCGGCGTACCTCACCGAGTACGTCAGCGGGCCGGCGGAACTGGCCATCTGGTACGGCCGCGCCGCCACCGCGTACGGCGCCGGGATGCTGGTGGGCACGCTCCTGCTCGTACAGGTGCGGAGGAATCTCAGCGGCGACGCGGCGCTGCTGGGCGCCAGCGCCAGCCTGGCGGCAATCTGCCTGACACTTCTCGGCGGCTCGTTCACCACCACGCCGCAGGTGGTCGTCGGGATGATGGCCGTCAACGGCGCGCTGTTCGCCGTCATGGTCGCCGTGGGCGGTGCGGTCTGGCTCAACCGGACGCCCGCCAGCATCCGGGTCCGGGTGTTCGCCCTGCGCCGGCTCACCGTCTTCTCCAGCATCCCGATCGGCACCATCCTGATGGGCTTCGGCGGCACCGCGATCGGTCATCGCGCGTTCGTCGGCGGTCTGGCGGTGTTCGTCCTCATCCTGCTCGTCGCGGCGTGGCTGGGCTACCGCCACGCCGCCCGTTCCGACGCGGAGGAAGCATGAAGAAGATCCTGTTCGTGCACGCCAAGGGCGGCGTACCGCTCGACCACGGGATCCCGCGGATGGCCGCGCACGGCGAGGTGCACATGCTCGCCCTCGCGCCGCCGCCGGACGGCGCCTGGCGGG
>WUUC01025818.1_pt1 | contig 10973 bp, 8 predicted proteins | sample 6278441 | NCBI WGS metagenome assembly WUUC01 (sample SAMN13675441, study PRJNA597444) | soil metagenome | isolation source: soil | place: USA: Washington | collected 2017-10 | reverse complement strand
GTACAATGGTTAACTCGTCCTCGTCCCATTCAACGTACTCCGTATTCGCCCTTAAGATCACACGATACGTATTGATTGGCTGGGTTGAGAGGCCAGCCCTAACCTCGATTGTTCGTGTATCCCATGAATGGTTGACCAAAAAGTCAAAGTAGTTGTCCGAAAGGGCAACCTTGATGTTACCAAGGGACGGTGTTGCAATGCCCCCGAAGCTGGTTTCTGTCCTGCCAGCTCGTGTGGATATATCCCCTAAACTAAGCAGATGCCCAATGTATAGATGCCCATCTACGTATGGCCTTCTGTGCCCATGACTAATGTATATAGGGAGTGTGCGTTCAAATTCAACACTTTGCAGGTTTAGGGAAATGACGTTCGAACTGTTTACCTGCATCCACCATGTGGCCACACCGTCGTGTGAGATAAGTTCAATATGGTCACCAAAGAACTGATAGACATCCGTGCGGTCAAAATGGCCACCTGGCCCACCCACAGGCTTTGATGAGGACGATTGCAGGGTTTGGGTGGTCGTGTTGTAGGTAATGTAGCGGAGGGTGCCGTTCTCGTCTGTCAAAACGAGTACGCTTGGAGGTAGCGATGCCCCAACCAGGTTGAATGTTCTCGCTATGTTAATCGGCATATTTGAATGCCGAACGAACTGGCCATTTTGCACAGTGAAGAATACGTAGCTTGGACTTAGGTCGGTAAGTTCAAAGCTCACATAGGTGTGCTGCATGACCAGGCAGTCGGCAATCGGCTTGGCACTGATGGTTATAAAAATAGTCAGGCGTTCGTCTGCAAATAACTCGGTGAATTCTTGGATGAATTGGTCGGTTATAAACTCCGACCCTTGGAAAAATACCCCAGCTTTGTATGGGTTGGTGTTTACCTCGCCCATCTACCTTCTACCCTCAATAAGTACTCGGCTTAGTAAGTTGATGGTCTCCTGCTCACGTTGTGAGGAGACCCTAGCGAGTATCGTTAACTCGTCTAATGCCCTGGCTGATTCACTACCAAAGTGTGCTACACGCTGCAACTGATCGAGTGAACTCTGCCCAATTTGCAAGCCCTTAATTTCTCTCTCAGCCTGAGCCGTTAAGCGCTGACGTTCTGCTTCGACAATTGCCTGCTCCCTGGCCTGAATCTCTTTGAGTGCCGAAACAACCTGGGTTTCTACAGCAAAGAAGTCCTCTCCAGAGCCAAAGTTTTTCTGTGCCACATCTCTAAGTGTTTCGGCAGCATCTAGCATCTTTGAGATGTCGTCACCGGCCATGGCTTCTCGAAACTGCTTTTGTGCTTCGTCGAAGCGGAGATTAATGGGCTGCTCTTCGGCTACCTTCAAGCTATTGATATAGTCGTCAATCGACTTAATCGCATCGATTTGAGCAGAGAGCTGGTCTTCGATGTCTTTCATCAGATCTTCACGGATTACCTTGGATTGAGCAAGATACGATGCCTCAAGCTCCGTGGTAGAGTAGCCCAAAAGGTGGGCAGCGTCGGCCAGGTTGATAAAATTCTCAGTGAGGTCGTAGAGTTGCTGGCCAACACTACTACGTGGGTCACCGGCCTGTATGAACTCGTCAAAGGCCTCGGCTAGCTGCTCAATGCTGTTAACAGGAGCGTTGGATATTCGCCTAAGTGCTTCTTGTACGAGGCTATCTGCCTTAATGAGGCGCACGGCATAATCCACGTACGACTTTGGCACAAGTTTATCTTTGACCATTTGCTGGAGGCCGTCAATTTGCTCTTGGGCTGCACGCATAGCCCCTCCAAACGGGAGACCTAGGGAGTCGATCACCTCTTGCACCCTTGAGTGCGCCTCCTTTAGGATGTCGAGGTGTTGCTGCGTTAAGGAAGTGACGACCCCCTTTACAGAACGCTTGAGTGACACGAGTCCAAGCTGGAGTCCAAATGTGCTATGGTGCAAATCCTTAAGCTCTTGGCCGAGGTCCGACATGGGCTTACCGGCAGCGATAAAAGATTGGATCATCTCGTTGAATTCTTTTTTTGCAGAATCCCCCTGCCCACCCCCAGCTAAGCGGTTTGCCTCTGTGAATTTAGCCTCTTCAGTTGCTAGCCTTTGCCAGCGGTCGACGTCTCTTCTTCTGAGCAGACCCTCTCGCTGCATCTTTCTGAATTCTCTGGCCTCATTATTGATCTGTGTATAGGCAGATGCCAGGGGGTTTGTCAGGGCGTTTATGGCTTCTGTGAGCTGCTCTTTAGCCTGTCGTTTGAGCTCTTTTAGCTGGACGTTAAAGCTGGCCGTTAGCTGTTTGGTGCCAATGTTAAGGCGGCGTGCCTCTTCTCTGAGTTCTTTGAACTGGTCACGAAGCGACTCGATCTCTTTGCCTGGCCCTGACATCGTGGCTCGCCTAAACTGCTCAATCGATTTTATGGCAGCTTCACGCTCTTCTCGTCTGCGCTTAGCTTCAGCCGCACGTTGTTCTCTTGCCCTCTTAGCCTCAGCAGCACGCTGCTCTCGCTCCCTTTGGGCCTGTTCTCTTCTTCTTTGGGCCTCTTGCCGCTGACGCTCCGCTTCTTCTTCTCTAACCAGCTGGATCTGCCGGTCTCTAGCTGCCTCAATCTCAGTGGTATCCCACTTTAAGAAAGCGAAGGCTGCGGCTAACTGGTCAAACTGGGCTTGGATTTCGAGAATGCGCCGCTCTGCCGCACTCATGTCAATGCCGGCAGTGACGAAGTCCTGTACGACTCGGTTGAGTGACTCTAGTGAACCACTCGTTCCACCTGTGGCAAGACGAAGGGCTTCATTATACTTGGCGTTTTCTTCCATCGTGCTACGCCATGTATTATACATATCTTCAGAAATGATCCCTTCTCTTACCATTTTCAGGAATTCTTCGCCCTGAATCTGGATTTGCAACATAGCCGCCGCAAATGGGTCTAGGATGCCAAGGGTTTGGCCGAGTATGTCGTTAATAGCCGATTGTCTAATAGCGTCTTCCTGCTCTTTGTATGACCTAGTAAGCCCATCTGTCGAAATTCCTAGCCTAATCGCTTCTGCTTCAAGATCCTCAAATCTTAGGCGCAGGCTTTCTAACTGCTGCCCTGGCCCTGATAGGGTAGAGGCAATAAACTGATCTATTGCAAGAATTGCATCTTCTTGTTCTTGAGCTGCCCGCTCGTTTGCCTCCCTAATTCCGTCCCAGTAATCGCTGACGCCTTGCACCATATCTGCATTGTGTTGCCGCTGGCGCTCAGCTTCGTCTGCGTTTATCTGATCGACTTGGGCTTGATAGGATGCGTCAATACCTGAGACATCCCAGTTCATCCTTAGGTAGGCTTCCCTTATCATCTGCCACTGGTCATAAAGATCTTTTAGGGCCTTTTCGACAGGCGTTAGGTCGAGTTCTAGTCCTGCATCAATAAAATCGCCACCCATCCCAGCAAGCGATTCTACGGCGTTTCGAGCAGCACCTGTTGCGATGCGTATGGCTTCAGCGGCTAATGCTTCTTCTTCTGCCAGATCTTGCCAAAGATCGGCAAGTGATTGATCAATAATGCCATCAGCTACCAACTGTTCTAATGCTTTGGCTTGCTGAGCGATCTGATGCATGGCGGCTGCAAGTGGGTCGGTAAGCCCGAGGATCATCCCGACAACATCTGCCTGGGCAAGCTGAATAACGGCATTGTATTGTTCGTGATATGACTGAGTCAGCGTATCGGTTGCAAGATCCAGCCTGTTGGCTTCTTCTGCAAGAGCATTGTAAGTAGTTGTAAGGCCTACTAGCTGCTGCCCTGGGCCTGACATCCCACCTTGGGTAAACTGGTCCATTGAGTCAATGGCGGCTTGTCGTTCTTGGGCTACTCGGTCGTTTGCCGCCTTTGCCTCCTGCCAGGCACGGACGATGTCAGCCACTATGCGAGAATTTTCTTCTCGTATACGCTCGGCTTCATCTTTCATTATCTCAGCGACTTGGGCATTATAGGAGGCATCGAGACCAGCGGTGTCCCAGCCCATCCTTAGGTAGGCTTCTCTTAGCCTCTGCCACTGCTCATAGAGGTCTTGTAGTGCCTTATCGACAGGGCTTAGGTCAATCTCAAGGCCGGTGTCAATAAAGGTACCACCTAGCTCAGCAAGCGCTTCTCTAGAGTTTCGAGTCGCACCTGTTGCTGTTCTCAGTGCATCGGCATATTTTGCTTCCTCTTCTGCGAGTGCCCGCCACTGATCCAGCAAGCTTTTATCGATAAGGCCTTCGTCTACAAGCTGTTGTAGCTCTTCGGCCTGTATTTGAATCCCAAGCATCGCAGCGGCAAGTGGATCGACAAACCCAAGGATCATGCCAATCACATCATTTTGGGCAGCTTGAACGGCAGCATTATATTGCTGGTGATACGCTTCTGTGAGGCCCTCAACACCGAATCCGAGCCTATTAGCTTCTTCTGCCAGTATGTTAAACTTGGCTGTTAGATCGTCTAGGTATTGCTTTGTACTAGAGGTGCCGCCACGGCCAAACTCGTTAATTTCTTCTGTAAGATTCGCAATAGCGTTGGCGGTTTGTTCGGCAGATGTCCCAAATCTCTTCGTGTGCTCTTGCCACTGTAGGGTAAATAATTGCTGAACTTGTGCGAGATCGGCCCCAGCCGCAACAGCGTCGTGCCAAATCTTTTCTTGTAGACGAGCTAACTCTTCAGCCGCTTGCTGGGCAGGGTCAATGAATCCAAGAATTTGATCACGAATACCGGTGTTAAAATCTGTGGTTATTGCAGTAAGCTCTTGCTGCTCTTGTGCTTGAAGCTCCCCAACTTGCTGGTCCAGGCCTAGCTCCTGGGCCCTGGAAATGAGTGCGGCGTATGCTTCTTGCACTTTGTGAATTTGCATCGCCACATCGCCCATTTCTCCTATCTTGAACTCTTCAATCGTCTTGATGATGCTGAGTGCATCGAGGGCACGTTGCTGCAACATCTCGATGTTTTCAGATGTGCCGGTATAGGGCTCACCTACAATGTTTACGGCAGTGGCTTCATTTGTAAGTGCCCTAAGTGCAATAAAGAGACGTGTTTGAATGGTTTGGGCAATGGCGTCGTCCATCTCTCTGGCGTCTAAGGCAAAATGCTGCCCCTGTAACGCTTGAGCAACGGTCTCACGCATAGCCTTCGTCATGAGGGCAGCAATGGCAGCATCAGCCTCAGCAATAAGGGCAGTGACAGTGTTGGTATCGCCCCCTGTTGTCGAGGACTGGTCCACAAGCGAGATAAACCCAAAGGGACCTCGCCTTACACTACCAGCTTCGACATTGCCAGTAGGGGGAGCTGCTGAAGTAAGTGGGGCAATCCTAACTTTTTCTTCTGCATCTAGGAGCGCAGACATAAAGCCGCCTAGTGCTCCAACTGCACCTCCAATTGCGGCTCCTAGTGGTGCAAATCCTGGCACTAGGCTCCCAATCACGGCTCCAGCAATGGCACCACCTATAGCGCCGCCAATGGTATTGCCTAGCATGCCGCCGCCTAGCATATCAGCAACACCAAAGCCTACTCCTATTCCAGCGGCCACTCCAGCTGCACCTTTGGCAACTTTACCACCGCTAACGCTTCCACCTCCAGGAATTGGGACGTCGATACCAGCTAGGGTTTCTTTAATTTGGGTCGTTAAATCCTTCATTACGCTCTCAAGGAGCGGCTGTATTTGCATGGCCACAATCATTTCGCTGGCCATGCGAGCGAAGATTTTGACGATGTTATCGGCTACAGATTGGATGCTGTCTAATTGTCCGCTAAATATATCGGTAAGAATATCACCCAATTCATTTTGGATATTCTCCCGCATGTTTTTGAGGATCTCTTCTTGCTGCTCTCCAGCCGTTTTAGCAGGGGCTGGCTCTAGGTCTTTCTTCATCTTGTCGATGGTAGACCTAGCGTGTGCGGCATCTTCTTGCAGCTTCCTTTCTGCATTGATGCGTGCTTTAATGGCAGCAAGCGCTGCATCTTGTTCCTCTTTAAGCTTTTCTTCTCTTAGCTTTGCTGCCTTTTCTAAATTCTCTTTAAGGAATTCAATTGATTTTTCAGCATAATCAGCCTCTGCTTTTTCTCGCTTCTCTATTTCTTCATCTGATGGTGCAAATATGCCTTTTAATATCTTATCCTTGGTTTTCTGGACTCCTTTAGCAAGTCCTTCACCAGCTGCCTCCCCAGATTTTACAGCAGCTTGCTCTGTCTCTGCGGGGTCAAATGCGCCTAAACCTTCAATGTCGTAAGCTTGCTCAAGGGCTGATCGAATCTTTTTAAGTCCCCCAAGGGACGTGCTGGGATCGCCAAGTTCACCGAGTATCTGAATGGGCTTCATGTCAGAAACCCTGGCCTCTAACTCTGTAAAGAATTCATCCAAACTTCCGGTAGCTGCAACTATCCCTGCTGCGAGATCCTTAATAGCTGGTGGTAGGGGAATATTTGTTTTTGAAATGATTTCTGGTATTCTACCTAGCGATGAGAAAACGTCTGCTATTAATTTCCCTGCTTCCTTGAGCTCTGTAACAAAAACCTTTTTCATCTCATTGCCAATAATCTTGCTAATGTCAATTAGAACAGCAAGGTGCCTGGCAAAATTGTCAATAGCCTGTGTCATCTCAGAACGTGATGGGAAAAGATCGGCCCCTTTAAAGAGTGGACCTAGTGTGTTAGTAAGCTCTTGTGACTCAAATATGGCAGCGAAAAGGTCTCTGAACTCGTCTTTGATCTCCGTGAGGCCTCTTCTAAATGCACCAGGTAGACGATTCGCAGCCTGTTCAGCAATCTCTTCGTTAAGCTCAGTTAGCCTTGCACCTAAAAGCAAAAAGGCCTCGCCAGAAACCTGCCCTTTTTGCATAGCCTCAGCAAGTTTCTCGCCAGTTATGCCAAGGGATTCAGCCAATATTTTTTGTGCTGCGATCCCGTTTTCTGCAAGAACTTGTATATCTTCTTGCTGTACTTTATTTTTATTTAAACCCTGAACGACTTGGTTTAAAACACGCTGGAAATCATCTCCTGATTTCCCGGCAGCGGTTACAGCATTGGCAAAACCTGTAAAAATAGTCTCAGCACCTTGCCCCGCTAGGGCAGTATCCCTTGTTGCCGCGGCAATTTGCGAAAACGACTTCTGAGCAGCAATGGTGTCTTGTCCTAGCCTTTTTGCCTCACCTGCCGCAAATGCCATGGCTTGGGCCGAACCTTGGATACTGCCTGTGGCTACACGCAGCTGCGCTTCTAAGGAAAGGGTTGCTTCGCCTCCTTTTATCATCTCTGTGGCAAACTCTTTGACCTCTCCTATTAGATTGTAGAGGCCGAGAGCGCCAAGGGTCCCTTTAAGGGATTGCATGACACCTGCAAATCCGCTTGCCCCTTTGGTTGCAGCCGCTGTAGCTTGCTCGGTTTGTTTCAATTCGTCGTTGAATTTTTTGAAACTATTCGGCAGGTCTTTGACGGAGTTGTTGATTTGGCCAAGGGCGCCAGCGATACTCCTGCTTTGCTGCTGTGCCGTTTGCTGGGCACGCTGGAGGTCCTGCTGAAATTGTTGGTATCCTAGCCTAAGTTCTGCAACGAGTGACTCTTCAGCCATTTCTTCTCTCTTATATTACTGTGGCGTCTGTGCCAGCTCGTTGGTTAGTCAAGGAAAAAGAAATTTGCCCGATCTTTTTTAGGCGTGTTGTAGTAGGCTTCTTTGCTTTTGTGCTGATACCACCACCTGCGTAGTAAGTGGCGCTCCTCCCATGGGCGCTTCATCCAGTCTAAATACCCTTCATGGAGGTAGGTCACACATAACTCTAGCTCTAAGTAAAGCTCAGTTATGACCTCCATAGGGTGGGTATATTTCGTCTTATCCTTTTGAGGCGGGTGGACTAGGCTGTAAGCCAAGCCTAGAGCCGCATCTACTTTTTTTGAAACTCTTCCTGGTCTTCCTCAATGGTCTTGTTGGAGAGCTTATCGATGGCCGTCACAATCTTTTTGATATCCGATGTCCGAATACCAATCGCATTTAAGCGAGCAATCGATGCCTCGTAGTCTTGCTCTTCCTCGTCGTATGGATTCCACAAGACCCTGCCCTTGTATTCGAGCTTCATGTCCAAGCCGTGCAAGAGCTTTTTGAACTCATAGAGACGGTTGGCCTCGATAAATCTAAGGGCGATGGCTTCGTATTCAGGGTGTGTCTCGTCATGCACACGAGTCTGAGTACGCCTACCTGTCTCCTCGTCAACTTGGACATCAATACGAGTAGGCATGCGTGAGTTTAGCTGGGTTAAGGGCGCTGCTAGCTTGCGCATCATGTCGTCGGAGATCGACTTAATAGAGAAGTTAACCAGCCTGGCTTTTCCGTCAATGGTAATTTCAACCTTAACGGTCCCATGCTCAAAGAAAGACACCTCATCGAGGTCTAGCTGTGTGAGTCGCTTCCTTACATCGATTGCATGATACGCTCTAGAAAGTGCTAGCTCATCGCTGTCCCCTGTCATGCGAGTAAGCGTCTCCTCAGGGGACAAGATGTCTGAATGATTCATGATCAAATTATGGTCGGCCATAGTCGTACCTTATATATTAGCTAGGGACTGACTCGGTGCCAGCTGGCCATGCAGACAAGTTCCAGCGAATTTGACCGTAAATCATCCCTTCGACGTTATAAATGTTTAAATTGTCTTCGGTTCCGGCTGTGACGTTGTTAACCACAAAGCCGCGAGCTTCTCCAAAGGTAGCCACACCTGTGGTAGCACCTGCCGGTACACTCTCTGTCCAGGCAACATTCACCATGTAAGCAAGCTGGATGGCATCTACAGGGGCAATACAAGAAGCTGCAACGCCTGCTGAGTTGTATCGTGTGCCCAAGTTAGCAGGAAGGATAGGGGTCCAGGTATGAGCACCTACCGTCCAAGTAGGCCAGCGCTGCCAGTTACCAATTGCCCTTTGCACATCTTGGTACTCACTCATGGAAAGCACCGTAAAGGTCATAGGCACAGGCGCAAAAGGCGTCATCTCGTCGACAATGTAGCTGGCGATGAAGTTAGTAGCTCTTCCACCATCAGCACGGGTGCCGGTTTCAGGGCGAGGTTCCATGCCAGGCAGGTCGGGTTGTCCAACCTGAAAGAGATTCATGTAGTGGCCGCTACCACTGTAGATACGCAAGAATCGCTGATTTATACCAGTGCCGATAACAGCCATGGAGTTACTCCTTTAATAGGACGTGAAAGCTTGATATCTCATTCGTACCGAAATGTTTGCATGACGAATCCCTGAATCGGGTGCAGTTGGGACTCTTTGTGTCTTTACTTTTTCCGATACCGTTAGGTTCCCAACAATGGGGGTACCGACCGCCAGGTAATCACGAACTAGGATCTCTACCGGGACGTCGTAAAATTGCACGATCTCAGCAACTAAGGTAGGCAGCACATAGATACCTATTGTCTGCAAACCATCTTGCTCTTTTAGGAAGACACCCAGGTTTAGGTAGAACTCTGCCACTGCTCCTATAGTTAAGTTAGGGCCGTGGTCAAGCATGCTAATTTGCCCAGCCCATATGAAGTCACACTCTACCCACTTAGGAGGTAGGGCACCAAAGCGCTCTTGGTCTGTGAAGAAAACGGGAACGCTGATGCTATCCAGCTTGGTCTTGGTATAGGCGTTCACGCTTTTTTCAATATTGTCTTGCCTAGAGCCTACATGAGTAACCGGCATTACTTAACACCTAGGCCTTTGCCTGAAGCCCATGCCAGCCTACGCTTTGACATGGCCTGCCTAACCGGCGCTGCTGGCTTTTGCGTGGGGAATACGCCGCCATCTACCTCAATTCCACCTGGAAGTATCCGAGACCCCTGCCGCTCTGTTTTAGGCCCTGGATTTGGATAGCCGCCGTACTCAATGGTTGCGGCATAGGGCATGCGGTTAACCAGTCGGTATACCCCTTCACCTGTCTTAGAAGGCAAAGACCATGCATCACGGGATCTAACTGTATCAACTCCCCCCCCTGTGCCAACTGGCCAACCAGCTATGATCTCTTCCCTAAATACCTGAGCCTCCTTGGCAAGCGATTGGTCAGAGCGATCTTTTATACGCTTACTGAACTTCTCCATTAGCGAGATGAGTGAGTTAGTACGTGGTACTTGAACGGTGATCGTTATTGACATTACGCCGCAATCCCTGCCCAAATGGCGATGTCAAAATTTTGAGTGGTTGTGCCAGCAACGGTAATGTCTCTAAGGGTTGGGCCTACGACCCCAAACCCTGTAGGACGCTTTTCGTACCAAAAACCACCAACGCCCAGCGTGGTCGGAGTGGTAGCAGGAACCAGTGGGTAGCCGTTTGAAGCAGCCGCAACAAAGGTCATGCTGTTGGCACCGTTGTTCCTAACGGCATAGCCGTATACGGTCTTGCCTGTCATGTCGAGATTGGTTCTACCCGACCTTACCAGTGCGGTTAAATTGATGGTCGCAGCGCCTGCACTTAGTGCAATTCGCTCAATGTATACGGTGTCTACAGCGGGGTTTGTCAAGCCGAAAGAGTCAGCGATGATGCCACTAAAGGCATTGGTTGAACCAATAGAGGTAGCAACTTCATCACCAACCGACACTGACAGCAGAACGTTAACAGAAACTGCCATTAGTAGCGCCTCCTACGTTAATTTTTATGTTGAATCCATACATGATTTGACGTATACTCCTGCATATGGAAGCTAAGCGTTCAACCACTTTTACATTAACGCCGGAGTGCAAACGGCTAATACGCCTACTCGCTCACAATCTCGGCATTAGCCAAACTGCCGTGATTGAGCTGGCTGTTCGAGATATGGCAGAGTCTCGTAAATTACCTACGACGCCTTGTATAAAGAGTCCAACATAATTCTAGTGCGTCGAGTTCCGCTCCATTGTCTATAATCTCATAGTAAAATGAGCCGACTTGTAGCACATGGTCGGGTTGAACATCTGCTACGTAGTGATGTCGCATCCTCCAGGTGGCGTCAATTTGTCCAAGCCCTGATTGTGATAGCCGAGACATCTCTAGGG
>WUUC01012809.1_pt1 | contig 10974 bp, 7 predicted proteins | sample 6278441 | NCBI WGS metagenome assembly WUUC01 (sample SAMN13675441, study PRJNA597444) | soil metagenome | isolation source: soil | place: USA: Washington | collected 2017-10 | reverse complement strand
CAAACGTCGGGTCTTTGAGCCTCTACGGAATTGATTATTCGTTTAACGCCATTCTTGAGAAGCGCCACCTGAAAATTGATCAGCAAGCCCAGATGAAAATTCCCTAATCGGAGGTAGGTCAATACTTGCGCAACGTGAACGTCGGTAAAAGCCTCAACAGTTTTTATTTCTACAACAAGTTTGTTCTCGATAAGCAGATCCATTCGATAACCGTGGTCAAGCTTGACATCCCGGTAAACGATCGGCATCGGTTTCTCTTTTTCTGTATACAAGCCCTCTCTTCGTAGTTCATATACCAGGCATTCACGATATGCGGATTCAAGGAGTCCTGGGCCCAAGATGGCGATGAACCTCTATCGCCATTCCAATTACTTTATTTGAAATCTCGTTCTCGGTCATAACTTTTTTTATCAAAGAAAAATTCCTGTTTGATGAAGAACAAGAGATTCACTCCCTCTGGCGAAAAGTTGTCAGGTAAACATGATTGGTACGTAGCTGTTGCACAAAGGCACGCAAAGGATTCGCAAAGTTTCACAAAGGACTCCGAAATAGTTCGAATCAATTAGAAAGCGTTCGGAACAGTTAGGCAAAGGTCACAAACTTTTCCTTTGTGTGCCTTTGCGGATCCTTTGCGCAGCCGTTTGGAAAACTCGCAGGCCCGCCTTTGCGTACCTTTGTGAGGTCTTTGCGCAACTTTGCGCTATAGCTTCGTATTGAATATCTTTAACCTCACGACCTTACCAAACTATAATTCACATGATTCCCCGCAGGAAATTTCTTACTCAATCAGTAAGTGCACTAGCCGGTGCATACTTCCTTCAGTCTACCAATTCCTTCGCTCAATCTTCACCTTACATCCATTTCGACCTCCACTCTCACCCGGGGATGTTTCTCGCGAAAGGTGTAGCTGAGAACGTGGATGCTGCTGTCGCGAAGACGATCGGCGAGATGAACAAGGGTAAACTGACCGGTGCTTTTTTCAGCCTGGTAGCCGACGCACCGATCATTAAAACAACAGAAACCGGTATCGTACAAAACGGCTCCTACGGACCTGGTGCAGCATGGAAAGAATACAAACGCCAGTTGGGTATTTTGAAAGACTACCTCAAGTCTATGCCCGTCACTTTTGCCACGAAGGCTTCCGATCTGCAAACCGCATTGAAATCCAATAAAGTAGCGGCATACATAGGTTGTGAAGGCGGAGACTTCCTTGAAGGTAAGGTGGATCGCCTCGACGAGATGTATTCAGACGGTGTACGGTCCATTCAACTTGTACATTATCATACCAACGAACTTGGAAATCTTCAGACACAGGATGCCCAATACGATGGACTATCAGCGTCGGGAAAAGAAGTGGTGAAGAAGATGAATAAACTCGGGATGGTGATCGATGTCGCCCACGCTGCAGAATCTACCGTGAAGGCTGTTGTCGAACTCAGTGATTCACCCGTGATCCTTTCGCACAGCATATTGCGTGTCGATGACAAGAGGCCATTGGCGAAGCGCGCTATCACTCCTGATCATGCAAAGCGGATTGCGAAGAATGGTGGTGTGATCGGCGCGTGGCCGTCGGGCTTCAGCACAAGCTTCGATGACTTTATAGATAATGTAAAGCGAACGATCGATGTGGCAGGTGTCGATCACGTCGGGCTCGGAACGGATATGGATGGGAATTTCAAGCCGGTGATCTCGAGTTACATGCAGTTGACACAATGGGCAGATGCCTTGAAGGCGAAAGGGCTCACGGAAGATGAGGTGAAGAAGATAACCGGGGGGAATGCCGAAAGGGTTTTGAAGAAAGTCCTGAAATAATGTATATCCGTGTCCTGATAGTCACCAGCTACGACCGGTGCATTTTGCGGAAAGAGCCGCGAAGTTAGAATTGCAAAATCAATTAACTTCGCGCCTTTCCCATCGACCAAAATGACGAAATCGATTCTCCCTCTCGTAAAAAAGACTGACGTGGTCTTAATGGGGGCCGGCATTATGAGTGCTACCCTCGGCATGATCCTCAAAGAACTTAATCCCGATATCACTATACAGGTATTTGAACGGATGGACGAAGCCGGCACCGAAAGCTCCGACGCATGGAACAATGCCGGTACCGGTCACGCCGCTTTCTGTGAATTGAATTATACGCCGGAAAAAAACGGGGCGGTGAGTATCGACAAAGCCGTGAAGATCTCCGAACAATTCGAGATCTCCAGGGAATTCTGGGCATACCTGGTAGAAAAGAAATACATCCCTAATCCCGCAGAGTTCATATCGGCTGTACCTCACATGAGTTTCGTGTGGGGCGATACCAACGTGGATTTTTTGAAAGCACGTCACAAAGCAATGAACGAGAGTCCCATGTTCAAAGACATGAAATGGTCGGAGAACCGGGATGAGATCTCTCAATGGGCGCCTATCGTTATGCGGGGCCGCGACAACAAGCAGCCAATCGCAGCAACACGCATGGACATGGGTACCGACGTCGACTTTGGTGCACTAACACGCAAGCTGTTTGCAAAACTGAAGACCATGCCCGGTGTCACGATTCACTACAACGTAGAGAGTCTCGATCTCGACCCGGATGGAAATGGCGGATGGGATGTGTTCGTCCGCAATCTTCTGAACGAAGAAAAGGGACAAGTGAACACCAGGTTCGTTTTCATCGGTGCCGGCGGAGCAACACTGCACTTGTTGAAACGCGCCGAGATCAAAGAAAGAAAAGGCTACGGCGGATTCCCCGTGAGCGGATTGTGGTTGAAGTGTTTGAATGAAGATCTCATTAAAGATCACCAGGCCAAAGTTTACGGCAAGGCCACTGTCGGAGCTCCACCAATGTCGGTACCGCATATCGACACCCGGCTGATCGATGGAAAAAAAGAATTGTTGTTTGGACCCTTCGCCGGCTTCTCGACGAAGTTCCTCAAGAACGGTTCGTTACTCGACCTGCCGACATCTATCCGGCCCGACAATGCGTTGCCGATGATCTTCGCAGGCTTGAAGAACTTCAAACTCACGAAATATCTCATAGACCAACTCAGGCTCACTCCTATCGACCGGGTTAACGAATTGAAACAGTACGTTCCGTCGGCACAACTTCTCGATTGGGAACTAAAAGAAGCCGGTCAGCGCGTACAGGTAATCAAGAAAGACAAAAAAGAAGGCGGGATCCTCGAATTCGGAACGGAGGTTGTGGTTTCGGAAGACGGAACGGTAGCAGCACTGCTTGGTGCGTCACCTGGAGCTTCGACTGCCGCGGCAATCATGCTGGGACTGCTTGCAAAATGTTTTAAAAAAGAGGCTGCTTCGGAAGCCTGGAAGAATAAGATTAAAGAGATGGCTCCTTCGTTTGGCGAATCGCTCTCAACAAATGAAAAGCTGGTACAGCAGACAAGGGAAAGAACAACGAAATTGTTGAAGCTTTAAGTTTGGCGGGCGACTCTGTCAAGTGTCGACTTACTGGAACAATAGAACCGGCACGCGACGGAGTCGCGCACCAGAATTATAAAGTTAATGGATCTGCGTTACACAATAGCAACTATTCATCTCCTCACCTTCGGGCTGGGCTTCGCATCTTGCTGGATGCGCGCCGCGGCATTGCGTAGACTGAAAGATCAGGATGGTGTGAAAGATGTCCTTTTTGCCGATAACCTCTGGGGTCTCGCAGCGCTGCTGTGGATATTAACCGGGCTTTGGCGCGCTTTCGGCGGATTAGAAAAAGGTTCTGACTTCTACCTGCACAACACTGCATTCCTGATCAAGATGAGTTTGTTCATCATCGTGTTTGCGCTCGAAATGAAGCCGATGATCACATTGGTCAAATGGAGAATTCAAAAAGGAAAAGGCTTAGCTATCGATCTTTCTGCTGCTTCGTCGATGGCAACAACAACATACATTCAATTGTTTCTTCTTATCCCGATTGTGTCGTTGGCAACCGCCATGGCACGCGGTATTTTCTATTAAATATTTACCGGAGTAATATTTCGTGTGGAATCTTTGACCGACAAGCGTCCAATAATTTTTTTAACTTTGCGGACACTAATGCTGTTGTCAGGGTATGCCTCTATCCAATATTAACGACATTACTATACTGCTCGCGGACGATGATCCGGATGACAAAACATTGTTCTGCGAAGCTCTAGCCGAAATCAATCCGGATATCATTTGTCATACCGCCGCCGATGGCAGGGAGGCTCTTGCAATTCTCTCGGAAAAACAGAGACGGAAACCAGATATAATTTTCCTCGATATCAACATGCCTATCATGGACGGATGGCAGTGCCTGGGGAAACTGAAGGAAGACAATCAACACCGGAATATCCCGGTGATCATGTACAGTACCTCTTCGTATCAGCGCGACATTGACCTCGCTCTGGAAAACGGAGCATTTTGCTTCTTCACGAAACCATCGGACTATCGTGAACTTAGAAGTATACTCAGGCTTATTGCCACCAACCCGGTCGGATCGTTGTCGAATGTGATGAAGGAATTCAAGAATCTCAAGTTCCCCCGGTAATACGTGAGAACGCTGCTTCTGACCGCGTTCTTGCTGATAGGCGTTCACGCCCTTGCGCAGTTTACTCCTTCTACCGTCCCCGATCCGAAGGAGAACGGCGGAGGTTACGTTTCTAACCCACGGTCTATACTCAATGAATCTACAGTTGCCGAGATTAACAGCCTGCTCGCCGATCTTGAACAACAGACGACAGCACAAGTGGCCGTGGTTGTCCTGGATTCAATTGGTGACAGCGATATCGTCGTATTCTCACAGGAATTGTTCACGCTCTGGGGCCCAGGCCGGTCGAACGACAACGGTTTGCTGATCCTTTTTGCACTTGATAAACGTACAGTTCGTTTTCACACCGGGTATAAACTCGAAGGTCCATTACCGGATGTTGTCTGCAAACAGATACAACGCAACAAAATGGTACCGGCGTTCAAAGAGGGGGACTACGACACCGGGATGCTCGCAGGTGTTCAGGAAGTATATAAGATACTGACTGATCCAAATTACTCTATCGAGATCACGGAAGTAGAAAGTGACAATGAAGTGAGTGGCTACACAGCTTTTGTGACCTTCACCTTGTTCTTCATGACACCTTTTTTCCTGATCACCTGGGCAGTTAAGTCTAAAAGGTTCGCCGATTCGACACCGCCGGCAAAGACCGCCTATCCGCAGATGCGATTGAAAAAGAAAGTGTGGTTGTGGGAATTCGGCGGTATCCCGTTGCTCATCATACTACTGTTCTGGTTCATGCCTTCCGAGTTTGCGGGATTTTACAGTGGGATGACAATCTACTTTTACTACATGGCCACTCTCATTCATCGGCTGGTACGCGAACGAAAGATGCTGAAAGGTTTTGTTGAACAGGGAAAGTATTTCGAAGCCACCGACTATCTCCGGCAAAGTCAATGGTATTGGTTCTTTATGCTTTTCGTTTTTCCCGTTCCTGTCATTGGCTATCTGCCTTTTCATTTTATACGTAAGCGCCTCTATAGAAATCATGCGAGGAATTGCAAACTCTGCGATAAGGAGATGGTCAAGCTCAATGAGATTGAAGATGACCAACACCTCACGAAAAATCAGCAGTTGGAGGAAACGATCCGATCTATTGATTATGACATTTGGAGTTGCACGGGATGTGGTGCTGTAGAAAGCTGGACGTTCCGGAACAGGTTTTCAAAATATAAAGTATGCCCGGCATGTAAAACCGCGGCCTATTACAAGGCAGGTGATCGAACTTTGGTCAGTCCCACTTACTCGAGTTCAGGAAAAGGCGAAGAAACTCATAACTGTAAGGCTTGCGGTAAATCTTACACTAAAACTTACGCCATTGCGAAGCGCACTTCTTCGTCCTCTGGCGGCAGCAGTTCCGGTGGTGGGGGCTCTTCATCTTCGTCTTCCGGCAGCAGTTGGGGAGGTGGAAGGTCAGGTGGTGGCGGGTCAAGTAGTTCCTGGTAGGTCTGTGCTGGTCCTTGTTGGCCGTTCGTGGACAATCTTACACAGTCAATCAGAAAGTTACTCTCTAAGGGCCGCGCAAACGGTTTTTATCGTATTTTAGAGGTCGGGTGGGCTTAAAAAAAGCCGAAATTCCGCTAAAACCCCCAAAAAACTTACATGAGAGCTATCAAATCAGCCTTGATCGCATTGACGATCATTGTCCCCTCGTGGACAATGGCCAACGACATCGTGGTGAGCACAGCATCGCTTACGGGCCAAAACACAACGGCAGGCGCCAATAACGCCGCCAACTTCACCTTCGTTCGTTTCAATCTTGCATGGAGCAATTCATGGAGAGTAACCACAGGTCCATCCAATTGGGATGCAGCCTGGATCTTTGTCAAGTACCGCATCGAAGGCGGAACAGGATGTACTCCTGGCGCATGGCAGCATGCTACGATCAGCGCTAATAATGGGCATCACTCCATTACTACCGACAACGGTACTGCGGGTGCTTTTTCAACCACATCCGATGGAAAGGGCGTGTTCGTTCATCGTGCCGGCGCCGGTACGGGAACCATCAACTGGCAACAGATCATGCTGAGGTGGAATTACGGAGCCGACGGTATTTTAGATGCCTGTAACGTTTCTGTGAAAGTATTCGCGGTTGAAACGGTGTATGTGCCCCAGGCTGCATTCTTCGCAGGAGATGGAGCCAGCAACACCGGGCAATTCAAGAACGGTGCATCAGCAGCACCTCTCCAGATAACAAGTGAAGGCGCCCTTACACTCGGTGGTGGCGCAGTGGGATCGTTGGGGAACAGCAACAGGGCGGGTCAGTCAGTGCCCATCGACGATTTTGACAACACTACGTCGGTAGCGTTGTCTGCAGCTTTTCCGAAGGGCTTTGCTGCATTCTATTCAATGAAATATGAGATCACTCAGGAACAATATGTAGAGTTCCTTAACACACTAACAGTCGCACAGCAACTGGCGCGGCATAATGCTACCGCCGCAAACAGGTTTTGGCAAAACAGCGCAACGGTTATAGGTCGAAATGGTGTAAAATGCGTCATCCTTCCGACAGGAGCAACACCTGGAACATATGCGTGTGACCTTAATGCAAATGGTGTTGTCAATGAAGCTTCGGATGGGCAAAACATTGCTATGCACATAATGAGCTCGCAGGACCTTATGGCTTACCTGGATTGGTCAGGACTTCGGGTGATGACAGAACTCGAACTAGAAAAAGCTGGTCGTGGTACTTTGCCTCCTGTATTAAATGAATATGCATGGGGATCGGCTAGCGTCCACAACGCAACTTATGCTCCTATTTTAAATCCTGGAACCGGCGGTGAATTGCCGAGCAATCCTAGCCTGACTGCCGGTAACGCGCTATACAACGGAACGTCGGCGGGCGTCCCCGGACCACTGAGGGTTGGTTCATTTGCAACAGCCACATCTTCGAGGGTTACTGCAGGTGCGAGTTACTATGGCATTATGGAAATATGTGGTAACGTATGGGAGATCGTAGCCAGTGTCGGCCACGCCTCTGGCAGGTCCTATACCGGTGTCCACGGCAACGGCGCATTGAGTGTTGCAGGTTTTGCTGACGTAGATTTCTGGCCTGGATCAAATGGCAACGCCACTGTAACAGCAGCTAACACCACACCAAATATTGGATCTACATCGTATGCTGGAATGATGTTCCGCGCAGGTTCGTACCAGGATGGCGGTTTCCTTCGACTGTCGGACAGGCAGTATCCGGGATGGAACGGCTTAGGCGGCAGAGAAAATCGCATCGGTGGTAGAGGAGTACGCACCGCTCCTTAAACCAAACCAACTGTGAGGCTTAAAGGGCTTTTTCTTTTTAGCTTCTTCCTCACCATTGCTGTTGCACCGGTATTTGCTCAATACGAAGGTGGTGACAATGATGGTAGCGGAATGGCGGCAGCGTCGTGTGTTACTACACTCGACGGACTCGACCAATTCTCCTTTGGAGCATTGACCGGCTCGCCTACATTTTGCGACTTCTCCAGTGAAGGATATGCATTAGGCCTCACCAACCCTCCGCAAGACATGCAGTTCTACTGGACTGTACCGGTTGACGCAACGATCGTGTCGGGTAATTTTACTTCTGATATTACGGTGGCCTTTGGCAATACGCCAGGAACAGTTTCAGTGCTTGTGGTGACGGCGTGTATAAGTCAAACGTTCAACATGCCCGTGACCAGCGGCGTTTGTACAATGTACCAGGGGGGCGACAACGACGGGTTTACACAGACACCTTCTTGTACAACAACCCTCGATGGCGGACCCTTGATCGACATTGCTCCTTCAATAGTTGGATCTGTTAACTTCTGCGAAGCGGCGACAGAAAGCTACAGCATCCAGGTTGACAATGCACCTGCGAATACCTACTACGACTGGTCGGTGCCCGCGGGCTCGGTTATTTCCGGCCAGGGAACAAGTGTGATCATCGTTACCTTCGGTGCGTCTGCAGGTAACGTTAGTGTCAATGTTATTACTGATTGCGGATCTGTAAGCAGGACCGTGGCAGTGTCCCCGATGACCTGTCCGTTCTATGCAGGCGGAGATAACGACGGCTTCGATCACGAACCTTCGTGCGCAACAGACATGAATGGTGGGCCGGTGTACAGCGTAACAGGCATCAGTGGGTCATCTAGTTTCTGTGAATTCGGCAACGAGAGTTTCACGGCGGTGACGGTGAATGCTCCAGCAAATACATATTATGAATGGACGGTACCGGCTGATGCTACTATTCTTAGTGGTCAGGGCACAGCCACCATACTGGTCGCTTTTGGCGACACGAACGGCGACGTCGGTGTAACAGTCATAACCGATTGTTCTGTTGTGACACCGGCACTTTTCCCCGTGACCGTAACTTCATGTCTTTTCTATTCCGGAGGTGACAACGATGGCTTCAGTCATGTTCAGCAGTGTGCGAGCCTGCTCGACGGATCACCTGCTTTAATACCGGGGCCGATCACCGGTTCAACAGCATTCTGCGATTTTGCAACAGAGACTTACAGCATCAATCCACAGGGTACAAACATCGAGACAACTTACGTGTGGTCTGTTCCTGCCGGAGCGACTATCATTTCGGGTCAGGGAACGACGACGATACTGGTTGCTTTCGCAAACAATAGCGGAAACATCTCGGTTGACGTGAGCAACCAGTGTACGACAATCAACGTAGCACTTCCTGTCGCTTCAACGCCCTGTATATTTTATGCCGGTGGCGATAACGACGGTCATAGTGTTGTTCAACAATGTGCTTCAAATCTGGATGGTGGAAGTGTATTTATTCCAGGGCCGATCGTAGGTGTCGTGAGTGCATGTAACTTCTCGACAGAAACTTATTCGATCACGGTCGCGGGTTCTTTGCCGACGACAGTTTATAACTGGAGCGTACCTGCCGGTTCCACCATCGTAAGTGGCCAGGGAACTACGACGATACTTGTCGCACTCGCCAATACCAACGGCAATATTTCAGTGGATATCAGCAATGAGTGTGAAACGATAAATGTGGCACTCCCGATCACATTAACAAACTGTATCTTCTACGCCGGCGGCGATAACGATGGTCACAGCGTGGTCCTGCAGTGTGCTTCAAATCTTGACGGTGGAAGTGTATTTATCCCCGGCCCGGTCGTGGGTGCGGCAAGTTCATGTAATTTCTCCACTGAGTCATATTCGATAACGGTTGCCGGTGCGTTGCCAACAACAGTTTACTCGTGGAGCGTGCCTGCAGGTGCCTCGATCGTCAGCGGGCAGGGCACAACGGCAATCCTGGTGGCATTCGGAAATAGTAGTGGAAATGTTTCAGTGAACATCAGCAACGAATGCGAAACGATCAACGTCCCCCTGGCGGTAACAGTCGCGAACTGTATTTTCTACTCGGGCGGCAATAACGACGGCTTTAGCCATACACGTACCTGTGCAACGAGTCTCGCCGGCGGATCACAGTTTATTCCTGGTCCAATTACAGGGTCTACAGCATTCTGTAATTTCGCCACCGAGTCTTATTCCATTGTTGTTGCTGGTGCCAATGCAACTACAACCTATTTCTGGTCTGTGACTCCCGGCGCGTCAGTTGTCAGCGGGCAGGGCACCACAACCATATTAGTTTCGTTTGCCTCTACAGGAGGTAACATAGCAGTGCAGATAGCCAATGAGTGCGAGACCCTCAACGTTTCGCTGCCTGTTGCACCCTCCAGTTGTGTCTTCTATGCTGGTGGCAACGGCGATGGCTTTTCGGTAACGACGATCACCAACAGTCCGCTGCCAATCTCACTGGTTTCATTCGATGCTTCAGTAAATAATGGCATCGTTTACCTCAAATGGGAGACTTCTTCGGAGATCGAGAATGACTTCTTCATGATAGAACGATCGAAGGATGGGATAACCTTCGAACCACTGACGAAAGTGGAGGGCGCCGGAACATCGACACAGAGATTAAATTACCAGGCAAGAGATACGAATCCTTATCATGGAACGTCGTACTATCGATTATCACAAACCGACTTCGACGGAACGATAAGTTACTTCAGGGTGCTCGTAGTAAGAATTGAAGACTTTGCAGAGATAACTAAGTTGTATCCAAACCCCGTTGAGAGAGATGCATTACTGCATGTGGACTTCTTCGCCGAGGAAGATGGTCATGTGAAGATATCAATTGTAGATCCGGCAGGTCTGAGTACCGAGAGTCAAATGGTGGAAGTGAAAGCAGGAGTTAACCTGTTTGAATTCAAACCACACTTCAAGAGTGCGGGAGTTCATGTCATCATCATAAGAGCTAGAGAGAAAGCACAGGCGCTTAGGCTTGTAGTGCTTTAAAGTCTTGCGGCTGTTAGGAATACCGGCTTCGTCGGAAAAAGGACCCGGCCACTGTTCAAGACCGGGTACCTTTAAACGAAGGTAAAGAAACCTAACTTTACCCTGACCTCATTATAAGCCTGCGTGTCGATCCCCACCGGCAGTCGCAGGCGTCTCAACCAAAATGAAGTATTTTAAGGAGG
>WUUC01208979.1_pt1 | contig 10975 bp, 6 predicted proteins | sample 6278441 | NCBI WGS metagenome assembly WUUC01 (sample SAMN13675441, study PRJNA597444) | soil metagenome | isolation source: soil | place: USA: Washington | collected 2017-10 | reverse complement strand
TACCACAGAACCTCATCTTCGGGGCAACCCCGCTTCGCTTCCTCGCCGACCCGATCGGGTCGTCGCGTACCGCATCGAGCTTCGAGATCGTCGTGTCGCCTGGCGACGAGGTGACGCTGACGATTCCGCCGGGCGTCAGGTGAAACCACCTGCCGTCGAGGGTGGAGGCTCGAGGATCGAGTCACATCAGCGCGCTCGAACCTCGAACCTGCTCACATTCTGAACAAGTAACTGAGCTTCACAAACACCGCATCGTTGACCGGTAGCAGGTCGGTCGCGGCCCTGCCCGGACGCCAGTTCGCTCCCCACTCGGGCCAGCTCGGATCACTGGTCCACTCACCCTGGAAGCCGCGTCCGTAGCCGACGAAGACGACCGTCCCCGGGTTGGGCTGATACGAGAACAAGAAGTCGCCACGGAAGAAGTTCGAGCGAAAAGCGTAGACCGGCTGGAATCCATTCGCGGTCGGCACGACGATCGGCGCGTTGGTGCGGGAGTCGTCGCGCAGATCATCCTGGTAGTAGGAGTTGTAGTCGCCGACCGCGCGCAGGAAGATCGCCCGCGATAGCTGGTACTCGACCTTGAGTCGGGGGATCCGGCTGTTGACGACATTGGATCGGTCGGACCAACGATTCACCTTCGTCTGGTTGTAGCTGAAGTTGGTGCGCAGCTTATCGGTCGGCCGCCAGTTGGCGGTGATCGTCAGCCAGACGATCTCTCCGTTCGACCACTCTTCGAAGTTCTCGTCACGTCCCCACAGGTAAAACACACCGCCCGAGAACGTCTTGAACTGCGGCGTGTTGATCGAGATCAAATAGTCCATGTTGTAGAGTCGCGGCGTGCCGGTGAAGGCGACCGTGTCGCCAGGCCCTCGCGCCACGTGGTAGCCGCGCCGCGCGTAGAGTGGCGCGTCAAAGCCGAACGTCTCGAGCAGCACCGACGCGCCGCCGTTCCATCCGCCGCGCAGGATCGCGCTCGTGTTGAGGTGGTACTTCTTCTCGATCGCGTCCCTCTGGTGCACGAAGCGGTCGTACTGCCAGGTGAAGCTGACGACCGGGCTGAACGAGAACTCCTGGATCAGCCCTTCGCGACGTCCGACCTTGGTGAAGCGGTGTGACGCCTGGGCATTGACGACGCTCGCCCGATTGAGAAAACCGCTCTGCGTGACGAAGCCGCTGCCGAATCCCTCGAAGGTGTACGTGAATCCGAAGTGCCGACCGTTGCGACTGACGTTCGCGTCCCACAGCGGCCCGGTGAGCGTTGTGTCGACGAGCCCGCGTCGGAGCCTCGTTCGACTCGCCGCAGCCTGGAAGGATGCGCTGTACAACCGGCCAAAGACCCAGCGGCCGTCGACGTTCGCGACCCGATTGTAGAAGCGGCCGTCCTCGCGATCGGTGATCGTCGTCGCAATACGCGACTGGCCGCCGATGTCGCGCTGAAGCCGCAGGATGCTGAAGATCGGATTGTCGCCCGTCCGCGGCGTGAGTGGATCGTACGTCACCGAGTACACGCGGTCATCGACCGCACTCAGGAACGCGATGTTGGTTCCTGCCGCCTTCCCGGTCAGCTTTGCGGCGCCGACAGGCTCGACGATGCGTCGCGTGTAGACGAGGCTGTTCGGCGTCGAGAACAGCTCCTGACCGTCGAGAAAGAACGGCCGCTTTTCGGAGAAGAACACGCCCTGACGCGGGTCGAACGCAAACTGCGGGGCGTCCGACTCGACCTGCGAGAAATCAGGGTTGATCGTGCTGTTCAGCGTCAGATTGTTCGTGACCCCCCAGCGGACGTTCGCGCCGAACTCGGGATCCTCCCGATCGTATCGCCACCGCCGCGTCTCGACGTCGACCGCGCCAGGTGTGCGCTGCGTGACGACCGGGTTCACGTCGAGCACGAGTCCACGCCGCAGACCGGACAACCCGGTGAGTGTCCCGGCCTGCGCGAGGAACGACACGCTGGCCAGTCTGGCTGGCGTCCACGAATCCTCCACGCCGCTGTGCTGGACGCGGCGGACGACGTTGAAGCCCCACGTCTGCTCCGGCGTGTCCTGGTAGCGAAGACTCTTGAACGGGATGCGAACCTCGACCTCGTAGCCGTAGGCGGTCAACCGCCCCTTGGACTGAAAGACGAAATCAGGGCTGAGATCCGCGGCGTCGCGCGCCGCCGCAACGTTGCCGAAGCTGCCGCTCCGGTTCTGGTTGCTCTCGACCAGCGAGCCGTCGAGCTGCACGCCGAGCGGATTGACACCGAACACGGACGCCTGCCGACGGTCGTTGAACGTGCTGACGAGGAACTGGACGTGATCGTCGCTGCCGATCCGGTCGCGGTCAGCGAGCGTCGCGTTGACGGTGCCATGGCGCTCGAACGCGCGCACACCAAAGTGAATCGCCGTCGGCGAGTACCAGACGAGCACCTCGGTCGAATCCTCGGCGGGGATGCCGTCGAGCGGCGAGAACTGCGAGAAGCCAGTGAGGATGGCCGCCTCGCGCCAGGCCGGCTCGTCGAGCTGGCCGTCGATCTTGACGTCGGCATCGACGCGCGGCAGACGCACCTGCGTCTGGTTCTGCCGGCCGCTGTAGACGGCCGGCGCGGCAGACGGCACTGCGGCGACGCCCGACAGAGTCTGCGCGACAAGGAGGAGTGGAAGCAGCATTTCGGGAAGGCGATGATGCGCCCGCGTTGCGGGAACACATGATGATGGGAACCGCCTACCCGCGGGACAAGGCGGCCGGTGTCTGGGTTCAGTAAGCGCCGGCGCTGGCCGCCGACGGGGCTAGCGCGTCGAGAGAATCCGCGCCGCCCGGTCGAACGCCCGCGTTGCAGCGGCAATCTCCGGATCGATCGCGGCAACGACGCGGTAGTAGCCCGCGTCGCCCCACTTCGCCGACGCCAATCGCAACATGAGCGCGCGCTGCAGCCACTCGTCAGCTTCGGGACCGGGCGGGATGGTGACGCCTTGCTTCGCGGCGAACGCGCGAAAGTCCGCGAGCGCGGTTTGCGGGAGTCGCGGAGCCGCGGCCAGGGCTTCCGCATCGGTGAGCCGCGCGCCGGCAGGAGAGGAGAGGTATCCGCCGACCCACGCCAGAGGGACGGCTTGCTCGCGCAGGCGGGCCAGCCAGCTCGGCGCCGACTCCTCTTCCGGGAGGACGACGTCCGGGTAGATGCCACCGCCTCCGAACACCGTTCGCCCGTTTGCCGTTCTGCACGACGGGCGGCCGACCGTGTCACGATCCGCCATTGCCAGTCGGTAGTACTCACGGCGGCTCACCGACCTGTATTGCCGCTGCACCACGCGGCCGCACGGGGTCTTCATGTGTCCGACGACGAGCACGATGATCGAGCCGTCCGACATTGGAAACCCGCTCATGATCAGCGACTTCCCGAACGTCGGCCGTCCGACGACCAGCGCCCGGTCGTGATCCTGGAGGGCACCAGCCACGAGCTCCGACGCGCTCGCCGAGCCTTCGTTCACCAGCAGCACGATCGGATACCGTCGCTCGCTGCGCCAGAACGACCGCTTCACGCGCACGGTATCCCCAACCTCGGCCTTGCGCCCTTCGGAGCTGTAGAGGACGGCCCCTTTCGGCAGGAACTCACCGGCGACGTCGGCTGCCTGATCGATCTGACCACCTCCATTGTCGCGCAGGTCGAGAATCAACCGCTGCATGCCGCGCTTCTCGAGCCCGCCGAGCGCCGCGTGAAAATCGTCGGCGACCTTGTCATTTGCGAACGTCGTGACACGGATGTATCCAGTGGCATTGTCGACCATGAACGATGCGGGGACACCGGAGCTGTCGCCCGTTCGCTCACGCTCGACGCGACGATCGATGCGAGCAAGGGAGCCGTCGGATCGCCGGCGCTCGAGCGTCAGGACGGCCGCGGACCGGCGTGGCCCAGCGAGCATGATCTCCAGCTCCTGCTCACTCTCGGCGACGACCGGCTTGCCGTCGATGGCAACGACCTCGTCGCCGGGCAGGATGTCCAGGGCTGCGGCGCGCGAGCCCGGATGCACGCTCACGACCACGGGAGCACCGCCAACGAATGTGAACGCGATCGGAACCGGGATGAGCTTCCCCTCGCGCAGTGCCGCCTCCTTCCCTGGCTCGAGCCGGATCGCCGGAATGACGTACGAGTGCGGATCCGCGGCTTGCACCATTCCCCGCACCGCCGCCATCAGCAGATCGTGCGTGTCGACCGAGTCGGGATGATTGACGCGAATCTGGTTCAGCACCTGGCTGAACATCTGCAAGTCTTCGTAGACCGTCCGCTTCCGAATCGGGCTCGCGGACGCCGATGGCTGCTGCGCCGAGAGGGGTCGCGACGCGATTGCCGCGGTGGACGCTGCAACAATCGGCGCCGCGACGATGCACGCGGCCGCGCGCGCGTGGACAAGACGGCGCATGACCGTCACCTCGCGTCAGTTCTGCGAGCCGCTCACCTGCGTTCGCAGCGCGGTGAGTCGCCGCGTCGCCTCCTCGCGCATCGGGTGACCCAACCCGGCACGCTGGAGAAACACCTCGTACTGCGCGATCGCCGCGGCGGGTTTCCTTTGCGCCTCGTAGACCTGACCGAGGAAATTGTACGGGTTCGGGAAGTACGGCTCGACCTCGATCGCCTTGACGAGATGCGCTTCCGCGTCCGGATATCGTTTCGCTGCCGAGAGGACGTAGGCGAAGACGAGTCGCAGCACCGGGTCGTCGCCCTTCAGCTGAACAGCCAGCTCCATCTCCGAGAGGCCCGTCGCGGTGTCGCCGGTTTGAAAGGCGAGATTGGCCAGCTCGACGTGCGCCGGGTAGAAGGCCAGATCCTCCTCGAGCGCGCGTCCGTAGGCCTCGCGCGCCGCCGCGTTCTCGCCGCGCGCAGCGTGAATCTTCGCGATGCTGTGCTCGAGCACCGCCTTGGAGTCATACAGCTTCACCAGCTCCTTGTTGTCTTTGCTGCGCAGCTCCTCCACCGCGAGCCTCAGCTCGGCGAGTGCGCTGTCGACGTTCCCAGTGACATAGAAGATGCGCCCACGCTCGGTGCGCAAACGCGCCTTGCGCTTGGTGCTCTTCATCGCCTCGGCGTAGTTGCGAAGGGCGTCGGCGAATCTCCCTTCGTTGTAGGCCATCCACGCGCGCGATTCCGGGCCGCCGCGGTACAGCCATTGGCTCAGCCAGTAATCGACCTCGGCGGGCGACGGGCGCTCAGTGCCGGGCGACGACGTATTTACCGCGTGGTGGATGTAGCTGCGGAACATCAGCTGATCGAATTTCCGGTAGAGAAACGGATTGAGCATCAGCGCCCGCGTCAGCAGCGAGTCGATCTGCTTCACCTCGCTCGACTCGAGCGTCTTCCGGTCGTCCTCCATGTATCGCTTGAAGCGGTACGGATCGGCGAGGTGGCGGGCGGTCCGCAGACCGTAAAAGGCGTCGGCGGAGTTTGGATTGAGCCGCGTCGCCCAATAGAACGCATCAGCCGCCAGGCGTGGATCGCGCTCGAGCGACTGCTGTCCGAGCTGGTAGTACGCGTTGGCGTCGTTCGTGTCGGTAGTGAACTGAAGCTTGGGTCGCTTCGGGACGCTGCCCTTTTTCTGCGCGGCGAGCGGCAACGGGGCGACGACGGTCAGCGATGCGAGTCCGAAGACGGCAACGGAGAGGAGACGCATGAGAGTCGGTTGGCGGCTGGCGCGGCCGGCCTCGCGGACGTGCGAGTGGCCCGCATGTCAACGGGAAGGACTGTTGGACACGCGGGCCACATTGACGCGACCGGGAGACGGGCGCAAGAGGGTATTTTGTCCGCCTGCTATCTGCCGCGATCGCCGTTACTTAGAAACGCTAATGTACCTTACCTTGCCCCAGGCGCACCGCGGAATCCGGTCACATGTACGTCGAGGTTGTGGTTCACGCGCAACCCTGCGCGACCGCCCGGATTGCTGATCACCTGACGCGAGATGGCTGCGACCTGCTGGCCGTTGGCGAGGAAACGAACCGAGTCCGTTCCCGCGCGCACCGTGAGTTGGTTCGTCGACTGACCGTTCGCGTCCTGCTTGCGAATCGCGGCATTCTCCGCCCAATCGAAGATCTTGTGCACGTCACGCCCGGCGCGGTGGTTGATCAGAAACTGGCCGTTGCCGCGAACGAGGAAGTAGACGTACTCCTGGCTGTCGGAGTTGTCGAGGTTCTTTCCCGAGAAAAAGAGGCCGTACGCCTCCGGATGCGCGGGCGCCTTCGTTTGGTTGAACGTTGCTTCGAGCACGAATGGCCCGTTCGGGAGATCGGCGCCCGGGAAGATGGCCGCTGGTCCCGTGGTGACGTGGAAGCCTCCGCCCATCGGCACGAATCGAACGTCGTTGGTCGTGTAACGGCCGGCGTCCTTGTCGTCGAGCCGAATCTGCCACCCGGCAGGGGCCGTCCCTCCGGCTGCGCGTTGCGTCGGATCGTTGTCGCCCTGCTGCGCGGGCTGCTGCTGCTGTTGCTGACCTGACTGCGCATTGCACGCCGCCGACGCAGCGGCGAGGAGCACGAGCATGAGCATCCTGCTACGAAGCATGTATCCCCCTATTGCTGGCCTTCAGTCGACGTGCCGGGTGCTGAAGATACATACAACGCCCGTTCGACGGGCAACGTGCGGAAACTGTAAGGCTCGCCGTGCATCCGACAGCTCGATCCGCCGATCACTGCGGAGGTTCGCCGGAGCGTCGCTCGCGCCGCGGCACGCGCTGCTGCGGGTTGCGCAGATCCTCCGGCAACTTTGCCCACTGCTCTTGTGTCAGCAGAGCGAGCACCGCGTCCAGCGCTGCGCGGTATCCTTCGCGAGCTGCCTCGAGCGTCGGCCGAATGGCGGCGAAGGTGCCCTGCGGGTTGGCACCACCGCCCGCCCCTGCGGCCTGCCTGGTCGCCGCGGCGACGAGAGAATCGTTACGCGCCGTCAGAGAGTCGCGCAGGCCTGTCAGTCGCTCGACCTGTTCCGCCGTCAAGCCGATGCTGTCGCGCAACTCGAGGACGCGCGCCGCAACGTTGGGAGCAACGCGGTCGACCGCTGTTCGCGCATCGAGCGCGCCGCGGCCACCGGGGCGGCCGCCGGCTGCTGCATTCCCGGCACCGCGGCCGCCGCGCAGCATGCCCTGCAATGCCTCACGCTGCCGGTCCGGCCCCACGGTCCAGCGCACCTGAACGCCGAGCTGAAATGGCGCACGAAACGCCGTACGCGTACTGCGCGTGTCGCCGAACCGTTCGTTCACCTCGTAGACGAACCGGTTGAACGACGGGTCGAAACCGCGAACATACATCAGCGTTGGATCGGGACGCGACGACTGCCCCCAGCCGCGAAGCCCGGACTCGCCGTGGAACAGCCGGTCGAGTCCCGCCAGCAGGTTCGACGTGTTGACGGAGACCATCAGTCGACGTCCGAGACTTCGTCCGAGGCTCGGGCGGAAGTTCGCCTGAAGATCGACGCCAGCCGACCACCCGCCACGGCAGCTGTTCCGCTCGGCGATCCGGCCGAACTGCGACGCGAGGCATGCGCGAATGCCGCCCGTCGCGCCCGCGAGCAGGCGCGTCATGCCGTTCGACACGGCCGTATCAGCGGCAAGTGTCGCGTCGCGTGGATCGAAGATGAAGGCGCGGTCGTTGCGCGCCCCATCCCCGTTAACGTCGCTGCCGAGGCGCGGGGTGAAGGGAGCGCCTGACGACGCGCGCATGATCGCGCTGACGTCGAACCATGGCCGGGGCAGCGCCGTGATCGTGCCGACGATCGAATGCCGCCGGTCGACGTCGCTCGTCGCCCACTCGTATGTGTTCGGGTTGCCGGCAGTCAAATTCGACGTGAATCCGCCTTGCGCCGAGCCTCCGCCGCCAAAGGCCGAGTAGGATCCCTGATCGCGCGTTCGCTGCCACGTGTAGGACAGGTTGAGCAGGATGCCCAGCGGTGTCACAGTATTGACGCCGACGGTCACCTGCGCCGTGCGCGAGCGAAGGCTCGAATGCACGTCGTAGACCTGCGCGTACTCGGGATGGCGTCGCGAGTCGAGCACACTGACGGCGCCGGTTGCCGCAACGATCGCCGACGGGTCGACGAAGACGGGCCGGCCGCCCTCGATCATGAATGCCGGCGTCGCGTCGAGATTGAGGTCCTGCACGCCATACAGGCTGGCGCCGAGCGCGTACGACCCCTCAACGTTGATGCCGAAGCGCGCTGAAAGGCGCTGCTGAATCCCCAGCGATCCGCGCCACGAGCGTGGCGCACGAAAGCCAGGGTCGAAGACGGTGACGACGGGCAAACGTGTCAGCTGGCTCACACCGCTGCCGTCGACGCACTGCGTCGGTATCATCTCGGGGTCGCGCAGGTACGCGCTCCAGTCCGGGACAGGCACCGCTGCGCCGACGCAAACGAGCTGCAGCTCGCCACTCGGCAGCCCAGTCGCGTCGGCGGCGGCGGCAAAGAGCGACGTCGGCGCACGGCCGCGGAACTCGCCGAATCCGCCGCGCAGGATCGTAACCGCTCCAGCGCCGGCGCCGAATCCAGCTAGACCGCCGCGACCTCCGCGGCCGCCACGACCGCCGCGCCCCTCGCGCACAGCATCCGGCGTCGCGGGCGCCGTGTCATCGGTGCCTTGTTGCGCACCGCGCGCTGGCTGGGGCCGCCGGATCGTCCAGGTGAATCCAAGCCGCGGACTCACCCGCAGCTCGGTCGGGAACTCATCGGTGCGTCGGTTGAACAGTCGTTCGACATCAGAGTTGAGCTCCGGCTCACCGAGGTAGGTCGTCGCTTCGGCTCGCAGGCCGTAGGTCAGCTGAAATCCGCCGCGGCGCTGCCAGCTGTCGCCGATATACAACGCGGCGTTCGCCGCCCCACCACTTCGGTCTCGAGACGTCAGCGAGCGCGTGAACTGCGCTGGACGGTTGGATTCGAAATCCTCGAGTGAGTTGTAGGTGAACGAGCCGAACTGATTATTTCCCGCGGTCTGCGAGAAGTTCGTCACGTTGAGCAGCCCGCCGAGCTTGATGCGGTGCCGAGCCGCGCCCGGCAGCCACGAGACCTCGTCCGCAAGCTCGACCTGATCGTTTGTGCTTTCCTGCGGCAGCCCCGGATTCCCGCCGAACTCGAGCACCGAGATCCCACGACCACTGCCGTCGAGCGCCGACGTCACTCGCACGCGCCCCTCGGGCAAGGGGAGGTAGGCCTCGGAGGTCGTAGTGTTCCGGCTGTAGTACGCGCGAGCTTCGTTGAGAAAGCTGCCGAACGTCGACGACAGTTGAAGCATGCCGCCGGCACCAGCGGTGCGTCGCTCGCCGCCATGCGTTGGAACGGACAGCGCGCTAACGCGGAAGCCGCCGGTGGTGGAGTAGCGCCAATCGCCCCGCAGCATCAGCGAGTGACTTTCGTTGAGGGTGAAGTCGGCGCGCGTGAGCGTCGAGATGTTGTCCGCGGTGCGGTCGTCGGGAAGCCGCTCACCCTCGACGCCGGCGGATGCCGTCGGAACGCCGTAACCCTGGACCAACTCCTGGAATCGATCGGCCGAATCGGGGGAGATTCCAAGGCGCTCGAGCGTCGGGTCGCCAGCGGCGAGCAGTGACTGCAAATCCTCTGTTCGCCGCCGCAGCTGCATCGACCCGAATAGGAACGCCTTGTTCCGACGCAGGGCGCCACCGAGGCCACCGCTGAGCTGATGCTGACGCAGGCTCTGGTTGAAGCCCGCGCTCTCGTCCTCGGGCTGCCAGCCCAGGCGTGGGTCGCGCAAGGCGTAGTTGAACGAGCCTTGAAGAATGTTCGTGCCCGACCGCGTCGTCGTCGCCACCTGCCCACCCGTAAACTGACCGCGCGCGACGTCGTACGTGCTGGTGATGACGCGGGTCGTGCGCACGGCCTCCTGCGGGATCGCCTCGGCGCCGAATGTCAGACCGTCGAGCGTGATCTGGTTCTGATCGGGACGTTGACCGGCGACAGAGAATCCACCCGCCGTGGTGTCCGTGGCCGACAGCCCGACCACACCCGGCACGAGCTGCGCGAGCGCATTCGGATCGCTCGGGTCGATCGGAAGTCGCGCCAGCTGCTCTCCGGTCAAAACCCGCTCGGTCGAGCCGGCTTCGGGCCGATCGCCGCGCGTCGGCGCGCCCGCGCGCTCGCGCACGACCACTGGTCCAAGCTGTGTCGCCAGGGCGCTCATGCGCACGTCGGTGACGAATCGATCCTCGTCCGCCTCACGGGCGAGCGCGATCGTTGCCGGCTGCATCCCGATCGCGCGCACGGTCAGCCGATATTGCCCCCCACCATCGGGAAAGAGAATCGTGTAGCGGCCGTTCTGGTCCGTCGTGCGCGTTCGCGTGACTTCCGTCTCGAGCGATGTGACTTCGACCCGTGCCCCCGCCATCGGCTGGCCGGTTGGACCGGTGATCTGACCGGTGATGATGTCAGTCGTTCCCCCGACCTGAGCTGAGGACATCGCAGGAAGGAGGACGAGCGCGAGCGGTGCGATGAGCTTGTACAGCGAGGGACGCATCAGCTTCGAGTCCGAGTCGGCTGGGAGATTGGCTGTCCTAGCAGGACTCCGGCCACGTGGGAGTGTTAAGGCCGGCTCACGTGGGACGCGTCTCAGGAACTGCGACGGCTTTAGCCGCGGATTCCGCGGATGACACAGATGGACGCTGATGGGTCGTCGGCAGTCCAAGCCTCCCAACCGCAACGAGTCAGACGAACAGAAAGACTTTGCTACACCATCAGGACGCTACTGGGTGAGGAGGCGAGTCTCCTCGCCTGGTGGCGTCCCGACGGTGTAGCAAAGCCGTTCATGGCCCGGCAAGGGAAGCCTGCCCGAGGCCGTTATCCGTGATCATCTGTGTGATCTGCGGAATCCGCGGCGGCTGCGCTGTCGACTCGGTACTCGGTACGCTCTTTACGCTCCTCATTACCGCCGCCTCCGCACGAGCTTCTCCCCGGTATGCGTCTCTGAGAATCGCACGACCTTCGTTGCCGTGAGCCCGACCGACTCCCCGGCAGCGA
>WUUC01175447.1_pt1 | contig 10976 bp, 1 predicted proteins | sample 6278441 | NCBI WGS metagenome assembly WUUC01 (sample SAMN13675441, study PRJNA597444) | soil metagenome | isolation source: soil | place: USA: Washington | collected 2017-10 | reverse complement strand
ATGGTGATTGATTAATTTGTTCCGGTAAATCAGGCAATGGATCAATCTGATACCATCGTCCTAGCTTTGAATCATATGTCCTATACTTTGTAAGGTCAATATCAATGCCTAAATCATCAATCCGCTCGGCTCCACCGTTAAAAAGATAGCGATTTGATCTCGCGTTCTCTCGTGAGTAAGAGTTAAAAGTAAGCCCAAAGGGATAATAGTCTTGTGAGGATATTACCGGGCTTTTAACATGCTCCACTTCAAAATCATCAAAATACACCTCCACCGGAGTCCCATTTTCATTCGATATCCAAATATACGCATACCCAGCTTCCTTTATCACTATGTCTTCAGGTGGGGCCAACCGTTCATGCGGAATATTCGTCGTGTCCTCTTTGGCAACCGTCGTAATCCTGTCAAAGGAGCTTTGTGATGCGATCACATTGTAATCCCGATCGAAAATCAGCCAGTTTAAATAAGCCCTCGGCGCCGACGACGAGGCCGACTTGTCAAGCCAGCCACTCTCAGGTATGGGCGTGGGACTATTGACCGCGTATCCTATCTGATCCTCAAACGTTCCCGATGGCGGCGTACCCGCTATTATATTTCCCATAAGGGTGGCAAAAATACCGAGAGATCCTCCTGACGGCGGCTCATAATACTTCGCAAACACCTCTATTTTAAGTGTATCACCAGGCATTACTGAAAGGGTTTTGGCAAGCCCCATTGTTTCATGTCCCGAACCATTCAATCGAATGGCATACGAGGTGCCATCGGGAGGTGTCTGACCGTCGTAAGTGTGATCGTATACAACATGGTTGATGAGCCGCATGTTATCATAGTCAATAAACTGCTCATACTCCTCCTCCGCGTTCGGAACCTCCATCGTCGCTGTTGACTCATCCACCTCATCCTTGGAGGTGAACGTGACCCTCACATTGCCCAAATGATCCTTCAGGTGATATTGGTATTCTGGATCCTCAAGATCCTTGTTTTTTTCAAGGATAAAGCCGTTCAGAAACATAGAGGTACCCTCAGAGCAGCTCTCCCATACCAATCCAATTTTCATTGATCCGGTTTCGTCTATACGGATCGGATATTCCACCCACCCTCCCGACGCTCCAAACTCAACCGGCAAATATTTTGTGTGAGCTCCTATGATAATTCTAAGTGACAGCGCAGGACCATCGTTCTCGCCCTTCAACTTCACGATATAACTCCCTCCCGCCGTCACGTTATGTACGCTGCCGATCTGTTCCAAGCCCGATTCCTTTCCGAGCTTTGATAGCGATGGAGTGACGATAAACGTAGCTTCGTCTACATGCCCTGATGCATCCAATGTGATTGAAGATTCTAAAGCACCCCCCTCGACGCGCTCAACCTCTTCAATCTCACTTAATACAATACGGCCCTCCTCGTGGTTTGCAAAGCGCGCTTGTCCGTTTTCGTAGACAAATTCACCGGCATAATCCGTGCTCTTGACCACGATGTCATCATCCTCGGTCTCCGAGTTCATCGCCGGCTGCATGAGCAATTGCTGTAATTTCCTGCCGGTCGCGTCGTAAACGTAACGCAGATAAGTGCCCTTGCCTGACTTTACCGTTTGGGGCAGATTTAAATGATTGTACGTTATGCTTTTTATATCCTTATTCCGATCGACGATTATGTTCCCGTTCCGGTCGTAGTCGTAATCAACACTTTCCGTGTTTCCATCTTTGAATCCAGCTTCCGAACCGTACTCATCTTTGACAAATCTTAATTGGTTGGTCGTAAGACTATCCTGTCCATAGTTATAAATCAGTGAGTCAATGAAGTCTCCATCTCTGGCAACCCGCGACAATCCTGTAATGTTGCCGTTGAGATCATAACTTAGATCCCGTTCAGCAAAATCCGCAGTCTCATTCCACACCGTCGAGTATGTGCTATGGTGCGCACCAAGGAGGCGGTTCATTGGATCGTAGCCAAAACGATACGCACGCTGAGTTATCGACTCTCCGGCGCTACTCCACTTCATTGCCGAAATGTTTCCGTTATAAGCCGCAGAGTTCCCCAGGCCGTCATCCGTTACGTCGTAAAGAAGGTTCATTCCAAAAAGGTCGGGAACAAGTGAGTTCGGATCTGAAACAGAGCGAGCGGCGTTATTAACAGACGTCAACCAGCCTCGAATGTTATAACTGTAATCCAGGCTTTGCTTGAATTTCCTTGAATTGTCAACCGCATTTACCGGGTCAGGGTTGTGAAGTCCTTTCTCTATCAGCTGACCCAGCTCATTGTACGTGTTCCTTGTCAATAACACAGTGTCAATTTCGTCTAACTGATGCCATAATTTGAGAAGCCTTCCGGAGTGATCGTATTCATAAATGCGGGCCGTGACATGTTCCCCGATGCCTGTCTGACTGTTTTTTGATTTAATAACTTTTCCCGAAAAATCGAAGACGTTCGTAAGCACGTCATAGGAGTTGTAAATATTTAATGAAACGGACTGTATCATTCGGGAGCGATCGTCATAATAATTGACGGAGTAAATAAACCGACTGCTGTCAGGCAGTGCATCGGTACCTTTCGCCAGGATGGCAATGACTGTCCCCGTGACCTGACCTGTTGTCAGTGGGAAATTGCCGTCAGTATTGGAGGCATCGATGTATTGTCCGTCGATTTCCTCCTTATGATATTTCAACCCTACCGAATTAAAAAGTGGTGTGAATTTGTAGTTGTCGTAATAGGTGGCTGTGAGTACCGAGAAATTATTCTGTTCCAATGTGGCGAAGGCGTTCTTTGAATATCCAAAATTCTGGTCCTCCTCAACATCAAAGCTTTCACTCAACACGGTGGTGCCCACAAGTGCTCGCATTCCCTCCTGGTCAACCGGTTCATCATGTGTATAAATACCCGTCATGACTGGCCGGTTTAGCTGATCGTAGCGTGTATAAGTCCATTGATTGGCTGTCCGTTGCTGCCCATCTTGTGTCATCACGAGCCTGTCACGCTTGTCGTAAACCATATGCACCCAATCAGCGCCAGGTACTTTTTTTGAAATCATCCTCCGTCGTTCATCGTACCGGTATTGAAATCCGTTATTCTCTATAGCCCACATGATCTTCGTCTTGTAGGATATGTGGATCGGCTCGCTTTCGATTGTAACCCCAGTAACGACGGAATTCGTCATCTTCCACCGGTATAGGCCTGAGTCGGCGGCTACGGGTACGTTTTTAGTGAAGGTTTCATCTGTCGGATCGTCGTTCTGAGAAAGAACGCTTGTCCATGTTTCTCCGATCAGTTTCTCCCACTGAATAGTCGAATTATTACCTGGCGGACGGCAAGGGATGACGAGACTGTGACCTTCGACCGCAGTGATCTCGAGAACATCACGGATCTTTTTCTGATTAACAGGATCCAACTCATAGATAAGCTGGTCGTAAATTTGTTCTAGAATGGAAAAGTCCAGGTAGTTTGAATCAATCCTCACTTTGATATATTCATCGTCGAGAAAACTCTGTGGGAGTGTTGTTAATTCGTTATTGGTCAGAACAATCCTTATTTCCGGATAGTAACCTGTCGGTACTACGAACTCAGGCAATGATTTCAACTTGTTGTTATTCAATTTCAGATCACTCAGGTTAAAATGACCAAACACATCAGGAAGACTTTCAATGTCATTGAACGACAGGTCCATTTCATAAGGCCAGCTTTGAGGCGGCGGCGTGAAATCTTCGAAACCCGTAATATGATTTTCAGACAGGTAAATCCCACGCAGATCTCGCAAGTACCAAAATGTCCTGGGTATGACGCCCTTCAGGTTCGAATGTATGAATGCTACGTAGTGAACAAAACCATCATTTTCATGGGCTCCCGCCTGGTTACTCTGGTTGATCGGCCAATTTGATGTGGGCGGCCAGTTCTCAATATCGTCAGTCCAATCGTGATGCTTCTCCCAGTTCGGCCCATTAACCTTGTTGTACAAGTCTGTGAAAGCAATGAACTCCGGCGTTGGCGGAACAATCCCCTCATTCCTCCCTGGTACCGGAAAGGAACATTTGCCGTAGTACAGGGTTGCACTACTCGTTCCGAGCGCTACATCTGCTACCATGCCGCCCCGATACGTTTGGTCTATAGCGTAGACTACAAACCCATTCCGTTGCCAGTACATCGTGTTCCACAGGCGGGTTACGCGGAAGCGGTCGCCGATGGTTGCCGACGGAATATTTCCCTGACTCGTGCCATTGACGTAGACATAGACGTTACTGCCTGATGTACGAAACCCGAAGTCGATCGAGTTTGCGTTGTTGTCGGCACTGGCGTGTGAAAACCCGAACGCCCGGTCGTGATTTATGGCGTCCAGGGTAAACTCTACCCAGCCATCCTCTTCAAAATACAGCACATTTGCTGACGACGCACCCGCATTTCCATAACCATTGGCTGCTGTCTTTGTCAGCGTAAGCGTATTGGATTGTGTTACGCCTGTCATATTCATCCACGAGATCAGGCCCGGCGGCGTTGATAGAAAGCTTGCTTTCAAATTCGATAGCTGTGCGCCGTTAGAAAAAAACGACGCATCAACGATCAGCGAATTAAGCTGCACGTTATTCGCGGTATACAGGGTTGTGCCGTTTTTCTTAAATAGCACGTTCGTGCCGCTACGCTCCACGGTAAGCACATCGTTTGCCGCCACATGAAACGTCACCACGGCGGTACCATTCAATCGTACATAGCTAAGGCTGCCATTCGTGCGATGGAAGGCGTACTCGATCGTATAAAAATTATTATCCGTATTTATGTCCGAGAATCCATAGGAGAATTCTCCAGACGTTAAGGAGCTCACAGTATATTGAATAGAGCCGTTTTCCTCGCGTGCGAGCACATTGACGGCCTCAGCGCCAGAATTGCCCCAGCCATTGGAGGCAGTCTTCGTTATGGTCGTTCCACTTATGGAAGCGCCAACAATGTTTGTCCATTGAATATCATTTTGTGCATAAATCGGAGATGCCACCAAAAGGAACAACACAACCAATAAGAGAGGATTGATTTTGCGCATTGCTCAGGGATTAAGGGAGTCTAATATTTGTTTCGCACCCTCAGGTGGTATCACAACCGCCAGGTTTCCGAAGTCGTCGTAGACGTAGTACGTACAAGCGTATTTGCCAATAGAGACTTTGACTTTTTTACATATAATACGCCCCTGTTTGTCAATGTACTCCAGCACATCATTTTGATGTTCGTCTATCGTTTTGCTGCACACCAATTCGTTACGCTGATAGTATGTACCAGGCATTAGCGAAACTTGATGTGAGTTTATATCGTAATCGAATAGAAGTACCTTTCCATCCAAATTAGATAAATACGCCGTCGTGACCGTGTGGTTAGTGCCGGGCTGCCACGCTGCGCCTGGAGCTCCTTGCTCTATTATGCGGTTTAAAGGTGACGCCTCAAAGATGGTTTTTGCATACGGGAAAGCGTCTGATGCGATCAAAAGGTTAGTTCCGTCATAAAACTCTGCTTGTTTACTATCTGGATAGCTAACGGGGTCGATTGCATCCTCCTTCAGAGTTCCATCTCCGGAAGTCGAAGCGTAGGGAAGATATTTGGTGGGCTCCCTTCCAAAGTTATCGTATACAATCGGCTGAACAAGGTCTTTCTCATTTGGGCTGCCTCGCCACTGCACCTCCTGCAGGGGTCTACCCAGGCCATCTATATATTGAATGGCCTTTGCCTTCTCTACATGGTCCAGGCTTTCAACGGCAGCAGGATCTGTTATTCCCGGGATCTGAATTACTTCCGTGATCACGCTATTATAATTGTTTGCTGGAAAGGCGACTATCACCTGTACATCGTCATATGCTTCAAAGCTGTAATTGTCCCTCGCTGTAAACCTAAACACATAAGTGCCATTCGAAAGATTGCTTAGAGATAAGCTGGAGGAACCGACATTATCCAATGACAGGTTGGGGCCGGTTATTCTGCTCCAGTTTGTTATGCTTATGGAACCATCGGGATCGGAGGATGTGGCATTGAGCGTCGTGCTACGCTGAGGAACAATCAAAATTTGATCGCTACCGGCATTTACAACCGGGAGGTAATTGGGATGTATTGTTATAGTGCCTCTACCAAGACTTTCACAGGACGAAACAACTTCATCCGTTAGCGATATATAATATGTAAGTGTTGATGTAACGTTGCCAGAAGTCCATGTATCGCCAGTTGTAAATGCCGATCCACCCGAGTTGCCTTCATACCAACTATATGTTTTGTTGGTGCCCGGGTTGGGCGGTTGAATATCCGCCGGAGTACCGTGTACCGTCCGGATTGTTTGTGCACCGGGAATGGTTAAGGAGTTTACAGTTACATTTTTTGAATCAGCACCAGCACATCCGTATTCATCAGTGAAGATGTACATCACAGAATGGCTGCCAGCGCCAAGGGTATATGCATCGAATGATGTTGAAGCAGTGTTATTTATCTCCCACATTCCGCTTGAAGGAGATCCACCGGATAAAGTGAAGGGGGCCTTACTGGTACAGGTAACATCAGGGATAGAAGAACCTAGTGAGACCACTGGAATGGTTCGGAACCGCGCGAGAGCTTCAGTTTCATCAGACGCGCATGTGCCGTTATATGCGCGAACCATGACAGAGTAATCCGAAGTGCCCGGAATGTCTTCTATATCAAGAACAGTATGACTGGATGAGAAATCAAAATAAATGCCTGTCTCTGCGTGTTCCAGAAGGGGATTGCCACCTTGATCTGTCCATTGGTAGGTGTAAGATCCGTTCGGACTTGCAACGCTTAATGTGGCTTTCCCATCTGAACAATTTGACCCATCGGGGACAGTCGGAGCTGCCGGAACAGCTAGGATCTCAGCCGTGATTGAGGCGAGATACGTTCCGCAATCTTCGTCTACCCCTTGAACTTCATATTCCTGCGATGATGATAACGACGGTGTTGTATAGGAACTAGAGGTGTAAAGTTGGCCATTACTTTGCCTGACCGGCTCACCGTCCTCAAACCATATAAAGTAATCATACACGTTTCCTGCATTGTTTGCATTGAGTGTTACGGCACCTGACCCACATATGTCCGATGTCGGACCTGAGACCGTTGGGGCAGAAGCCGGGGTGTCACTATAAACACTGATGATGCCATTGGCCGTTCCGGTACACCCCTGTGGGGTTGTATAACTGTAACTAACTGTGTTGTTTCCAATAGAAGCTTCAAATGGTTTGAATATGCCATTAGATACATGGCTTCCCGACCATGAGCCCGTCACACCGGAAAGCCCATGACTAAGCGTATATGCTCTAAGGGATCCGCATACGTTTTGTGTTGCCAAGGTGACCTCAGGATAAACCGTGATGACTCTGACATCCCCGCCCTCACAGGTAGTCCCAGGGTCCTCGTAAGAGTAGATCACATTCTTTGCACCTGCACCAGCCGAGGATGGTGTGAATATGTAACCATTCACCTGGTCACCAGTTACGCCCGGACCAGACCATACTCCACCTGAAGGTGAGCCACCTGTCAATGATATCGGGCTACCATTTAAACATGCAGATTGATCGGAGCCGGCCGAGACAGATGGTAGCGAGGCATAGAATACAGACGCAGGCTCCCAATCCGGATTTGTGCATCCTGATTTGGTAACCCGCACCCAAAGCGTATAAGATCCACTTCCAAGGTTAGAGACAGTGGCGGTCGTCCTTCCATTGCTAAACGAAATATCTACATTGTAAGACACATCTGTGTAGTAATTGACATTTCCTGGAATAATCGTTTGCCCATTATCAACAGCCCACTGGTATGTGACGCCGCTGGATGGTGTTGCAATAATATTTATATAGCCCTCACCGCCGCCACCACAATTAGATCCGTTCACCACTGTAACACTCGGGCACTGGGCAATTGCTACAGTTGTGAGTAGAGTATTGATAGCAAAGGTCATCGCCAAACTCAGCAAGACCCAACCTCTTCTACGGATAAATAGCTTCATGTACATCCTTGTTTTTATTGCGCCTTATAATGATACTTCGTCTTCCTCACAATCTGTCTGTGCTGATCTCTTACAATTGTCAATCTCCCCAAACCATCATACTCAAAATAGGACGTCGCTAAGTTTGGAGTTGTTTGAGAGGTTACTCCGTATGGATCGTAAGTATATGTACTCATTTGCGCTTCGATAGGATGTATTCTTGGGTCGTCGATGTAACCACTTCCACTGATATTTACAATACTTGCACCTGTAACTGTTGTTTCATACAAGGCCCATCCGTTGCGCGTGATCGACGGCGTTATCGACACGGAATTGATTGTGACAGTTGCACCGGATTTCCCCCAAAGGCTTACCGTGTAGGTCTCCCCCGATGTTAATCCAGCCACATACATATTGCCAGAGCTTAACTGATAGCTATTTTTCCCTGTAAACGCTTCTGTGGTTGATCTGTTATTGCTGGTTACTGTCCATCGCCCGGTACCGTCAGACTCAAAGCTGGTGTATGCTGCATTGTTCGCGGTTGCATTCGTGATTTCCGCTATCGGCACGGATTGCAAATAATCATAGATGTAGGAATGGAGTATGTCGGAAGATTTTTTCTGCTGATACAAGTTTCCAAGGCCATCATATGACACCAGCTCAAGTCTCGTTTCCTCGGCATTATCACCGTTTTTTATTAAAACGCTCGCTGGTAGTATCATCGATCCGTACCACAAGGCATATTTCGTAGTGACGCGGTTGATCAAATTGCCATCGGCATAAGTCTCTGCCTGAAGCACCGGACCGATTATATTCCTGTTTACCATCGAGTCAATTACTACAGCCCAGCCGGAAGCGCCTATCATTGCAGACTTCTCAAGCGCTGTTCTATTGATAGTCTTCAGCAGAATGCCTTTACTGTCTGTGGTCTCAATGCGAGTTGGCTGGAGATTACCTGCTGTTTCGTAAAAGAAGTTTTGAACAGTCTTGATCGAGTCAACTCCACCTTCGGATGGATAAATAAATTGAATTTTGGTATTAGACAGATGGTTAACCTGTTCACTCATAACGTCATAGTAACCTGTTAACAAAATATCATACAAACCTTCAAAGAACATACACGCACTACCACGATTGAACTTGAATGATGACTTGAACGCCGTGATCTTCTTGGGATTTAAATACTCGTAAGTGTTACGCTCCTCCATCAACAATGTGCTATCGGTAGTGTAGTCCCGTTTCATCACCATCTGCCCTCTTCGCCAGCTTTGATCAACCGGAGGGACGAATGGTATTACGAGCGCTTCCGTGTTGTTCAGATCATGCTCATGGGTAAACCATGTGACTGACCGGCCGTTCTCGGCGTTTTCGCCGGACAGCGCCGTTACACTCCCGTAGCCGACAATTCCGCTAGTAAGCAACGTCCCATGTATATTTGAGGATCTGGTTAAATAGTAGGCGTCATCAAAATCAAAGGGAGGTGGAGGGCAGTTGTAGACTCGCGTCCATGTATTGGACAGGTAGCTCTCATCGCTGATCTCTTGCATTATGAAAGCTTGATCATACTGAAAGAATCGTTTGGTTACAATCGATGTTTCTCCATCGTAGTCTTGAATACTTTTGATTCTTAGTCCGCCAGTGGCTAATGGCGACAGAGCCATTCCCAGATATTTATCATACTGAATAAAAGCTGTGAGGGATCCAGAGTCAAAGACCTCTTCATGGGGAACGACTAATTCCACCTTGTAGTCGCCGGCGGACTCGATGAAAACGTGAGCTTCAACTGTTGTGCCCCCCGGATTTCCTACCAGGTCAGTTCTGAATATTAGGACAGAACCAACAATGTCGTCATCCTCATCTCTGATCGTTAACCGCCCCAGCACACTCGCGATGTCGTTGTAATTGTGGAAACCGGCGGTAAGAGAAATATCTACCATCATGGGTTCTGCCACAAAGAATTCATGTTCCGCCGCTGCCAGTGTAAAGTACACAGTAGTATCCTTGTATTGTTTCTGATTCGTGATGTATGAATTGGGTTCGTAAGCGAATTCACTATAACCACCCGTTGGATAGTTTACCTTGGAAAGCATCTCTGCTTTCATTCCTCCTTCATCCGGATCTCTATTGCCACAAACTGCATCATTCGGATTAAAAGGGCCAGCTATGGGTAACAGCGTGGTATTTAGGGTGGCATCGTTAAAATAACCCCAGTGATCCTGAGCAAAGGAATTACGCTGCGGCAGTTGTTTGGGATTATAATTAAACGACCATACCCTTGAATCCTGATCATCGCCGGAAATTTCGGTTACCGATGCCAGCTTTAAACGGTATCTCGCTTCTGTTTGGGAAAAGAAGATCCGGTCACTTCCAACCACCCCTGCATCGGAATAGTTATGGTCTAAAATAAACTTCCGGGTGCATGAACCGTCCAGCTTTGAATAGAAACGAATCTCTGAGAGTGCGCTACCACCTTCCAGGTCCAACCGTTCTTTCGGAATGAAAATAGCAGAGTCCAATGGTGATTCTATTTTCGCCAAGCGCAGAGAATTTATCCTGGCGCGATATATGGACTTCTGAGTAGGCTCAAAATGTCCGTTGGAAATATTCATCTTATCAGCCTCTGAATATGATACCGCTTGTTCTATCTCCTCTGTTTCATAACTAAAAGTCACGACTTCATTCGTTGGACTAGTGACCTTATATAAATACCACGCTGTCACCGATTGGAATGTACCGTTTTCAGCCGCTCCATATTTCCCGTTGATCAGCGTTTCCACCTGATTAAATTCGAGCTTCGTTCCATCCTCCATGATCACGGTCCAATAATTTAAAATTCCATCAGGGTGGTCGGGATTAGTGCCACTCTGAAACTTATAAATGAATTTCAGGTTGCTGGCAGGCTGTGTGATGATCTTCCCGTCCCCGCCAAAAAAGAACTTATAAGACCTCCCCATCGCATTGAAATGGTAAGAGTCAGGCTCTGAGTCAATTTGACCCATTGCTACCTTGTATCGATATAAAGAATCAT
>WUUC01138919.1_pt1 | contig 10976 bp, 9 predicted proteins | sample 6278441 | NCBI WGS metagenome assembly WUUC01 (sample SAMN13675441, study PRJNA597444) | soil metagenome | isolation source: soil | place: USA: Washington | collected 2017-10 | reverse complement strand
TCGCCGAGTTCGTGACCTGGCTGGACGCCGACTGCGACCTGCCGCTGGTCGCGCGGCTCGCGCTGGCGCACTACCAGCTGACCGTGCTGAACCCGGTGGCGCACACCGCGCATCTGGCCCGTCTCCTGATTCCGCTCGGCTGTGTGCGACGGAAGGCGCTGCGCAACCAGATCCTGGCGCCGTCGATGTGGTTCCTGCGTGCCAAGGAGGAGTACCAGCGGCAGATCCGCAACGTCGTCGACCACGGCGACTTCGACTCGTGGGTGGCCTTCTTCGCCGACGGGGTGCGCGACCTGTGCGCGAGCCAGGTCGAGCTCGTCTACATGCTCCAGGAGATACGCGACAAGCAGCTCAGCAAGTTCAACCGCCGCAACGACGGCATCGCCCGGCTCGTCGACTCGCTCATCGGCAACCCGGTGTTCAACACCGAGCTCGCGATGAAGCTCAGCGGGCTGAGCGAACGCCAGGTCCGGGCGCTCGTCGCGCGGCTGGAACAGGCGAAGGTCGTGCGCAGGCTGGACAAGAACCGGTGGGCACGCAAGAAGAACCAGCAGGTCGTGCGCGAGGTCCCCGACGTCGTCAAGGCGATCGGCATGTTCGAGCACCTTCCGGTCCGGCGCGACAAGAGCGTGTTCGACAAGTAGCCGCGAGGAAAGCAGTGCCATGTCATCGTTCCAGCGTCCCCACCGCTGCCACCGACTCGCCTGCCGCAGGTGCCGGACCCGGCCGAGGAGCTCGCGCGGGGTCGGGCCCGTTCAGGTCGCCGTGGCCCTCATCCAGTTGCTCGGTGTCCTGCTGAGCCTCTTCCGCGAGTAGCGACGGGCTCGTCACGTCGACGGGCGCTCGCCGCGGCGAGCAGCTCGCGTACCTCCTCGGCGGCGCCGTCGTCGACGTCGATCAGCTCGGCGAGTGCCTTGCTGTAGCACGGCATCGCCGACACGGGTTCGTCCAGCTGGTCCCAGCAGCGCCCCAACGTGACCAGTGTCGTGGCATGCCGGGACAACGCCGGCTCCTCCAGCGTGCCGGCGGGTGGCGACACCTCGCCGGCACGCTGGAGGAAATGTCCGGCGTCGGCACGGCGGCCGGCCTGGAGCATCGTGACGGCGACCTCGGTGAGCGCCTCGGCGAGACCGAGCCGGTCACCCTGTTCCTCGCGGAGGCCGACCAGTTCGTGGAAGGCCGTGAGCGCTCTGCCGAACGAACCGGTCGACCGGCGCAGGTCGCCGACCGCCCGGAGGAGCTCGGCGGAACGTTCCCGGTCGCCGACCCGCTCGGTGAGCGCGAACGCCCGCCGCCACTGGCGATCCGCGGCATGGATGTCGCCGGCCCTGGCGTACGTAGTGCCGCTCAGGTGGAGCAGCTCGACGAGCCCGTCCGGGACACCGCCCTCGATGGCCGCGTCCTCCCCGGCCTCGGCCAGCGACCGCCACCAGGTCCGGTCGGCCCCTGGTGGCACGGCCCGCCACGTCACGGCGGCGAGCCGGATCGCCACACCGGCCAGCCCGTGCCGGGCGGCCGCCCGCACCGTGGCGACGACGTCCACGCCTCGGCACTCCCGGGCGCGCGTCAGGTGGTTCGCGAACCGTGCCAGGATCTCGGTCGCCGGCTCACCGTGTGCCAGGCGGTCGAGCCGGCGTCCCGCGACCTCGGACACCGTCCACGCACCGGGACCATCGGGCCGTACCCAGCCGCCCGCGACCAGGCCGGCCATGGTTGTGTCGACCCGCGTCGGGGGAATACCGGCGACTGCCGGCACGTCCCCGGCCGAGACGGTGCGCAGCCCGAGGACTGCGAGCCCACGCAGGACGGCACGGGCACCGGCGCCAAGGCTCTCGTAGGACTGCGCCCACGGCTCAGCCACACGACGCCCCTTTCGCCCACACCGACCCCAGCATGGTGCACACCCGGCCATATCCGAAGCCGAACCACCCGGCCGGACGAATGCCGCCGATATGGCTCGTCACCGTCGGCACGCGCTCTACGATTCCTGTCGGGGCCGGCGGAGTGGAGGCAGGATGGCGGACTCGACCGTGCGGGTGGAGACCATCGAGATCACCGAGTCGGGTGGCCGGCAGATCGCGAACAGGACCAAGGCCGCCGAGCTGCTGTCCGACCGGCGGAGTGACATCCAGGCCGCCGTCGCCGAAGCCGCCGAAGTGGTGCAGGAGTCGGTCGGCAGGATTCCGGCCAGGGACGGCTGGCGGGTTTCCCGTGTCGAGGCGAACTTCGGTGTCAAGCTGAAGGCCGACGCGGGAGTCATCCTCACCCGGGTCGGCGCGGAGGCGTCGTTTGACGTTCGGATCGTGGTCGAGAAGGCATAAAACCGGATGTCGGAGTTTCCCTGGGTTCGGATATACCACCACGGTGTCAACCGGGGCGGGGGAATTCTGCTCACCTCGCAGCTCGTGGTGACGGCCGCCCACTGCGTCGCCGGGGTGTGCGTCGGCCACCCGGAGGACGAGGTCACCGCGTCGATGGGCCACGGCACGGTGCCGGTGCCCGCGAGACTGGTGGAGCGGGTCGACGCCAAGGACCTGGCGCTGCTCAAGCTGTCCCAGCCGATGGGTTCCTCGGTGCGGTTGCCGTGGGCGAGCCGCTGCCGCCGCGGCGACGGCTGGTTCGCGCCGTCCCGGCCCACGCGGTCCGACCCCGAGCTGGACGGCTCGGTGACCGGGACCATGGCCTACGAGTGTGTCGCCGGTGGTGTCGTCGAGGCGGTGCAGCTGACCACGCAGGCGCATCTCGGGAACTACGAAGGCTATTCCGGCGGTCCGGTGTTCCTCTCGCCCGAGGAGGCGAACAAGGTCATCGGCATCCTGATCGAGCAGTATCCCGACCGCATCGACCTCGACCGCGCGTCCAACACGTTGTTCGCCGCCGCGATCGAGGGTGTCATCGACCAGTTCGACACCTTGGGCACCGGTTACCTGCTGCGGTCGCTGTTCGAGCACTCGGTTCCGGAGAAACCCCGGGAGCCGGTGTCCCTCGACGCGGCAGGCGACCGGGCGGCCGCGGAGCGTTCCGCGGCGACCGTGCTGGGGTGGCACGGGAGTTTCGACGTGGTCGATCCGGAGGTCCGCTCGGTTCACCAGGCCCTGGTGAGCAAGTGGGTGACCCGGCACGCCGACGAGGCCGGTGACCTCTGATGTCCGAGCCGTTGCGCGCGGAGGTCGACAGTCTCCACCGCGCCCTGGTCGCGACTGTGGGTGCCCCGTGGGACGATCTGCGTTCACACATCAACGAGTGCATGACTCTTGCTGGCCAGGTCATGCAGTCGTTGACCACCGCGCCGGAGTGGGACGACGAGCTCCTGGAGCGCTGCCTTTCCGCGATCGTCCTGCTCGACCACCTCGGCATGCGGGAGGTCGCGGTTCGATTGCTTGAAGCGTGCCAACGGTCCTCGACCACGGTCGCACTGGCCAGGTTCGCCGGCGCCGGTCTGCGGTGGCGGTTGCCCTCACCGTCGATCACGACCGACGAGCTACCGGCGGACGTCGCGGCGCAGCTGGGGGCGAACCTGGTGCTGTCCGGCCGTTACAACCACATCCAGGGTGAGGCACTGGCTTCCTACCTTCAGGAGCCGGTGTTCGCCAGCGGGTCGGCGGCGCACTTCGCGCTGGCGTCGCTCGCCTTCGACGACGCGATCTTCGCGGCCCGGCTGCCCGACGCCCGTGCCGCGCTCGACCGCCTGGAGCAGCTCGCTGCCGCCCTCATGATCGACCTGGGTGAGGACCACCCCTATCTCGGGCTCGTCCTGCTGACCCTGTCCTCGGCGAAGTGCGCGCTCGCCGCGGTGGAGGGGAACATCCAGGACCTCCGCCGGTACGCGGACGTGCTGGCCGTCGCGGTCCAGCGTGCCTCCGCCCAGCTCGGTCCCGAGCACGCCCACACGCTCGGCGGGCTGGCGAACCTCGCGCACATCGAGTTCGAGATCGCGCTGGCGTCCCGCTCTCCCCACGACGTGCGGCAGTGCGTCGACAACCTCGCCTGGCTGGAGGAACGTGCCGAGAGCGCGTTCGGAAGACGGCATCCCACCGTCGTCGTCCTGGCGATGAACGCGGCGGTCGCCCGGCTGGAGATCGCGCGCCGGGAACGCTCGGTCGCGTTGATCCAGGCGGCCGAGACTCAGCTGCTGGACGTGGCGCGGCTGTGCGAGGAACGCTTCGGGTCGTTCCACCCGTGCACCGCGATCGCCCGGTCCAACGCGGCGTCGGCCGGCTTCGACGTGGCCCGCGCACGGCGTTCCCGGCCACAGCTGGAGCACATGGCCACCGTGCTCGAGGACACGGTCAGCCAGGTCAGCGACTCGCTGGGCGCCGGCCACGCGACCGCCCGCGCCCTCACCCGCCAGCTCCGCGCCTGCCACCGCCTCCTCGCGGGCGACACCCCGTGGACCGAAGGCGGCGGCACGGGAACCATCGTCCGCACGGACGAGGACGAGATGTGGAGCCTCGACGACGACTACGTCCCGGTCTACGACACGTCACCGCCGGCACACGGTCGCGGAAGGGACGCCGACCCCGACGCCGACCCCATCGCCTTTGCCGGCGACCTCATCGCCTTCGTCGGCGGGGCCTTCAAGTTCCTCGAGGCCGGTGACGTCGTCGAGGGCGTCGTTGCCAGGGTCGACGCCGACCAGGTTCTGGTGGACGTCAACGACCAGCTGAGCGGGGTGATCCCCGCCGGCGAGCTGTCACTGCGGGGCGCCCCCCGTCCCGAGGACGTGGTGAGCGTCGGTGACACGGTCGAGACCGTGGTGCGGGAGGCGCGCGACGCGCACGGCCGGCTCATCCTGTCCAGGAAACGGGCGCAGTACGCGCGTGTCTGGGCCATGCTCGAGGCGATCAAGGAGAGAGACCTGCCGGTAGCCGGCACGGTTGTCGAGGTGGTCCAGGGCGGCCTGATCCTCGACATCGGCCTCCTGGCCTTCCTGCCGGCGTCGTTGGTGGAGCCGCACCGGGTGGATGACCTGGAGCAGTACCTCGGCCGCGACCTGGTGGCCATGATCCTCGAGCTGGACACGAGTCGCCCCGACATCGTCCTGTCCCGCCGTGCGTGGTTGGAACCGCGGCGATCCCCGGCACGCGTCGAGTTCCTCGCCCGGTTGCGGCCGGGTGAGCATCGCGGCGGTGTGGTCGCCTCGATCGTCGACTTCGGTGCGTTCGTGGACCTCGGCGGCGTCGAAGGTCTGGTGCCCATCTCGGAGCTGTCCTGGCAGGACGTCGGCCACCCGTCCGAGGTCGTCGAGGTCGGCCAGGAGGTCACGGTCGAGGTGCTCGTCGTCGACATGGAGCGTGAGCGCGTGTCCCTGTCGCTGAAGGCACTCACGGACGGCTAGTCGAGCAGGCCGGCCACCTGGTTGTAGGCGAGGTAGACGAACAACCCGAGACACGCCACCAGCATCGTGTTCGAGAGCCACCCCGACCGGCCGGCCCGGTCCAGTCGCCGCGAGTTCAGCAGCAGCAACAGCGTGCCGGCCAGGAACGGCATGAACAGCGCGCCCAACGCGCCGTAGGCCACCGTGAGGCCGAACGGCTCGTCCAGGAACAGCAGCGTCATCGGCGGGAACGTCAGCCACAGCACGTACGCGCGGTAGGCGGGGCTGCCCTCGATGGGGCCGGTCGTGCCGCGGAGGGTGCGCCACCAGTCGGCGAACAGGAGGCTCACGCCGTTCCACACGCCGATCACCGAGGTGAACGACACCGCGAAGAAACCGACCAGGAACGGGATCCTGGCCCACTGGCCGTAGTCGGCGACCAGGATGTCGCCCAGTACCAGCAGACCCTTGTCGCCCGTCACGATCTCCTGGCCCTGCAACAGCTCCGCGCCGACGATCAGCATCGAGACCACGAAGATGCCGGTCATCACGTAGCCGGTCGCGTTGTCCGTGCGCATCATCGGCAGCCAGCGGGGGCCGCGCCACCCCTTCGCCAGGGTCCAGTAACCGTAGGCCGCCATGGTGATCGTGCCGCCCACGCCACCCACCAGGCCGAGCACGTACACCAGTGAGCCGTCCGGCAGTCGCGGCGCGAGGCCGGTGAACAGGTCGCCCAGGTTCGGGGTCACCAGGATCGCGGTGCCGACCACGGTCACGAACATGATGCCGACGAAGGCCGTCATGACCTTCTCCAGCACCTGGTAGCGGCCGAACCACACCAGTGCGAAGCCGGCCAGTCCACACAGCATCGCCCAGTACCGCACGGAAAGACCGGGGAACATCGCGTTCAGCGGCAGGCCGGACGCCGACATGGCGGTGGCGCCGTAGACGAAGCCCCAGATGACCGCGTACACGCCGAAGTACAGCAGCGCCCACCGGCCCAGAGTGCGCCAGCCGGACATGATCGTCTCGCCGGAGGTGAGGTGCCAGCGGCCGACCGCCTCGCCCAGCGCCAGCTTGAAGACCGTGCCGACGAGCACGGCCCAGAGGAGGGTGTAGCCGTACTTCGAGCCGGCGACCATCGTGGCGACCAGGTCGCCAGCGCCGACTCCCGTGGCAGCGGCCATGACGCCGGGGCCGATCTGCCGCGCCCGCTCCCGCCAGTTCGACGGCGCCGGGCCCACTACGCTGTGGTCTAGTTCACTCGACATGCTGGGGACCGTAACCAGCGACATCGGTCGGTGACGACGGCCGGCGGGGAGACTTAACAGTCGCTTAGGAGAAGTGAGAGCGATGCGGGTGCTGCTTGTCGACGACGACGGGGGGTTCGCGGCCTCCGTGGCCCATGCGCTCGACGACTACCGGCACGAGACCCTGTGTGTCGGCCGCGGCGAGGACGCGCTCCTCCGGCACCAGGACGCCGATCTCGTGCTGCTCGACCTCGGTCTGCCCGATGTGGACGGTCTGGACGTGCTTCGCATGCTGCGCAAGGTTTCCGCCATCCCGGTGATCGTGCTCACCGCGCTCGGGGACGAGCGGTCGGTGGTGCGGGGTCTTCGGCTCGGCGCCGACGACTACATCGTCAAGCCGGTGCGGCTGGCCGAGTTGCTCGCCAGGATCGAGGCGGTGGTCCGGCGGGTGCGGGCCGCGGCCCAGGCGCCGGGGGTGGTGCGGGTTCGCGACCTGGCCATCGACCTGGACGCGCGTCGGGTCAGCACGGCACAGGGCACCGAGATCGAGCTGACGCAGAAGGAGTTCGACATCCTCGCCGTGCTCGCTCGCACCCCCGGCGCCGCGGTCAGCCGGGAGCAGTTGCTGGACGCCGTGTGGGGCGACGCCTACCTCGCCGTGTCGCGGTCGCTGGACGTGCATCTGACCCAGCTGCGCGGCAAGCTCGGCCGGCCCGGGCTGGTCACCACGATCCGCGGCTTCGGCTTCCGGTTGGAGGGCTGAATGCGCCGCAGGCTGCTCCTGGTCCTGCTCGCGTTCGCGGTGCTGGCCGTCGCCGGGTTCGCGTTGCCACTGCTGGAAAGCACCGCGTCGACCCGCACCAGGGAGTTCGTGCTGTCCCGCACCGAGGACCTGTCCCGGTTCGCCACGCTCGCGCAGGAGGCCGCCGCCGGGGGCGACGACACCCAGCTCGCCGGCGAGGTTCGTGCGCACACCTCGTTGTTCGGCGACGGCATTGTCGTGGTCGTGGTCGTGGTCGACGCGGGACGGGTGGCGATCGTCGAGGAGGGCGGCCTGCGTGCCGGCGAGCCGAGGGTGGCGGCGGCGATCGACGCGGCGCTGCGCAACCAGCCGGCCGCCGAGCCGGACACGTTGCGGCCGTGGTCGGCCGGTGACGTGCTGCTCGCCCGGCCCATCGGCACCGGCACGCGGGTGACCGGCGCGGTCGTGCTCCGGTCGGCGGTGGAGCCCGCGGTCGGTGACATCACCAGGAGCTGGGTGCTGATCCTGCTCGGGGCGCTCACGGCACTGGCGGTGTGCGCGTTCGTGGTGCTCCTGTTGGCGCGCTGGGTGTTGCGGCCCGTGCGGCAGCTGGCCGACGGCGTGCACGCGGTGGCGGCCGGGCGGGCACGGGCGCATGTGGACATCGTGGCCGGGCCACCGGAGCTGCGTGGGCTGGCCGAGGAGTTCAACCAGATGTCCGACGCGCTCGCGGAGTCCGCCGACCGCCAGCGCGACCTCGTCAAGGACGCCTCGCACCAGTTCCGCAACCCGATGGCCGCCCTGCGGATGCGGATCGACACGCTCGCGGCCCGCGACTCCACGTACGGGCCGATGGTGACCGAGCTGGACCGGCTGGAGGCGCTGCTGGACGGCATGCTGCGGCTCGCGTCCGCCGACTCGCACGCCACCGACCTCGCCGCCGACCTCGCGCCGGACGCCCACTGCGACGCGGTGGCGGTGCTGGTCGACCGGGTGGAGGCGTGGCACGAGGCCGCCGTCGCGGCCGGGGTGACGCTCACCGGACCCGAGGTGGTGCGTGCCGGCGTCGAGGTGGGGTGCGCCGAGTCGGAGCTGGCCCAGGTCCTGGACGTGGTGCTGGACAACGCCATCAAGTACGCCGGCAAGGGCGCGACGGTCCGCTGGTCCTGTGTGGCCGACGGCGACCGGGTGCTGGTCACGGTCGACGACGACGGCCCCGGCGTGCCGGCCGACGACCTCGACCGGCTGACCGAGCGGTTCTGGCGCGCCGGCCGCGACGAGCCGGGCTCCGGTCTCGGCCTCGCCATCGCGGACCGTCTCGTCACCGCCCGGGACGGCCGGCTCACCGTCCACAACGGACCTGACGGTGGCCTCGAGGTCCGCGTCGAGCTGCCGGGGGAGGACGTCCGATGAGGACGACCAGGCGAGCGGTTCTCCGGCTCGGTCTCGTCGCGTTCGCGGCGGCCGGGTGCACCACCACCATCTACAGTGGACCGGCCCGCAGGCTCCGGCTCGCGGCGGGGGAGGTGGGCGGGTTCTACCTCGAGTTCGCACGGCTGCTGGCGACCCAGCTCGCCGAGGCGGAGCCGAACCTGACCGTGGAGGTCCGGACCACCGGCGGCAGTGTCGAGAACCTGGAGCAGGTCCGGGACGGGCACGCCGACCTCGGCCTGACCCTCGCCGACATGGCCACCTCGGCCGTCGCGGGCACGGCGCCGTTCGAGCGAGCGCACCCGCTGCGGGCGATCGGCCGCGTGTACGAGAACTACATGCAGCTGGTGGTGCCGGCGGACAGTCCGACAGCGACGGTCCGGGACCTCGACGGCGCGAGGATCTCGCTGGGCGCGGAAGGTTCCGGCGCGGCGGTGTTCGGCGACCGGTTGCTCACCACGACCGGCGTCCGGGTGCGGGCCGACCACCGTCCACTGGCGGTGGCGGCCGCCGAGCTCGCCGCCGGCCAGATCGACGCACTGCTGTGGTCCGGCGGCGTGCCGACCCCGGCCCTGCGGGAGCTCGACACGATCCGCCCGGTCCGCCTCGTCGCCATGGCCGCCGAACTACCCGCACTGCGGGCCGAGTACGGCGACGTGTACGAGGAGGTGACCGTCCCGGACGGCGGCTACGGACACGAGGGCGCCGTCGCCACCATCGGCGTGCCGAACCTGCTCGTCGCCGCCCCCGGCCTGCCGGACGACGTGGCCGCCGCGGTCGCACGTGTCCTCGTCCGCCACGCACCGCGACTCGTCCCCCGCCAGGCCCTGGGCACCCAGTACCTGGACCAGCGCTCCCTCATCGCCACCGGCGACGTACCCATGCACCCCGGCGCCGCCGACGCCTACCGGGACCTCCGCGGCTGAGGTGGTTGTACGGTCGGGTCATGACTGAGTCCGCCCGTGAGCTGCTCGCGTCGATCCGTGCCGAACTGGCGCCGGCGGAGAGCGGGAACCGCCTGGTGCCGTTGGTCGAAAGCGGAGACGCCGCGCTGTCGGTGTTCGGCACGATCGCCGCCGAGGAGTCGCACATCGTGCGCAGCGACTGGCGCAGCCTGCACCTGCTGGCGTCCCGGTCCGAGGACCCGGCGGCCCGGGAGTTCTTCGCCGGCCTCGCGCAGGGGGAAGGGCTCGCGCTGGCGAAGCTGCCGGCGCTCGCCGCGGCCGGCGGGCTGGACGAGGCGGCGTTGCGTGCCTACGAGCCGATGGCGGGATGCCAGGCGTACCCGGCCTACTTCACGTGGCTGGCGCTGAACGCCGAACCCGTGGACGTCATCCTCGCGGTCGTCGCGAACTTCGCCGCCTGGGGTGACTACTGCGGCCGGATCGCCGCCGCCATGCGCGACAGGTACTCACTCGGCGACGACGCGTGCGGCTTCTTCGACTTCTTCGCCACCCCCGTGCCCGAGGTCGTCGAGCAGGCCGTCACCGCGGTGCAGGCCGGCATGGCCGCCGGCCGCGGCGGCGAGCGGGAGGCCCGCCGCTACGGCCGGCTGTTCCAGGCCTACGAGCTGATGTTCTGGAACACCATCGCCGACGCCCGGCAGTGAGCACTCACGCGCCGACCATCTCGTCCGCCCATTGTGCGACCGTGCGGCAGAAGGCGGCCGCGTTCGGGGCGTAGTTGAAGGCGTGGCCGTAGCTGCCGGGCAGCAGGTAGGCCCGCAGCCGCGCCGCCGGTGCGTAGTACGGGGCCTCGTCTCGGCGGAAGGTGTCGGCCGAGGTGCAGTCGATGCCCACCAGCAGTGGTGGGGCGCAGTAGAGTTCGTCCTGGCCGCCGAGGGCGACGAGGACGGGCACGTCGATCAGGATGGTGTACGGGGACACGGCCGCGACACCGAGGGCGTCGGCGGCCTCCGTGGTCGCGAAGGCGTCCTTTGTGGACTCCTCGTGTGCCACGACCGCCGCGGGTGGTCGGGCCGGCAGGTGGAACGCCCGCGTCCTCGTGCCCGGGGCCGTGGTGAGGTAGCCGAGGTCGTAGTTCCGGCCCGACAGCAACGGGTCCAGCGCCGCCGGGGTCAGCGACGCCAGGAGGTTCGTGGCCGAGTCGAGCGGGTCGAACTGGTGGGCGATCCCGGCGGACAGCACGCCGTCCACGTCGTGGTACGTCGCCGCCTCGACCAGGCTGATGGCCGCGCCGAGGGAGTGGCCGCCGACGATCACCTTCGGGTAGCCGG
>WUUC01219725.1_pt1 | contig 10978 bp, 4 predicted proteins | sample 6278441 | NCBI WGS metagenome assembly WUUC01 (sample SAMN13675441, study PRJNA597444) | soil metagenome | isolation source: soil | place: USA: Washington | collected 2017-10 | reverse complement strand
GTAGCTCAGATGGATAGAGCGGCTGCCTTCTAAGCAGCGGGTCGTGGGTTCGAGTCCTACCGGGGGCGCGCCATCCCGCAGGTCGGCAGCTTGCAACCCTGCCGGAACGTTCACCGGACGTTGGTCCGCATCGAGCACCTCTCGATCCGGGGCGGGACCGAAGCGGCCAACGGCTCCCGGGCGGCGAGCGCGGTGCAGCGTTGGCCGCAGAATGCCCTGGCGTTGCCGGCGCCTCGACCGTGCTCAGGTCGTGGACCTTCGCCGGTGGAGTGTCGTGGCGTCATGCCGTGGCCCAGTCCAAAGGCCGGCGGCCCGGCCCAACGGTCGGCGGCGTGACCCGTCGCGCTCCGGCGGCCGGCCTCTCCCCCACCGGGCGCCGCGCAAGCGACGTGTGCGGATGACATCCGCTAGGTGCGGGCCTGGCTCGCCCGGGCCCGCTGTCAACGGAGACAAGCCCGAACGGGGGAGATGGACATGTCCCACCTTGTGAAGCGCCGTCGTAGCCGGATGGGGGTCTTGCTCGCAGCAGCGTTGCTGGGAGGGTCGGCGGGGGTGCTCACCCTGGCCAGCCCGGCGTCGGCCGATGTCTGCGACGTCGTCAGCGGTGGTTACGAGCATCCCGACGGCATCGCCCGCGTCGACTTCCGGGCCGAGCGTGACTGCACGAACAACTCCACCCGCGTCGTCGGCACCCTCTCGGACGTCTCGTGCGACGACCGCAGCGTGAACCTGGAGATCAAGTACAGCGGGGGCTACTGGGGCAACCACTCCATGAGCCACGACGGGGGCTGCAACACCGCCCTCGACTTCGACGTGTGGTCGGGCGACCTGTCCGGCGAGTCGGTCGAGGTCTGCCTGATGGCCTTCAACGGCTGGCCGTGGCAGTCCAGCGAGGAGTGCTCCACCTTCTACCTCTGACCGCCCTCTGACCGCCCTCCGAAGCGACAGCGCTCCTGGCGCCTGATGCCAGACCGTCCGCCGGGCCCGGCTCCTGCTCCTCGGGCAGTCGGGCCCGGCGGGCGGGGGTGTAGGGGGAACGGTCGTCGCCCGCCGCGGGCTCCCGCGGGGCCGGTGCAGCGGGAACCAGCTGGCGGCGGTGGGGCGATGCCGACGACCACCACCGCCACCAGCCACCACGGCCGGGACGGATCGACGTCGACGGCGAAGCGGGCGGTATGAGTCGTTCCGTCGGGGACGTAGCCGTCGGCCATCCGGGCGAGGCATTGCGTTCCACGGCCAGCCCGGCCTGGCCCGCCGCCGGCACCTCTTCGACCCGCAGGTCGGCGCCACCCGCACCTCGGTCACGAAGACCTGGCGGGCCTCCTCCTCGGACAGTCCCGACACGTTGGGCACATAGTCGACGGCATCGACCCTCGGCCAGGACCACCGGGCGCTCGACCGCCAGCAGCCCGGGCGGGTCGAGCAGGCCTCGCAGGCCCGATCCGCCGACCCCGCCCACCAGCAGCAGCCCCGACGCCAGTAGTCCCCAGGCGAGGCGGGGCGACGCCGTGCGCCGCCCCGCCTGCCCGGCCCCCGCCGCACGCCCCGACCAGCCCGATCCGCCTCGGGCGGCCGGCCCGTTCCGCGTGCTGGGTCTGCGCCGACCCGGTGACCGGACGGTGGGTGGCACGGGTGGTCATCGACTGTTGCGACCGTTCCGCCTCACCGTCCGGGACACCAGGTCGGCTTCCGCCGCCGCCTGACTCCACAGCGAGGACGGTACGGATCGCGGCCGGCCGATCCCATGGACCTCGCTACAGGTGGCTCGCGCCGGAGGCCCCGCTCCATGTACCTCGGTCCAGCGACGTGCGGCTGCCCCTGTCGTACGTTCCCCCCGCCGGCCCGGCGGACCGGGCCCGGCACCCACTGGCGGAGGCGGACGGTTTCGAGAGTGACAGCGCTACATCGCGGCGACGAGGCCCACGACGCCCCCGAGCCGCCCACGAGGGACGCACCACACCCACCCACCCCGGCGTCGACGCCGTTCACCGCGGGCGAGCCGCACACGGCAGATGCCGAGACGGCGATGCCCGAGGTCCCCGACGAAGCAAGCCCGGCAGACAGCCCCAGCACGACGAAGGACAGGCTCGGCTCGGTCGCAGCGACGGCAGTGGAGAGAACGGCGGGCCGACCGGCCGGCGGTGATCACACCGCGGGGATGGCGGCAACAGGAGCGGTGATGATCCTGCTGGCCTCCTGGCTGCCGTGGCTCGAGACCGGCAACGGCTTCGCCGTGGTCAACCGACTGCTCGCCCTCGAACCGGCCGTCGAGGCCTTGTCGCCCCGCTGGCTGCTGGCCTCGTGGTACCTGCTGCCCCTGGCCGCCGTCGTGGTCTGGCTGGCGGGATGGCTGTCCGCCGGCGCCCGTTGGATCCTGCGGATCTGCACCGTGGCCATGACCCTGACCTGGGCCCACGCCACCGTCTCGACCTTTCGCAGCGGCATGGGCACCGTGCCCGGCCCGACCGTCGCCGGCCTGGGCATCGCCTTGGTCGCCGCAGCCGCCTGGCCACTGCCCCCACTGCGCCGCACTCACGAGGAGACCCGATGACCTGCCCCTCCTGCGGTGCCCCGCTGGTGTCCGGCCACGCCTTCTGCGGCCGCTGCGGCACCGCCGTGGCTGCTCCCACTCACCCCACCGGACGTGCTGACCCCGTCGGACCTGTTGGTCCCACCGGCTCCACCGGCGGGAGCGGCCCGATCGTGGCGCCACCGGCAGCGGCCAGGACGCGTCGCGGACCGCTGGTGGTGGCGGCGGTGGTCGTCGCCGGGGTCGTGGCGGCCGCCGCAATCGGCATGGAGCTGTCTGACGGCCTGGCGGGCGAAGGTGGCGGCGCCTCGTCGCCCGAGGCCGCTGCACAGGGTCTGGCCGACGCGGTGGACAGCGAGGACGCGCTGAGCGCCCTGGCGATCCTCCCGCCCGAAGAGGTGCGCCAGCTCGACGAGGCGCTGGGCACCGTCGAGGACGAGGCGGGCGAGAAGGGCTGGGCGTCGAGCAGCGCTCCCCTGGGCGGCCTGGAGCTCGACATCGAGGGCCTCGAACTGTCGACCGAGGAGCTGGGCGACTCGGTGGCCAAGGTCACCGCCACCGGCGGGACGGCAAGCGCCACCGTCGACCCGGCCGACGCGACCGCGCCCGTGCGGGCTGCCGTGAGCGGCGACCTCGACGGCACCACCCAGACCGCATCCATCGCCGACATGGTCGTCGAGCCCGACGGCGGCGGTGCTCCGATCGAGCCGTTCGTCATGACGGTCGAGCGGAACGGTCGCTGGTACGTGAGCCCGACCTACACGGCCATGGAGTACCTGCGGCTCTACTTCGACCTGCCGGCCGGCGACTTCGACTCCGAGCCGTCGTCGGACGACAACGGCGCCGAGTCCCCCGAAGCGGTGGTCGAGCAGGCGGTGGCCGCGGCCGAAGCCCTCGACGTCGACGCGGCGATCGACCTGCTGCCCCCGTCGGAGGGCGGCGCCGCCTACGCCTACCGGGACGCCCTCCACGCGCTGGTGGCTCGGGCGGGCGGCACCCAGGAGATCCGACAGGACTTCGCCCTCGACGTCGGTGAGCTGCTACTCACCACCGAGCGCCAGGGCGACACCGCCCGGGTGTCGATCGACGGCTCGAACGGATCGGTGAGCTGGTCGGGCGAAGACCGCTACTGCACCTACGACGAGGAGTACGGCGACTCCTGCTACGACGAGCCCGTTCACGAGACGCTCAGCTGGGAGCAGGACAGCTCGTGCGGCTCCTACTCCTACGCCACCGGCAAGGACGGGTGGGGCGGCTGCCTGGCCGACACGTCCTCCGAGCAGCTCGGTCCGCTGGCCGTGGCCCAGTCCGACATCGGCTCGCCCTACGTCGTCACCGTCGAGGAAGGCGGGCGCTGGTACCTCAGCCCGGTCAGCACCATCGCCGACATCTCGACAGCGGTGCTGGAGCACTGGGGCGACGCCGACGCCGTCGAGCGGGCCCTGCTCACGGTCGTGCTGGCCCGTCCCGAGCTGTCCGAGCCCGACGCGGCCGTGGCCCTCGGGGCCACGGCCGACGGCGAGCTCGACTCGCTCGGCCTGGCCGTCCTGGAGATCGAGGGCCGGCTCCCCGAGGACGGCGTCGCCTGCGACCTGTTCGCCGAGACGACCTACTCGTCGATAGCCCTCGGCCCCGACGACCGGCCCCGGGTCGTGGTCCAGGGCCCGCCCGGCGACCCCTACTCCTTCGAGCTGATGACCGACTACGAGGACTGCTTCGGCTGACGGGGTGGCGGCGGTGTCCGCCGGGCTCGGGCCGGCGACCGAGCCCGCCCGTCCGGCTAGCGAACGCCTTCCGGCTGGCCCGTCCGGCACACGGTGGTGGTCGCGGCGGCTGGCCCTCGGGCCGCTCCCATCCCCGGCGCGCGGAGCCCACCCCTTCGTTCACCCACCCCCCGAGTGGTTCGGCGACCGGCCGAGGTCCGAACGGGATCAGCCGGCGGAGGTGTCGGACGTGTCCGAGGTGTCCGAGGTGTCCGAACTGTCCGACGTGTCGGAGGGGTCCGTGGGGTCGGACGAGGGGGCGTCGAGGCGATGGAGGACGGGGCCGAGGGGGCCGTCCTCGATCTCGTAGGCCTCGACAGTGTTGGGGCCGTCGACGAACCAGGGGCCGACGATGCCCATGATCTGCCACTGGCCGCCGTTCAGGCGGACGGGGGTGGCGGCGACGCCGGCGATGGTGTCGTTGACGACCAGCAGCAGCTCGGGCGGGCCTTCGTCGCCCGCGCCGGTGACCCGGCCGTCGATCAGGAACGGCACCCGCCCGTCGGCCGTCGGCAACGAGGCGAACAACGCCTCGTCCGTCGCCGTCCACGTCAGAGAGGAGGGCGTGGGCGACACGGTGACCTCGTCCAACCCGAGGCCGACCAGATCACGACCCGAGCCGATCGCGGCGAGGCCCTCCCAGCCGTAGCCGCCGAAGTCCGACGCGTGGTTGGCGGCCACGTCCAGGATGGGCGAGAGCTCCTCGGAGATGTACTCGCGCTCGGGCGCCTCGCTGCCGTCGAAGAGCGAGTGGCCCTCGAAGTCCCAGTCGGACTCGATGTCGAGCAGGTCGGCGACCGAGGGCACGACGTCCAGCGTCTGGGCCACCTGGTCGTCGGTCTTGCCCTCACCGTTGACCTGGCCGGGAGCCTTGATGAACAGCGGCATCCGCAGCAGCTCTTCGCGGTTGTCGTCGGTGGGGCGGCGGCCGAAGTCGGGCAGCGTGAGGCTGGTCCCGTGGTCGGAGGTGACCACGACCAGGGCGTCGTCCCACTCCCCGATCGACTGCAGGTGGTCGATCATCTCGCCGATGACGGCGTCGGCCGCCCCCACCTGCAGCGAGTGGAGCTGGTAGCGCAGGATCCCGCCCATCTCCTTGCCCTCCTCGCCCTCGATGTCGGCGAGCTTGGCGGGTGCCTGGGTGAGCTGGGTGCCCCACGGCGTCAGGTTCCACGGGTAGTGCGGCAGGGCCACGTGGACGAAGTTGAGTGACGGCTCGGCCTCGATCGACGTCACCATCTCGCGCAGCCGGTTGAGCTGCCCCCGCCCGGTGCGCTCGTCGGTCGGCAGCGCTGACCAGCGGCCGTAGCCGGACGCGCCGACCACCGCGGCGTCGGGCGTCGTGGTGGAGGTGGTGGTTCCGAAGGCACCTTCGCCGGGGACCGTGGAGGACGAGGACGGCGACACCGGCGTCGACGTCGAGGGCGTCGAGCCGAGCGGTCCGCCCGGGGTGGACACAGACGTCGTGGTGGAGGACGTGGACGACGAGGTGGACGACGCAGCACCGGACGCCGTGTCGACACCGCTGCCCAGCGCCCCTTCGTCCCCGCTCTCGAGGTCCACGCCCGAACCGAGCCCGCCTTCGTCGGGCGTCGTCGTCCCGGCGTTGGGATCGAGACCGCCGAACCCGCCCGGTGTGGCACCCGGCATGGTGGTGCTCGTCGTCGTGGTCGACGACGTGGAGGTGGTGGAGGTGGTCCGAGGCGGCGCCTCGTCGTCTCCCCCGGTGTCGGCCCCGGCGAGGTCGTCGCCGAAGCTGCCCCACGAGTGGTCGATGGCGGGCAGGTCGCCCGACAGCTCCTCGGGCAGGACCTGGTGGCCGTAGACGATGGCGCTGTCGCGCAGCGCCGTGTTGACGGTCCCCGCAGGTGGGCGCTCGCTGTCGCTGCAGGCCGACGGCGGGCACATGTCGGTCACCGACTCGTACAGGCTGATCGGGTAGCGGTCGCCGAAGAGCGTGAACAGGTTGCGGGGATGGTCGAGGTAGCTCGGCAGGTCACCCCGGCCGGGACGCGTGCCGGTCAGCAGGGCCGGCACCGCCACGCTGGTGCGCGAGTAGGGGCTCGAAGCGTTGCGGAACCAGGTCGAGCTGTCGGCGAGCCGGGCGAAGTTGGGGTAGCGCTCGGCGTTGAGGGTGCCGTCGTCCTTCATCAGGGTGGCGACGGGGAGCTCGTCGAGGATGAGGAACACCACCGGCCCGTCGAGCTGCGGCACCACCACACCGTCGGCGCTCAGCTCGGCGCCGCCACCGCTCTTGCTCACGATCTCGGCGGTCGGGCTGCCGAAGAGGAACAGCAGCAGGAACGCCACGTTCCCCACGGCCAGGTAGGACAGCAGCGAGCGCATCTGCTTGCGGGTGCGCTCGAGCCACACGACCAGGGCGGCGACGAGAGCCGCGGCCGGGACCGCCTGCCACAGCTCGTCCACGCCGAAGTTGCCCAGGACGACCAGTCCGAGCAGGAAGGCGAAGAGGGCGAACGCTGCACTGTGCAGGACCACACCGGCCCGGGCGTTCACCAGCCAGCCGATGGTCGTGACGACGACGGCGACGACACCCGGGACCAGGGCCACCAGCAGACCGAACGTGACGATCTGCGACACCGGGTAGCGGCCGGCGATGAAGAACTCGGGATTGCGCCCGAACAGGTCGAGGACCGGCTGGGTGATGGCCACGCCGGCCAGGCCGATCAGGCCCGTCGCGCCCCGCCACCACTCCCCCACCGTCGGGCGGGGACGCTTGGCCCGGACGGCCGGCATGTGCTTGGCCTGCGCGTCCTTGTCCTTCCCCTTGCCGTTGCCCTTGGGCTCGTCGCTGCTGCCGGGGGCCGGGCCGGCGGGGCCTCCGCCTCCGGTGGCCTGGGACTCGTCGAGCACGAGCGACGCCATGGCGACCGCTGCGACGGACTCGGGGGACACGGCCTTGGCCGCCGGGAACGGCGTCCGGGCCGGAGGTCGCTGCTGACCCGCGCCTGTCCCGGGATCCGCCGTCGGCGTCGGCGCGTTCAGCCTCGGTGCGTTCGGCGGCGGGGAGCCGGGCGCCGGAGCTGGAGGCGTAGGTGACGTAGGTGACGTAGGTGGCGTCTGCGAGGTGGGCGAAGTGGGCGGCTGCGGTCCGGTGCGGCTCCCGGACGCGACGGCTTCCATGGCCGCCAGCAGCTCCGGCGAAGGAGCGGGGTACGGCGCGGCAGGGCCACCCCGGGTCCCGCCTCTGCCCGCCCCCGCCGTCCCACCCGGCTGGGCAGGGTCGGGCGACCGGGTCGCCTCGCCGGCAGTTCCGCCGACGTTGTCAGTCATGTCACCATCCGCCTCGCTGGGGCCAGGGCTGCCCGCCCCGAGCATGTCCTTCAGATGAACGGCGAGTGTGCCCGGGACACACTACGACTGCGGCGACCTGCACAGGGGTGCGCGAGGGCAGGCAACGCGCTGCGCGTTCGGCCGGCCGCGCGCTCGTCCCCCGACAGATGCCTCCGCACGCGTCCGGCTGACTGTCACACCCTTCGGGCAGACTTCCCTCGGCCGTGCAGGCGGCGAGGAACGACTGCGTCACAGAGTGACGGGGGTGCGAGTGGAAGCCGCCGAGGCGTCGCCGACAACCGAAACCGATCCGGCGTCCGCTGCGGCGGCGGCCGATCGCGACCCCGGGAACCCCGGCGATCCCGCTCTGGAAGCGGCCGCTGCCGGTTCGGGTGGACCGGGCGGGCCCGAGCTCCCCGTCCTGGCGAGCCCCGGTCGCCCCTGGGTGGCGTTCCTCCCGCGCCTGGTCGTCTGGGTGGCGCTGCTGGCGTTCATCACGCTGGCCGACCCCGATCCGGCCCTGTCGCTCATGCTCGTGGCGCTCGCCGGCATCGTCACGATCATCTCCGACGACCGGTTCGCCTTCGAGCGCCGGCTCGACGAGGCCGGCATCCCCAGCCGTGAGGCGTGGGTGCCCCTCACCATGCTGGGCGTACTGCTGCTGCTCGACCTGGTGCAGACCGAGAGCATCGGCGACGTGCTGGGCGACGACGGGCCGGTCATCGCCTTCATCCTGGCATTCTCGGTGGTGGCCGAGGGCCTTCGACGCTCCGGGTTCATCCACTTCCTGGCCTATCGCCTGACCGACCGCGGGGGCTCCAACACCACCCGCCTGATGCTCTACCTCTTCCTGCTCTCGTCGTTGCTGGCCTACTTCACCTCCAACGACATCGTGATCCTGACCATGACGCCGATCGTGGTGTCGGTGGCCTACCAGTCGCGCATCGAGAACGCCAAGGTCCTGCTGCTCAGCCAGTTCGTGGCGGCCAACACGGTGTCGATGGGCCTGCTGATCGGCTCACCCTCCAACCTCATCGTCGGGCGGGCGCTGGGCCTCAAGTTCTTCGAGTACATGTTCCTGATGCTGGCCCCGGCGCTCATGGCGCTGATGGGCACGTTCGTGCTGGTCACGCTGATCAACCGCTTCGTCCAGCACCGGGCCCGGGGCGGCGGGCGGCTCGTCGGGTGGCTGTTCGGCACCTGGGCCTTCTCGCCCGGCTACCGAGCGCCCCGGTTCTCCGAGTTCCGCTCGTTCACCCCCGACATGCGCCGCTGGGTCATCGTGTTCGGCGGGTCGGTCGCCACCCTGGCCATCGGCACCTCGAGCCACACCGGGCTGCTGATCGCCACGGTCGCCATCGCCGTGGTCGGCACGGTCTCGCTCTACCGCAGCTCGCGCGAGAACGACGAGCCCAACGGCACCAGCTTCGCCGGCAAGACCATCCGGTCGCTGCCGCTGGGCATCATCTTCTTCGGGCTCACCTACTTCGTGATCGCCGACGCCATCGCCAGCACCCCGTACGTGCAGGGCGAGGTCGACGAGTTCGTGTCCGAGCAGGCGTCCGGGCACACCCCTCTGGTGTCGTGGAGCTCGACGCTGGCGGCCGGCGGCCTGGTCAACACCATGAACGACCTGCCCGCCGGCGCGCTCGCCGGCAAGGTGCTCGAGCGGGCCGAGTTCGCCACGCCCTTCGACCAGGCGCTGGTCACCCAGAGCACCCTGGTCGGCCTCAACATCGCCACCTACGTCACGCCGGTCGGGGCGCTGGCCGGCATCATCTGGTTCGACATCCTCCGCCGCGAGAGGCGCCGGCGGCACGCCGCCGCACTGGCCAGCGGCATCCCCGATCCGTTCGACGTGGTCATGCCCCGCCGGCGCGACCTCATCGTCTACGGCTCGATCACGTTCATCGTGATGACCCTGGTGCTGGGGGCCACCAACTTCGGGTTCGTGTCGCTCGCCGACATGCTGCTCGGGCCACCCGACGGCGGCGGAGCGTTCGGCGCCGCGCCCTCGCACCTGGCGTGGATGCTCGCCTGCCTGGTGCTGATCATCGCCGTCATCATCAGCTTCCGCCGGGTGTTGGCGCGGGCCGGCGTGGCGTTGGCCCACCTCAGCGACGTGCTGGTGGTGCTGACCAGCATGCGGCTGTGGGCCGCCCGCCACCGGGTCGCCGCGGCGGCCACCCTCGCCGCCCTGCTGTTCATCGGCACCGGCGCCACCTTGTACTGGGCCGAGTCGTTCCACGTCCGCGAGTACGAGCGGCCGGCCCAGTTCGACGACCCCGGCGAGTTCGTGACGTGGCTGCTGGTCTTCGTGTCCAGTGGCTTCGAGAACGACGAGTTCCCCTACAGCGTCATCGGCCACGTGCTCGCCGCCGTGCTGGCGCTGGGCAGCATCGCCACGCTGGTGGTGCTGGTCCGGCTGTCGACGGGGTCCAACGACCTGACGCTGCGGCGGAAGCTCGGGCAGGGCGAGATCCCCACCGACCGGTTGGTGCTGGTCAACTGCACCGTCGAGCACCGGGGCCTGGTCCGCACGCTGGTCGCCGAGTCCAGCCGGTTCGTCACCATCGCTACCCGCGACCCCCTGCTGGAGGGGCGCCTGGGGCTGCGGGGGCGTGACCGCGTGGCGGTCATCCCCTACGACGAGCCGACCTCGGACCTGGTGTCCTCGCTGCGGTTGGAAGAGGCCAGCGAGCTGGTCCTCCTCAGCCGATCCGTCACCGACGACTTCGACAACCTGGCCCTGCTCTCTGCGCTCGACGTGGTCGCCAGCGGACGGGCGAGCGAGCGCCTGATCGCCGGCGTCGGCGACGACGGCCGGCGGACCATGCCGGTCGTCGTGCTGGAGCTGCACGAGAGCGGGCTGCCGGCGCTGGTCGACCACCGGCTGAGCAACGAGCTGCGGGCCTCGGTGGCCCGGCCCTCGTTCGAGACCGTGGTGCGGTCGTTCCTGGTCGCCGACACGTCGGGACGGCTCGACCTGCTGCAGGGGCTCTACGCCGATCCAGTGGTGCTGCCCATGCTGGCGAGCAGCGATCCCGCGATCGACCGACGCATCAGGATCAACGGGCTCGACGTGGCGCTGGTGGTCGGGAACCCCCTGCCGACGGCGTCCTCGGGCCCGGGGTCCTCTGCCTCGGCGTTGGAGGAGGACGACTTCGACCGTCCGCTCGACGCCATCGGCCTGCAGGTCGACATGGCCGGACGGCCGGTCTGGCGGCGGTTCTCGTCCTGGCGGGCGGACGAGGTGCCCCGGCAGATCACCGGCATCGTCCGCCGCATCCAAGCCACCGTCGGCGCCTCCGCCCCCGTGGGCTCGTCCTCCTCTGCGGCTTCGTCTTCGTCTGGTTCTCCGTCGTCGGAGGACGACTCCGGCGCTGCTGGC
>WUUC01026698.1_pt1 | contig 10978 bp, 12 predicted proteins | sample 6278441 | NCBI WGS metagenome assembly WUUC01 (sample SAMN13675441, study PRJNA597444) | soil metagenome | isolation source: soil | place: USA: Washington | collected 2017-10 | reverse complement strand
CCGCTCGTCGCGACGGGCGGGATCTCCGACGGCCCCGCGGTCGCCGCGGTGCTCGCGGCTGGGGCCCGCGCCGCGCAGGTCGGCACGGCGTTCCTGCGCGCGCCCGAGGCGGCGACGAACGCGGCGCACCGAGCGGCGCTCGCAACCGACACGCCGACAGCGCTGACGCGCGCGTTCACGGGCCGGATGGCGCGCGGGCTCGTCAACCGCTTCCTGACCGACCACACCGCGCACGCGCCCGCCGCCTACCCGGAGATCCACCACGCAACGGCGCCCGTGCGCGCCGAGGCGCGCCGCCGCGAGGACCCCGACTGGTTCAACCTCTGGGCGGGCCAGGCGCACCGGCTCGCGCCCGAGCTCCCGGCTGCGGAGATGGTGCGCACCCTCAGCCGGGACGCGCAGGCGGCGCTGGAGCGGGCGGCGCGGCGGGCATAACCGGGCGGCGATGCGGGCAGAACATCGGCATGCGAACAGTGATCGTCGACCGCACCCGTTCGGCGCGCCACTGGGGTGGCGCCGACGAAGGCCGCTGGGCGCTCGCGCGGGCGATCGGCGCCGTCACGAGCGTCGTCGTCGGCCTGATCGTCATCGGCATCGCGCTCGTCGTTCTCGAAGCCAACCCGTCCAACGACATCGTCGCCGCGATCCTCGACGCAGCACGCTGGCTCGTAGGCCCGTTCCAGAACCTGTTCACGCTCGACGGGGACTGGCGGATCGTCGTGAACTGGGGCCTGGCGGCGCTCGTCTACTCGATCGCCGGCCGGTTCCTCGCCGGCCTCGCGGCGCGCTGACCCATCACCGCGCGTGACCGCGGCGGGATGCTGTCGGACTCGATACCGGCCGCGCGCAACGCGTTTCCCCAACCGCCGAAAGCGCGGGAGATCGTTTCGCGCTGAGGCCAGCCATCATGCGAACGGCGGTCTCGGGCATAGGCCGAGCAGGTGAGCGTCCCGGGGGTCGATCGAGCCCACCGCCTGAGGACCTCGACGTACGCGGCCCTACCGTCCGATGGATCAGCCTCGGAGCGGGCATTCTCGGGCGGCCTGTACGCCCGTGCCGCCCGGAGCATCTCGATCGCATCCGCCATCGTCCCCGCATCGGGGCGCCGACCGGACTCGGTCGCGCGACAAAGCTCCTCCGCGCCGATGCTCCAGGCCTCGAGCTCGCGTCGCTTGCGACCACGCAGCTGTGAGTCCGCCAGCAGTGACGACAGCCGCCGGAGCTCCTGCCGGCGCGCGACACGCCACACGGCCGTTGGATTCCGACCCCAAGACACGAGCTCATCGACCTGGCCAACCCCGAATGCGTCCGCGAATCCTCGGAGGAGAGAGACGTCGTCGGCTCGCAGATGGATCGTGGCCAGTGCGGAGGTGCGCCGCAATTGTAGGTGGCCATCGCCTGAGAAGAACCCACCGAAGTAGGCCCGGAACGTCTCGTCATCGCGGTCGATGAGCGCGGGCGGAACGGCAGCCCAGTTGTCATAACGCCGCGCACCGCGTATCGCCGCGCGAAATGCGCGTAATCGCTCGTCCACGCAGGGGTCGCGCCGCGAATACGCCTCGGAGGCCCAGAACTCGACCGCGGTACACCAGATCGCAGCCTCGATGCGCTTTCGGCCTCGGAGCGGGAACCGTCGTAACAGCGCGCCCAGCTCTGAGCACTCTCGCTTGCTGGCGACGCTCCACGTGACCTGGGGATGCGAGTTTCCTTGTCCTGCACGTCGCGACAGCCGGCCGATTCCGGTCACCCGTTGGAGATCTCGCAGGAGATCGATCTCGTCGTCCCGCTGGGCAAGGCTGAACGAGCAGCTCCACGTTGTTCCGCGATTGTTCGGAGTTATCCGGAAGCAACCTTCGGCCTCGATGAATCCAGCCAATCCATGGCCGTCGCGTTCGCTGAGGCCGTGCGCGCTCGCCAGCCGCATCTCCGTAGCCGCAATGCCTCCGACCGAGCGTCCCACACGGCCAAGGTAGGCGGAGTGGCGGCCGGATTCGTTATTTCTGGTTTACCGAATCTGCGTTATCGAGCATTGAAGCTCGTGCGGCCGGGCGCCCGCGATGCGCCCCGCCTCACTGCACCTCGAGCAGGCACAGCCACGCGGTTCCCGGGTCGCCCTGGTACTCGCGGGTCATGCGGGCCGCGAAGCGTCGCTGGCGCGCGGACGGCGCCGGCGCGGCGACTTCCCGGCGCGAGCGGCGCGCCGCGGTGGCGCCACCCGTGAGGCGCAGGACGTCGACGCCGCGGGTCCTGTCCGCGGTGTAGACATAACCGCGGTGCATGTAGGAGGCCCAGACGATGCCGTCGTCGGGTCGCCAGTAGGCGAACTGCGTCGGATTCGCGGGGTCGGAGATGTCGAGGAAGCGCGTGCCCTCGCCGTACCAGGCGTACGTGACCGTGCTGCCGTCGACGTCGAAGTAATGGGCCGAGCAGAAGTTCGCCAGCGGGTCGTACGGCCCGCCGGCCGGGCGCGACCCTTCCTTGGCGTACGGGTTCCAGGTCCCGATCGTCGTCAGCCGGAACGGGCTCTGCGGGGTCGAGCGCCAGGCCTGGCCGCCGAAGCTGCCCTGCAGCGACGAGATCGTGAACTGCCCGCGATTGCGGCACGCCTCCTCCGGCGGGCCGAAGTCCTCCTCGGTCGTCAGCAGCAGCTCGCCGCGGCGGTAGCGCGGGTCGCCTTGGGGCGCCGCGTCGCCGACCGGGCGCCAGGCGTTGTGCTCGAAGCCGCCGGTCTGGTCGGCCGTCACCGCCTCCGGCAGTCCGCCGCCCGCGTACGGGATCGGCTGGCGCGCGGTCGCCCGTCGCACCCGTCCCTCCAGCGGGTCGTAGTGGCGACCATCGGTCCAGTAGCCGCGCGTGCCACCGTCGCCGGAGACCCATGCCACGCCCATCGCGTCGACCTGCACGTCGTGGGAGTACGCGGTCACGCCGTCGCGCCGGAACAGGTCGACCGGCTGCATCGGGAACGCGCGCGGCCTGCGCGGGTCACTGAGGTCCGTGACGATGATCGGGCGCCCGAACGTCCAGCCGAGCGTGTCACGCTGGGTCGTCGTGCTCGCCGGCCCGCCGGTCCACAGCGCCCGGCACTCGTTGACGCACGTCGTCGTGTGGCCGGTCGGGAGCTGCTGGAAGCTGAGCAGCGCGAGGTTCGCCGGGTCCTTCGCGTCGATCACGTAGACGCCCGCGATGTTCGTCGCGCCGTTCGGGTCGGGCTCGCCGGGCTCCCGCGACGTCGAGCCCGCGTACGCGCGCGGATCGCGCGACAGGAACGCGAGCTTGCGCTTGCGGTCGACGTCCATGTCCTCGTTCTGCCAGAACGTCGACTGCGGCGTCCCGTCGACGTTCACCGGAGGATCGCCCTGCAGCCGCAGCTCGTCCGCGGTCACCTCGTCGAGCAGGACCGGGTTGGCCGGGTCGTCGAGCGAGTAGGACTTCAGGCCGAACCGCCCGGTGACGAGCATGACGTCCGCGGCCTTGCCCTTCTTGCCGTACTCGAGGAAGTTGATCGCGGTGGCGTTCTTGGCCTCGGCGAGGTTCTTGACGAGCTCGACGTTCCTCGACGCTCCAGACGCCGGCGTCGCGAGCGCGAGCAGCAGCGCTCCGAGCACGCAGTGGGCGGCAGCAACCTTCCTCATGGCTCCCCTCCGGTGGATCCGGGACTCGGGCAGTCCCTACCCACGCCCTGCGGGCGGCGAAACCAGCGGCGGCCGGGACCTCGCTAGTCCTGGCAGACGTCCCCGACCTGCGGCTGGGCCAGGCGCACGATCTCGTTGGGATCGAGCATTACCCCGTGCCGGTGGTCGCCGCCGCTGCACAGGACGCGATCGTGCTCGAGCAGCCGGCGATCGACGATCTCGGGCGCCGGGAGCAAAGGGCCGAACGGCGGGACTGCGCCGACCTCGAACGAGTCGAAGTCCGCCGCGATCTCATTCTCCGCCGCGAGGCGCAGGCTCGAGCCGGCTCCGAGGAGGTCGCGCAGCTTGTGCAGGTCCAGCCGCTGCGAGGCGGGGATGACCGCCACGCGGTAGCCGTCGTCGTCGCGCAGCAGGATCGTCTTGGCCGCATCGTCGGGCTCGATGCCGGCGGCGCGGGCGTCCGCCGCCGCGCTGTAGCGTGTGGGGTGCTCGACCACCTCGTGCGCGACGCCGTTGCGCTCCAGGTAGCTCGCGACGACGTCGATGCCGAACTCGCTTCCGGTCGCCATTGCACGCTCCTTTCGTGGGCTTGGAGCGATCTTACGCCTGTCGTGGCTCCACGTAGAGGGATTGCGCGGCCGCCCCGACGCGTCCGCGCTCGTCGTGCAGGATCGACAGCGCCTGGCCCACTCCGGCCTGCGACAGGTCGCTGCGCGCGTCGAGGCCGATCCACTCCCCGACCGGGTCCCGATGCAGGTGGATCGTCAGGTCGGTGTTGACGAACAGCACCTCCTCGAACGGGACCACATGGCTGATGCCGTTTCCGAAGTCGGCGGCGGCCGCCACGCGCTGCAGGCCCGACGGCTCCTCCCCCGCCACCACCGGGCGCGTGAGCCGGAACCAGGCCGCGGCCGCGCCGGTCCCGCGGTCACCCGAGACCCCGCGTATCTCGATCGCCTTCGGATGGAACATCTCACCCTGCGCCCCGGCCCACTGGGCAACCGGCCGGCCGGCGTCGGGCGGCGGTAGCGGCGCGCCCCCTCCAGGCGCGGCGTCGATGCCGTCGGACATCCGCCGCATCCGCATCGCGCGCGCCCGGACGAGCTCACGCCCGCCGGCGGTGAGCCGGGCCTCGGCGATCTGCACGCGCCGTCCCGGCTTGACGAGCTCGGTCTCGATCGTCAACGGCGCAAACGGCACGGCGCCGAAGAACTCGAACGTCACGCGCGTGACGATCATCTCGGCGCCCGGCTCGACGCGCTCGATCGCCCGCGCGAGCAGCGCCGCGGGGGCGCCGCCGTGCAGCTCGTCGGGGCTCCACGGCCCGCGGGCGTTGCCGGTCGGGACGAACTCGCCGTCATCGCCTACGTCGAACACCGGCTCCACGCTCATCCGCGCAGCTCCTTCCTGATCACGAGCCGCAGCCCGGACCACGTCTCGTCGATCGCGCAGACCTTGGTGTCGACGAGGCCGGTCGGCAGCGCGACGTCGCGCACCACGTCCTCGGTCATGTCCGTCTCGATGCCGGACGCGCGCTTGGGCCACGCGATCCAGAGCATGCCGTCGGGCTCCAGCGCGCGCCGCAGCGCAGGCAGCCGGCGCTCGAGCGCCGCGCGCGCGGTGACGAAGCAGACGACGAGGTCGAGCGGGCCGCGCAGCCGCGGCAGCACGACGACGCCGTCGGGGAGCTCACCGAGCAGCGCGTCGAAGCCCGCAGGCGCGTCCACGTACGCCGCGCGCTGGCCCGGCTTGAAGCCGAGCTTGCGGACCAGCGGCGTGCCCGAGTAGCCGGCGGTCGCCGTCATCCCCACACCTCTGCAGCAAGCCCGGCGATCACCTTGGACAGCTGGCCGCCCTGCCACGCGATCGGCGACTTGCCCTCCTCCTCGACGACCAGGCGCGCGCCGGGGATCGCGCGCGCGTAGTCCTCCCCCACGCGCAGCGGATGGCCCGGATCGGCCTCGTCGCGGTCGGCGACCACGACTGTCGGCGCGCTGATCTTCACCAAGTCCGCGGCGCTCCCGAACGGTCGCGAGCGCGGCGTCGCGCGTAGCGCGTCGGCGACCGCCTGCGGGTGCTCGTGGAGGCTCAGGCGCTGGCGCAGGACCTTCATGACGGTCTCGCGCCACGCATCCGGCACGCCACCGTCGCCATAGGCGGCGACGAAGCCCTCGACCCCGCCCTGCTCGAGCGCGTCGGCGAGCGCGTCCCAGCGCGCGAGGCGCCGCGGGTCGTCGACCTCCTCGGGCTCGTAGGCGGGCGTTATGACAACCAGGCCCGCCGCTCGCCCCGGGTGCTCGAGCGCGAACCGCAGCAGCGTGTGCGCGCCCATCGACGCACCGGCCAGGACGGCGCGCTCGATCCCGCGCTCGTCGAGCACCGCCTCGAGATCGGAGACGAGGTCCTCGTAGCGGTACGCGTCCGGCGCCGGCGCTGGCGCCGAGCGCCCGTGGCCGCGCGCGTCGTAAGCGATCACGCGGTGCCCGCCGCGCTCGAGCGCCTTGGAGCCCATCACCACGTAGCGGTGCGTCGCGGTCAGTCCGTGCAGGAGGACGACCGGAATCCCCTCCCCCGCGTCTTCCACGTGCAGGCCGTGCGGCACGGCCCGCAGTCTGCCACCACGTACCCTTCTCAGGCTATGACCGTGATCGACGTCGACGAGTCCGCGTTCGAGCAGGAGGTCGTGCAGCGCTCGCGCACGACGCCGGTCGTCGTCGACTTCTGGGCCGCGTGGTGCGGCCCGTGCCGCGCCCTGACGCCGATCCTCGAGCGGGCCGCCGAGGCGCGCAATGGCCAAGTCGTGCTCGCCAAGGTCGACACCGACGCCAACCCACGGATCTCGCAGCAGTTCGGCATCCAGAGCATCCCCGCGGTCAAGGCCTTCAAGGACGGCGCGGTGGTCGACGAGTTCGTCGGCGTCCAGCCGCCGCCCGCGGTCGAGCGCTTCTTCGATCGCCTCGTCCCGTCGGAGGCGGAAGGGCTCGTCGCCAGCGGTGACGAGGCTTCGCTGCGCCGCGCGCTCGAGCTAGAGCCCGGGCGGGCCGACGCCGCGATCGCGCTCGGTGGGCTCCTGCACCGTCGCGGCGACGCGGACGAGGCCCTGGGCGTGCTGGAGCGTGTGCACGGCAGCTTCCAGGCAGACGGGCTCGCTGCGCGGATCCGTCTCGAGCAGGACGCGGACGTCGATCTCGGCGCGGCGTTCCGGGCGCTCGACGACGAGGACGACGAGCAGGCGACCGAGCTGCTGCTCGCAGCGCTGCCGGATGCCGGCGAGCGCAAGGACGACGTGCGGCGCGTGCTCGTCGCGGTGCTCGAGCGGCTAGGTGTGGAGCACCCGCTTGCGCGCGACGCGCGCCGGCGGATGGCGGCCGCGCTCTACTGAGCCGCGGCGGCCACTACGGGGCCGCCGGCGCGAGCGCGTGCTCGCGCACCAGCGCCGCCGACTGCTCCGGCTGCTCCCAGAAGAACATGTGGCCGACCCCGTCGAGCCGCGCAAGCCGCGCGCCCGGGACGAGCGACGCGATCTGCTCGCCGTTGGCGTAGTCGAGCATCTCGTCCTCGGTGCCGTGGATGACGAGCGTCGGCGTCGTGATCGAGGGCAGGCGGGCGCTCGTGTCGTGCCCCTGCACGGCCTGCATCTGCAGCATGATCACCTCGACCGCTGCGGGGAACGTGGTCGCCATCTCGTGGAACGGGGCGTAGCGCGAGTCCTCGGCCCTGTAGGACTCCGAGAGGTTGACCTCGTAGCCGATGCGCAGGGCCAGCTCGCGATCGCCGGACAGCAAGCCCGCCGCCAGGCGCTGCACGACCTCGGGGGAAGTGATCCTGCTCGCCGGCCCGCCGCAGTACGTGCAGCCGAGGGTCAACGTGCGCACGCGATCCGGATGCCCGAGCACGAGCTCCTGGGCGATCATGCCGCCCATCGAGATGCCCATCACGTGCGCGGACTCGATCCCGAGCACGTCGAGCAGCGCCACGGCGTCCGCCGCCAGGTCGGCGATCGTGAACGGCTCGGTCGCCCAGTCCGATAGACCCATGCCGCGGTTGTCGAACGCGATCACGTCGAAGTCGCGCGCGAGCTCCTCCAGGAACGGGTCGCCCCACGAGATGTGGCTGCCGCTGAGCCCCATGATCAGCAGCAGCGGCTCGCCGGATCCGCGGCGCGTGTAGTGGACCTTGCGATCCGGCAGCTCGGCGTGTGGCATCGCGCCAGCCTACAGCTCGAGCGCGAGCTGACCGGCGGGCGCGCGCGCCGTCGCCATCGCCGCGGCCTGCTCGCCGCCGGACGGGTCGGCGAAGCCGGACATGCGGACCCCGAGCAGCCGCACCGGCCGCGCGGGCGCGTACTCGCGCAGCAGCGTCAGCGCGATCGCGCCCACGCGCTCGGGGTCGTTCGTGGCCTCTGGAATCGTCCGCGCCCGCGTGATCGTCGTCCAGTCGTCGAGGCGGACCTTGATCGCGATCGTGCGCCCGCGCCGCTCCTGCCGCGCGAGACCCGCGCAGAGCTGCGCCCCCAGCCGCAGGAGGACGCTCTCGAGCTGCGCGGCATCCGCGATGTCGTAGTCGAACGTGGTCTCACGCGACTCGGACACCGCGATGCGCTCCTCGCTGACGAGCCCGCTGTCCTCAAAACGGGCCCGGCTGCGCAGCCACGTGCCCTGGCGCCCGCCGAACCGCCGTGCCAGCAGCTCGTCGTCCGCGGCCGCGAGCGTCGCGAGCGTGCTTATCCCGAGCTGCTCTAGCCGCGCCACGGTCTTGGGGCCGATGCCCGGCACGAGGCCGGGCGCCGACTCGGCGAAGCGCTCGCACGCCTGCTCGCGCGTGAGGACCACGAACCCCGCGGGCTTCTCCGCATCCGACGCGACCTTCGCGACCAGCTTGTTGGGTCCGATGCCGACCGACGCGCTCATCCCGGTCCGCTCGCGGATCTCGGAGACCAGGCGCCGCATCGCGGCGCGCGGCGACAGCAGGCCGCTCAGATCCAGGTAGGCCTCGTCGAGGCCGACGACCTCGACGGTGTCCACCTGCGCGCGCACGAGCGCCATGACCTCGCGCGAGACCGCGCGGTAGGCCTCGAAGTCGGGCGCGACGACGACCGCCTGCGGGCACAGCCGCCGCGCCTGGGAGGCGGGCATCGCCGAGCCGATGCCGAACCTGCGCGCCTCGTACGACGCGGTGGTCACGACGGCCCGCGGCCCGCTGCCGGCGACGATCAGGGGAAGGCCGCGCAATTCGGGCCGGCGCTGCAGCTCGACCGACGCGTAGAACGCGTCGATGTCGACGTGTGCGATGCAGCGGTCCACGCACCGAGGGTACGGACCGCACCCGCCGGATCCGCGGGGACGACCGGCCGCGAGGCTACGTTCTGCCCGTGCTCCGGCTGGCGCGACGCGAACCCTCCGCGACCCTGCTGGTGGCACAGCTCGCCGGCGTCCTGCTCTATCCGTTCATGGAGGGCAGCGAGGCCGGTCGCGCGCTCTTCAGCGTCTTCGGGATCGCGATCCTCGGGCTCGTGCTGCTGGCCGTGCGCAGCAGCCCCGCACGCACCTGGTTCGGCGTCGCGCTCGGCGTACCGGCCACGACCCTCCTGCTGATTCAGGCCGCGACGGGCGAGGACACGCTGCTGCCCTACTCATCCGCGCTCGAGGCCGTCCTCTACTTCTACGCGGCCGGCGCGCTCATCGCCTACATGCTCGCCGACCACGTGATCACGCGCGACGAGCTGTTCGCGGTCGGCGCGACCTTCACGCTCGTCGCGTGGGGCTTCGCCTATGCCTACATCGTCTGCCAGGCGATCGAGCCGGGCAGCTTCACCGCGGCGACCGACCCCGCGGCCGATCGCACGTGGATGGAGGTGCTGTTCCTGAGCTTCACGACGCTCTCGAGCACGGGCCTCAGCGACGTGACGCCGATCAAGCCGTTCGCCCGCGCGCTCGTGATGATCGAGCAGCTGGCCGGCATCGCCTACGTCGCCATGGTCGTGTCACGGCTCGTCGCGCTGATGGTCATCCATCGCGCGGACGAGGCCTGACGCACACCCGCGCTAGTGCGAGACGAGGACCGTGCCGTGCCCGGCGAACCCGATGCGGTCCTTCGTGGCGCGGGTCAGGTCGAACTCCCGCGCGCCGACGTACGGGCCGCGGTCGATGACCCGCACGCGGACCGAGCGGCCGTGGTAGCGCACGGTGACCTTGGTCCCGCAGGGCAGGCTCTTGTGGGCGACGCCGAGCTGGTCGTAGCCCAAGCGCCCGCCGCAGCCGAGCTGGTTGCCGTAGAACCCGGGGCCGTACCAGGACGCGAGCGCGCGGCGGTAGAGAGCCTGGCCCCCGCCCGCGCCGTGTGCGCCCCGTCATATCCGGCGAGGGCGTGAGAGAATCGCGCCACGATGCCCCACGGCCACCGGCTCAGTGCGCTCGACGCCTCGTTCCTGCACCTCGAGACCGGCGGCGCGCACATGCACGTCGCGGCCGTGATGATCTTCGAGGGCGACCCGCCCGCATACGGCGAGCTGACCGAGGCCCTGCGCGCGCGGATGCACCTCGTCCCGCGCTACCGCCAGCGGCTGGCCGCCGTGCCGCTGGGGCAGGGGCGCCCGGTCTGGGTCGACGACCCGCACTTCAACATCCACTACCACGTGCGTCACGCGGCGCTCCCCGCCCCGGGGACCGAGGAGGAGCTGAAGCGGCTGGCGAGCCGTGTGTTCGCCCAGGCGCTCGATCGCTCCAAGCCGCTGTGGGAGGTGCTGCTCGTCGAGGGCCTCGAGGGCGGGCGCTTCGCGCTGATGTCCAAGACTCACCACGCGCTGGTGGACGGCGTGTCGGGAGTCGACCTGACCTCCGTCCTGTTCGATGCCACGCCGGCGCCCGCGCCCGCGCCCGATCCGGAGCCGTGGTTCCCGCGGCCGGTGCCCACCGCCGCGCAGCTGCTCGCCGACGCGCTGATGGAGCGGGCGACCGTGCCCGCCGAGGCGGCCCGTGGCCTGCGCGCGCTGACGCGGCGGCCGCGGCAGGCGCTGGGCGCCGTGCGCGACGGCTTCGCCGGCGTCGGAGCGATGGCCTGGGCGGGCATCAACGCAGCTCCCCCCTCCCCGCTCAACGTCCCGATCGGGCCGCATCGCCGCTACACGTGGGTCGACGCCGACCTCGGCGAGTTCAAGCACATCAAGAACGCCCTCGGTGGGACCGTCAACGACGTTGTGCTCGCCGCGGTCGCGCTCGCGCTCGGCCGCTGGCTGCGCGACGCGGGCCATCCCACCGACGATCTCGTCCTCAAGGCGATGGTGCCGGTCTCGGTGCGGGCCGACAGCGAGCGCGGCGCGCTCGGCAACCGCGTGGCCGCGATGTGGG
>WUUC01167400.1_pt1 | contig 10979 bp, 9 predicted proteins | sample 6278441 | NCBI WGS metagenome assembly WUUC01 (sample SAMN13675441, study PRJNA597444) | soil metagenome | isolation source: soil | place: USA: Washington | collected 2017-10 | reverse complement strand
CGAGGTTCGCGTGGAGGTCGGCGGCCGCATGGCTGCGTGGTCGCGACTCTGGTTGAGTAGGCAGTTCGCGACGTTCTTGTCGGCCGAGACGGTCGTTCGGCCCTTTCCCTACGTGCTCGACATCGACCCGCGTGGCAGCGTAGGGCAGATGCCCTCCGTATGGCTCGGCGCGTCCGCGGGAGTGTCCGCGGCGCTCGATTGAGTGAAATCGTGAAGCTTTTCGCGCGGCGCTCCCATTTATTATTGATGCCGATTTCGGCTGAAGTCATGGCGGCGAAGCCCTCGGAGGGGGAGGCGTCGTCGGAACGGAGCAACACGAATGCGCTCACCTTCGAAGAGGTCTACGCGCAGGGATTTCCTCACGTCGTCCGTTGGGTTCGCGCCTTCGGCGGCCTCGAGGCCGATCTCGACGATCTGGCCCAAGAAACGTTCGTCGTGGTCCGACGACAGCTCCCGAAATTCGACGGGAGAAATTTGGCGGGCTGGCTTTATCGCATTACGCAGCGCACCGTCCGAGATTATCGCGAGGGGGCGTGGTTTCGCCGCACGTGGGGAGAACGGCACGACGACAAACGCGGCCGACGAGAGTCAGTCGCGCCCCAGCCGGACCCGAGCGAGGTGCTCGAGCGTCGGGAAGCCATACGATTTCTCACTCAGCTTCTCGCCAAAATCTCGGAGTCTCACCGGACGGCTTTCGTCCTCTTCGAAATCGAGGGCTACACCGGCGAGGAGATTGCGCAGCTCGAGGAGGTGCCGCTCAACACCGTGTGGACCCGCCTTCATCACGCGCGCAAGGAGCTCTACATGCTGATCGACCAAGCGCGTTTGCAAGGAAGGTTACCGTGAAGCGGCTTCCAGAGCAGTTCGATGTTTCGAACGCCGACGAGGCCTACCTGGCTTCGCTTCTGCGGCACGTTGAACGTTCCGAAGCCACGGCCGAGCAAATGCAACGCGTGTGGACGAGGCTCGAATCATCGGCTCCGAGGCGGCCGAGGCGTCGCGTGAGCGGACCCGTCATCGCAGGGTTGGTGCTTTGCGGCGCGACCGTGGCGAGCGCGACGATGCCCCACGTCTGGAAGCGGCTGCAGCGATCGTCCATCGAGGAGACGCCCCCCGTCACGGCGAGAACCGTGGTGGCGCCCCGTCTCGCGGCGCCGGAGGCGCTCCCCGCGCCGGCCGTTCGTTCCGACCCTTCCGAGGACGCGGTTGCGGTTTCAGAAGCACCCGCGCCCAAGCCGACGACGGCAGTCCGCAAACCAACCGCGTCGCGATCCCCGACGCCCGTCGCCGAGCCCGTCGATTCGCTCGCGAGCGGGGCGCTCATGGTCGAGGCGATGCGCGAGCGCCGTGCCGGCAACGTCAGACGGGCGCGAGAGCTCGCCTCCGAATACCGCGCCAAGAACCCCGCCGGCGCTCTGCACGAGGAGGCCCTCGCGCTGTGCGTAGAAACGGCCGCCGCGCTCGGCGACGAAGAAGCACGGCAATTGGCGCAGCTCTATCTGCAGCGTTATCCGCGCGGACGGTTTCGCGCCGCTGCGCAACGCGTGATAGACAACGCGCGTTGATCGTTTCTGCGATGCATGTTCGGTGTGCCGGAAGAATCGTGGCGCGGGGCCTCGGTCTCGCGATCTTCGTCGGCGTTGCTTCGGGATGCGCGTCTCATATTCTGCTCGGTGCGTTCGACGAAGGAGATGCCGATAGCAAAGGAGCGCAGCCCGATTCCGGCGCCGTCGCCGACGCGGGTCCCCTCGGCGATGCGGCCGCGAAGCCGGACGGCATCACCGGTGATGCGTGCACTGACTACGCCAACCAACTCTGCGAGCTCGAGCAGTCGTGCAACCTGCTCATTTTTCGCAATACCTTTTGGGGCGACTTGGCCGTTTGCAAAGAGCGCCGGAAAATTCGCTGCGATGTTCGTCTGACGGCGCCGGGCTCGAACGACACGCCGGCGCGAGTGAGCGCCTGCGTTGCTTTGCTCAGCAAGTTCACATGCGATGACTACACCGATCAGGCAAACTGGCCCGAGACGTGTGAAGCCCCCGCCGGGAGCGTAGGCGATGGCGCGCCGTGTGGCGTCGGCGCGCAATGTCGCGGAGGAGGCTGCTTTCCTCCCGACAATTCGCTTTGCGGCGTGTGTAGCACCCTTGCGCCGATGGGCGCGCCCTGCAACGCATCCTGCCAGAACAACCTTCAGTGCACGGGTGGGACGTGCGTCGCTTACTTACGAGAGGGCGACACGTGCCGGTTCGGCGGGCCTCTATGTGCATTCGGTCTGGCGTGCCTCGGGGCGGTCGCAGGACAGGGGAAATGTGGAAAGCGCCTGGGCATCGGCGCGTCATGCGATCCGATGGCATTCGAGTGCAACGATTCGCAGGGGCTGTCTTGCGACGACGCGACGAATCGATGCCAGCTCGATCCCGGGCGACCCGCGGCAGGCGCGCCTTGCCTCGCGGGTCAGCTCTGCCGAGCGGACGCCTGGTGCAACACGGCCACGAACCGATGTGAACCGAAGCGGCGCGAAGGCGAGCCCTGCGGCACTTTCCCCGGCGCCCCGGCCTGCCTGCAGCCGGCGATTTGTGTCAGCACGACGTGCGCTCTCCCCAATCCGAGCAGCTGCCGGTAATCGAAGCGCATCGCGCTGGTCGATCACGCGGTCGGCGTCAGGGATCCTTGCCGCCCTTTCCGCCGTCGCCGGCGTTGCCGCCGAACGTTCCACCGAACCCGCCGTTGCCGCCAAAGGTTCCACCGAATCCACCGGTGCCGCCCTTGCCGTCGTTTCCCCCTTTGCCGCCATCTCCTCCTTTGCCGCCGGTTCCGCCTGTTCCTCCCGCACCGGAGCTTCCCCCTTTGCCGGCATCGCCGCCGCTGCCACCTCTGCCGGCAGCGCCACCGGTTCCTCCCTTGCCGCCCGTTCCGCCGGACCCGCCGCTTCCCGCTTTGCCAGCGGACCCGCCGCTCCCACCTTTGCCCGCGCCTCCGTCGGGACCGCTTCCTCCTTGACCGGTCCCGCCGCTTCCGCCGGTGCCGGTGCCGCCCTTACCACCCGCGCCTCCAGCGCCAGCGCTTCCGCCGGTGGCACCGCCGCTTCCTCCTTTGCCTCCGGTACCGCCGGTGCCGCCGGTCGATCCACCGTCGGCGCCGCTACCGGCCCTTCCACCGACGCCGCCGCCTGCTCCTCCCGTGGCTCCGCTCCCCGCGCTGCCTCCAGTACCCGTCCCACCCGTGCCGCCGGCGCTGCCGCCAGAACCAGCGCCACCACCCGCGCCACCGGCGCCGCCGGTTCCGGTAGATCCGCCGCTACCCGTGGTTCCGCCGGTTCCGGTGGACCCACCGGTGCCCGTGGATCCGCCGGTACCCGTGCTTCCGCCGGCTCCGGTGCCGCCGCCCTGACCGTCGCGATCTCCCGCATCCGCGTCGCGCGCGCCCGCGTCGTCTTCGTCTCCGCCGGTTCCGCCTTCTGCTGGCCCAAAGATGGCTTCGTCGACGCCGCAGCTGAAGGTCACCGCGCCGCAGAGCAATCCGGCGACCAGCACGTAGGCAGTCCGTCGTTTCATGGTCGTGTTCCTCGTGCGGCGTGCGAAGAGGGTGTTCCATAGCCGCGCGTATCGAATGAACGGAGCTTACCAGCTGCCGCGCCGAGGAAAGGTCAATTGCTCTCGATCGTCAGCAAAAAAAGGCAGAATCGGAACGCGCCACGTCGCCGGCGATCGTCAGCTTCACTTCATTGTTGCAGCGCGATTGTCAACATGACCGACGCGCACATGAGCCCCCATTGCGTTGACGACACGTTTCGCCTCGAAACGACGCGCGCGGACGGAAGTTCAATCACGCAGCAAAACTCTTGAATCAGCCACTCACCACCGCGCGTCCAGCCTCGAGGCGCACGCGCGCGCATCTTCCCCGTGGCGGTCATCGCCTGCGCGAGTGGCTCGGAAAAGCACCGCCCTCGGAATGCTCGGGATCGAGCAACGCGCGGCGCGGCGTGATAGAAAGCGTACCCCATGCGAATCACGGTGCTCGGAGCGGGCTACATGGGAAGCGCGATGGCAACCGTCGCGGTGAAACGGCGTCACGACGTTCGTCTGTGGGGCACGTGGCTCGACGACGATCTCCTCGACCCCGTCGAGCGCGGCGAAGTGCATCCGCGGCTTCGCTTGCCTCTCGGCGGGATGCGGATTTTGCGCGCGCCGCAATTGCAAGAAGCGCTGGAGGGCACGGAGCTCGTGCTTCATTGCGTCAACTCCGATGGAGCGGTGCCCGTGATGCAGAAGGCGCGCACCGCCTTGCCCGACGTTCCGATTGTTTCCGTCACCAAGGGCTTTCTCGAAGGGCGCCAAGGAAAAATGGTGCGCATCGATCAGGCGCTTGCCGAAACGGCAGGGCGCACGCTTCGGTTCGTCCACGCGGCGGGTCCCGCCAAGGCGATGGAGGTCGCCCGCGGCGTGCTCACGTGGATGGTATTCGCCGGTCCCGACGCGCGCGCCTGTAGCGAGGCGCTTTCCGGGGAACATCTGCACGTGGAGCTGTCGGACGATTTGGCGGGCGCGGAAATGTGCTCGGCGCTGAAAAATGCTTACGCGACCGGGCTCGGAATCTGGGACGGCCTCGTCGGCAAAGACGCGCACAACGCGCGTGCGGCTTGCTTCACGCAAGCGATCGTCGAAATGCGCCGCCTGGTGCTGGCGGGCGGCGGGCGCGAAGCGACGGTGATCGGCGCGCCGGGCGTCGGCGATCTGCATGTCACCGCCGCCGCGGGACGCAATCGCGCGTTCGGGGAACGCATCGGTCGAGCGGAGCCCGCGCGCGAGGTCGCTGCCACGATGCTCGCCGCCGGCGAGCTCACCGAAGGCTACGCCGCGATCGCGAGCGCGTGGCGATTCGCGCGTGAACACGGCGTCACCGACTTGCCGCTCCTACGCGCTCTCAACGCGATCGTTTGGGAAGGCGCGCCGGTGGGCGCGACCATTGCCGCGCTCCGCTTGGGCTGAGACCGAGAAGAGCGCACAGACACCGCGCGTGTGAGTGTCGAATGGTTTCCGCTACGTGACTCATTGCGCGCGGCGGCTCGCTATTGCCACGAGAAATTGAGCACAAGCTATGTGCTAATCGGGCTATCCTTCCTCTAAGGGCCAAAACGAGATCTTGCGCTTGGGAGACGGGCAAGGATTGGGAGCTCATCGATGACGCCGGACGTCCTCGTAGGTCAGGTCGTTGCGGGCAAATACCGGATCGATAGCGTCATCGGCGAAGGGGGCATGGGGTTCGTCGTCGTGGCGTACCACCTGCAGCTCGACACAAAGGTCGCGATCAAGCTGCTGAGAGCGGAGCTCGCGACCAGTAGCGAGGCCGTCGAACGGTTCGCGCGCGAAGCGCGCGCCGCGGTGCGCATCACCAGCCCGCACGTGGCCCGCGTCTTCGACGTAGGGACGCTGGAAAGCGGCGCCCCTTACATGGTCATGGAGTACCTGGAGGGCGGCGATCTCTCGAATCTCATTCAAAAGCGCGGACCCTTACCCATCCAGGAAGCCGTCGATTACGTGCTGCAAGCGTGCGAAGCCATCGGCGAGGCCCACGCGGCGGGCATCGTTCACCGCGATCTCAAGCCGGCCAATCTGTTTTGCGCGCGCCGCCCCGACGGCACGGTGACGATCAAAGTCCTCGACTTCGGTATCTCCAAGCTGACCGGCGGCGCGGGCGCCGCGCTCAATCACACCAAGACGACCGCCATCATGGGGTCGCCGTTTTACATGTCGCCCGAGCAGATGGAGTCGACCCGCGGGGTCGACATTCGGACCGACATTTGGGGGCTCGGCGTCATTCTTTACGAGCTGGTGACGGGGAAAACGCCTTTCGAAGGAAACGCCCTCCCCGAGGTGTGCCTGCGCGTCGCCACGCAGCAGCCGGCCCCCATGCGCTCCCTGCGCATCGATGCACCCGCTGCCCTCGAGCTCGTCATCTTGCGATGCCTCGAAAAAGATCGCGACAAACGCTACGGCAACATCGCGCGTCTCGCGGTTGCGCTGCGCGACTTCGCCAGCTCGCGCGGCCGACAATCGGTGGACGCGATCACCCGTTCGCTGGAGGCCTCGGGACAACCCGTGATGAGCGGCGCCCCCGGTGCGGGGCCCACCGAGCCCGCGCCTCCGCCGGGCGAGGGTGGGCGCACCGCGACGGCTGTCATCGCCAACGCGGTCGAGCCGCTGGGCAATCCGCAAATACCGATGCAGGGCGGAAAGGGAAAGACGCTTGCCATCGCCGGCGCCGTATGCGCGTTGGTCATGATCGGCGTCGTCGCGTTGCGCATGGCACCGTCGCAAAGCGCGTCTCCCTCCGCATCCACGCTCGTGCAATCGTCGCCCGCAGCAGCGCCGGTTGCCGCCGCGGCGGCTCCGGTCGCGACCGCCACGGCGACCGCAGAACCAGCGGCTTCGGCCAAGCCGCCCGCCGCAACGGCTGCACCAACTGCGAGCGCTTCGTCCGCGACCGCGCCAGCTGCACCGATCGGCGCCAATCCGGGCAACGGGCCGAGCACCGCGAAAAAAGCGCCCCCCGCGCCTCCCAAAGCACCGGCAACTGCCAAGCCCAAAGCCAACTGCGATCCCAACTACTACCTCGACGCACAGGGGGAGAAACACTTCAAACCCGAGTGCTTCCACTAGCGAGCCCATGAACCGCTTGCCGCGAACGACGTTTCTCTTCGTCTTTGCCAGCGCAGCACTCTTCGCCATCGATCGACCGGCGATCGCGGCCGATCCTTCCATTGCCGAGTGTCTGAACGCCAACGACAAGTCGATTGCCCTGCGCAACGAGCACAAGCTCCTCGCCGCTCGCAAAGAGCTTCTCGTCTGCGCGGCGTCGACGTGCCCGGCAGAGGTGCGCAAGGAATGCATGCGCCGCATCGATCTGGTCAATACCTCGCTGCCCACGGTGGTGCTCGAAGCGAAAGACGGCGCGGGCAACGATCTCAGTGCCGTCAAGGTCACCTTGGACGGCGATGTGCTCGTCGAGAAACTCGACGGCACTTCCATCTCGCTCGATCCCGGTGCGCATACGTTTACCTTCGAAGTGGCCGGGCAACCTTCCATCACCAAGCAACTCGTCATCCGAGAGGGGCAGAAAGACCGCCGCGAGGTGCTGCAGTTTGGTGCGCCGCCTCCCGCAACGTCGGCCCCCAGCACGACGGCCACCACCAAGGCCGCCGCCAATCCCGCCATCGAGACCTCGGTCGATCAAGTGTCCAGCTCATCGGGCGGAACGCAAAGAGTCCTCGCGGTCGTCGCCGCGGGCGTCGGCGTCGTGGGCATCGGCGTGGGCAGCGTGTTCGGCCTTCAATCGATGTCGAAACACAGCGACGCGAGCGCCAAGTGTCCCGGCGCGTGCAGCGACCAAGCCGGCGTCGACCTCTGGAACGACGCGCGCTCGGCCGGAAACCTCTCCACGATCGCCTTCGCGGTGGGCGGCGTGGGGCTCGCCACCGGCGCGATCCTCTGGTTTACCGCCAAGTCGCCACACGCGACGGCGATGCACGCCGCCGTCGGTCCAGGCTCGCTTCAGATCCGGGGGTCGTGGTGACGCGCTCTATCGGCACGGCGCTCTTCGCCCTGGCGATGGCGAGCGCGGCGCTCGGATGCAACCTCATCCTCGGCAACGACGTGCACGATCTCGCGCCCCCAGAAGATGCGACGAGCGGACCGGGAGGCGGAGGCGGGAGCAGCGGCAGCGGCAGCGGCGGCCAGGGCGGCATTGCGGGCCAAGGCGGCGCCGCCGGCGGGCAAGGTGCAACGGCGGGACAAGACGGTGCGGCCGGAGATGGTGGAACGGCGGGACGAGGCGGCGCCGCCGGAGAAGGCGGAGCGACGGGACGAGGCGGCGCCGCTGGACAGGGCGGCACAGGCGGGCGCGGTGCTTCGACGGGTGACGACGGCTCCGCTGGAAGCATCTCGCGCGACAGCTCGACGGTCGATTCCGATGCAGGCCAACCGCCCAATGACGCCGCGATCCAAGACGGAACCTACGACGCGGCCGACGCATGTGTGCCAAACACCACCGAGTGCCGCGGGCGCAACATCTACCTTTGCACGCCCGGAGGCCAGTGGATCGAAATCTTGCAATGCTCCTTCGCGTGCGTGAGCGGAGCTTGCGCGGGGGACTGCGTGCCCGGCACCCACCAATGCAGCGGCCCTATTCCGCAGTCGTGTGACGCAACGGGAAAGTGGCAAAACGGAACATCGTGTCCGTACGTCTGCAGCCAAGGGCAATGCACGGGCATGTGCATCCCCGGTTCGACCTTGTCGTGTGGATCGACGACGACGTGCAATGCCAACGGCACCCAAACGTGCGACGCGATGGGAATCTTCGGTCCGTGTCTACCAGCACCGGGCAACTGTGCAACGGTGCCGCAGGACTGGGAGCCTGTCGCCCTCACGCAAGCCAATTGCCCGAGCGGCTTTGGATCGCCGCAGCTTTACTACACGAGCGCGACGGGCGCGCCGTACACCTGCAGCTGCAGCTGCGGCGGCTCGCAGAGCTGCGGCGGGTATGCCACGCTAAATGAATATTTCTCGGCGGCGGCCTGCGCCGCGCAAATACCGGACGCGACGACATGGTTCGAGATCTCGACCAGCTGCGCGGCCGGAACGTATGGGCATATCACCGGCAATCATCTCTACGCCCTCAGCGACATCGTCTACGGCGCTGGTCCGACCTGTTATGCCAGCCCGACTCCCACGACCCAACCTCCCGTCGCGATTCAAACGATCAACATGTGCTGGCCAGACGCGACCTGCCCGTCCGGTGCCTGCCTCTCGACGGACCAGAGTCTGAACCTCTGTGTCTACAAGATCGGGACGAACGTCTGTCCTGCGGGATATCCCAAAGCGACCATGCTTGCCCCTTGGTATGACGACTCGCGCTCGTGCGGCGCGTGCACGTGCGAATCCTCGCTCAGCTGCACCCTCAGCGACGTCGTCCTCAACAACGACGCGAACTGCGGAATTGGACATCCTTACATGATGTCGGTAACGACCGCGTGCTCTACTGCATCGATCAATTATCCGCTCAACGCGGTAAAAGCGACGGGAACGAGCACCGGGAGCCCAACGTGCGTCGAGAAGTCTCCGTCCAACCCGATGGGCGGGGTCTCGCTCAACAGCGGCACGACCGCCACCGTCTGCTGCAAGTGAGCGCGCCGCCCACGTGGGGCGGTGGGCCACCGATCACGCCCGCGGATCGCCGGGCTTGAGGTGCTGACCGCCCATCATGATTCCCTTGTGCGCGACGCCGAGATAAATGAAGTCGGGCCCCGGCTGGGCTTTGAAATCGTGGTGCGTTCCCGGGGACATGCGGATCAAATCGCCGCGCCGCATGACGGTTCCGTCGGAATCGATGCAGCTACCCTGCACGACCAGCATCACTTCGTCGCCCATGTGCTCATGATCGGGAAAGACGATGCCGGGGTGTAGCTTCACGAAGCCCACCACGGCATCCGCCGCCGCGGGGCCCACCGGCAAGTCATAACTGAAGATGCCGGCCACGTGGGTCGCCATCCACGACGTGGCATCGTCGATACGCCGGACCAGCTCACGCGCTTGGTCGATGCTCACATCGATGAGGTCAGCCACCTGGGCCGCGAACATTTCGAAACGGTTGGTCGTGCTCAGGCTCTTCAGCACGCGCTCGCGCACTGCGGGCGAAGGGGCGATCCGCGACAAAGACATGGCAAGGTTAGCGAGTGCTTCGGCCGATAGGCGGTATTCCACCGCGCATTGCCGACACTCATCGAGATGCGCGCGCACGCTGCGTTGCTCGGTCTCCTCGAGCAGCTCGAGCTCGAGCGGCCCGAATCCAGGCGAGAGGTGGTCCGTCATTTGCTCACCTCGTTGTTGTCGCCGAAGGCTGCCCGGAGCTTGGACATTCCGAGGGCCAGCCGCGTTTTGACCGTGCCCAGCGGAACACCCAGCTGCGCGGCGATTTGCGCACCGGAAAGGCCGCCGAAGTAGGCGAGCTCGATGGCGACGCGCTGATCGGGAGGGAGCACGTCGAGGGTGGTCCGAACCTGCGCTCGATCGGGCGCGAGCGCCGGGTCTTCGGCGAGATCCGCCGTCGCAGTGGCGAGCACGTGGTCGCCGAGCTCGACGTTCCTTCTCGAGGCGAGGCGCAGCCGATCGATGGCTCGACTGCGCATACGCAAGAAGAGCCACGACTTGACGCTACCGCGCGCCGCGTCGTAATCGCCGGCCTGCTGCCAGACCTCGACGAAGACATCGTGGAGCAGGTCTTCTGCTTCTCGACGATTTCCGAGAATGCGCTCCCCCGCGGAAAGAAGAAGCGACGCATAACGATCGTACAGCCGCGCCAAGGCGTCGGCGCCACCCCCGGCCGCCCCTACGATGAGGGCTTCGTCCGAGTCGGCGGTCTCGGACGGTTCCGGGTCGTGGGCGGCGGGGCGCATCGGCTCGACGTCACCACGGAGTGCGGGCAGGGTCAATGCGCGAGGGTCGCGCAGTCGCCCAGACGAGCAATTGAGGTCGCATCCGTTCATCGTCGTTCATCCGCACCGATCGCTCGCGTACGTCGCCCCGCGACCCCCCATCCCCGTTTCGCGCACCCGTCCCACGAACCAGACGAGGCCAATGACCACGATGATGGCCGACAACGCCGGAACGGCGCGGCTGCGAAACCGCGGCCATCGGCGCAGGCGCGTCACGAGGATCCCGAGCACGAGCATCCACGCGACCTGCCCGATCTCGACACCGGCATTGAAAGAGAAGAGCGCCCACGGCACCTCGCGCTGCGGGATGGCGGCTTCACCGAGCGCGCCCGCGAATCCGAATCCGTGCACGAGGCCGAAGGGAAAGGCAATCCACGCGCGCGCAGCGGGACGCGCAAAAAAATTCTCCAAGCCCACGTAAGCAACGGAAAGAGCGATGGCGGGTTCGATCCAGCGCGTCGGCGCGGCCATGAAGCCGAGCACCGCGAGA
>WUUC01085106.1_pt1 | contig 10979 bp, 10 predicted proteins | sample 6278441 | NCBI WGS metagenome assembly WUUC01 (sample SAMN13675441, study PRJNA597444) | soil metagenome | isolation source: soil | place: USA: Washington | collected 2017-10 | reverse complement strand
TCGCGAAGGTTCGAACGAGGAGTCCGGCGCCGGTGAGGAGCACCACCACCAGCGCGAGCTGGGCGGCGACGATCGCCCGGCGGAGCCGCTGTCCGCCGCGGCCCGACGTTCCGCCCCGTCCACCCTCGCGCAGCGACTCGCTCAGCGACGCACGCGCCGACTGCACGGCGGGGACGAGCCCGAAGAGGATGCCGGTGAGGATCGTGACCGCGGCGGTCACGAGGAGAACGGTGCCATCGATCGCCACGTCGTCCATCCGCGGCAGATCGGCCGGCGCGAGCGCGTGCAGCACGCGGAGCCCGACCCAGGCGAGGAAGACGCCGAGCGCGCCGCCGATGAGAGACAGAACGAGACTCTCGCTGAGCAACTGTCGCACGAGCCGGCCGGTGCTCGCGCCGAGGGCCATCCGCACTGTCACCTCGCGCTCGCGCACGGCGGCCCGCGAGAGGAGGAGATTGGCGACGTTGGCGCAGGCGATGAGCAGCACGGCTCCGACGGCCCCGAGCATGATCCAGAGCGCGGTGCGGAGCGTCGGTCCGACGACCTGCTCGGGGAGTGAGACGACGTACGCGCCGTAGTCGCGGTTGGTCGGGTACTCCTCCTCGAGCCGCTTCGCGACGGCGCTGAGGTCGATCTGCGCCTGCTCGACGGTGATGCCATCGCGCAGCCGGCCGATCGCCGGGAAGGCGTAGCTCGAGCGCGCGGTGCGAAGGCCCTCGGAGACGACGAGCGGCACCCAGACCTGCGACTCCTCCGACGGGAAGCCGAACCGCGGGGGCATCACGCCGACGACGGTCCGCTCGAGGCCGTTGAGCTCGATCTCGCGCCCGATAATGTCGGACGCACCGCCGAAGCGCGATCGCCAGAGTGCGTTGCCGATGACGACCACGCCGTCGTTGCCGGCGCGCTCGTTCTCCGCCGTGTAGAGGGTGCCCACCGCCGGCCGCACGCCGAGGGCATCGAACGCTTCGGCCGGAAGGACGCCGCCGAGAACGCGCTGCGGCTCGCCGTCGCCGCTCGTGATGTTGAAGCCCGTCTCGCGGAACGGAGCGAGGTGCGACAGCGACCGGTTCTGCGTCTTCAGATCCATGAGGTTGGGATACGAATGCCAGTCCTCGCGGTTCTGCTGCCGCCGGTTGTCCATCCACACCATCACGATCCGCTCGGGGTCCGGGTACGGCAGGGGCTCGAGGATCACCGCCTTGACGACGCTGAAGATCGCCGCGGTCGCGCCGATCCCGAGGGCGATGGTGAGCACGGCGACCGCCGTGAACCCCGGCGCGTGGCGGAAGGTGCGGAGCGCAAACCGGACGTCCTGCTTCGCCATGTCGAAGAATCCGAGACCGCTCATCGTCCGTGTCTCCTCTGCGTAGCGCGTCAGGTTCCCGAACCGGCGGCGGACGAGCCGCGCTCTGTCGGGCCGGGCGTCGTGCTGGATCGTGTCGAGCGACAGGTGGAAGTCGATCTCCTCGCGCAGCTCCCGCGCGTGCGCCTCCGGCCGCAGGAGAGCGCGGATCCGGTAGCGCAGGCCTTGGAGGAGCGACATTCGCGAAAGCCCGCGTCAGGCGCCGCGCATGACGGCCTGGATCGCGGCGAGCACGCGGTCGAACGACGAGATCTTGTCGCCGAGCTGGCGGCGGCCGGCGGCGGTGATCGTGTAGTAGCGGGCGCGGCGCCCGGTCGGCGACTGGCCCCACCGCGACGTCACCAGCCCCCGCGTCTGGAGCCGCTCGAGGGCGGGATAGAGCGAGCCCTGCTCGACGGCGAACACGCCGTCGGAGAGCCGCTCGATGTGCTGGGCGATCGCGTAGCCGTGCAGCGACCGCACGGACAGCGTCTTGAGCACGAGCATGTCGAGCGTCCCCTTGAGGAGCTCGTCCTGCACGGATGGTCGTGGCATGGGATAGGTAGGAGTTCTACCGGTGATGGTAGTGTCCAGTTGGCGGGGGCGCCAGCGGGTGGGGAGAACGAGAAGAAAGATCTCGCTCTTCGGTACTTCTCTTTTCGCCCTTCGCCATTTCGCGACCCCGTGAGCCCAGCGTCGATGATCGCCGCCGGCCAGGCGGCGCGGATGTTGCCCGGGTCGACTGTCCACACAGCCGTCATGATCGCCGACCTCTGGTACAAGAACAGCATCATCTACAGCCTCGACGTCGAGACCTTCCTCGACGCCAACGGGGACGGCGTCGGCGATTTCGAGGGTCTCGTCCGCCGTCTGGACTACCTCGACGCGCTCGGGATCGACACGATCTGGCTGGCGCCGTTCCAGCCGTCCCCCGACCGCGATGACGGCTACGACGTCTCCGACTTCTATGGCGTCGACCGGCGCTACGGCTCGAGCGGCGACTTCGTGGAGTTCATGCGCGAGGCCCGGCAACGCGGCATGAAGGTCATCATCGACCTCGTCGTCAACCACACGTCCGACCGACACCCGTGGTTCCAGAGTGCCCGGCGCGACCCGGCGTCGCCGTACCGGGATTGGTACATCTGGTCGGAGCGTCGACCGAAGCATTGGAAGCAGGGGATGGTATTTCCCGGGCATCAGAAGTCCACCTGGAGCTACGACGAGGCGGCCCGCGCGTGGTACTACCACCGTTTCTTTCCCTTCCAGCCGGACCTCGACTCGGCCAATCCGGAGGTTCGCGAGGAGATTCATCGCGTCATCGGATACTGGCTCGAGCTGGGTGTCGCCGGATTCCGGCTCGACGCGGTGCCGTTCATCATCGAGCTGACCGACCCCGGCCGCGCCACCGCGCCGAAGGACTTCGACCTCCTCTACGAGCTCCACCGATTCGCCAAGCTGCGCGCCGGAGACTCCGTCCTGCTGGGCGAGGCCAACGTACCGCCGGGTGAGCAGATCGACTTCTTCGGACGGCGCGGCGAGGGGCTCCAGATGATGTTCAACTTCTGGGTGAACCAGCATCTCTACCTCGCGCTCGCCACCGGCGACGCGCGTCCGCTCGCCGCCGCGCTCCGAGCCACGCGCAAGCTCCCCTCAACGGCGCAGTGGGCACATTTCCTCCGCAACCACGACGAGCTCGACCTCGGCCGCCTGACCGAAGCGCAGAGGCGGCGCGTGTTCGACCGGTTCGCCCCGGAGGAACGGATGCACCTCTATGATCGCGGCATCCGCCGCCGTCTCGCGCCGATGCTCGGCGATCGCCGCCACCTCGAGCTCGCGTACAGCCTCCTCTTCTCTCTTCCCGGCACGCCGGTGATCCGGTACGGCGACGAGATCGGAATGGGCGATGATCTGTCGCTTCCGCAACGCGATGCGGTTCGCACGCCGATGCAGTGGGCGGACGAGCCGCAGGCCGGGTTCTCGACGGCGGTGAAGACCGTGCACCCGATCATCGCCGACGGCGGCCTCTGGGACTATCGGCGCGTCAACGTCGCCGAGCAGCAACGCGATCCCGCATCGCTGCTCAACTGGACGGCGCGCATGATCCGGCTCCGCAAGGAGTGTCCGGAGATCGGCTGGGGAGCGTGGAGGATCCTCGGTACCGGGTCGCCCGACGTCCTCGCGCTGCGCTACGACTGGCGGGGCAACTGTGTCATCGTCGTGCACAACTTCGCCGAGCAGTCGCGGTCGGTGCGACTCCGCCCGCAGGTGGACGGCGGCGACCTGCTCGTCGACCTGCTGAACGAGGAGCAGAGCCGCTCGCGCGCCTCCGGCGCGCACCACCTGGCGATGGAGGCGTACGAGTACCGCTGGTTCCGCGTTGGTGGGCTCAACTACGCGCTCCGACGGCGACGTCAATAACGTCCGCAGCGTGCTCAATCGACGGGAAACGCCATGGTCGTCATGATCGCGTTCTCCGCCTGACGAGTATCCTGCCGCGTGAACTGGACGACGACGGCGACATCGGACTCGACGATGACCGCATAGTCGACATCGAGCGGCACGGCGAGCGGATCGATCCAGCGCGTCCGTCCGACCGGCTTCACGATGGCTCGAGGAGCGCCCGCAGCTCCGGCGAGAGGAACACGCAGTCGGGATCCAGCCGACGGCGGAATGTCTGGAAGTCATCCCACCTGGGATACAGCGGCCGCAACCCGGCCGCCTTCAAGCCGTGCTGCTTCCCCCAGTGTGGTCGCCCGCCGAAGTTGCGCATCACCGGCTCGAGGTCGGCGAAGTACGCCTCGTACGGGAGGCCCGCGTTGTGATGAAGGGAGATCACCGCCGTCTCGCGTCCATACTCCGGGCTCAGATACGAGTCGTCGGCCGCCACCGTCCGGTAGAGCACTCGCCAGGCGACATCCCTTCGCCAGCGCTCCTTCACCCGCCGGCGCACAGCCCGGAAGCACTCGGGACCGGCGCCGAACGGAAGCAGGTACTCGGTCTCGTCGAACCGGAGCTCGCGCGTCCGCGGGAGGACGCGATCGCTCCAGTCGGTCTGGTCGTGCACGGGCGTGGCGTAGGGAATAGCTGGTGGGCCCGTGCCGGGCTCGTCGATCGTCCGAAGCTTTGCGCGGTCGCTGCGTGGGTACCAGTAGAAATCGAAGTTGCGACTGCCATCGATCAGCTCGTCGAGGTGCGCCAGGCAATCGTCGATGTGCGTGCACCACTCCCGGCGTCGGAGACGAAACGCTCGCACGAGGCGGAGGCGGAGATCGGTGAAGATGCCGCAGGCTCGGCCACCAGCGCGGGATTGAAGCGCAGACTACCAGACCAGTTCGACCATTCCTTGGCCATTGTCGGGTTCTTGTGAGATCTCCGGGCTACTTGAATCGTATGAGCGGTTGGGGAACTGCGACTGCCGGGAATGGAGACACGGAGGACCACGAAGGGCACGGAGGAACTGCAACCACAATGGCAACTGCAACTGCCGGGAAAGAGACACGGAGGACCACGAAGGGCACGGAGGAACCGCACCGACCGCCTGTATCGTGCTCGGCGCCCCGATGCGTTCATGCGCGATCGGCACACGGGTCACGGGCAAACTCCATACTTGGATTCCCCCAGCCCTCCCCTGGAGCGCGGGCGTGGCAGGAACCATCTGCCTGCTCGCCCGGCCCCCGCCGGAATGGCTCTTGCCCCGTCTGCCACCGCGGTCTCGTCGCAGTGGCGACGCATTCACCAGTTGTGAGGGGCTCGAATCAGCGGATGCCGACGATCGGGTACCACGCCTCGCACGAGCAGTTCTCGCCGCGCGAGTTGCTCGACCTCGTTCAGTCCTCGGAGCAGGCGGGGTTCGGTGGGGCCATGTCTTCCGACCATCTGCTTCCGTGGACCGAATCGCAGGGGCAGAGCGGCCATGCGTGGAGCTGGCTCGGGGCGGCGCTCCAGGCCACATCCTTCCGCGCCGGGGTGATCAGCGTTCCGGGCTACCGCTACCATCCTGCGGTCCTCGCCCAGGCGGCCGCGACGCTCGTCGAGATGTTTCCGCGCCGATTCTGGCTCGCGCTCGGCTCGGGTGAGCGGCTCAACGAGCACGTGACCGGCGAGCGATGGCCGCCGAAGCCCGAGCGTAATGCGCGCCTCGAGGAGTGTGCCGGCATCATGCGCGCCCTGTGGCGGGGCGAGACGGTCAATCACCGGGGACGCGTGACGGTGGAAGAGATGTGCCTCTACACGCGGCCGGCCGCCCCCCTGCCCATCCTCGGGGCCGCGATCACGCCGGCGACCGCGCGCTGGCTCGGCGGTTGGGCGGACGGACTGCTGACGGTGCTCCAGACGCCCGACCGGTTGCGCGCCGTGATCGACGCATTTCACGAGGGGGGCGGCGAAGGCAAGCCGATGGTCCTCCAGGTGAAGGTCGCCTACGCCGGGAGCGAGGCCGAGGCGCGTGATGGCGCGCTCGCGCAGTGGCGGAGCCTGGTCCTCGACAGCCGGCTGCTCGCCGAGCTTGGGACGCCGGCCGAGTTCGAAGCCGCGGGGCGTTTCGTGCGTCCCCATGATCTGGATGCCGGTGTGCGAATCTCGACGGACCTCGACCGGCACATCGACTGGTTGCGCGAGGACCTCGAGCTCGGCTTCGACGAGCTGTACATCCACAACGTCCACCGCGACCAGCGACGGTTCATCGACGACTTCGGGACATACGTACTACCCGCGCTGGGTCTCGCCGACACGAGCCGTACGAGCGCGACGAATCGGAGATAACACGAGCATGGCACCGATCGGACGCAAGCGTTGGGCGATTGCCGAAGGTTACATCCCCGGCCAGAGCCACGGCCCGGCGCCGGAGATGACGAGCCACGAGACGGCATGCCTGCTGAACACCGGCGATCGGGACGCGCGCGTCAGCATCACGATCTACTTCGAGGATCGTGATCCCGTTGGTCCCTATCACGTCACGGTGCCGGCGCGCCGCACGAGCCATCTGCGATTCAACGCCCTGTCCGACCCGGAGCCGATACCGGTCGATACGCCGTACGCGTCGGTAATCGAATCGGACGTGCCGATCGTGGTACAGCACACGCGTCTCGACTCGCGGCAGGCGGAGAACGCTCTCATGACGACGATCGCGTTTCCAGTGGATGGCTGAGCCGGCGGTGTACCAGCTCGTCGAGGAATTGGCGGGCGTCCCGGCCGGCGGGTTGACGGGCCCGGTCGCCGTCCTGTCGGCGATGATCACGCCGGCCGTGCTCATCTCGGCCTGCGGCTCGCTGGCGATATCGACGTCGAACCGCCTGGGGCGTACGATCGAGCGTGCCCGGCGCTTGAGCGACCAGTTCGCTGCGCTCGCCCGTGAAGCGGCCGCCGGCGGAGGCCCCGAGGTGATGGAGCAGATCGCCGAGCAACGCGCGATGCTGTTCGACCAGCTCGAGCGCGCCACGCGCCGCTCGCGACTTCTCCAGCTCGCGATGATGCGCCTCCATCTCGCCATTGGCGCCTTCGTCGCGACTGGGGGCCATTCAGGCCGAAATGGATTTCGTATGGCGGGTCGGCCAACGCCTCGCGCCCGAGGGGCTGATCGCGCGCCCATCAGGGCATCGGTGGTGGGTGCCGGTGTCGCGCAGACAGGAGCGTTGATTCCGTGCTGATTGCGTCACGCCGGGCACGACGGCGATCTCCACCGCACGTCGAGGGGAAGCGACCGCGGTAGGCCACCCATCACCCATTGTGCCCCAGGGGTCGGCAGCGCAACGTCCCCGCTCTGGCTTGGTACCCCCCACTCCAATTCGATCGGCGATGCGAGAAAGTGGTCGACAGGCCATGGTACATCCTCGGACGGAGAGCGGAACGTCGCCCGCGGTGGCCCTTCGCGACGTCGTGGAAGGCGACATTCCCACGACGACACGATCGCGAAGATGACGATCCTCGCGGAGGGTCGAATCGCCGGCAACGTCGTCTGCTTCACGCACTCGGGGAAGCGCGAGGTCGGCTACTGGATCGGAAAGAAGTTCTGGGGGAAGGGAGTTGCGACCGCGGCGCTGAGGAGGTTTCTCGCCCTCGTCACCGAGCGCCCGCTTTATGCCGGCGTGGCGAAGGACAATGCCGGGTCGATTCGCGTGCCGGAGAAATGCGGGTTCACCGTCGGCGGCGAAGCGAGGGGTTTCTCGAAGGTGCGCGGGGAAGAGGTCGAGGAGCTCGTCATGATCCTGCACGGGAATGCGGGTGCCCACCGATCGGATTGATCCCCGGAGCGGATCGGCGACGCTCCTCCTCACGGGGCGCGAGGTCGGCGAGCTGCTCGGCATCGATGCCTGCATCGATGCCGTGGAGCGTGCGTTCGGCGCGTACGGCAGGAGGGAGGTCCCGCCACCCGCTGTGCTGGGCGTCCACGTCGAGGGGGGCGGCTTTCACGTCAAGGCGGCGAGCCTGTCGCTCGGCAGAGCCTACTTCGTGGCGAAGCTCAATGCCAACTTCCCCGGCAACCCGGAACGCTTCGGGTTTCCCACGATCCAGGGTGTGGTCGCCCTGTTCGATGCCGAGTGTGGCCGCCTGCTCGCGCTCATCGACTCGGGCGAGCTCACATCGATGCGGACGGCGGCCGCAACTGCCGTCGCGGCCAAGTATCTGGCGCGCCACGACTCGACCGTCGTGACCATCTGCGGGTGCGGCGAACAGGGCCGAGCGCAGTTACGCGCGCTGTCGCGAGTGTTGCCCATCCGGACAGCGATCGCCGTCGACTCGAGCGCGCCGCGCGCGGAACGGTACGCGACGGACATGTCCGCCGAGCTCGGGATCGCCGTGCGCACGGTGCGTGACCTGCGCGAAGCCGTGCTTCAAAGCGATGTCTGCGTGACCTGTACGACGGCGCGGACGGCGATTCTTCGATCGGGCGATGTACCCGCCGGAGCGTTCGTGGCGGCCGTCGGTGCGGACAACCCGGAGAAGCAGGAGGTCGAGCCGGCGCTGATGGCGGAGAGCACCGTCGTGGCGGACGTGGTCGACCAGTGCGCTCAGATCGGCGACCTCCATCATGCGATCGTGGCCGGCGCGATGACACGCGCCGATGTGCACGCCGAGCTGGGGGAGATCGTCGCCGGGATGAAGCCGGGGCGCCGCAGCGAGAGCGAGATCATCATCTTCGACAGCACAGGCACGGCTCTTCAGGACGCCGCGGCGGCGAGCGTCGTCTATGAGAACGCGGTGCGGTCGGGGAAGGGCGCATCGATCGATTTCCGGGGGCCACCGGCGGGCGCAGCCTAGCGGACGCAGTTCCTGAAAATGCTCGGCTAGCGGTAATCGTTGAGGGCGCGGATCGGGTCGATGCGCGTCGCGCGGCGGGCCGGGAGGAGCGACGCCGCCGCCCCCCGTCGCGCAGCGCGTCGTGGACGCCGGTCCGGCGCACGCGCGCCAGTGGCGCGAGACCGATGATACAGCCCGGGGTTGACGGCGGCAGAGGGCGGAGCGCATACTACAGGTTCTTAGGGGTGCTGCAGGTCCGAGCCGGCGGATGGCGAACCCAGGTTGCGCGTCGCGCGTTTGACGGCGGCGGCTCCACGATGCCGGAGTAACACGGTACTTGAATCCCGGCCGCCCGATCCCGGACCTCCGGCCCTGACACCGACTCCGTCCTTCATGCCGAACGAACCTTCTCTCGATCTCCTCCGCGGCACGCTCGACCTTCTCGTGATGAGAACACTGGCCTGGGAGCCGATGCACGGCTACGCGGTGTCGAAGTGGCTGCGCCAGCGCACCGAAGGGATCCTCGGGGTCGAGGAATCGGCGCTGTACCAGTCGCTCCACCGGCTCGAGCGCCGGAAGTGGGTTCGCTCCGAGTGGGGGCTCACCGATACCAGCCGGCGCGCGAAGTTCTACTTCCTCACCGAGCGGGGGCGGAAGCGGCTCGCCCACGAGGTCGAGCACTGGCGGCTCTACGCGCGAGCCGTCCAGCTCGTCCTGGCTCCCGCGCGCGGCGCCGGGGCGTGAGGAGGTGCCTGGATGCGCGCCCCCCGCTCGTTTCGACGGATCTTACGGATCCCGCGTCCGCCGGCCCAACAGGCGGCACTCGACATCGATGAAGAGTTTCAGTTGCATCTCGACCTTCGGACGGAGGAGCTGATGGCGCAGGGCATGTCGCACGAGGACGCGCGGCGTGAGGCGCTCCGCGCGTTCGGCGATCGGGACCGGGCGCGCGAGGAGCTCCTCGCGCCGGAGCGCCGCCGACTCCAGCGGGCGGGGCTCAGCGACCGAATCGGCGATCTCGCCCGCGATCTCAGACACGCCGCGCGCGGCCTCGGACGGAGCCCGGGCTTCGCCATCGTCGCCATCCTGACGCTCGCCCTCGGGATCGGCGCCAATACGGCGCTCTACTCCGTCCTCGACGCCGTTCTCCTGTCCCCGCTTCCCGTTCGGGCACCGGAGCGCCTGGCGATGATCTGGGAGGCGCGAGCGGAGGAGGACCCGGACGATCGCAATTCCGTCAACCCCGCCAATTACATGGATTGGCAGAAGCGATCGCGGACGTTCGAGGCGATGGCGGGCTTCTTCGACTCGCCGGTGACGGTGACCAGCGGCGACACGCCCCGCGAGGTGGCGATTCAACTGGTCCATCCCCGCTTCTTCGAGATACTCGGCGTCTCCCCGGCGACGGGTCGCACGTTCACCCTCGAGGAAAGCGCCGGCCCCCCAGGGGGAGCCAGCGTCGCGGTCATCAGTCGCACCTTCTGGCGGGAGCAGTTCGGCGGAGACTCGAGCGTCATCGGACGGATGATCGAGCTCGGGGAACGGCGCGTCGAGGTCGTGGGGGTGATGGACGTCGACCTGGACTTCATATCCCCTGATGTCGCATTCTGGCTCCCCACCGACTTCGCGTGGGCGAGTCGTCAGGAGATGGGGCGCTTCATCCGAGTCATCGGTCGGCTTCGCCCGGGCGCGACGATGGCCACGGCCGAGGGCGAGATGGAGGCGATCGGCGCCGACCTCCGGCGTGAGCTCCCCGACTTCAACACGCGCTGGTACACGAACGTCGTACCGCTGGACGACCAGGTGAAGGGTGATGTGCGCCCGGGATTGCTCGTGCTGCTCGGCGCCGTCGGCCTCCTCCTGCTGATCGCCTGCGTGAACGTCGCCAATCTGCTGATGGTCCGTGCCGCCTCCCGCCGGAGCGAGATCGCCGTTCGGGCGGCGCTCGGGGCCGGTCGCGGGCGTATCGTGCGCGGACTCGTGATCGAGAGCCTGCTGCTGTCGGCAGTGGGTGGCGTGATCGGTGTCACGCTCGCCACGGTCACGACGCGCGTTCTCGCCGTCTCCGTACCCGACGCGTTGCGCGTCCCGCGGCTCGATCAGGCGAGCGTCGACGTCGGGGTGCTGCTGTTCGCCCTCGGCATCGCCGTCGTGACCGCCCTCCTGTTCAGCATCGCTCCCGCGGTGGAGGCGTTCCGGACCGATCTGGTCGGCTCGCTGCGCGATGGCGGACGCGGGAGCTCGGCGGGAAAGCCCGCGCGCAGGCTGCGCGCGGCGATGGTGGTAGGGGAGATCAGCCTCTCGCTCCTTCTGCTCACCGCGGCCGGGTTGCTCCTTCGCAGCTTCGTCGAGCTCCAGCGGACGGATCTCGGAATCCGCCCGGAGAACGTCGTGACCG
>WUUC01056306.1_pt1 | contig 10981 bp, 8 predicted proteins | sample 6278441 | NCBI WGS metagenome assembly WUUC01 (sample SAMN13675441, study PRJNA597444) | soil metagenome | isolation source: soil | place: USA: Washington | collected 2017-10 | reverse complement strand
CCCAGGACGGAGGTACGCAAAAACGCTGCTGGCGCCACACCAGTGTGCGGCGCCAGCAGCTTTGGGGGGGTGGAGGTCGTCAGCCGCAGCAGGTGGTGTGGGCGACTGTGTAGGTGGCCAGGTCGAGGCTTGCGGCGTAGGCGACCGCGCTGACGGCGAGTCCGGCCAGGACCGCGCGGCGCAGACTCAATGCGCGGCCGGGCGCGAGTTCGATGTCACCGGACGGATGGCCGCTGTCGGCGCTGGCCGGCTCCGGCAGGCCGGCCGAGGTGTCGTGGACGCGTTCGGTCATGGCTGCTCCCGAGGTGTGAGTAGGGCGGGACGGGCAAACATGAGCCGCACGGTGGGCGCGGCGGTGGTGCTGGGTTCCAGGTGCACCACGGATGGCACACGCTGCGGGTCGACGAGCTGGAGCAGGTGGTAACCAGCGCCCGCGAGCCCGTTTCCCAGCGCGGGTGTCGGGACACCGGTCCCGCCGCCGGGTTCGAAGGCCGGATCGACGGCGGGATCGACGTGTTCGGAGCCGCACCAGGTCAGGACCGTGTCGGCCGCCTGTGCGTAGCGAGGCGCACCGATCGCCGCGGCGTACCGGTGCAGTGCCCATCCGATGCCGACCGCACCGCGGGCGAAGCCCGAGCTGGCGAGTGCGGCTCGTCGGGACTCGTCGTCGACGAGACCGGTGAGCAGGTCGGCGCACCGGGCCGCGAGCTCGGCGGCGGGCGCGTGGTCAAGGTCGGCATGCACGGCCGTCATCGCGAGCAGGCATCCGGCGTGGCCGTCGGCGATACCGGGCGGGTCGGTCTCGCCGAACGCGCCGGCGGCCAGCTCGACGGTCTGGTGCGCCCACCGCCGCGCCCGCTCGTCGCCGGTGAGGGCGGCGACCCGGGCCAGCGCGTACGCGATGCCACCGAAGCCGTCATACCCGCCGCAACCGACGGCGCGGATGAGGTCGGGCCGGCCCGTCGTCGCGGACAGCAGCTGCGGGATGCCGCCCAGGGCCAGATGGGCCACCGTTTCGTACCGCCGCACGCCGGTGAGGTCGGCGAGCTGGGCCAGGAACAGCGCCACTCCGGTGTAGCCGTAGACCAGCGTCGCGCCCATCGGCATGACCATCAGCCGGTCACCTGACGGCTCCACGCCGAGCCAGTTCGCGCGGGAACCGTCGACGGCGGCCAGGTCGCAGAGCTGGTCGCCGATCGCCCGGGCGGCGTCCAGCGGGTCGCCCGGCAACGGGCCGTCCGTGGGGCGGTCGCCGGAGCGCCGGCGAGTGCTGAGCGCGGCTCTTACGACCCAGGACTGGGTGCCCCGATCGGCCCTTCCCATCGCGCGCACCTTGGCGATCACCGAATCGCGACCGCTGGTCCGGAGCGCACCGCGGAGCAGGGCGCCGTGCGCGGTACGCAGGTGGACCGAGTCGGGATGACCCAGGAATATCGGCACATCGCCCTGCCACAGGTCGGCGATCTCGTATGGCACCGCCCGCTTCTGTGTGGGGGCCTCTCCCGACGACGTCCACAGCAGCTCGAAGAACGTGTCCCGGGCGGTCGCGTCGAGGAGCAGCTCCGGGTGGGTCGACTCGTTGAGCAGCGTTTGGTACACCTGGGTGGGGCGCAGGACGGTGCGGGTCTCGGCGGGCTCCATCCGGCTGACCGCGTCGAGGAAGGACTCCCTTTCGGCGGCTATCGCGTCGTAGCCCGCCTGAAAGCCGTCGAGCAGGTCGTGGACGTGGTCGGCCGGCTCCACGATCCGACCGTCCACAGTCGGTCGGTTGCCGGCGCCGGCAAACAGCCGCGGCCGGCGCACCAGTCGCATGCTGTCGGTGGCCGGCGCGATCCAGTCGACCGCGTCGACCGGATGTGGACGGCCGGGATCGCCACCGAGCGCCGAGATATCGAGCGTGGCGCTGTCGCCCACGAGGAACGTGGGCAGTACACCGGCGCGGTACACCGACGAAGCAAGCAGGCGCGCCGCCGGGTCGCGCGCCACGTCGGCGTCCAGGACGTCGGGATGGAGGAGCGTCTCCAGATCGATGGGCACCGGCTGGTCAGCGCGGGCGATGAGATTTCCATAGTGGACGTCGGAGGCATGCACCGCGTACAGCAGGGCCAGCAGCGCTCCCAGCCGCCGGTAGAACCGCCGGACGTCGGACAAGTCGGCGCAGGGCAACGCCGGGATGTACTCTTGCCATCCGTACTCCCCGCGCTCCAGCACCTGGGCCGTGCGCAGCTCCAGCTCCGGCACGCGGTCGTTGAGCCAGGCCGCCAGCCGGGAAAAGCCACCACAAGCCGCCAGCGACCGCGGCTTGTACACCAGCCGCCCGCCGCCTTGAAACTCCAATATGGACACCGAACGACCGCCCCGGTGCCGGTCACCACGGCACAGATCCAGCGCCGCGAGGTCGCCTGGATCGGTCCCGCCGAAGAACCGGTGAATGACGGCGCCCCGATCCGACTCGAATCGGCGCACCATCTCGGTGTAGGCGTCGGCGGCCGAGCGGCAGGCGACCAGCAGCAGCCGGGCCAGCACCGGATACCGGACGAACACCGCCGCGATCTGGTCGGGCCGGCGGATGCGGCGGACGAAGTCGACGAACCGCTCTGCGCCGCTCTCGCCGGTCAGCGTGCCGGCGGCCCGGCAGTGGTGGAGCTCCAGCGTCAACGTGCGCGCGGCGAGGTCGACCAGGTCTGCCTGCAACTGGCGGGCGAAGTCCGCGACACCCGGCCCCGTCGGCACGAGACCGGTCGCCCACTTCACCAACGGCCGCAGCACCTCGCCGTATCCCTCCTGCCAGGAGGCGAAGGTGCGCGTCACCAAGGGCGTGTCGGGTGCGGATGCGAGCGCCCGCGCCGCGTCCACCGCCCAGGCAGGCGTCAGAGGACGGGCGAGACGCTCGCGGGCGGTCAGGCCGAGCCGCCACCAGTCGTCTTGAAGCACCCGATCCGCTGCCACGGTGGGAGCCTATGCCTCAGGGGTTTCAAGACGGCTTCACGGATCAGATCGGCTCCGGGGTGTGCCGCAGCGGTCAGTCGAGCGGCGGCGCCAGGCGGGCGAGCTTGGCGCGGACCCGTTCGGCGTCCGGTTCGCGCAGCTGTTCCAGCAGGGCGAGCGCGCCCCGCCACGCGCGCCGGGCGTCGTCGGCCGCACCAAGTGCCGCGTACGTGTCGCCGAGGTGGGCGAGCGTGTTCGCCTCGCCGTAGCGGTGGCCGACCTCCCGCCGCAGCCGCACCGCCGTCTCGTACGCGTCGATGGCGCGCCGGTAGTCGCCGAGGTGGTGGTGGGCGTAACCGAGGCTGTCCCAGGTGGCCGCCTCGGCGACCCGGTCTCCGGTGCCGGACAGCAACACGAGCGCCTCCTGGTTGAAGCGCAGCGACTGCCGGTGGTCACCGAGCTGGCCGTGGCACCATCCGACGGTGCCAAGGGCGCGGGCCCGCTGCGCCCGGTTGCCGTCCGGCGGGAAAAGCTCGAGCGCCCGCTCGGCGTGCCACAACGCGGCGCGCGAGTCGCCCCGACGCTCGAGCACATAGGACAGTCCATGGTGGGCGCGGCCCTGCCCCACCAGGTCGCCGAGCGCCGTGTACAGGTCGAGCGCCTGTCGCAGGTGCAGCTGCGCGTCGTCGTTGCGGCGCAGCCGGGTGTACGCATAACCGAGGCCACGGTGTGCGCGGGCCTGCTCGGCGCGGTTGTCCAGCCGGCAGGTGGCTTCGAGTGCGGCCTGGAGGCTGGCCGCCCGGTCGGGCCACAGGCCGCGCCACTGCTGGAAGTCGGCGAGCGTCCACACCAGCTGCCAGGTGTGCGTGTCGAACGTGCCGCGCCCGGTCCGCTCGATCGCGGCGAGCAGCCCGGTGTACTCGGCGCTGAACCAGGCCAGCGCCGCCTCCCGCCCGGCCGGCTGGCAGACCGTCACCGCCGGGTCGCGCGGTGGCAGCCGCAGCGGCTCGCGCAGTGGCTCGATGAGCAGCGCGGCGGCGTGTCCGCTGTGGACGTAGTGGTCGAGGACGCGGCGCAGCACCGCGTCCCGCTCGGCGGCGCCGTCGTGGGTGTGGACGAGCTCGGTGGCGTACGCGCGGAGCAGGTCGTGCAGCATCCACCGCCCCTCGACGTGCTCGGTCACCAGGTGCGCGGCGGCCAGCTCGTCGAGGACCGGCCGCAGCGCCTCCACGGGTATGCCGGCGAGGCTGGCCAGTGCGCCGGCCGCGATGTCGGGGCCGGGGTGCAGGCCGAGCAGGCGGAACAGACGCGCGGCCGGCTCGCTGAGCGTGCGGTAGGAGCAGGAGAAGACCGCGCGGACGTCGGTGGCGGCGTCCGTGGAGGCGAACGCGTCGAGGCTGTCACGGGCGGCGCGCAGCTGGCCGGCGATGGTGGCGAGCGGAACTGACGGGCGCTGGGCGGCGCGGGCAGCGGCCAGGGCGAGGGCGAGCGGCAGCCCGGCGCAGCGTTCCACGATCTCGTGTACCGCGCTCGACTCCGCCCGCACCCGCTCCGCGCCCAGCCGGCGGGCCAGCAGCTCGTGTCCTTCCGCGTCGGTGAACAGATCGAGCGGCACCGCGTGCGCGCCGTCGACCGCGACGAGGCCGGTGAGCTGGTTGCGGCTGGTGACGATCACCACGTTGCCGGGACCACCGGGCAGCAGCGGGCGGACCTGGTCGGCGGCGCTCGCGTTGTCGACGACCACGAGCGCGCGGCGACCGTCCATGAGGGAGCGGTACAGGCCGGTTTGACACTCCACGTCGGACGGGATCGCCTCGCCGGGCACCCCGAGCGCGCGCAGGAAGAGAGTGAGCGCCTGCCCTGGCGTCATGGCGGGACGGTGGTCGTACCCCCGCAAATTGACCCAGAGCTGCCCGTCCGGGAAGCGGTCGGCGGTGCGGCGGGCCCAGTGCAGGGCCAGCGACGTCTTGCCGACGCCCGCGGTGCCACTCACGACCGCGATGGTGGTGGGCCGGACCGGGCCGAGCAGGAGCGCGTCGAGGCGGGCCACCTCACGGACCCGCCCCGCGAACGCGGACACCTCGGGCGGCAGCTGCCGCGGTACCGCCGGCAGCAGGACCGCGCCGGTGGCCGGCGACCGGAACCCGCCGAGGATCGCGGCGTGCACCTGCCGCATCTCCTCGCCAGGGTCGATGCCGAGCTCCTCGGCCAGACGGCGCCGACCGTCGTGGTACGCGGCGAGCGCGTCGGCCCGCCGCCCGGCGCGGTGCAGCGCGGACATGAGCTGCACCCAGAAGCGCTCCCGCAGCGGGTGCTCGGCGGTCGCCTGGACCAGCTCCCCGATCACCTGCTCGTACCGGCCAAGGCGAAGGTCGACGTCGAAACGGCGTTCCAGCGCGTACAGCCGCTGCTCGCGCAGGCGCGGCACGATCTGCTGCTGCAGCGCGTCGGACGGTACGTCGGCCAGCGGCTCGCCACGCCAGTGCGACAGCGCGGCGCCGAGCGCGGCGGCCTCGGCGGCCGGGTCGGCGCGTTCGGCCGCGCGCTCCGCCTCGCTCAGCCCTCCGCGGAAGCGCTCGATGTCCACATCTATCGGGGATGCCTCGATGAGGTACCCGTCGGTGCTGGTGACGATCGCGCCCGCCGCACCGGCCTCCTCCAGCAGCGCGCGCAGGCGCACGACCGCGACCTGGGTGGCGCGGCGCGGGTTCTTCGGCAGGTTGGCACCCCAGATCACTTCGGCGAGATCGCGCACGGGGACCGCCCGGCCGGCCCGCAGCACCAGAGCGGCGAGCAGGACCCGATGCTTCGGGGACCGGACCGGCACAACCCTGTCCGCCACCCGCAGCTCGAAGGGGCCGAGCAGCCCGAACGCTAAGGCCACGGGTCCGCCCGCCGGTCCGGCGCGGGCTGACTGTCGACGATGCCGTGCTGCTCGGACGGCAGGTGCACGGACATCACCATCGACACCAGTGCCTCGGCGGCGCCGCCCAGTGCAACCAACCCACCAGCACCCCCGTCGATGTCGCCCACCATTGGCCGCCCGCCCGGGCGGCGGGTTGGAGTGTTCCAGAGGTTGGCTTCATATCGATTTCATCCGCCGTCGCGCCGGCTTCGCCGCGTAGCGCCCGAGACCGCCGCCGAGCAGAGCGAATCCATCCGAAGACGCGCGCAGCGCGCGGGCCGCGACCTCTTCATCCGGCGCGCCCGCCAGCAGCGCCCGCCGGACCACGGCCACCGTCTGGCGGTGCACGGCAACGATCGCTTCGGCGGCCAGGCGCGGGCGCAGGTCGTCGGGCGCAGCGTCCTGCTCGGTCGCGATCAGCCCGGCGAGCGCCTCCGCGTACCGAGCGTGGATATCGCTCTCGCGGGCGCGCAGCGCCGGGCTGGCGGCCACCAGCTCGGCAAGCACCGCGGCCCGTCGCCGTCCGTCGGGGTCGAGCTTGACCCTCTCGTACCGCCGCAGGAAGAACGCCCGCGCGGCGGAGAGCGCCGGCTCCCGCGGCGGCCGGCCACCGACCGCGTCCAGGAGTGCGGCCTGGAAGGCCGCGTCCTCGCTGTAGACCAGGTCCTCCTTGGAGCGGAAGTGGTTGAAGACCGTCTTCTCCGTGACGCCCGCCGCCGTGGCCACGTCGGCCACCGTCACGCCGTCGAAGCCATGCCGCGCGAACAGGTCGAACGCGGTCTCCGTGATCCGCCGCCGGGTCTCCCGCTTCTGCGCCGCCCGCTCGACCATCCCACTCCTGTTCGCTACAGTCACTGAAACGACTTTGTTACAGAGACTGTACCGAAACGGGGACGACATGCCGGTACTACCCGAGCTCGCGCCAATGCTGGCCCGCATCGAGGCCGCCCGCGCCCACCTGCCCGACCCGTCGCTGTCGACAGCCGAGCGGCGCGCCGCCATCCACCGCGGCATGGACCAGCGGGCCGCGACCGTCGCAGTGCCGCCACCACCGGTCACAGTCACCGACCACGCGGTGGCGGTCGAGGGCGGCGAAATCACCGTCCGCACCTACCGGCCGGATGCGGCGGGGCCGCTGCCCGGCCACGTGTACGTACACGGCGGCGGCTGGTGGCTCGGCACCCTCTCCCACCGCGACGCCATCTGCGCGCGGCTCGCGGTGGACGCCCGCTGCGTGGTCGCCTCGGTCGCCCACCGGCTGGCGCCCGAAAACCGGTTCCCGGTCCCCGTGCGGGACTGTGTGGCGGCGCTCGAGTGGTTCGCCCGGCGGGCCGTCGAGCTGGACGTCGACGCGTCCCACCTGTCGATCGGCGGTGACTCCTCCGGCGCCAACCTGGCCGCCGCGACGACGCTGGTCGCGCGGGACGAGGGCGGCCCGGCGCTGGTCGCCCAGGTGCTGGAGATTCCCGCGCTCGACCTGACGATGAGCCAGCCCTCGGTCACGGCGACGACCGGCCCGCTCGTGCTGACCGCCGATGACCTGGCGGAAAACATCGCCCGCTACGCCGGCGATGCCGACCTGCGCCACCCTTACGCCTCTCCCCTGCTCGCCCACGACCTGTCCGGCCTGCCCTCGGCACTGGTGATGACCGCCGAGCTCGACATCCTGCGCGACGACGGCGCCGCGTACGCCCGGCGGCTGGTCGAGGCGGGCGGCTCGGCCGAGGTCGTGGAGTGGGCCGGGCACGTGCACGGCTCGCACGAGATGACCGCGACGCTCGACTCGGCGCGCGAGTGGCAGGCCCGGGTGGCCGCGTTCCTTCGCGCGCGCTACTACTGAGCCTTCACTCCCAGCCAGGGTCACCGCGCCCGCGGGCCTCACCGGTCGATCGGCTGGCTGCTTGCGAGGGTGGCCAGTTCGGTGCGGTTGGCGACCCGAAGCTTGGCGTATATGTGCGAGAGGTGGGCCTTCACCGTCGACCTGCTCATGTAGAGCCGGGTCGCGATCGCGGGATTGGACAACCCCTGCGTGATGAGGCGGACGACGTCGACCTCGGTCGGCGTCAAGCTCTCCCAACCGGCCTCGGGCCGCGCGCGTGGTCCTCGACCGCGGGTCACGGCGGAAACCATGTCCTCCAGCGACCTGCCGGCCGCCTCCCGCCACAGGGCCGCGAACTCCTCGTCGCCCAGGCCGGCCCGCAACGACGCGACGATTCCCTCGTGCTCGGGCAGGTCCACCGGCGGCCGCGGGTAGCCCATCTCGTCGCGGGCGGCATCGCTGACGGCGAGCATCCGGACAGCTTCCACCCGGTTGCCCGCTTCGACCTCGAGCCAGGCGAGCGCGTCGAGGCTGTCGACGTAGTAGGTGCGCAGCCCGCTGCCGACACGAAGCGCGAGAGCCTCGTGATGCAGGTCGCGGGCCCGGCCGGGATCCTGTGCCCGGATCAGGCGCGCTTGTTCGTCGAGCACGTTCGCCAGCTCGTGGGGCGCCCCGAACTCGGTCGCCAGCGTCACGGCGCGGGCCGCGTACTCGGATGCCTCCTCGGTCCGGCCGAGCCGGCGCAGCGCGCCCACCAGCCCCGGCAGGCACCGGGTAGCCGTCCAGTCCCGGGAGCCCCGCGACATGCGCTGCACACCCCGTTCGAACCAGTGCACGGCGCCGGCGGGATCACCATCCCAGAGGTGCAGCAGACCGTAGGCCACCATGAAACCCACGACGTCCACGTCGAGGGCGGTGCCGAGGGATCGGACGACCGGATCCATCATCTTGCGCGCCTGCGCCAGGTCGCCGGCCATGCCCATCGTTATCGCGGCATTCGCGGTGTTGGTGCCGACCGCGAAGAAATCCCGCAGGGGCGTGGCGATCCGCACGGCATCCTGCCCGATCGCGACCGCCTCCCGGACATCACCGGAAACCATGGCGGCGATGATCTCGATACCCCGCGCGAACGCGGCGCAGAACCGGTCTCCGCGTGGCCAACTGCGCTCGAACGCGAGCCGGGCGATGGTGACGCCCTCGGCGTACCGACCACTGGCGATCAGCGAGTAGCCCTCGAGGAGGGCGGCCCAGTCCCGTGTGAAGGGATCACCGGCCGCCTCGCCGGCGGCCCGGGCTTCCACCGCGAGGGCCTGCGTGCGTTCGAAGTCGACGAAGAACATCGGGTAGGCGGCCAGGGTGAGGCAGCGCGCCCGTGCCGTGTCCGCACCGACCTCGGCGGCGATCTCGAGTCCACGTGCGGCAGCTTCCGTAACCAGGTCGGCGCGGCCGCTCACGACGGCCACCATGGCGGTGCCGGCGTACAGCCGGCTCTGCAGGGCGGACCGGTCGGCAGGGTCGAGAGCGATTGCCCGTCCCAGGAAGGCGAGTCCCTCGTGGGACTGCCCGCGCAGGAACCATTGCCTGGCCATCGCCGCCGCGAGCCGCCGTCCACGGTCGGCACGCCGCGCGGGTGGCGACAGGCCCCAATGCAGGGCGGCGTTGATGTTGTCGTGGTGACTGTCCAGCGCCTCCCGCCAGGTGTCCTGGTCGCTGTCCAGGCCGGGCTCGGCCTCTTCGGCCAGGCGGAGGAAGTAGTCGAGGTGGCGGTCGCGCAGCGCCTCCGTCTCGCCCGCCACCCGCAGCTGCTCCTCCGCGTACTGCCGGATCGTGTCGAGCAGGCGGTAGCGGACCTCGTGCCCGCTTTCGCGGACCGCGACCAGGGACTTGTCCAGCAGGCGTCCCATCAGCTGCAGCGCGCCCGGATGGGAGGCCGGGTCGACGTCCGCGTCGGCGCACACCTTCGTGGCGGCGTCGAGGGTGAAGGTGCCGGAAAAGACCGCCAGGCGGCGGAAGAGAACCCGCTCCTGCTCGTCCAGCAGGGCGTGGCTCCACGCCATCGATGCCAGCAGGGTCTGATGCCGGGGAACGGCCCCGCGTGGCCCACCCGCCAGCAGTTGCAGGCTGTCCTCCAGACCCGCCGCGATCTGTCCGGGCGACAGGGCCCGCGTCCACGCGGCGGCCAGCTCGATCGCCAGCGGGATGTGGTCGAGTCGGGAGCACACCACCCGTACGTCGCCGTGAACGGCATCCAGGTCGAGCCCGGGAGCGACCAGTCCGGCCCGGTCGGCGAACAGCTGTACGGCGTCCTCGCCCTTCAGCGACGGGACCCGCCAGACCGTCTCACCCTCCACCCCCAGTGGCGCGCGGCTGGTGGCCAGGACCGACAGGCCCGGACAACTGCGCAGCAGCGTGTCGACAAGCGCGGCCGTGGCCTCCAGCAGGTGCTCACAGGTGTCCAGGCACAGCAGCAGACGCCGGCCGCGCAACTGGGCGGCGAGGGCCTGGACCGGGTCGCCACCGGGCTCGATGAGGACCCCCAGGGTGGACGCGGTCAGCCGGGGAATCAGGGCAGGGTCGGTCACCGAGCCCAGGTCGACGAGCCAAACCCCGTCCGGCAACCGGTCGGCGAACCTGGAGCCCAGCTGGACGGCCAGCCGCGTCTTGCCGCAGCCGCCCACGCCGGTCAGGGTCACCAGCCGGCGCTCGGCGATCAGCCGCTCGAGGTCGAGCAGCTCCGCCTCCCGGCCGATGAAGCTCGTCAGCTGCGTGGGCAGGTTGGGCTCCGGCCCGGGCCAATCGCCGCCGGACCGGATCGTGGCTGGCACCTCCTCCAGCGCCCGTTTCTGCCTCACTCCTGCGATGACTCGCACTCCATTACTCGGCCTGACCAATATCAACGTGAAACTCGAAGGTAGAACGGACGTGGCCACAGCGCCACCTCGACCCGGCGCGCCCGACCGTCTTATCAAATCAACGACCGGCTTCAGATCGGCTTCACCTGGGGTGACAACCTCACGCGGGTCGATCCCGGGGACCCCTCCCGCGGGTACGGCGACACGGGCGCGCCGCGGTCCGGCGGGTGCACTCGGGGGCCGGCGGGAGTCAGGCGGTCAGGACCGGCCAGGCGTAGGCGGCCAGGGCCGCGGCGGCGGCCAGCGCCGTCAATCTGATGCCGCGCGTGGGCACCGGCAGGGCGGCGAGTACCAGAAGGATGATGGCGACGATGTAGAGGACGGCCTGGGTTGACATGTGAAACCTCCGGGGGGTGATGAGTCGTGCAGTCGATGCCCTCCGACCGTCCACATGAAACTTCCGCGGCGTTCGGCGGC
>WUUC01055973.1_pt1 | contig 10981 bp, 11 predicted proteins | sample 6278441 | NCBI WGS metagenome assembly WUUC01 (sample SAMN13675441, study PRJNA597444) | soil metagenome | isolation source: soil | place: USA: Washington | collected 2017-10 | reverse complement strand
CGCCTCCACCTCGCGCGCGCCGCCCACGGCTTCGCGCAGCGTCGGAGGGATTCGTACCCGGGTCAAGAGGAGACTTCCGTTCGCCCGCCCTGGCAAAACTCGACGTAGTCGACGTAGTCGGTGATCGTCGGGTTCTCGCCGCAGACCGGGCAGTCCGGGTCGCGCCGCAGGCGAATCTCCGTGAACGTCCCCTCGAGCGCGTCGAACATGAGGAGCCGCCCGACCAGAGGCTCCCCGATGCCGAGCGCCAGCTTGAGTGTCTCATTGGCCTGGAGCGACCCGACGACGCCGGGGAGAACCCCGAGCACGCCCCCCTCTGCGCAGCTCGGCGCCAGCTCGGGCGGGGGCGGCTGGGGGAAGAGGCAGCGGTAGCAAGGCCCCTCGTGGGGCTTGAAGACGGTGGTCTGGCCCTCGAAGCGGAAGATCGACCCGTGCACGACGGGGATGCGATGCCAGACGGAGGCGTCGTTCAGGAGATAGCGCGTCGGAAAGTTGTCGGCCCCGTCCACGATGACGTCCCAGCCCTCGCCGAGGATGCGGTCGACGTTCTCTGAGGTCAGCCGCTCGGCGAAGACCCTCACGTCCACGTCGGGGTTCAGAGCTTCGATCGTCCGCTTGGCGGACTCGGCCTTGGAATCGCCGAGCCGGTCCGTGGAGTGGACGATCTGCCGCTGCAGGTTGGTCTCGTCGACGGCGTCGTCGTCCACGATCCCAAGGGTGCCGACCCCTGCTGCGGCCAGATACAGCGAGACGGGGGAGCCAAGCCCGCCGGCGCCGACCAGGAGAGCCCGGGACTGCAGAAGGCGCAGCTGGCCTTGCTCTCCGACCTCGGGGATCAGGAGGTGGCGGCTGTACCGACGGCGCTGGGCCTCGCCCAGGGCTTCCGGTATCTCGAAGGCGAGGCCGTTTCGCTTCCAGTCCGTGAACCCGCCTGCCAGGGAGAAAACGTTTTCGTATCCCAACTCCTCGAGCGTCTTGGCCGCGAAAGCAGAGCGGTTGCCGCTCGCGCAATAGAGGACGACGGGCCTCGTCCGTTCCGGAACGGCTCGCTCGATCCGCGATTCGAGGTGTCCGCGCGGCACGTGAACCGCGCCCGGCAGGTGGCCCTCGTCCCACTCCTCGCGCTCGCGGACGTCCACGATCGCGGCCGAGTCGTCCTGAACCAGGCTCTGCGCACGCGCTGCGTCGATCTCGTCGATCTCGCCTTTGACTTGCTGCAGAAGGTCGCGGTAGCCGGTCATCGTGGTTGCTTCACGAAATGTAGCAACTGGCGACGCGGCTAGGCTCGTCGCGTGTCCCCGCGCACGCGCGTCCGCCTGCTGGTCGGAGCCGCCGCCCTGGCCGCTGCCGGGGTCGCCGTGGGGGCGACCCTGGTGGGGCGCGAGGGCGGTTCCGAGCCGACGCCGTCCGTCGATCGGGGCGCGCCGGCGCTCGAGCTCGGCATCACGCTGCGCGACGACCGGCAGGCGACGCAGCTTCGCGCCGCGGAGCGCTCGTACGACCGGGGCGACGTCGCCGGCGCGCGACAACGCTTTGCCGCCATCCTGGCGCAGCATCCCGACTCGCTCGAGGCAGCCGTCGGGGTCGCAATCGCTGCGTGGCCGAATGGGACCTTGGCGAGGCTCCGTTCGCTCGCCGGTCGCGAGCCGGAGTCGGGCCTTGTCCGACTCCATTACGGGCTGGCGCTCTACGCGGCCGGGAACGACGCGGCTGCGACGGCCCAGTGGAGGGAGGGCCTGCGCGCGGATCCGGACACGTCTGCCGCCCTCCGTGCGGAAGACCTCCTCCATCCGGACATGGCGCCGGGCCGGCCGTACTTCTACCCGTCTTTCCAGCTCCCGCCCTCACTGCGGGATCGAGCGCCCGCCCAGCAGCTCGCCGCGCTCGAGCGGAGAGCGAGAAGAGGGCAGGTGCGGGCCAACCTTCTCTACGGAGCGGCCTTGCAGCGAAGCGGCCGGCCAGCCTCGGCGGCCGCCGCTTTCGCCCGGGCCCTGGAGCTCGAGCCGGAAAATCTCGCCGCGCGAGTGGCGGACGCTGTCGGGCGTTTCACGAAGGCGAACCCAGCAGCAGCTTTCTCGCGTCTCGGGCCACTTACCCGGGAGCATGAAAACGCGGCTATCCTTCGCTTCCACCTGGGACTGGTGCTGCTCTGGATCCGGGACGTCGAGGACGCGATTGCCCAGCTGGAGCAGGCGGTGGCCGCCGACCGCCGTGGTTTCTACGGGAGGGAAGCTCGAAGGCTCCTTTCTCGTCTTGAAGACATTAGGACCTAGCGACAAACAAATAGTCCGGTCGGCCCATAGCGGTATATCCGGTGCTCGTGGAAAAGTTGCGCCACGCACGCTCCGAATTCGTCACTGGGGAGACGTTGACAAAGCGGGGGCCGTCACTACGGTCAAGAAGGGGGTCTTGATGGCTGAGGGGAGAGGGAATGGAGCGGGAGCTTTGATGGTGCTCGAGGACGTCGCGAAGGCGCTCGTCCGCCAGGGGCAGGACGCAGGCTTCCTCACGCAGGAAGAGATCACGCTGGCGCTGGAGGAGCTCGACGTCGACGCGGCCCAGGTGGACGAGCTCTACCAGACGTTCGACGAGTTGGAGATCGAGGTGATCGAGGGGCCGGCCGAGGCGGCAGCGGAGCCCGAGGTCGAGCCCGAAGCGCACGAAGTCTCGACCGACGCCCTTCAGCTCTTCCTCAAAGACATCGGCCGCGTGCCGCTGCTGACGGCCGCACAGGAGGTCGAGCTGTCGAAGCGGATCGAGCGCGGCGAGCATCGCGCCAAGCAGCAGATGGTCGAGGCGAACCTGCGCCTCGTCGTCTCGATCGCCAAGAACTACCGGAATCAGGGCCTGCCGTTCCTCGATCTCATCCAGGAGGGGACGATCGGCCTCGTCCGTGCGGCGGAGAAGTTCGACTACCGCAAGGGCTTCAAGTTCTCGACCTATGCCACCTGGTGGATCCGCCAGGCGGTCGCGCGCGCACTAGCCGACAAGGCGCGGACGATTCGAATGCCCGTCCACGTCGTCGAGAAGCTGAACAAGATCAGCCGCGCCGAGCGCAAGTTGCTTGCCGAGCTCGGCCACGACCCGACCGCTGCAGAGATTGCTGTCGAGCTCGAGCTCGAGCGCGAGGAGGTCGAACAGATCCGGCGGAGCGCCCAGGCGCCGGTCTCCCTCGAAAAGCCGGTGGGCGACGACGAGGATTCGCAGTTCGGTCACTTCCTCGCCGACCAGAGCGCCGCGCAGCCGGACGAAGCCGCAGAGACGACGATGCGCAAGGAGACCCTGAAGCGCATCCTCGGCGCCCTCGCGCCGCGGGAACGGCGTGTGCTCGAGCTTCGTTACGGCCTCGACGGCCAGCATCCGCGGACGCTCGACGAGGTGGGACGCACGTTCAACGTCACGCGCGAGCGAGTGCGGCAGATCGAGAACCAGAGCCTGAAGAAGCTGCAGGCGCTGGCCGAGTCGCAGAAGCTCCGCGACGTCGCGGCCTAACCAGCGCAAAACCCGCACACTCGGCGCGCCACACGTTCGCGGATGGACGCTACGCTCGAAAGCGGGTGGTGGTCCGGGGTGGCCCCAGTAGACTCAAGCGCCGTGAGTCAGCCCGAGATGCCCGATCAGGCTTGGCTCGACGAGCTATTCGAGTGGCTCCGCATCCCGAGCATCAGCGCGGACGCGGCGCACACGCACGACGTGCGGCGGGCTGGCGAATGGGTCTGCGACTTCGTGCGCGGCGCGGGCGGGCAGGCCGAGTTGCTCGAGACGGAGAGCCATCCGCTCGCGGTCGGTGAGATTCCGGCCTCGAGCGGCGCGCCGGATGCGCCCACGGTGCTTCTCTACGGCCATTTCGACGTGCAGCCCCCGGCGCCGCTCGAGCTCTGGGAGTCAGATCCGTTCGCTCCGGAGGTGCGCGACGGCTACATCTACGCGCGGGGCGCGGTCGACGACAAGGGCAACTCCTATCTCCTCCTGAAGGCCGCGCGGCTCCTCGCCGAAGAAGGCGCTCTGCCGGTCAACGTCCGACTCGCCTTCGACGGGGAGGAGGAGATCGGAGGCCATTCGATCGTCGACTTCCTCGCGGCCGACGAGCGCGGAGCCGATGCCTGCCTGATCTTCGACTCGGGGATGCCGCGCGAGGACATGCCCGCGTTCGATCTCGGAGTCCGCGGCCTCGTCTATCTCCACCTGAGGCTGCGCACCGGCGAGCGCGACCTCCACTCGGGGATGTTCGGCGGCGCTGCCCTCAACGCCGTCCATGCCCTCATGCGCGTCCTCGACTCGGTCGTCAGCGTGCCCGAGGCCCTTCGCGCGGGCGTCGTCGCGCCGAGCGACGAGGAGGTGCGCTCCTGGGACGAGCTCGACTCGGGGGCGGACGTGCTGGAAGCGGCCGGGGCGCGGCCGATGGACGAGAACGCCGCGGAGGAGTTCTACGCGCGTGTGTGCGCGGGCGCCGCGGTCGACGTGCACGGCATCCGCGGCGGCGAGCCCGACTTGATCAAGACGGTCTTGCCGGTCGAGGCGGCCGCGAATTTGTCCATCCGTCTCGCTCCGGGCCAGGACGAGCAAGCGATCGCAACAGCGTTCGAACGCATCCTGGAGAACGCCGTCCCTGCCGGTGCTGAGCTCGAAATCACCCGTCAGTCGGCGACGCCCGGCGCGCTCAGCTCGCCTGATTCTCCTGCGGTGCAGCTCGCCCAAGGGGCCTTCGAGAAGGTGCTCGGCAGGCGACCCCTCCTTCTACGCTCGGGGGGATCGATCCCGCTCGTCCCCGCCCTCGTCCAGCGCGGGATCCCGACCATCCTGACGGGATTCAGCCTCCCGAACGCCAACATGCACTCGCCCAACGAGCGCCTGCTGGCCCGGTATGTCCCGCAGGGCGTCGCGGCAGCACGCGAGACGCTGCTCGCGTTCGGCGAGCTTCGTTAGCTAGCCGACGAGGTGGCGAGCGCCGCCGTGCTCGTGCCCGTGCTCGGGCACGAGCCACTGGTGCCCGAACCGCCGCATCTCCTCGATGATCGGCAGAAGCGCCTCGCCTTTCTGCGTCAGCGCGTAGTCGACGCGCCGCCGGGCGCTCGTCCGCTCGATGACCCCTTCCTGCTCGAGCGCGCGCAGGCGCTCGGAGAGCGTTCGGGGGCTGATGCCGGGGCAGGAGCGCTCGAGCTCGGAGAAGCGCCGTGGGCCCTCGGACATGTCGTGGAGGATCACGGCGGTCCACTTCGCGCCGATGATGTCCGCGGTGCACGCCACCGAGCACTGCTCGTCGTGCACCGGCCTCATCGTTCTCATGGACTGATCTTAGCCCCAGGGTGGGGCGTTGAAGACCCAGCGGCCGCCGAGCATCGTCGCGACGACCTCGATTTCCGCCAGTTCATGGGGCTCGCACGCGAATGGATCGCGGTCGAGCACGACGAGATCGGCGAGGTAGCCGGGAACCAGCTTCCCGCGGCGCCGTTCGTCGCCGGCCAGCCAGGCGGGAACGACGCAGGTCGCTGCGAACGCCTCCTCGACGGTCACGGCCTGCTCGGGGTGCCAAGCCTCTCGCTCGTCGATCGAGCGCAGAACCCCCGCCCGGATCCCGAACAAAGGGTCGAGCTCCTCGATCGGCGCATCCGATCCGTTGGCGACGACCGCACCGGCGTCGAGCAGGCTCCTGTACGCGTACGCTCGATCGGTCATGCCCGCCCAGTATTCGTCGGCCAGGTCGCGGTCGGACGGAGCGTGGCTGAACTGGACAGACGCGGCGACGCCGAGTTGCGCGAAGCGCGCGATGTCCTCCGAAGCAAGGAGCTGCGCATGCTCGATGCGCGGACGCAGTCCGCGCGGGCGCCATTCCTTGGCGGCGGCCTCGAAGGCATCCAGCGCCTCGCGGTTGGCGAGGTCGCCGATCGCATGCACGGCCACCGGAAACCCCCCGCGCGCCGCGCGCCGGATGAGATCTTCGAGCTCCTCCCGGCTCGTGATCTCGACCCCGGAGCCATCGAGGAGTCGAGCGGTCCTCGAGCCGAGCGTCCCGTCCATGAACGCCTTGATGTAGCCCACGCGAAGGAGGTCGTCCCCGAGTCCCGAGCGCATGCCCATCTCGGCGAGTGCGTCGACGTGCTCTCGCGGTAAGGACTGCCAGACCCGAAGCGTCAGCGAGCCCTCGTCCTTGAGCTGTTGCCAAACCGCAAGGTCGCCCAGCCAGCCGTCCTTGTCGTGCACAGACGTGACTCCACGTGCGTTGGCGAGCCCGATCCCTTCTCGGGAGGCCTCGACCATCTCGGCGACGGACGGCCGCACATGCGTGTCGCGGAAATGCCACGCGCACTCCTCTCGCAGGACCCCGGTGGGCTCGCCGGCGCCGTCCCGCTCGACGACTCCGCCCGGCACCTGGAGCTGCCCGTTCGCGTGGGCGAGAGCCGCGGAGTTGAGCCACAGGGAATGGTAGTCCTTCGACATGAGAGCGACCGGCACCTCACCGGAGACCGCATCAAGGGCCTTCTTGGTCGGCTCGATGCGCGGCGTCCAGTCGCCGCTCCTCCAGCCCAGCCCGCGTAACCAGCGCCCCTCGGGAACGCTCTCGACCACCTCGGCCACGCGGGCGACCGCCTCGTCGAGTGAACGAGCGCCTTCCAGACGCACCTGACGCTGCCCGAGCGCCCAGCTTGGAAAGTGAACGTGCGCGTCGCTGAATCCCGGAACGACGCAACGGCCGCGCAGGTCGACGCGCTCGGAGGAGACCGCACCTCTCTCGTGCGTGCCGACGCCGCCGGCGACGACGTCTCCTGCGATCGCCAGAGCGCCCGCCTTCGGGAGCGACGGATCGAGAGTGCGAATGACGCCGTTCTCGAGAATCACGCGACCAGTTCGCCGCAAAGATAGAGCTTTCCGTCCCGAGCCTCGGCTTCGGGGAAGAGCTGGTGGCGCTGGGACTCACCCGGACGGACGAGATGGACGACCTCGTGGCCGCGCGCGGTCATGAGGTCGGCGATGAGGCGGCGGTGGCAGCGCTGCCACGGGGTCTCGGCGCACATGAAGCAGGGGAACGCCTCCGCGAGAGCAGCTGCCAGTGCTTCCTGCCACTCGGGACCGCCCATTCGAGCTGCATAGCTGCGAAAGGCGCTCACGCGGACGCACGGAAAGCGCTCTTCGCCGGGCTCCCCGCTTCGCCGCCCGCCCAGGTCGACCGCGTGCACGTACCGGATTCCGGCAGCCTCGACCGTTTCGGCGAGCGCCTGCTGGTTGAACTGCGGATTGCGGCGCGACCCGGGGAAACGGCGTACGTCGACGAGCGTCTCGGCCCCGCCCGCGGCGAGGGTCTCGACCAGTTCATCCGCCGCCCGGGTTCCGTGCCCGATGGTCAGGATGCGCATCAATCCAATTCAACCTCCTGGGCGTATCGTGCTAGCGATGCGACTCGGTCTCGTCGTTGCTCTCCTTCTTTCCGCTTGCACCTTGGCGGCATGCGGCTCTGATTCCGACGAGACGGCGACAGGGGCACAGCCGGCCGGGACAGGAACCGGCGCAGGGGGCGGTGCGGCGATCGAGATCTCCGAGACCGAGTTCGCGCTGGATCCGACGACCGTGCGCGTGCAGAAGACCGGCATGGCGACCTTCCGCGTGACGAACGACGGCAGCGTCGCGCACGCGCTCGAGGTGGACGGCCAGGGGATCGAGCAAGAAACAGCCACCCTCCAGCCGGGGGAGTCCGCCGAGTTGAACGTCGACCTGAGCAAGGAAGGCTCGTACGAGCTCTATTGCCCCATCGACGGCCACCGTGACCAGGGCATGGAAGGCGAGCTGATCGTCGGAACCGGAGGCGCCGGCACCGGAACGGACGACGACGGGGGCGACGACGACGGAGGCTCGATGACCTCCGACGACGACGATCCCTACGACTACTGAGTCACCCCGGCGACGCGAGTCGCGCTGTCTAGACTCGACACGTGGACGCGCTTCTGATCGTGGACTTCCAGAACGATTTCTGCCCCGGCGGCGCCCTGCCCGTGGCCGAAGGCGACCTGATCGCCGAGCCGATCGCCGCGCTCCTCGGCTCCTTCGATCTCGTGCTCGCGAGCCGCGACTGGCATCCCGCGAATCACGGCTCCTTCAAGGGGGTCGAGGTCGAAGCGACGCAGTGGCACGGAACCGACCCGCCCTCGATCTGGCCCGTCCACTGCGTGCAGGACACGACCGGGGCGGAGCTCCATCCAGCCCTCGACCGCGCCAAGGTCGACGTCGTGATCGACAAGGGCCAGGACCGAAACAGCCAGGGTTATTCCGCTTTTCAGGACACGCGTCTCGGTGAGATCCTCCGGGAGCGGGGAGTTGAACGCCTGTTCGTCGCCGGGCTCGCCACGGACTACTGCGTCAAGAACAGCGTCCTCGATGCCCGCCGGCTCGGTCTCGACGTCGTCGTCGTCGAGGATGCCGTGCGGGCAGTCGACGTGAGTCCGGGGGACGGACAGCGAGCGCTGGAGGAGATGGAGGCGGCCGGAGCCGGTCTCGCTCGTTCCGAGGACGTCAAGAAGGCGCGAGCAGCCGCCTGACTGCGCGGGCGTGGCGGGCGGCGGCCCCCGCGGGGAGCTCGCCGGCCCGGAGCTCGACCACGAATGCCGCGCTGCCCGGGAAGCGATGGTTCTGCCAGTTCGGCGCGGTCCCGTGCGGCCACCGAATCGACCGGTAGGGCTCGCGCGCCAGCCGCGCGTAGCGTCGCGCCAGAGGCCTGCTCTGGCCCCAGGCGCGAATAACCGCCTGCGGCTGGTGGAACCAGAGGGTCGCGTCCGGAGCGATGCGCCTGATGAGCTCGCGTGCGGCGCGAGTCTCCGGCTCCGACCAGGGGCGCGGGCCCGAGTACTCCGGATCCCAGCGGGCGCCGATCGGTATCCACTCGGAGCCGAAGTTCCGGTTCAGATCGACGCCACGCCCGTTCTGCCGGACACCGAGCCGCCGCCCGTCCGGGTTCACGTTGTGGACGATCCAGAGCTGGACTCCGCTCGGCACGCCGTGGCGCACGAGCCGCCTGGTGACCTCGGTGCCTTCGCACTCGTTCCCGTGGATGCAGCCCACGACCAGGACGCGCCGCGACGCAGCGGGGTCGCCGACGCGATGCACCCTGATCTCCCGGCCGCGAACGGACTCGCCGACGACCTCAGTCCTATGCATGGGGAGGGCGCCACCCAGCGCAACGGTTGACAGCAGAATTTCGAGCACGAGAGTTTGGACGCCGACCGCGCGCCGCGACGTTCGCGACGCTCTTGCGCGCACTCTGCCTGATCCTCGCGCTGGCCGTTGCGAGCGGCTTCGCGAGCCCGTTCGCCCGGACGATTCAGTACGCCGCCGCGCCCGGTCTCGATGTTCACTGGCGGTCATCCAGGGCGCTGGGCCGTCCCTCCCAGGGCAGGCTGCTGCGCGGCGTCCAACTGCCAGCCGAGGGCAGACTCTTCTTCACGTGGGATCCGCTGCTCCACAGGCGACCGGACCGCGGCTCCCGTCGGTGGGGCACGGACGGGCTCGTTCGTACGGTGCTCGCCGTCGTCGACCGCTACGGAGCCCGACACCCAAGCGCCCCGCGTCTCGGCATCGGAGACCTGAGCCGTCCGCACGGTGGCTCCTTCGGGCCGCGCCATGTCTCTCACCAGAACGGGCTCGACGTCGACGTCTACTATCCGCGCCGTGATCGCCGCGAGCGGGCTCCGCTCGGCGCGTGGCAAATAGACCGGCGCCTTTCCCAGACGCTCGTCGATCTCTTCCTCGACGCTGGTGCCAGCCGCGTCTTCGTTGGCCCGAACACAGGCCTGCACGGCCCGCCCGGCATCGTCCAGGTGCTGTGGAACCACGACAACCACTTGCACGTCCGGATGGCGCCGGGAACGTAGAATCGCCGCGATGCGCGCCGATCCGCTGACGGACGAGCAGCGCGAGATCCGCGAGCTGGTGCGAACGCTCACCCGCGAGCGCATCGCCCCGCGTGCCGCCGAGATCGACGAGTCGGCCGAGTTCCCCTGGGACTTGGTCGAGGTGCTCCGCGAGCATGAAATCTTCGGCCTGGCCTTCGACGAGCGCTACGGCGGCGCGGGGGCCGGCGCGCTCATGCTCCTCGTCGCCGTCGAGGAGATCTCGCGCGCATGCGCGACCACGGGGTTGATCCTCGCCGTACAGGAGCTGGGTTCCCAGGCCTTGAGGCTCGCGGGCTCGGACGAGCAGAAGGAGCGGTATCTGCCCGGGCTCGCCAGCGGGGAAGTCATCGGCGCTTACGCCCTCACGGAGGCGGGCTCGGGGTCGGATTCCGCCGCCATGCGCACGGAGGCGCGCCGTGAGGGAGACGAGTACGTCCTCACCGGCTCCAAGCGCTTCATCACCAACGCCGGTGTCGCCGGCCTTTACACAGTCTTCGCCAAGACCGACGCGTCCGCCGGCCATGCCGGCATCTCCTGCTTCGTTGTGGAGTCTGACGCGCCCGGTTTCGAGGTCGGCCGCATCGAGCCGAAGCTGGGCATCAAGGGGTCGACGACGGGTGAGGTCTTCTTCAACGAGTGCCGGGTACCCGCGACCAACCTGATCGGGGAGGAGGGCGGAGGCTTCAAGCTCGCCATGCGCATCCTCGACCGCTCGCGGCCGGGAATCGCCGCGCAGGCACTCGGCATCGCTCAGGGAGCGACGGACTTCGCCCTCGAGTATGCGAAGACACGCGAGACCTTCGGTCAGCCGATCGCCGAGCACCAGCTCGTCGCCGCGAAGCTCGCGGACATGGAGACGCGCTGCGAGGCGGCGCGCGGGCTGCTCTACAAGGCGGGAGCTGCCATGGAAGAGGACGGGCCCGAGCTGACGAAGATCTCGGCGATGGCGAAGCTCTTCTGCTCGGATACGGCCATGGAGGCGACGACGGAGGCGGTGCAGATCCTCGGCGGATACGGATACATCAAGGAGTATCCGGTCGAGCGCATGATGCGCGACGCGAAGATCACGCAGATCTACGAGGGCACGAACGAGATCCAGCGCA
>WUUC01109881.1_pt1 | contig 10982 bp, 10 predicted proteins | sample 6278441 | NCBI WGS metagenome assembly WUUC01 (sample SAMN13675441, study PRJNA597444) | soil metagenome | isolation source: soil | place: USA: Washington | collected 2017-10 | reverse complement strand
TCGCGACCGCGCTCCTCGACAACGGCGAGGAGTCGACGCTGATCACGGTCGAGGTCGCGGAGACGCCGGAGCAGCACGAGCGCGGGCTCATGGGCCGCGAGTCGTTGCCGGACGATTGGGGGATGGTCTTCGTCTTCTTCGAGGAACGCGAGATCGGGTTCTGGATGAAGGACACGTCGATCCCGCTGTCGATCGCGTACTTCGACGCGGGCGGGACGATCGTGCGGATCCTCGACATGGAGCCGTGCGCCAAGGACCCGTGCCCGGTCTACAACCCGGGAGTCCCGTACATGGGCGCGCTCGAGGTCAATCGGGGTTCGTTCGAGCAGTGGGACATCTCCGAAGGGGACACGGTCCGGCTGACGCGCTGACCGGTGACGCGCGTCACAGACGCGCATCGTCGACGCGTCTGTAATCACGGCACCGCCGGCAACGGGCCGGCCCGCAATCGGAGGTGCCGATGAGAGGTTTCTCGAAGCTGAAGGACGAACGCGGTCAGACGACCGCCGAGTACTCGCTCGTGCTGCTCGTGGCGGGTGCCGTCGTCGGCGTGTTCGGCGCGTTCGTCAAGTCCGGCGCGCTGTCCGGGATGTTCCAGAGCATCGTCCGCTCGCTGGTCGAGCGCGCCGGCGGCTGATCCGGTGCGCGCCGTCCGCGGCGAGTCGGGCCAAGCGACCGTCGAGCTCGCGTTCTGCCTCCCGGTGCTCGCGCTCGTGTTCGCCGGGCTCGTCGAGACCTCGATGGTCGCCGTCGATCAGGTACGCGTGTGGCACGCGGCGCGCGAAGCGGCGCGAGCGTCGGCGGTCGAGCCCGATCCCGCGGCGGCGCGCGAGGCGGCGTCGGGAGCGGGCCTCTCGGACGTCGACGTCTCGGTGGAGCCGGGCGCGGAGGGGCGAACGCCCGGCAGCCCGACGAAGGTGCACGTCTCGTACGCGTACGACTCGCGTGTCCCGCTGATCGGGGCGGTCTTCGAGCGCATCGTCCTGGAAGCGGACGCCACGATGAGGATCGAGCGGCCGTGACCGTGCTCGCGGGAGGTATCGGTCTGATCCTGGCGTTTGCGCTCGGCCTGGGTGCGGTTCGGGTCGGTGGCGCGGCAGCGGCGGGGGCCAGGGCGCAGCTTGCCGCCGATGCCGCGGCGCTCGCGGCGGTAGCCGAGTCGGCTCCAATGGGCGAGGGGCGGCCGGTCGAAGCCGCGACGGATTACGCGGAGGCGAACGGAGCGCGTCTCGTGAAGTGCTACTGCGACGAGGGCGCGACCGCGATGCAGGTCGTCGTGTCGGTCGACGGTGTCGCCGGCGAAGCGAGGGCGGTGATGGATCCGGCGCTGCTCGCTCCCGCGACGGTGGCGGGCACGGACGGGCTCCATCCCGCTCTCGCCGCGGCCGTCGACGAGCTGATCGGCGCGTCGTTCGGCCGGGTGTGGGTCGTCTCGGGCTTCAGGAGCACGGCGCGCCAGTCCGAGCTGTGGGCGGACGCGCTCGAACGCTACGGAAGCGCAGAGGCGGCAGACGACTGGGTGGCGCGCCCGGGATCGTCTCTGCACGAGAAGGGGCTGGCGGTCGATCTCGGTGGAGACCTCGCCGCCGCGGCCAGACTGATCGACGAGCTCGGTCTCCCCCTGCACCGCCCGCTGCCGAACGAGCCCGGGCACTTCGAGCTGTCGGGTTCCCGGGACGCCCCCGCATAGGATTCCCGTTCTCATGGCTACGACTGCGCCGCACCGCTTCGTCACGTCGCTGGAGGACCGGCTCGGCGACCTCGAGTCCGAGTTCCATCGCGCCTACTGGGAGTCGCAGATAGACGCTACGGCCGAGACAGAGCGCCGGCGGACCGAGCTGGAGATCGAGCTGCGGCGGCTGAAGGGCGATCCCGACGCGCTGGCGCTGGTCAACTCCGCGCTCGAGGACACCGTCCACGAGCAGATCCTGCGCCGGCAGCTCGAGGTCCTCCGGCTCTCGCTGATGGGCAACCAGATGGACGAGGAGCAGCGTCTCGAGCTGGTGACGCTGTCGAGCGCGGTCGAGAGCGACTTCGCCGCGTACCGGCCGGAGGTCGAGGGTCGCAGGCTCACCGAGAACGACGTGGACGCGATCCTCAAGGAGTCGACGGACGAGTCGGAGCGCCGGACGGCTTGGGAGGCGTCGAAGGAGATCGGCGGCGTCGTGGCCGGACGCGTGCGCGAGCTCGCGCGGCTGCGCAACCGGGTCGCGCGCGACCAGGGCTTCGCCGACTACTACCGGATGTCCCTCAGCCTCCAGGAGCTGCCGGAGGTCTGGCTGTTCGACGTGCTCGACGAGCTCGAAGAGCTGAGCTCCGCGCCGTTCGCGGCATGGAAGCGGCAGCTCGACGACGAGCTCACGGCGAGGTTCCGCACGAACGAGCTCATGCCGTGGCACTACGCGGACCCGTTCTTCCAGTCGCTCCCCCCGGCGGGCCGCGTGAGCCTCGACGAGGTCTTTGCCGGCAAGGACGCGGGCGCGCTGGCGGTCGAGACGTTTGCCGCATGGGGGATCGACATCACCGGGGTCATGCAGGCGAGCGATCTCTATCCGCGGGAGCGCAAGTGTCAGCACGCTTTCTGCCTCGACGTCGACAGGTCGGGGCGCGACGTGCGCATCCTCGCGAACGTCGTTCCGGGGGAGCGATGGGTCGAGGTCATGCTGCACGAGTCCGGACACGCGGCGTACGACGTCTGCATCGACACGAAGCTCCCGTACCTGCTGCATCGCCCCGCCCACATCTTCGTGACGGAAGCGGCGGCGATCCTGTCCGGACGTCTCGTGCGCGACCCACTCTGGTTGCAGGGCATCGCCGGGATCGACCAGGGGACCGTCGCCTCCATCGCACCGCGTCTGCGCGCGGCGACCGCGGCTCAGATGCTCCTGTTCGCGCGCTGGGGCCTCGTCATGGCGCACTTCGAGCGCGAGCTGTACTCGGATCCGGAGGCGGACCTGGACTCCCGCTGGTGGGACCTCGTCGAGCGCTTCCAGCTGCTGCGCCGTCCGCCGGGGCGTTCGGCCCCCGATTGGGCGGCGAAGATCCACACCGCGGTCGCCCCCGTCTACTACCAGAACTACCTGCTCGGCGAGATGCTCGCGTCGCAGCTGAAGGCGACGTGCGAGGAGAGGTTCGGGGGACTCGTCGGGGTGCGGGAAGCGGGGGGATCCCTCGTCGACCAGATCTTCCGCCCCGGCGCGCTGCTGCGCTGGGACGAGCTCGTGGAGACCGCCACCGGTGCGCCGCTGAACGCCCGGGCGTTCGCACACGACGCTACGGCTTAGAGCGCCCCTGTCTTACGGAACTCCTCGTAGATGTCCGCCGCCTCGGGCGAGATGAAGACCACGCTGGCGGCTCCCACGCTCCCGTAGCTCACGGGGACCGTCACGTTGCCCACGTCCGCGGGGTCGACCTGCGACGCGACGACACCGAGGCGGAACATCTCGGCAGCCGAGAGATCGAAGCGCGCGAACCTCCGTGCGGCGGCGGTCCACCGGAACAGCGACGTCGGGCTGTACTCGATCTGACGGTGGAGCTTGCGCAGCATCGCGATCAGGAAGTCGGCCTGGTGCGTCGTGCGGTCGATGTCGCCGTTCGGGAACGCCTTGCGCGTGCGTACGTACGACAGCGCCTCCTCGGCCCCCAGGTTCTGCGTCCCCGCCGGGATCTTCGCCCCGGAGCCGATCGGGTCGTACACGTCGGTCGGGATCGTCATCTTCACGCCGCCGAGCGCGTCGACGATGCTCACGAAGTCCTCGAAGCCCACCAGCACCCAGTAGTCGATCTCGATGCCGGTGATGCTCTCGAGCGTCTGCGCGACGAGCTCGGGCCCGCCCGCGTGCAGGGCCTCGTTGATGCGTCCGCTGCCGTATCCGGGGATCGTCACCCACGAATCGCGCGGGAAGTTCAAGACCCCGCCCTTCATCGTCTTCGTGTTGACTCCGGCGATGTGGATCGCATCCGCGTTCACGTTGTCCGGGTTGCCCGTGCGCGCGTCGCTTCCGATCACCGCGACGTAGATCGTCCCGTCGGTCGGCTGGTAGCGCGCGTGCACGCGGCCGACCAGGATCGGCGACGACGACACCGGCGAGGAGATCAGCGGGAGCGTCGCGCACACCGCGACGACCAGCGTCAGCAAGACGATCGCCTTCCTGGTCAACGCAGCCGTCCCTGCTCCGCGTCGAACGCGACGACCGTCCAGGCGCCGTCGACCTTCTCCATCCAGAGGTGCGCTCGGTGCCACACGCGGATCGGGCTCGACTGCCTCAGAGCGCGCGCCTCGACGCGCACGACCGCAGCGGCGCGCAGGCCGCCGTCGACCTGTATCCCGACCTTGACGAAGCGGGCCGTGGTGCGGACGTCCTCGACCTTGTCGTGCAGCCCGATGCGGGAGCCCGCCAGCGCCTTCGACGCGGACCGGGTGAGGCTCGCGCGCGCCACCCTCTCGACCTTCCCGGGGTCGAGGAACAACGCTTCGTACAGACGCCGGACGGTCCCGACGACGGCGTCGCGTTCGCGGTGGAAGACCTCTTTGTCCGCTTTCCTGATCCCCGCTGCGCTCGGCGCGGGGTAGGCCTTGACCTCCCATGCGGCCTGCCGGATCGCGCGCTCTCCCGTCGCGCCGCGTCCCGCACCGATCGACACCCGCTCGGGGGCGAGCACCCAGAGCGCGGCGAGGAGCACGACGATCAGGCCGGCTGCGAGCAGCGGCCAGCGGGTCTTCTTCATTGCTGGGACTACGACGCTCAAGAGGCTTCTCTCGTTCCTCGATCCCCGGCGCGGCCGGGCTTGGGTCGGTGTGGTGAGGGTACCTAGACGACCTCGCACATCCGTGGAAATCCCTCTACGAGGAAGTCGGCGGGTAGGATGCGGCCCCTAAATCATTCATGTCAAACGGGAGGACCGAGATGGAGCTGGGCTTGGACGTACGCAACATGGGGACGCATGCGGTCGTGGACGTCAAAGGCGAGATCGACGTCTACACGGCCCCCAAGCTCCGCGAGAAGCTGATCGAGCTCGTGTCCGAGGGCTCCTACGACGTGGTCGTGAACCTGGAAGGCGTCGACTTCCTCGACTCGACCGGCCTCGGCGTGCTCGTCGGCGCGCTCAAGAGGGTCAAGGCGCACGACGGGAGCCTGTCGCTCGTGTGCACCCAGGACAAGATCCTCAAGATCTTCAAGATCACCGGGCTGACCAAGGTCTTCCCGATCCACTCGTCGGTGGACGAAGCGGCCGGAGCCTCGGCGCAAGAGGCGTAGCTTGGCCCCCGCGCTCGGGCGGACCTCCGCAGAGACGGTCCGCCTCGAGATCCCCCCGCAATCCGCGTACGTCGCGATCGTCCGGCTGGCGATCACCTCGTTGGGCCGCGCCGCCGGTCTCGACGAGGAGAAGCTCGACGACCTGAAGATCGCGGTGTCGGAATCCTGCACGAATGCGGTGCTGTCGACGCAGGAAGCCGGAGTCGACGCGCCCGTCACGATCTCGTTCACCGAGGCGGGCGAGCATCTCGAGGTGATCGTGGGAGATTCGGGCGCCGTGCATACGCCGGCCGACGTGGCAACGTGGGACTCCCAGGGATTCTCCACGCGGCACATCATGTCGATGGAGCTGCTGAAGAGCCTCGTCGACGAGTTCGAGCGCTCGCCCCGCGCCGGCGGAGGCATGCAGACGCGCCTGATGCTGCGGCGCTAGAAGTACCTCTCGAGGAACGCGTCTGCGCGGCCGTCTGCGACGCGCGCCACCGTCCGCACGAAGTCGTCGATCGTTCCGATCTGGAGGGACCGGGTGGCGTGCCACTCGCGCAGGATGGCGTCGTACGTGTCCGGGCCGACCGTCCGGCGTAGCTCCATGAGGATCTCGGAGCCTTCCAGGTAGACGGTCTCCGTGTAGGTCTCGTTGGAGCCGAAGTCGTGGATGGTCGCTCGTACCGCCTCCGGCGACGCGTCGGCATCGGCGACGAGGTTCGTCATCAGCGAGGTGCGCTCGCCGTCGTCGGTGTCACCCAGCCACAGGTGTGTGGACGCCTCGGCGAAGGCTTCGTCGAGCCAGGGCTCTCGGATCTGGTCGCTGCCGACCGACGCATACCACCACTGGTGCGCGAGCTCGTGGCCCACGACGTAGCGCGAGCGCGCTTCCTCGAAACCGGAGTAAGCCACCAGGTCGGGGAGCAGCGGCAGACCGGCGAAGGCCTCCGACGCGCTCGAGACGAAGACGACGCCGGGATATTCCATGCCGCCAAGCCGCCCTTGGGTCTCGACGACGTCGACCTCCGGCCACGGCAGCTCGCCGTAGCGCCCGACGTAGTCGGCGACCGACGACGTCGCGGCCTCGAGGTTCGCGGCTCCGCGCGCTCCTTCGCCCGCGGGATACCAGGACCGGACCGTCGTTCCCGCCGCGCCCGCCTCGAGCCCACGCAAGAACGGTCCGGCGACGAACGCGGCATCCCTCACCGCGGGGGCTTCGAAGCGCCACTCGCGCAAGCCGCCGGGGTGATCGCCGACCTCGACCAGCGCTCCGGTTCCCACGACGGAGACGTTCTCGTCGACGACCAGCGTCACGTCGTAGTCGGACACTGCCGACACGAACGGGTCCCCGATCGACCCGAACTCCTCGAGCCTCCATGCGCCGGCCTCGCGCGGCGCGACGACCGGGATCCAGTTGCCGAGCAGCGTCAGCTCGTCCCAGCGCCCGAACCTCTCGGGGAACCGCGGCAGCTCCATCGCGATCGAGACGTCGATCTCGACTCGCTCACCGGGTGGGAGCTCGCGGACGAGGTCGATCACGGCTCCCGTGTCGTCGAGCTCCCCCGGGACGTCGCGGTCGTCGACCATGAGCTCGAAGCGGGTCATCTCGCCGGAACGCGCCAGGGCCTGGAACTCGCCGTTGAAGTCCGACGTCAGCAGGTCGCGTCCGAAGGGGATCTCCGGGATCGCACGCGTGTACGCGTTCGCGAACACGTTCACGCCGACGTCGGCGAGACGCTCCCCCGTCGTGTTCAGGTAGCGGATCGTCGTCGTCCACTCGAGCTCGTCGCCGTCGAGCAGCGCCTCGACCTCGTAGCTCGTACGCACGGGAGACGTGGGGGGGCCTGGCGGTGAGGCGTCCGCGACCTCTTCGGGCTTGATGTCACGAGCCGCGACGCGGTCCTCTTCGGCGGCGCGCGCGTCCTGGAAGGCGTCGTCGACGACGGTCGTCAAGCCGTTGCCGGCGAGCGCGATCACGACTGCGGCCGCGAGCGCCTTCCGTACCCACGGCTCCGGCTCGGTGCGTTGTGGCCGTTCCGCCCGCGCCTCGACGCCGTCGTACACCGCGGTCCAGACGGCGATGCCGAACCCGAACAGCGCGGTCTCGAGCGGGACCGACACGAGGAGCTGCACGATCTGACGCGCGATCTCGTAGCCGCTCGTCGCTGGGTAGTCGAACGCGGTCTCCTGCAACACCGGCGTGATGAGCCGCCCGGCGATCCAAACCGACACGCCGATCGCGACGAGCCCCACCCACGCGACCGCCACGTCGTGGCGCTTCGCGCGGACGAACCGCGCCGCGCTGCGCCACGCGAGCGGCGCGGGGAGCCCGTCGAGCACGACCGCGCGCAGGGCGATGCTCAAGACGATGCGAAGGACGGTGCGGGCGAACGCGTACGCGCCCGCTCCCAGGAGGATCAAGGTCCCGAACGACGCGGGGCTTGCGAGCGACGCGGCGAGCGCGATCGCGACCGCGCCCAGCACGAGGGCTGCGTACGCGTGCAGGTGCAGCAGCAACGCCCTGCGCCAGGTCCTCCGGGTCGCCGCCGCCGCCTCCGCCCACGAAGCCGCCTCCTCGGGCCGGGACATGAAGATCGCCAGCGCGTAGAGACGCACCCACAGCGCGAACCCGACGACCAGGGCCACCGCGCCGAGGACGAGGACCGTGGGGGAGAGACCGGGGGTGCGCTCCCAGATCTCGACCGCCAGGGTCGCGTCGCCTGTCAGCAGGAAGGCCACACCCCCTGCGGCTCCGACCGTGACGGCGGCCGCCTGGGGGATGGCGGCCAGGAGCGTGCAGATGCCCGCCGCAACCCATAGCCCGGGCCGCGTGACCAGGACCTTTCGTGCGGCGGCGAGCATCCCGGCTTTCTAACCGAGCGGGTCCCGTTTGACATTTTGGACCCCCAAAAGCTAGGTTCCCTCGGTCAAAAACCTGGCACGCGGGCGAGCAAACCACGGAGACGGCGATCGACGCTTCGACGTACTCGAAATCGGATCGCGAGATGCTGAAGGCGATCTACCGGCTGACGCGCGGCGGCGCGGACGCGCACACCGGCGCGCTCGCCGAGGCCCTCGGCGTATCGCCGGGTACCGCGACCGCGGCGGTCAAGCGGCTCGCAGAGCGCAACCTGCTCGACCACCGGCCCTACCGCGGCGTCGAGCTCACGCCGGAGGGACGGCGCGCCGCGGTCGCCTCGATCAGGAGACACCGGATCGTCGAACGCTTCCTCTCCGACATGCTCGGCTACGCGTGGAACGAGGCGGACCGACTCGCCGGTGACTTCGAGCACATGCTCCCGCAAGAGGTCGAGGACCGACTCTTCGTCGCGCTCGACCGACCGGCTACGTGCCCGCACGGCTTCCCCATCCCCGAGCCGGACGTCACCGAGATCCCCGACATGCCCCCGTTGTACGCGCTCGAGCCCGGCGACATAGCGGTCGTCGCCGTTCCCGGCTCGACCGACCCCGAGGTCATCAGCTTCCTCGAGACCCTCGGCCTGCGTCCCGGCGTGAAGGTGGCCGTGCGCGAGAAGCACCCGTTCGACGGACCGATGGTGCTGCGCGTCGGGGGCCAGGACCGAACCGTGTCCGAGAGGGTCGCCGGTCAGATCTACGTCCGCAAGGAAGAAAGGCGCAGCGCCTCCAAGAGAAAGGAGAAAAGCGCATGAGACCTCTCCTGCTGGCTGCCGAAGGGGGGTACCAGGAGTTCGAGCTCGGGGGCACCGAGATGCTCTGGCTGATCCTGTCGGCTCTCACCGCTCTTATCGCCATCGGCGCCGGCTTCGCGCTGATGCGCGGCGTCCTCGCGGCCGACCAGGGGACGCCGAAAATGAGGGAGATCGCCGGCGCGATCCAGGAAGGGGCGATGGCGTACCTCACGCGCCAGTTCAAGACGATCGCCGTGATCCTGGTACCGCTCGTGGTCATCGTGTTCTTGACCTCTACCGAGGTGATGAAACCGGACGGCGACACCGCTCTTAGCTTCGCGGAATCCGGGATCTTCAGGACGCTGGCGTTCGTCGCGGGGTGCCTCATGTCCGGTCTCACCGGCTTCATCGGGATGGGCCTGGCGGTGCGAGGCAACGTCCGCACGGCCGCCGCGGCGCGCTCGGGATCGCTCCCGGCCGCACTCAAGGTCGCGTTCCGCACCGGTGGCGTCGCCGGGATGTTCACCGTCGGCCTCGGCCTCCTCGGCGCGACGATCATCATCCTCATCTTCCAGAACACGTCGTCGGCGATCCTGATCGGCTTCGGCTTCGGAGGCTCGCTGCTGGCGCTGTTCCTGCGAGTAGGCGGAGGCATCTTCACGAAGGCGGCCGACGTGGGCGCGGACCTCGTCGGCAAGATCGAGGCCGGTATCCCCGAGGACGATCCTCGTAATCCCGCGACGATCGCCGACAACGTGGGCGACAACGTGGGCGACTGCGCGGGGATGGCGGCCGACCTCTTCGAGAGCTACGAGGTAACGCTCGTCGCCGCGATCATCCTCGGCGTCCCCGCCTTCGACTCGATCGGGCTGAACCCGGCTCTCGGGCTGATCTTCCCGGTCATCGCGCGTGCGATCGGCGTCATCGCCTCGATCGTCGGCGTCTACATGGTCCGCGCTACCGACAAGGACAAGACGGCCATGGCACCGATCAACCGCGGGTTCGCGACCGCGGGCCTCCTCACCGTCATCGGGACGTTCCTGGTAGCGCACTTCTACGTCGACAACTACGACGTGTTCTGGGCGGTCGTCATCGGCCTCGTCCTGGCGCAGGTCGTCAGCCGGCTGACCGAGTACTTCACGTCGACCGAGAGAGCCCCGGTGCAGGAGATCGCAGTCGCGGCCCGCACCGGTCCCGCGACGACGATCCTGTCCGGTTTCTCGTCGGGGCTCGAGTCGTCGGTGTACTCGATCATCGCGATCGCGGCGGCGCTGGGCGTCGGCATCGCGCTCGGCGGAGGAAACCTCCAGTTCTCGCTCTACCTCGTCGCCCTCACCGGCATGGGCATGCTCGCGACGACGGGGGTCGTCGTCTCCGAAGACACCTACGGCCCCGTCTCCGACAACGCGGCGGGCATCGCCGAGATGTCCGGGGAGTTCGAGGGCGAGCCGGCGCGGATCATGGTGAGCCTGGACGCGGTTGGCAACACAACGAAAGCCGTCACGAAGGGCTTTGCCATCGGGTCCGCGGTCATCGCGGCAGTCGCGCTGTTCGCGTCGTATATCGAGACGATCGCGGCCGAGCTTCCCGGTATAGCCGAGGGCGCGGACATCTTCAGGCTGCCGGAAACCCAGATCAACGTAGCGAACCCCACGACGTTCATCGGACTCCTCATCGGAGGGTCGATCGCGTTCCTGTTCTCGGCCCTCGCGATCCGTGCGGTCGGCCGAACCGCGTCCGTGGTCGTGCAGGAGGTCCGGCGCCAGTTCCGGGAGAAGCCCGGCATCATGGCGGGCACCGACCGGCCCGACTACGGTCCGGTGATCGACATCTGCACCGCGGCGTCGCTGCGCGAGCTCGCGACGCCTGCGCTCCTAGCGGTGCTGTCGCCGGTCATCGTCGGCTTCGGCATCAACTACTTCGCGCTCGGTGCGTTCCTCGCGGCGGTCATCCTGACCGGCCAGCTCATGGCGGTGTTCCTCTCGAACGCCGGAGGCGCCTGGGACAACGCGAAGAAGCACATCGAGGACGGCCACGAGGGCGGCAAGGGCTCCGAGGCCCACAAGGCCGCGGTCATCGGCGACACCGT
>WUUC01196203.1_pt1 | contig 10984 bp, 27 predicted proteins | sample 6278441 | NCBI WGS metagenome assembly WUUC01 (sample SAMN13675441, study PRJNA597444) | soil metagenome | isolation source: soil | place: USA: Washington | collected 2017-10 | reverse complement strand
CGCGGGCCTATCCCGACTTGATCGCTTGCAGTTCGAGCGTGAGCGGATGAGCGAACTCAAGCGGCCGGGAATGACCGGTCAGATCACCGAAGGAGAAGCCGCATGACTTCGACCGACGCATCTCAAAGCACGCGCTGGCCGCGCCTGCGCTCGGCCGCCCGGCACCCGGGCTTCAACGTGCAGGCGTGGCGCTCGGGACCGCTGTCAGCCTTCCGCATGCGGTTCGACGGCGCCGATGCTGACGCAATCCAGCAGGTCCACGTCGGGCGGGTGTCGATCGGCCGCGGTGGGGATGGGCTGTTCGAGGGATTCACCGATGGCGTCCGCTACAAGACGCTCCGCACGGACTACCCGATGGTCGTCGTGGCGTGGTGGCCTAGCGAGGCGACGTCGCTGCGCGCCGAGGCCGACGTGTTCCGTGGTCGTCTCAAGCGGCTGCGGGCTGAGCGGGCCGACCTTCGTCAGCAGATGGCGGCTCGGGATGAGCGAGTGCTCGACCTGGAAGCCGAGGTGCGGACGCTGCGGGATCGCGAGGAAGCGGCCGAGCGTCGGGTGATCGCAGGCGAGGGCTCGCACCAGGACACGGCGCTCGTCGCGATCAAGCTCGGCGAAGACCTGCTGGAGGTGCGGGACGCTGCCAGCGAGCTGTTGGAGAACATGTGCCCAGGCGGCTCACCTCGCGCGTTCTGCGAGGCCGTCGAGCGCCTGCGGGCGATCGTGAAGGTGGAGGGTGGCGAGCAGCATGGCGGCTGATCGCTGGGAGGAGCTGTCGCCGTCGCGATGGGACCGCCTTGCCTGCTGGTTGCGCTCGGTGCGGCTCCGCGCGACATGCGTGGTGCGCGGCCACGACGCGGGCGACCAGGCATCGGGGGCGTTCTCCTGCGACCGCTGTGCTCGGTTCGTGGATCGGCCGGCGGGTGGCTCGACGGGAGGCGAGACCGATGGCGCGTGAGATCTTCGTCGCGCGTGACGGTGAGCTGAGCGTCGCCGAAGACCAGGGCGCGGGCGTCGTGGCGTCTGAGCCGGGGTCTGCGCCAGCGCCGCCGCACCTGGTGTTCACCTCGCGCCGGGCGCCGTCACCGGCCCGAGTGACCCGCGCCGACGCCCTGGAGCTGTTCGAGGTCCTCGGCCGGTGGCTGGAGGTGCGCCTGTGACTCTGTCGTCTCGGTCAGGAAGCACGCGAGTTCCCGACGCCCGCGAGGCGTGGCGAGGGGGCTTTGACGCCGCCATCAACATGGTGGAGATCGCCGCGGAGTTCGCCCACGGCGGCCCGAAGACGATCGGCGGCGGCGCCGTGCTCCGGACCGCCAAGTCGATCGCGCGCGTCCGTGACGACGCCGAGCAGCAGGCCGAGCGCCAAGGCGTGTTCGGCGACGGTGTGGTGTTCGGGCTATCGCCCAAGGCCGCTGCGTTCCTGCTCGGCACGGTTCGCCACCTGAACCAGGAGAAGATCCTGCCCGCCGACAGCGCGCAGGCGCTGGAGACATCGGCGTGGCTCGAAGAGATCGAAGCGCGCTGCTCAGCAGCGCTGGAGAACGCATGAACGCTCTGGAGACTCGTCGCCGCGCGTTCGTGCGGCTGCGCTGGCAGGAGAATCGGCGCCGCGGCGGTCACCTGTCGTCGTGGGCTGTTCTGACCCGTCTGCGGTTCTGGTGGGCGTCGTGGAGCACCGACCCCGCCGCGATCAAGATCCCCGCCAACCCGCACAACCCGCCGTTCACGCAGCCGTTAGACGGCGTGGCGCCGGTGGCCGTCTACGAGGTGGAGAGAGATCGGCACGGCATCACCTACAGCGGCCCGCTGGAGGTCGGGGAGTGCGTCCGTGTCAGCCTGGCCGACGCCGGTTCGACCGCCTTGGATCTGCTCGACGAGTTCGACCGCTACGGCTGCCATCCCGACTACGGCGGGGTCGCCCTTCCATGAGCAGGTGACGGCGTTCCTCCATGCGCAGGGCCGTCGCTCGGCGGACGGCAGCGTGTGCCTCAACGGCGAGCACCTTTATGACCAGGGGGCGCCGGATGGCCACTAGCGGAACGTCGTCGTTTAGGGGGCATCACGCGCGCTCGGTCCACCTCGATTTCGACCCCGGTCGGTGGGCGTACACGGTGCCCGCGGAGGGTGGCCGGCTGGCGACTGACGAAGAGGTCCGGGCGCTCATGCGCGCCACGCCGAGCGATAGCGGCTACGGCTGGACCGACGACGGCATGTCGCCCTACTTCCCCGGCATCCCTTGCAGCCCGTGCGGCCGGTTCGTCGGCCGCGACGGCTCGATCGAGGTCGAGCACCGCGAGATGAGCAGCGAGATCGCATCCGTCGATGGGACGTGCGCGCGCTGCCTGACCAACGACACCACGGAGGCAGCAGCATGAGCACCACGACACAGCCCGCCTACGGCCACGAGAAGTTCATGCTGCGTCCGCCGAAGCGACGCGGCGGCAAGCACCGGCTCGTGCGCGAGATCTTCACCGACACCGGTTTCTCGCACGTCTGGAACGAGGACGCCAAGGACTGGGAGTCGTGGTCCGGCTCCTATAAGGAGGTCGAGACGCTCGGCGAGTTCGAGACCCCGGAGGAGGCCGCGAAGTTCCTGACCGAGCGGGCCTCGGAGGCGCGCGATGCCGCCTGAGAGCCAGTCGTCGTTCGGGAAACAAGGCACCCGCTGGGTCCGCGCGCGCTGGAGCCGTGCAGACGAGATCCAATGGTGGGTTCGCGACACGTGGTGGCCCGGGGTCCGAGCGCAGGTGCGCTTGCTGAAGGGCGACCCGCAGCGCCGCGAGGACTTCTCCGGGGTCCGAGGGCGCGCTCAGTGGATCACCAACGGGCTGGCGCACATGCGCTGGGACTACGACTTCCGTGCGCGGGCGATCCGACGGCCGCTGTGCTGGCTGGCCGGGAGCCACGTCGCCGGGATGACGCTCGGCGACGACGACACGTGCAGCATCTGCCGCGCGAAACTGCCGATCGACGAGAACGGCGACTGGCTGCCGCCGAAGTGGTGGGAGGTCAAGGTCAATGGTTGACGGAACGTCGCCGAACGTGGGCCAAGACACCAGCGCGCTGGACGCCTTCGTGGGCGTCCGTGCGGGCCGCTTTGAGCGGCAGGTGTGGTGGCGGGCGATCTGCGAGCCGTGCGGCTTTCGCTCTTCGCCGTTCGTCAGCGAGGGGGTCGCCCGCTACAAGCTGCGACGTCATCTCGCGACGGACCACGTCGATACCCCGGGCCAGTCTGAAGGGGCATCCGATGGCCGATAGCCAAAGCGCGAGCTGCTCGTGCAGCATGATGTACAACACGGTGTGCGACATGCGGGTGCCCGAGGCCCACCGCATCGACTGCCCGCGGCGCCTCGCGCTTCAGATCGCACGCGGTGACTTCCCGCTGCGGGCGACGGCTTCGGGCCAGTCTGAGGGGGCGTCCGATGACTGACGTTCTTGCATTGCCAGAGCGGCGCCGTGACGTGTGGATGCACATCGCTGCGTGCATCGCTCTCGACCTGAGGGAGCTCGCCGGCTACGCCGAAGGCGCGCGCATGGCGTTCGAGTTCGCATTGATGGACGACCCGCCGCGCGAGTGGCCAGAGGGCAGCTTCGGCCACCAGGTCGCAGCGATGTCTCCTGGCGACGACGCGGCGCCGTCCCACAACCAGGACGTCCCGGCCGCTGCTCGTGGCGACCAGGACCCAAGCTCATGAGCGCCCGGATCGTTGCCCGCAACGTCGACCTGATCGTGCACGAGTCGGGTGTGCCGGCCGCACAGAAGCGCGGCCTGAGCTCGGACGAGCACAAGGCGATCCGCGGGTGGGGCGCCATGGTTTGGCTGGACGACCGGCCGTTGGTTGTTCAGGACACCGAGGTCAACGAGGCCGAAGGGATCACCGGGGGCTAGCTCGTGGACGGTCGTTCTCTCACCGACGAAGACGTTCGGGCCATCGCCGAGCAGGTCGCCGACCTGGTTGCCCACCGCCGCCTCGTTTCGGCCAAGACGCTCGCTGCGTTGCTGGACATCAGTCCGGAGTGGGTGCTGGCGCACGCAGCGGAGTTGGGAGCGATCCCGCTTGGGGATGGCCCGCGGCCGAGGTTGCGTTTCGATCCGGAGGTGGCGCAGCGGGCGATCCGGGAGCGTGCGGGCGGTCAGCGTGGCAGCGGTGTTCGCAATGTGGGGGAGCCTGAGGTGCAGCCTCGTCGTCCCCGGGCTCGGCGGGCGGCATGATCCCGAGCATGGGACGACAGGCAACCGGTGCTGTAGAGACCCGGGTCACGAAGACCGGGGACACGATCTACAGCTTGAGGCTGACCGACCCCAACGGCGGCGTCGAAGGAAGGCCGAAGCGTCCTCGGGTCACGCTGGGGCGGGCGTCGGATGGGTGGACGAGGCCGATGGCGCTGGCGCGTCTTGAGGACACGATGGCGTCGCTACGCTCCGGTGTGGACTTGTACGTGTTGTTCCCGCCGGTCGTCGAGCCCGACCGGGATCCGGGCGTGGAGCCGACGCTGAACGAGTTGGCCCAGTCCCAGGTCAGAGATGCTGAGAGCCGGGGGATGGCCCCTAAGCAGGTGGAGCACATCGCGTGGTGTCACGGGCATGCGCTGCCGGTGATCGGGCATCTGAAGGTGTCGGAGCTGTCGATCGCGACGATCGACACGCTCCGTGACCGGCTCATCGCACAGCGCGATCTCGTGCGCCGCCGAGCGAAGACCGCCAACCCGGTGATGGAGAAGGAACGCACCCGCCCCGACGGCACCAAATGGAAGCAGCGCGCACGCCCGTTGTCGGACTCGTCGATCAACCGGGTCATCGGCGGGGTGTCGGCGCTGATCGACTACGCGATGGAGCACCCCAACGTCGCCGAGCGCCACAACCCGGCAGCGGGCAAGCGGCGCAAGATCAAGGTCGCCGCGGTCGACACCCGGTCCTATCTCGAGCCCGATCAGGTCCAGGTGCTACTGAAGGCGGCGAAGGCGTATGAGAACGAGGCCAAAGCGAATGTTGGTCCTCGTGCCTCTCATGCGGAGTGCGAGGTCGGGATCCTCGTCATGGGCGCGCTGCGGATCAGCGAGCTGACGTGGGCTGAGCGGGCCCGGGTGAACGTGGGGGCAGGGTTCATGGTCGCCGGCCGCAAGACCGCTGCGGGCCGTGACCGCAAGATCATGTTGGTCTTCGACGCTCTCACCGACCTGCTCACCGACCTGCTGGCCAACCACTCCGGTGGCCGGTGGCTGGTCGAAGCGGCAGCACGTGCGCAAGGGCAGGAGCAGCGGCGCTCGCCGAACAACGTGGCCCGGATGCTCGACGACATCTGGGAGATGTCGCAGCCGATCGCCGCCGCCACAGGAGTCGCCGACCTGGAGCGGGTGACGCCGCACATGCTCAGGCGCACCAACATCAGCCTTCTGTGCGCGGCGGGGTATCCGCCGGGCTGGGTTGCCCGGCAGGTCGGCCACCGTGACCAGAAGCTGACCCTGAGGATCTATGACCAGGTCATGCACGCCCAGGAAGCGGAGCGTCACCGGGCGCAGGCCAACGAGTTGCTGGGGGTGCGTCCGGCGAGTGTGGAGGTGGCGACCCCGGACGTGGTGCCTACCGAATGGAGCGAGAAATGAACCGCTCGCATCAAGCACCGGGAGAGGATAAGATGCGTCCTATAACAAATCGGGCCCGCGTCGCGCTAACGACCGGGCCCATGGCACCAGGAAGAGGCTCCTGAATGCGCATCGATCCTACCGCCCTGCCCGAGCACCGGCGGTCACTGACCCCCGAGGAAGCCGACCAGGTTTGGTCGATTCTCGCTGAGGTAGTCCCTAGTCGTGAGGCGCTCATCCGAGCGGCCGTCGGCGGTGCCTCATGATCGCCCCGACGTTTGTTGCTCCCACGCTGGCCGCCGGCCGATGGGCATTCGCGCTCCTCGTTGCGTGGGTCCATGACCCGCACGCCGCGTGGCCCGTGCTGCTGCTGTTCCCGTTCGCCTACCACGCCTTCCGGGCGCTGATCCGTCTACAGAGCTACATCGAGAAGCGTGTCGCTCGTGAGCCGTTGGGGGGTGGCTCGTGATGTCCGGGACCCGGCACGACACGCGCGAGATGAAGCACTTCCGGATCTCGATTCACAGCCACGATCCCAAGGCGTACGAGGTCGTCGAGGAGATCGCCCGTCGCGTCGAAGCAGAGATCACGCACGGCTCGCCGAACGGCACAAGCGGCTACGACTTCTTCGTCGATGCAGAGCAGTACGACGACCGCCTCAGCTATCCGATTGATCTGTCGATGGGTGGTGGGTTCTGATGCCCGACACGCCCACCTCGACCTCGCGCAGGTCCGTCCGAAGGCACGCCCCATCGCCGGCTAGCAGGATGCGGCGCGGGTGCCCGGCTTCCGTTCTGGGATACATCAAGGCGCTTGAGTTGGGCGCCGACGTCGAAGAGACGGCGTCGCTGGAGATCGATCTTGTAGCTCCCACCGAGTGGGATCTTGAGCGGATTGAGGCCCTGATCGCCTTCAAGCGAAAGCTCAGCGCCGAAGCCCTGGCCGAGGCCGAGGCGTTCGCCAGGATTCTTCCCACGCTCCAGCATCGCCGCAAGCAGAGTGCCGCGGTTCGTCATCCCGAGCCCGAGGAGGCCACCGACCATGCCTGAGCCGACCCAGAACCCGAGCGCCGACCGGCGACGGTACCTGCTCATCGAGTGGATCGAGGAGTGTCCCGCGCATGACGGCCTGACGGCAAGCGAGATCGCCGACGTGTCAGGCATCTACGACCACATCCAGCACGGTCGCGCCGACCGATGCCACGACGACCTCAAGGCGCTTGCGGCGGTTGGCGTCAGTCGCCTTCGCCGCGAGGGGCGACCCGCCCGGTGGTTTGCGACGGGTCCTTTTGAGTGGCGTGCTGTAGGTAGCGACCGCGCAGCCGGAGAGGTCAGCTACGAGCGACAGGACTGGACAGCCTCTCGGGCTGCCGCCGTCGACTTTCGCGCGGATCTCGACGCGAGCGATCCGCCGTATAGCGAGACGTGGATTGAGCGACGCTCCGTGGTCGATGAGAACACAGAGGTGCCCGCATGATGCGTGAGTCGCTCACCGACGACGAAGACCGCGTGCTCACCATCGTCCAGCACCAATGCCGCGACGGGGCGCTCGTGTCCACGCACGCTGTCGAGGTGCTGGCAGACCACCCAGTGGACCGGCAGCTGCGGAGCCTCGCGTCCAAGGGGTACGTGTTGCAGAAATGGCCCGGCCAGTGGCTGCCGTCGCCTGACCTGACGCCGGCCCAATCCCAGGAGGCAAGCTCATGAGCGACCGACAGGCATCGGTCTACGAGGTCGAGCGCGATCGGCACAGCGTCCTGTACTCCGGACCCCTGGAAGTCGGTGAGTGCGTGCGCGTCGTGCCCGTCGATGACGTGGTCTCGGCGCTGCTGGCCATCGACATCGACTGGCAGGCCAAGGGCTACCCAAGGGCCAGTCCGGAGCGCTCGCGGATCGCGGCGATCGTCTCCTTGCTCGGGACACCAGAGCTAGGAGAGGTCGCATGAGCATCCCTCGCGATCTCATCGCCGAGAACCCCGGGATCGGCGGGTGGGCGATCCTGCACGGCTACCGTGGGTCGATCGCCCACGGCATGTACGTGCCGCAGTCCGACCCCGACAGCATCGACGACAAGGACACGATGGCGTTCTGCGTGCCGCCGGCCGATCACTACCTCGGCCTGGCGGAGTTCGGGTCCAGGGGCACGCAGGAGATCAAGCGCGGCGAATGGGACATCGTGGTCTACGAGACGCGCAAGGCGATCCGCCTGCTCGCGCAGGGCAACCCCAATGTGATGTCGATGCTGTGGTTGCCCGAGAACATGACCATCTCGACCACCCCGGCCGGGCTGCATCTGCTCGCGCACCGAGACCTGTTCGTAGGCCGTCACGCCTATAAGGCGTTCGTCGGCTACGCGGTCGCTCAGGCGCGCAACATGGAAGGCGGCGCGCACCGGGGCTACATGGGGGAGAAGCGCAAGGCGCTGGTCGAGCGCCACGGCTACGACGCCAAGAACGCCATGCACCTGATCCGGCTTCTGCGCATGGGCATCGAGTTCGTGCGCGACGGCGAGCTGAACGTGCATCGCCACGGCGCGCAAGAGCTGCTGGCGATCAAGGCCGGCGAATGGCCGCTGGAGAAGGTCAAGGCCGAGGCCGATCGCCTGTACCGTCGCGCGGAGGACGCCTACGACCGGACGTCGCTGCCGGTCAAGCCTGATCCGGTGAAGGTCAACGCACTCTGCGTCGAGGTCGTCGAGATGGCACTTGCCGAGCGGCCGACGGCGGCGGCCGCATGAGTTTTCGTCCCTCCATCAGTCCCTTCGGCCCTTCGGAGACGTCGTGAGCATCCCGACGGGCTGCTCCTGGAACGCAGAGAACCCCCGGGTTAGCAGGGGTTCTCTGGACAAGCGGCTGAAGAGACTCGAACTCTCGACCTTCTGCATGGCAAGCAGATGGTCTCCTCGACAGAAAAGCGCTCTGAGCAGACATTTCCTGCGAAGCGGGGTGGAGGCAGGGGGACGCAAAACCCGTCGGATCGGGTCTAATCCGGGCGGTTACTGTCCCGCCGCGTCCCCGAGGGACTTTACTCCCGCGGGCCGAGCGAGCCCCGGGCGGGTGGTCGCATGACCGCCCCGCGCAAGTGCTCGATGTCGGGCCTCATGGGCGGCCCGTGGCACTGTGCGAGCGGCGACTGCATGGGCCGTCGCGACGACTGTTCGGTGCCTCGCGTGAATGCCGCAGAGGCCCACGCGCTCGCCGTGCAGGTCGCCGCCGTCGAGGTGGAGAACGCATGGTGTGAAGCACTCGGCCTCCCGGTCAAGGCGCCCACGCCCCGGGACGCACGGGAATCCGTGCGTCGCTACGGACTGGATGAGGAGCGATGAGCCGCTACCGGGTTGGGTGCGCCGGTCAGTTCATGATGGGCATGGACTCCGGCTACGACAACGAAGACGTCGCCATCGTCGCCTGCGAACACGGGCCTGTCGGCTGCGAGGTGTTCGACAGCGTGGCCAAGCGATGGATCGGGCCGACGTGCTGGGAGGACATCGACGAGGCCAAGGCACGACTCGCTGGGCGTGAGCGGCGCAACGGCGAGGTTGTCGTACAGCGGCCGAATGAATGCGACCACGACACTTCTGGCGAGGTGGTCTCGTGAGCGGCACGCCTTCGCACCGGGCAGAGAACACTAGCCCGCCGATGTGCTCGTGCCGCGGTGTTGTGGGCGATGTCGGCCACTGCGACGGCTCCTGCGCCTCGATTGCCGGGATGGAAGACCGTGCGCAGTTCAGCCCCCGGACGACGGTTGTGGACCGCGACCGGGCCATCATCGTTCGCGAAAGCCTGTTCCGCTGGAGGTGGACCTACTCGCGCCAGCGGGTGGGCTGCTGGCAGCTCGTGGCTCAGGGCGTCGCTCTTACCCGTGGCGGCGCGATACGGCTCGTCCAGCGCCGCATGCGCTCGTCGGCCGCGTGGGGTGGGCGCCTTGATCGAATGGAGATCGAATCCGCGCGGCAGCACTCGTTCGTCGTCAGCGAGAAGTCCCCGGCTCCGGCTACGGAGTTGCTGCCATGACGCCGTCGCCTTGGAGGCAACACGCGCGCCTGATCGACGCTGCTGAGCAGGTCCGCGATCACTGGTTCGCCGCCCCGCACCTTGACGGCACGGTCGTCCGCGAGTCGACGGCGCGCTTCGTTGTCACGGGACGGTCGTCATGAGCTTCGTCGGTCGCACCTACCTCCAGACCAGGGAGCCACACCCCGACGACCGAGCCGATCGGAGGCCGCGATGACCGGCACGCCTCCGGCCGAAGGGCTCTACCTGGGCATGGGCGGGCATCACGCGACGCGCGGCAAGACGGCCGAGTGGTACACGCCGCCGCACATCTTCGAGGCGCTCGGGATCCGCTTTGACCTCGACCCATGCGCACCCGTGGGCGGCGTGCCGTGGGTCCCCGCTGCCCGCTCGCTGAGCGCTGCCGACGACGGCCTGTCGCAGCCGTGGGAGGGCCGCGTGTGGCTCAACCCGCCCTACGGTCCCGCTACCGCCACGTGGGTTCGACGCCTCGCCGCGCACGGTGACGGCATCGCGCTCGTCTTCGCTCGCACCGACACGACGTGGTTTCACGAGACGGCGCCCGCGGCCAGTGCCCTGTGCTTCATCGCCGGTCGCTTGACGTTCGTGCCCCAGACGCCGGACATGCGCAGCGACACCCGCACGAACTTCAACGCGGGCGCCCCCAGTCTGCTCATGGCGTTCGGCGACGAGTGCGCGAGGCGAATCGCCGGGAGCGGGCTCGGCATGACGTTCACGGTCAGATCGCGCCCCGCGCTCGGCCAGGCGTCGCTCTGGGAGACGGCAGCGTGAGACGTCCATGTCCTTTCCGCTGGCCGTGCGGGCGCATTGTCGTCCGCCCGTCACGCGGACTCCAGAAGAACCCCAACGAGAGGACCCACCTGTGCCCGTGACCCTGACGGGGGGCGCCGGTGGCGCCCTTCCCGACGACTTCGCCACCACCCGAGCGGCGATCGTCGCCATGAGCGGAGGCGGCAAGACCTACACCGCCGCAGTGCTCGCGGAGGAACTCGTCGCCCGAGGTCAGCCCTGGTACGCCCTGGACCCGACCGGCGCATGGTGGGGCCTGCGCGCCGGGGTCGCCGGAGCCGACGGTGGTCTTCCGGTCATCGTCATCGGGGGCGAGCACGGCGACCTTCCCATCGACCCAGCCGGGGGCGCGGCCGTCGCCGACCTCATCGTCGACTTCCCGTCCTTCTACGTCATCGACATGAGCGGCTTGGACACGCGCGCCGCCGAGGTTCGGTTCGCGACCGCGTTCCTCGAACGCCTCTACCGCCGCAAGAACAAGAGCCGCTCACCGCTGCACGGCTTCTGGGATGAGGCCGACCTGTTCGCCCCGCAGCGCTCCGGACCCGACGAAGCCCGGATGCTCGGCGCGGCAGAGAGCGTCGT
>WUUC01183403.1_pt1 | contig 10984 bp, 7 predicted proteins | sample 6278441 | NCBI WGS metagenome assembly WUUC01 (sample SAMN13675441, study PRJNA597444) | soil metagenome | isolation source: soil | place: USA: Washington | collected 2017-10 | reverse complement strand
GGCCATGTCGGGATCGCCGAAGTAGAGGGCGGCGTAGGCCAGGTCGACCATCAGCTCGGAGAGGTCCTTGACCTCGGAGAGCATGGCCCGGAGGTTGCGGGGCCTATCGTCCATCGGTAGCGGGGGCTTCGACCACTTCGGCGACACGATAGGCGCGCCGACCCGACCCTGTGCGACCGGTTCCCCCTCCGCACACGGCGGTGCACGCGGGGTGCGCGCCGGCGGCACGTCTGCCGCTCACCGAGGGTCCTAGCGAGGTTTAGCTACCAGAGTTAACCTGCCGCCCAGCCGGCGACCCGGGACGAGGCGGTCCAGGCCAGCAGGCACGACGACGCGAGGCGGGCACCAACGGGGAGGGTGACGATGCCGATGGGTCTGCGACGCCGCGCGGTCCGAGAGAACCGCGGCAACCGCGAGAACCGCCTCGTCCGCCGGGCGGCCGCCGGGCTGGCGGTGGTGGCGATGGCCGGAGCGGTGGTGGGCTGTGAGCCCGACCCCGTCCGCTCGACGCTGAACCGCCCCGTCGACCCCGTCGTGGTGACCGGATCGCAGGTGAGCGCGCTGGCCGGTGCCGCTCCCGACCGGGTCGTGGCCTTCCGGGCGTCGTCGGCCGGCTGGACGCAGGTCCCCGTCCAGGTCGACGAGCGCGTGGCCACCACCGTCCAGGCCGCGTACAACCTGCCGGCCGGGCAGTTCGGCGCCTCGACCAACATCCCGGTGACGGTCTACGCCGACCCCACCACATTCGTCGGGGCCGACACCAACGCCACCCTCGACGCCGACGACGAGATCGTCTTCATGGCCCGGGACGCAGGCGGCGATGCCGGCAGCCTGTCCGCCCCGGCGGGGACCACGGGTGGCGGCGTCGAGCTGCGCATCGCCGATCCCCTCGCCAGCGGGCAGGTCGGCTACGTCTACCTGTTCCGCAGCACCGGATCGCTCGACCCGGCTGCGGGCGAGACCTACGTGGGCTACACGTTCAACCTGCTCAGCGGCGACTACCGCACGACCTACAAGCGCGCTGCCGGTCCCAACCCCGAGAACAGCACCATCACGGGCAAGAGCTACACCGCCCGCTTCTCCGACCGCTGGCTGCTCGACAGCCTCACGCTCACGCTCGGCAGCACGCCCGGCATCGACCTCGTCGACCGGACCAGGTATCGGTTCCCCGGCACCTGCGGGCGCTCCGAGGACACCTTCAACACCGGCGAGGGCGCCTTCCTCGTGAACAAGGTGGGCCCGGTGCGGGGCCTGCGCAGCTACGTGGGCGCCAACAGCGGCCCCAACACCCAGGCCACCCACGCCTTCTACGACATGGCCATCGACACCAGCATCGACCTGCGGGTCCACGCCATCCCCGGGATCGCCAGCTCGCTCAACCTCGGCCGCGAGGCCATCGGCATGACGTTCCGCAACCCCCAGGCGCCGGGTGGGCTGACCGTCGACGGGGTGCCCGAGGCGCTGGCCGCCGGGACGCCGTCGTGGTCGACGATCACCGGTCCCCAGGGCGGGTTGGGCATCTCGACCAGCATCGACACCAGCCTGACCGCGCTGGCGCCCCGCACGTCCTACGAGGACGACGACACGCCCGGCACCACGCCCTGCACTGGATCCAGCCAGGCCATCGGCGAGTCCGGAGCGCAGTTCACCCAGGGCATCGCCTGCACCGATCCGGGCACCAACTGCTCGGACCACCTGCGGTCCCGCACCCGCATCGCCCTCACCCCCGCGGCCCTGTCCCCCGCCGGCGTCCAGCAGATCGCCCAGCAGGGCCTCACCCCTCTGACCGTCACCGTCGCCGCCTTCCCCTGAGCCCGGATGTTCTGTCTTCGATGGCCAGCAACGGTGCTTGTCATCGGAGACAGAGCGCTGCGCTACGCCACGCCGAGGCTGACGATGGCCAGGACGAGGGCCAGCGCGCCCACCAGGTCGACCGACGAGCTGACCACGGGGATGCCGTAGGTGTCGGGGTCGACGCCGGTGCGGTAGGCGGCGATGGTGCCGTAGTAGGCCACCACGACCACGAAGGCCATGGCCATGGCGCCGCCGAGCACCGAGACCAGCGCCATCATCAGCAGGCCGGGGCTCTCGCGGCCGAGGCCCAGGCCGACGAGGTGGGCGCCGATGCCGTTGAGCAGGTAGACGGGCAGCGCCAGGGTGAGGACGAGGGTGCCGTCGCGGCGGGCCTCACGGTTGGGCCAGCGCGCCGCGGGGACGGTACCGAGGAAGAGCTTCGACGACAGCCGTCCCGAGAGGATGCCGCCCAGGGCGCCGGCGCTCGACAGGTGGGCGGGCACCAGGACGAGCAGGGCGGGCAGGGCGTTGAAGCGGTTCTCGGTCTGGCTGAGGGCCAGGCCGGCCCCGGCGCTGACGCAGCCGGCGACGACCAGCACGGGCACCGACTCGCGCACGATCTGGCGCAGCCCCCGGCTGGTCGACCGCCATCCCAGCACCAGCACGGCGATCGACGCCGCCACCAGCACCACGCCCAGGGAGTTCGAGAAGATCGCCACGCCCACCAGGAACGTGGCCAGGTAGAGGGCGGGCAGGGTGAGCACGTCGCCCAGGGTCGAGACCAGAGGGGCGGTGACGTTGTCGAGGTCCCATCCCCAGCGGACGGCGCCGGCGGTGAGGCCGAGCGACGCGGCCAGCACCACGACCGAGGCCAACATGCCGCCCGCGATCGAGATCGTCGCCATGGGCAGGACGCCGATGGTGTCGCCCTCGAGCCCGGCGATGGACCAGGCGGTGGCGGCGAGCACCAGCGAGATGCCCATCGTCAGCGCCACCGAGGCCGCCACGTTCTGGCCCAGCACCGCCTCGCGCTTGAGCGACCAGCGGAAGGTGCCGGTGTGGATGGCGGTCGACATGCGGTTCCCGAAGGCCCCGAAGATGTTGCCCCGCAGCCCGATGGCCGCGGGGACCAGCACCAGCAGCCCCGGGTAGGTCTCGAGGGTGCTTGTGATCGAGCTGAGGAACGCTCCGGCGATCAGGCTGGTGGACGAGTTGAGAGCGAGCGCGACGAAGCTCTGGCGGACGCCTGCCGTGTCCGGTCCGAACAGGGCGCGCACGCGCGCCAGTGGATGAGTCTGCTGTCGCATCGCTCAGCTCGTGGAGGTCGGTCGCTACGGGAGCTGATCAACTCGGGGAAACCCTTCGCCCACGGGATCGGGTGACAGTCTGCAACACTCGGCCGCATGCCGTCTGACATGCACCGCGACGCGGCGCGGGCTGGAAGGTCCCAACCCTCCAACTCTGCGGCGGCGCCGTCAAGCCAGCCACCCGACCAACCTGCTGGGGGCGTTGCGGCCGCCGCCGGGGGCGCCCGCGGTGCGGCGTTCGAGACGCTGGCGGGGGCCTACCTCGACGAGCTGTTCGCCGACCGGCCGGCCATCGCCACCTTCCAGGGCTGGGACGGGCTGGACCACCTGTCCCCCGACCTGAGCGCCGAGGCCGTCGATGAGCGCGAGCAGCGCCACGACGAGTGGCTGGCCCGCTTCGACGAGCTGCCCGACGCCGGCCTGACGCCCGACCAGCGCATCGACCGTGACCTGGTCGTGGCGGTGCTGCGGGGCGAGCAGGCCATGCGCGACTGGCAGGAGTGGCGGCGCACGCCCGACACCTACCTGAGCCCGGCGCTGATGGGCGTGTTCAGCCTGTTCCTGCGCCGCCCGGTGCCCGAGCGCGAGCTGGTGTCGGCGGCCGAGGCCCGGCTGCTGGCCGTCCCCGAGCTGCTGGCGGCGGGGCGCGCGAACCTCGACGCCGGCCTGGCCGCCAAGATCCTGATCGACAGGGGACGGGGACAGTGCACGGCGGGCGAGACCTACGCCCGCGACCTGGTCCCGGGCGAGGTCGACGACCCCGGGCTGCGCGCCCGCCTGGCCGCGGCCGGCGAGGTGGCGGCCGAGGCGTTCGCCGAGTTCGGTGCCCACCTCGACCAGTTGGCCGGCGAAGCGTCGGGCGGCTGGGCCATCGGCACCGACCGCTACACCGCCCGCCTCCGCGATGCCGAGCTGCTCGCCGACGACACCGCCAGCCTCCACGCCCGGGGCGAGGTCGCCTGGGCCGAGCTCGACGCCGAGATGACCGCCCTCGCCGCCACCATCGACCCCTCCGCCTCCGGCTGGCGGGCCGTGGTCGAGTCGCTGGGCCACAACCGCCCCGCCACCCCCGACGAGATGCGTGACGGCTACGCGGCCGAGACCGCGCGCTGCCGGGCCTTCCTGGTCGAGCACGAGCTCGTCAGCTTCGTCGACGGCGAGGAGTGCGAGGTCGTGCCCTCGCCGGCGTTCCAGCGGCCGGTGCTCGCCGTGGCGTCGTACTTCCAGCCCCCGGCGTTCAAGCCCTCGCGGATCGGCCGGTTCAACGTGCCCTACCCGCCCGACGGCACCCCCGACGCCGACGTGGCCAAGCGGCTGGCCGACAACGGCTTCCACACCATGCCGACCATCACGGCGCACGAGGCCTACCCCGGCCACCACTGGCACCTGACCACCATGCTCACCGCCCCGCCGCTGCGGAAGGTCCACCGGTCGACCTACTTCACCGAGGGCTGGGGCCTCTACGCCGAGCTGATGATGCGTGAGCAGGGCTACTTCACCGATCCCCGCGACGAGCTGATGCACCTCCACGCCCGCATCTTCCGGGCGGCGCGCATCGTGGTCGACACCGCCCTCCACGCCGGCGACATGACCGTCGACGAGGCCGTCGCCCACATGGAGGAGAAGGGCGGCCTGACCGCCCCGGTCGCCCGGGCCGAGGTCCACCGCTACTGTGCGTGGCCCACCCAGGCGGCCAGCTACCTCACCGGCTGCCTGGAGATCGAGCGGATGCGGGACCGCTGGCTGGCCGAGGGCCGCGGCGACCTGCGGACGTTCCACGACACCATCGCGGCGACGGGCGGCCTGCCCATCGCCCTGGCCGAGAGGGCAACGTTCGGATGAGCTTCAGCAAGCGGCGGAGGCAGGGGCGGGCAGCGGTGCCGGCCCTGGCGCTGATGGGATCGGTCGCCGGCCTGGCGGGCCTCGTCGGCTGCGGGTCCGACGACCGCGACATGGCCGAGCCGTCGGCCGACCAGACCACCACCACCTCGGTGCGGGGCGCGCCCACCACGACCGCCGCGGTCGGCGCCGGGGAGGGCGGCACCGAAGCCGTCTTCCAGCTCACCACCACCGCCTTCGCTCCCGACGGCCCCATCCCCGACCGCTACACCTGCGAGGGCATGGACGTCGCCCCCGACCTGGCGTGGGCCAACGTCCCGCCCGGCACCGTCGAGCTGGCGCTCGTCATGGACGATCCCGACGCGGACGGCTTCGTCCACTGGGTCATCGCCGGCCTCGATCCCGCCTCCAACGGCCTCGCCGAGGGCGAGGTGCCCGACGACGCCGTCGAGACCGACAACGGCTTCGGCGAGCCTGGCTGGGCCGGACCCTGCCCACCCGAGGGCAGCGGCGTCCACCACTACGAGTTCGAGCTGATCGCCCTCAGCGCCCCGCTCGACCTCGACAGCGGCCTCGAGGCCGCCGACGCCGCCGCCGAGATCCGCGAGAGCGACGCCATCGCCGGCACCACCCTGCTGGTCGGCACCGTCGACGCCGGCTGAGCCCCCTGGCCCGGCCCGCCGGGCTGGAACGACGACGCCCGCCCGACTCGATGGAGTCGGGCGGGCGTCCGTGCTTGCGGCGGCGCTCAGCGACAGCGCCGGAGGATCACTTGGTGGAGGGCTTGCCCTCGGCCTGGTCGACCTCGACGTCGTCGGCATCGGTGTCGACCTCGACGTCGTCGGCGTCGGTGCCGGTGCCGGTGGACTCGGCGGTGACGATGGCGTCGTCCTCCGCGTCGTTCTCGGCCTCGATGGCGTCGTCGTCGGCCGCGGCATCGACCTCGATCACGTCGTCGTCGTCGCCGGCCTCGTCCTCGTCGTCCTCGTAGACGTCCTCGACGTCCTCGGTGTCGTCGACGTCGTCTTCCTCGTACTCGTCGTCGTCGAGCTCCTCTTCGACGTCCTCGTAGGCGTCTTCCTCGTCCTCGTACTCGTCGTCTTCCTCGTCCTCCGCAGCGGCCCGCTCGGCCGCCCGGGCCTCGGCGTCGGCCTGGGCCTGCGCCCGCCGGGCCGCCTGCTGGGGCAGCTCGGCCTTGCGGATCTGGAAGCTGGCCACCGTCAGGAACGCCATGGTGGGCAGGAAGAAGACCATGGCCAGCAGCAGCACCGTGCCCGCCGTGAGCAGCATGGCGATGGTGATGGGCCAGTACATCGTCTCGCGGCGGCGCCAGCGGAAGATCACGAAGGCGCCGAGCGCCACGACCACGGGGATGGCGATCAGCACCAGCCAGACCGGGCCCACGCCGTCGATGGCCGACACCTTGTCGGGCACGACCGGGTCGCCCGTGAGCGCCTCGCGGGTGGCGAGGTAGAGGCCGCGGAAGCCCTTGCTGCCGGCGAGGGGCACGGGATCGCCCCGGTCGTCGACGTCGACCTTGTAGAAGACGAGCAGGTAGATGGCCGAGGCCACAGCGGAGAGAGCGCCCAGGAACACCCACAGGGCACCGGGCAGGCTGGCGGTGTCACCCATCACCGAGCCGAGCCAGCCCGGGGCGGCGCGGCGGCGGGTGGTGGTGGTGGCGGCGGTGCCCGCCTTGCCGGCGGAGGCCGACGACGTGGTCTTGCCCTCCGACGACGTGGCGGAATCGGCGCGGTCGGTCACCTGGCTGGCATGCTCTCGCCGCTGGGCCAACGTTTCGCGTTGGGCTCGGTTCTGAGCGGCCCGGCGTTGCTTCGAGGGTTGGCGCTTGGACGGCACGGTCGTTCAAGGTACTTCTCACGGAGAGGTCGTCGGCGCCCCAGGGTGCCGGACGGGCCTTTCGGACGGCTTCGTTCGCTGGGGCGGGCGCTGGGGAGGACACATGGCAGACGGTTGGGACCTGGCAGCGGACAGCCCTCTGCTGCCCTTCGCCGCCGCATCGAGTGGACGGGTGCGCCTGCGCCTGACGCCACCCTCGCCGGGGTTCGGCTCGACCGCTGACATGGCGGATGCCGGGACCGGCGGCGGGCCGGGCGAGCTGCTGGCCGGGGCGGCCGAGGTCGACATCACGCCGCCGCCTGGCATCCCCAAGGCCGGCTACTCCCGCAACGCCCACACCGGCAGCGGCTTCCGTAGCCGGCTGCGGGCCCGGGTCCTGCACCTGCGGTCGGGGACGGCGTCGCTGGCCATCGTGCAGTGCGACCTGCTGGGCGGCTCGGCGGTGGTCCACCACCTGGTGGCGCAGGCGATCGCGGAGCGGACCGATGTCCCCATGGCCGGGCTGATGATGGGGGCCACCCACACCCACGGCGGTCCGGGCCAGTTCCTCGGCACCCGCTTCTACAACCGGTTCGCCTCCAACAAGGCGGGGTTCGACGCCGCCTTCACGCAGCAGCTCTGCGAGCGGATCGCCGCGGGGGTGGTCGAGGCGGTCGAGGCGCGGCGCCCGGCCCGCATGGCGGTGGGGTCGACGGAGGTGTGGGGACTGACCCGCAACCGGTCGCTGGGCCCCCACGTCCGCAACGAGTCGGTCGACGACGCCCGGACCGCGGCCCAGCGGGCCTACGTGTCGGTGAACCCGCACCTCCACCTGATCCGCACCGATGCCGTGTCCGCCGACGGGGGCTACGAGCCGCTGGCGGCCACGGTGGTCTTCTCGGTGCACGGAACCGGCATCCCCATGCAGTCCCACGAGTACAACGCCGATCTCTGGGCCTACCTGTGCGACGAGCTGGGCCACCGCATCGCCTCCGGCCACGGGCGGCGGCCGGTGGTCGGCGCCGTCGAGGGGACACACGCGGATGTGGCGCCGGCCCTGCACCCGGGGACCGCCGGCCACCTGGAGGCGCAGCGGGTGGGCCGGGGCATCGGCGCGGCCGCGGCCGGGCTCTACGAGGACCTGGAGACGTCGCTGACCGATCGGGTGACGCTGGCCTGCGGGCTGCGTGAGATCGACCTCGACCGGCCCGGCGCCCGGTCGATCGGTGGGGTCACGCTCCCCCGCCGACCGGCTGTCGGCGCTGCGCTCACGGCAGGAGCGTTCGAGAACGAGACGCCGATCGTGCGACGGCTGCCGGGGTTCAAGCCCGGCTCGCCCCGGCGCCGTCCCCAGGAGCGGAACGGCCAAGGCGTGAAGCGGGTGCTGGGCGGACCGTTCCAGCGGTTCGTGCTGCCGCTCGACGGCTTCCCCCGGGTGTTGCCGGTCCAGGTGCTGCGGCTGGGCGACACGGCGCTGGTGGGACTGCCGTTCGAGTTGACCGTCGAGACGGGACGGCGGATCGCCGCGGCCGTGTCCGGCGAGACGGCCGGCCACGGCGTGGAGCGTGTCGTCGTCAGCTCGGTCGCCAACGAGTACTCGGGTTACTGCGCCACGGCCGAGGAGTACGGCCTGCAGCACTACGAGGGCGGCCACACCCTCTACGGACCGCTGACCCAGCCGTTCCTGACCGCCCACGCCGCCCGACTGGCAGGTGAGACGGTGCGCGACGGGCTGGTGTCGGACCTGGTGACCGAGCGGCGCTTCGACCTCTCCCACCACCGCTACCTGCCCGTGGCATCGGGCTCGGCCTCGGTCGCAGCGGCGGCGAGCGAGCGCTCGGTGCTGGGCTCGCCGCTGTTCACGGATGCCACCGGGCGCACCGATCCGGTGTGGGAGCAGCGCTGGCAGGACGTCCCGCCGGGCGACCTCCGCTGGCACGACCCGCTGGTCCGGGTCGAGGCGTCCGACGGCCCGGACGGCGAGTGGCACCCGGCCCTCACCGAGGACGGGCGTCCCATCGACGACCAGGGCTGCGACCTCGAGGTCGTCCACTCGGGCGAAGACCGCCGGGGCCATCGCTACACCGTCCGCTGGTGGAACCCGGTGTTCCGGTCCTACCGCCGGCACCGCTTCGTGCTGCTGCCCAACGCCGGTCGGCCCCGGGTCGAGGGCACGCCCTTCGACTGAGCAGCCGGTGCGCCGGGCGCGCCGGGCGCCCACGGAAACCGTTTGCGAGAGGCACCCCGCGCGGTCAGGGTTCGGCCGTGTCGGGATCGCCCGGCGCCGATCCGCGCCACGACGAGGGGACGTCGAGCCCCGTAGACGGTGGCTCCGACGCGCCCGTGCGGCGGCTCGAGGTGCTGGCCAACCGGAACCTGCGCCGGTTCCTGTTCGGCTTCGGCGCCACCATGTTCGGCACGACGATGACGCCCGTCGCGCTCAGCTTCGCCGTGCTCGACCGGGGTGGCGACGCCGGCGACGTGGGCCTGGTGCTCACCGCCGAGAGCGTGCCGCTGGTGCTGTTGCTGCTGGCCGGCGGGGTGATCTCCGACCGGCTGCCGCGGCGCTGGGTGATGGTGGTGGCCGACCTGGTCCGGGCGGTCACCCAGGGCGTGCTGGCCGTGCTGCTGATCACCGGCGAGCCGCCTCTGGGCGTGCTGATGGCCGCGGCGGCGGTGATCGGCGCCGGGCAGGCCTTCGAGGGACCGGCGCTGGGTGCCCTGATCACCGAGATCGCGCCGCCGCACCAGTTGCAGCCGGCCAACGCTCTGCGGGGACTGGCCGAGTCGGCGGGACGAGGGCTCGGGCCGGCGATCGGCGGCCTGGTCGTGGCCGCTGCGGGCGCGGGTTGGGCGGTCGGCCTCGACGCCGTGACCTACGCCGCCAGCGCCTGGTGCCTGGCCGGCCTGAAGATCACCCACGAGCCGCGGGCCGAGGCGACCGCCGGCTTCGTCCACGACCTGCGCGAGGGCTGGGTGGCCTTCAAGTCGAGGACCTGGCTGTGGGTCGTGGTGGCGCAGTGGTCGCTGCTGTGCCTGCTGGTCTTCCCGGCCTACATGGTCCTGGGCGCGGTGGTGGCGGACAACGACCTGGGCGGTGCCCGGTCGTGGGGACTGGTGTTGGCCGGCGAGGGCCTGGGCGCGGTGGTCGGCTGCCTGGTCATGCTGCGGTTGCGGCTGCGCAAACCGCTGGTGTCGGGCGTGTTGTGCTCGATCTCGTTCGCGCTGCCGCTGCTGGCCCTGGCCGCCGGTGCACCGGTGGCGTTGATCGTGGTGGCTTCGTTCGTCACCGGATTGGGCGTGTCGATCTTCGCCACCGCCTGGGACACCGCCCTCCAGCGCCACGTCGAGCCCGAGGCCTTGTCCCGGGTCAGCTCCTACGACTGGTTCGGCACCGTGGGAACGCTGCCGCTCGGCTACGCGCTGGTCGGTCCCCTCAGCGGCCTGATCACGATCGACGGCGCTCTCTGCCTGGCCGCCGCGGCCTGGATCGTCTCCTGCCTCGTCGTCCTGACGGTCCCCTCGGTCCGGCAGCTCACCGACGACGGCTCGCTGGCGGTGACGCCCGTTCCTCCGCCTGCGCCTGCATCCTCTCCGGCTCCCACTCCCGCCGTCAGCGCCTGACCGGCCCGGTGACCCGAGCTAGGACAAGGGCGCACCAGGTGGCGGAACACCCGGTGCTCGAGCGTGGAATGCTCGTGGGCTCTGCTGGCGCGCCCTTACGGGTACGGCCCACCCTCCCCGGAGGCGAGCTGGATCAGGGCTCGTCGAGGACCTTCTGGCCGAGGTAGGAGTCGAGGACGGTGCGGCGATCGGCGAGGTCGGTGGCGGTGCCGGTGAGGACGGCACGGCCGTCGGCGAGGACGACGCAGCGATGGCAGACGTCGAGCACGGCGCCGGTGTTCTGCTCGACGATGAGCATCGGCGTGGCGGCGGCGACCTCCCGCAGGGCCTTGTAGACCGCGGCCACGACGATCGGGGCGAGGCCCAGCGACGGCTCATCGAGGAGGAGCAGCCGCGGAGCGCCCACGAGCGCCCGGCCCACGGCCACCATCTGCTGCTCACCACCCGACAGCGCCCAGCCGTCACGCGAGCGCAGCGGCACCAGCGCCGGGAACAGGTCGTAGACGTCGTCGACACCATGGCCGCCGGTCCGTCCTGCCCGGGCCGCCAGGCCCATGAGCAGGTTCTCGTGGACGGTCAGC
>WUUC01092544.1_pt1 | contig 10986 bp, 9 predicted proteins | sample 6278441 | NCBI WGS metagenome assembly WUUC01 (sample SAMN13675441, study PRJNA597444) | soil metagenome | isolation source: soil | place: USA: Washington | collected 2017-10 | reverse complement strand
GAACTCGCTCTTGACCTTCTCGAACTAAACGACACTTATAAGCTACAGGTTCCGCAGTACATAGATGAAGGGCTTCGCTGGCTCGCTAGTGAAATTAGCTGCAGGCAGAGAGAGATCGTTGGAGTGCCGACTATTACGGAGCTTGTGCCATGACAGGCAAGGCGATCTGGACGAACGTGGATCTTGATGACCATGTTGATGAAGAAATAGGCGCTTGCCTTAATATCGCAGATCCGCGAAGCTTCTTTCTCTTCGCTGGTGCAGGTTCAGGGAAGACACGATCACTCGTCAAGGCTCTGGATCGCTTGCGCCGTGATCATGCATCACACCTCCGGCTGCGCGGCCAGAAAATCGGCGTTGTCACCTATACCAACGCTGCCCGCGACGAGATCACTAGCCGTATTCAGTTCGACCCGCTGATAGAGGTCCGCACAATCCATAGCTTCGCTTGGTTGTTGATTGGCGGGTTCAACAACGACATTCGCGAGTGGCTGCGGGTGAAGCTGGCCAGGGATATTGCAGGGCTCGAAGAGGAGGAACGCAAGGGTCAGGCAGGCACGAAGGCTTCTCTCAATCGCCGAGCGCAGATTGAACGCAAGCGGCAGCGCCAGAAAGACCTCGATTTCGTTCGCAAGTTCGTCTACAGCCCAATCGGCGATAATCGGGAATGGGACGCTCTGAATCATTCTGAAGTGATCAGAATCTGCGCTGACTTTCTCAACCGCAAGCCAACGATGCAGCGAATTCTGGTCAATCAATACCCTGTTCTTCTCATAGATGAAAGCCAAGATACTAACCGAGATCTGGTCGACGCATTGCTCGTGGTCCAGGCCGCTCACCGCGCTCGGTTTTGCTTAGGACTACTCGGCGACACCATGCAACGCATTTACAACGAAGGAAAGGTTAGAATGGAAGAGGCGCTGCCTGACGATTGGGCAAAGCCAGAGAAGAAGTTGAATCATCGCTGTCCGAAGCGTGTTGTTTCCTTTATCAACAAAATTCGCAGCACGGTTGATGACCACGAGCAAGTGGCAGTAACGGACAAGGTAGAGGGTTGGCTTCGCTTTTTCATTCTCTCACGCGACGCTCCGGATAAGTTGGCTGCGGAGAGGGCATCTAGAGCCCGTATGGCGAGCATCACCGGCGATACAGATTGGGGGGACGAGCGCAAATGCAAAACACTTATACTTGAACATCATATGGCTGCGCGCCGCATGGACTTCCTTGAGATGTATCGACCCCTATATGGCGTCGATACTTACCAAACAGGTCTTCTCGACGGAAGCCTTCCAGCGGTACGATTCTTCTCACAGCAGGTGCTGCCTTTGGTGAAGGCGACGGAGCGAGGCGATAAGTTCGCGGTCGCAAGCATCATGCGGAGAATGTCACCGATTCTGAGCGTTGAGGCTATCAAGGGATCTAATGATCAGCCCGGCCAACTCGCCCTAGCTAAGGCGGCTGTTGACAACTTGATGAATCTGTTTGGTACCGGCAGGCCGACCTTTGGCGATGTACTGCGAGTGGTTGCAGAATTCAATATTTTCCCGATCACGGAAAGCTTGGCTCCCTTCTCTGGACGGCAGAGACCGAAGATCGATGATAATCTTGATGATCAGCTTTCCAGCCGGCAGAAGGCTTTAGAGGAATTCCTCGCTACTCCTTTTTCTCAGATCGAGCCTTACGCCCGCTATGTTGGGGGCGACGCTCCGTTTGATACCCATCAAGGGGTGAAGGGACGAGAGTTCCCGCGCGTCATGGTTATTATGGATGACTCAGATGCACGAGGATTTCTCTTCAGCTATGAAAAGCTGTTTGGCGGAAGTGCGAACCGCAAAGCGACCGGCGAAGAAACAGTTATTGATCGAACACGGCGCCTCTTTTATGTTACTTGTAGCCGGGCCAAGGAAAGCTTGGCACTTGTTACCTATTCTGCCAAGCCGATGGATGTGAGGGCTTATCTTCTACGATCCGGCTGGTGTAGTGAAGAGGAAATTGTCATGGGCTTGTCTGTAGAATAACTCAACGATGTGCTACGCCAAGCCGGCGAGGCCATAGCGGGCAAAACCCGGTCCACGCTGGTCCTGCCGAAGCTTACAGCCATAGCGAAGGAAACCCACGCCTAGAGGATCTCTCGCATCTTCCTCCTAGCAACGTCCGCCTTCCTCGCTCGTCACTTCCCGAAAGTCCTCCCAGCCCCCCGCCCCCGCACCCTCTCCTATAGGGCCAGCCCCACGGTCCCAAACGGCCCGCTGTGGTCGCCGGCCCGAAAGGAGATCCTCATGCTTCGCGCTCTCTGGAGCTCGCTCCAAGACCTGTTCGGCTTCCTCGGCCCAGGCTGGACCAATCTGGAGGACGGCTCAGCCACAGACTCGGGCCATGAGATGGACCCGGACGGCTAGACGCCTTCCTCCGGCCGACGATACCTTCTTCCTCACGGGGAGGTGTCGTCGGCACGCCTTTTTGTTGTCCTCGGGCGCAACTCAGACCTGCCGCGGAGCCCACGCCCATGGACGACATCCACCTCTCCCGCGAGATCCTCCGCGCGGTTCATGACCGGAAGCTGCCGCAAAGCTTCCTTGAAGAGATCAAGACCGAGCACCTCCTGAGCCGCTGCCCCCACTGCCGGTTGGAGGTCCAGGCGTATGAGGCCGAGCTGCGAGGCGGCGTTCCCGTCTTCTCCCGGGTGGTCCAGATCGTTTTGGACACGCTCGAACGGCTGGTCACCCCGACCTCTCGGGAAGTGGCTCGGGCCGGACGGGATCTACGCGCCCTCCTCCCTCTGGCTCCCGAGGAACGGACACGGCTGGTCGAGCGCTCCCGGAGCCGCTTCTGCTCGCCGACTCTGGTCACGCTCCTTCTCGAAGAAAGCCGCAAGCGGCTCCCTGGCGATCCTCTCGAGGCGTACCACTTCTCGGAGCTGGCCCGCAGGGTCGCCAACGGGAACCCCAGGATGGAGGGCTATTTCGACCTCTACGTCCTCGCCACGGCTCAGATGGCGAATGCCTGCCGGGTCGCCAATGATCGCCGCCGAGCTGACGAGCTCTTCGCTGTCGCTCGGAAAGTGCTGGTGGAGCACGGCGTCACCGCACCGGAGGTCGTTGCCAGGATTGACGACCTCCTCGGCTCCCTCCGAAAGGATCAGCGCCGCCTGTCAGAGGCCGAGAAGCTCTTGAGACGTGCCGCGGTGCAGTTCGAGCTGATCCACGCCTCCGACGACGCCGCCCGCGCGCTGATCAAGCTCGGAGCCGTCTACAACCATCAGAAGGACCCGAGCCGCGCCATCGAGACCACCCGGTCGGCGCTGGCTCTCCTGGGACCCGATGCCAAGCCGCGGCTCCATCTCTGCGGGACCTACAATCTGGCCTTCTACCTGACGGCGGCGGGACGGTTCGAGGAGGCGGCCGAGGTGCTGGAGTGGAATGAGGCCCTGTTCCGCCGCTTCCCGGAGCCCTGGACCCAGCTCCGTCTCCTCTGGCTCCGTGGGGACATCGACCTGGGGCTGGGCCATCTCGCGGCAGCCGAGCAGGCCTATGCCGGGACGCGCGACGGATTCATCGCCCAGGGCATTGGGTACGACGCCGCCATGGTCTCCCTCGATCTGGCGGTGCTCTATCTGCGCCAGGGACGAACGGGCGACGTCCGGCGGATCGCCGAGGAGATGATCCCTCTCTTCCAGGCCCAGGACGTCCATCCCGAGGCGATGGCCGCTCTCGTTCTCTTCCAGGAGGCGGCCCGCCAGGACCGGCTCACGGTCGAGATGACGATCGAAATCGCCGCGCGTCTGCGCGAGGCACGGCTGGAGCCGGGCGGCAGGTTTTCGTAGGAGTAGATCGAAATGCCTGAGCCTTCTTCCAAATCTTCGGCGAAGACCAAGACTGTTCTCTATGATGTGGCGGAGCAACTGCGCACGCCTGAAGAGATGGCAGCCTACCTCGACGCCTGGCTTTCTGAAGCACCTGATGATGCAGCGGGTATTGCGCGGGCGCTGGGCGACATTGCTCGGGCGAAGGGAATGTCGCAGGTTGCGCGCGATGCTGGCCTCAGCCGTGAGAGCCTCTACAAGGCTCTGAGTGAGAACGGCAATCCAAGCTTCGCGACCGTCCTCAAGGTAGCCCGCGCGCTAGGTGTGCGGCTCCATGCAGTAGCTATCTGAGCTGCGCACAGCCCTCCAGCGACCCTGCTGAAACTCGGATGAGCGCCACCAGAAAGGATACGAGCCTAAATTCAGGCAGCCTCTGATTTGTCAGGCTGCTTTATCAGGGATTCTGCCGGAATACCTAGCGCCTTGTGTAGCTTCCAGATCATTTAAGCGTGAGAGGCCGCTTGTGGTTCAGGACCTCATACACACGACTGGAGCGGCCGATCATGGGCTCCAGTTCTTTCACGGTCAACCCGCGCTGGTCCATTGTCATACTGAGCATGCGTCCCGATGAAGCGGATGTAGACCACCCGATAAGGGTAGTTGATCCAGACCACCAGCCGGTACTTGTTTCCCGCGATGTTGAACACAACGCGGCCGTCTCGGAGAATGCTCGCATGGCTGAAGTCCGCTTTCAGTTGGGCAGGTGATGCCCAATCCGCTCTCAGGCTTTCCGCGAGCGAGAACCGCCCGCGGTTCGCCCCTTCCACCCGCAACCTCTGATATCCTGCCCGGCCTCGACGGGGAGCCCAGGTCTCTACCCGTGCCGCCCGGCAGAATGCACGGTTCGCCCCGATCCTCACTTCTGGTCGCCCGGCTCGCACGCATCCCGCCCCGAGCTCGGGGCTTCCGCGAGCTTGGCCAGCGCCGGGTCGAGACCGCCATGGTCGGTTCGCCTCGATCCCGACCTCTTCTCGCCCGGCTCAGGCACGGTCTGCCCCGAGCTAGACCCCAGGTCGCCCGCGGGCGAGACGGAGTCTGAACCGGGGCGACCCGACTGCCCGCCTCCAGAGACTGGTTGCCCGACCGGGCGAACCGACCGCCCCGATGGGCGAACCGGTTGTCCCAGGGAGCAGTCCATGTCTGGCTGGAGGCGAACCGGTTGTCTGGGCGGACGAACCGACTGTCGGGCGGGACGAATCAGGTCTGGACGGGGGCGGATCGCTCCGCCCTCGCCGGTACCGTGCCGACGTGTCGGCAACCTGTCGCCGACACGTCGGCACGGCACCGGCGACACGCATGAGATTTCCGATTCATCAGAATTTTCGAGGCGCTCGGTGGCTGGCGATGACTGGCGGCTGACTGGCACGACGGTTGCTCAAAGCGATTCCTTCGGCAACGTTTCGCAACGATCGATCAAGGAGATGACCTCATGGCCAGTCCGCTCACGCTCATCCTGCCGGTGATTCCTGGGACCAGTCCGCAGACCATCGCGGTGACCCTGGCGAAGTACCAGCCACAGCTCGACGCCGCGCTTACGTCGATCGGCACGGTGCACTACGCGCGTGTCCTGCTGCTCGATGGCTCCACGGCCAACCTGCAGCCGGGCGCCAGCTCGAACGATTATAAAATCGCGGTCATCACCGAATACGACGGCAGCTTCAGTGCCTACATTCAGGATTTCGTCTCGCAGGTGGGCACGGTTTTCGATGCGCTCCTGCAGTTCGTGGTGGGCGGCGCGGCGCTGATTCCGGTAGCCAACAACGTGGCGGCATTCGAGGCCTTCATCACGCAGAACGACGCCTCGGAGCATGTGCCCAACAACACGCTGTTCCAGGCCTACACGGCCACGGTACAGGAGATCCTCGCGAACCTTCCTTCTTGAACAGAGCCTTCCTCCTGAACGGAGCCCCGGGGAGCGTCCGCATCCGGCGGCGCTCCCTCCGTCCCCTTCTTCTTGCGAGGATGCACATGACCGCTTCCGAGATCGATTATTCCGACGTTCAGGGCACCATCCTCCGTGGTTACCGGGTGGGCCTGGCCCGGCACTTCATCCTCAGCATCACGGACGCCGCCGCGGCGGGCCGCCTGATCGGCGGGCTGGTGGACGGCACCGATGGGCTGCCACGCATCACCACGGCGGCGCGCTGGAGGGTCAAGCCGGATTGCTTCGTCAACATCAGCTTCACCGCCGCGGGACTGGCCGCTCTCGGCGTGACCCAGGCGCAGCTCGCCACCTTCGACGCAGCCTTCCAGCGCGGCGCCACCAGTCCCACCACGGCCAGCATCGTGGGCGACGTGGGCACGAGCGATCCGTCGCAGTGGATCGGCGGCCTGGCGAATGGCGCTCAGGTCCACGTGGTGCTGAACCTCTGGGTCCATGAGGATCCGCCGGTGCTCGAAGCGGTCACCGTCCGGCTGCGCGCGGCGTTCGCCGGCTGCATGACCGAGCTGTCCGCTCATGACGCGCAGGCTCTGCCGGACAATCAGGTCCATTTCGGATATCGCGACAACATCTCGCAGCCGACCGTGATCGGTGCGCCGCCCAGAAAGCATCCGATTCCGGACGATCAGGAGCCGGTGGCCACGGGCGAGCTCCTGCTGGGCTACGTCAACGAGACCAATGGGACCTATACCGTGCAGCCGGCGGAGCTTTCGAAGAACGGCAGCTACGCCGCCTTTCGGATTCTGGAGCAGGACGTCGCCGGCTTCGAAGCATTCCTGTCTGAATATGCGGCGAAGGTGGGAATCGACGTCGAGATGCTCGCGGCGAAGGTCTGTGGCCGCTGGCGCAACGGCAATCCCTTGGAGCTCGCACCCGATGCTCCGGGAACGGTGCTGCCGGTGTCGAAGCTCAACGATTTCACCTACGTCAGCCAGGACGCGGCGCAGGACGACACGCTGGGGCTGAAGTGCCCGATCGGCTCGCACCTCCGGCGCAACAATCCGCGGAATGCGGCGGTCGTCGGCACCGACAGCACGCACCATCGCATCGTGCGGCGCGCCATGCCATATGGGCCGCCCTACGATCCGGCGCACCCCGATACGGCTCCGACGCCGCGCGGGCTCATCGGCTACTTCATCAACGCGAGCCTGAGCAATCAGTTCGAGTTCCTGACCAGCCAGTGGAACCTAGACTCGGCCTTCGTGAAATCCGCCTCGGGGCCGGGCGGGTCGAGCGCGGGCAACGCGGTCTTCAACATCAGCGGCCAGGACGTGTTCCTCGGCGTGAACGACCCGGCCTCCAGCTCCTTCACCCTCGCGGCTCCCGGCGCGAAGGGGGCGAACAACACCGTTCTGACCGGGTTCTCGCGCATGATCACCACCCGTGGCGGGGCCTACTGTTTCCTGCCTGGTATCAGCGGGCTCCGGTACCTGGCGCAGTTGCCTGGCGCTTAGAGCAGCCGCGTTCGACCTGGGGGGTGGCCGAGGACGACCGCCCCCGCCTCCTGCTATAGTTGGTTGCAGCTTTTTCAGCTCAACTTCCCGGGAGGTCGGCCATGCCGATTCGTCTGTGGCTCTGTCTGCTCTGTTTCCTCTGCCTGCCCCTCGCGCTCGCGGCTGAAGTGCCGGAGGCGTTCACGATCGATGGCGACGACCCGGGGGCGGCCTCGATGGCGGCGGTCCCGTCCTGGCAGGTGTCCGCTCGATTCGAGGTGCTGCGAGCCGCGCCGCCGCGGCTCGGCCTGCCTCTCGCGGCGGGGAAGATCCGGACGGCCGAGCTCACCGGCTTCGAATCGCGGGGAGCGGACAGCTACACCTGGAGAGGCCGGTGGGCGGACGGAGAGGGCAGCGTCACCCTCACCGTCCACGGCACGGAGCTGGCCGGCTTCATCGAGGCGGACAACGCGGTCTACGAGATCGTGCCCCAGGGAAAACAGGGCATTTCCAGCCTGACTCTGCTCGATACGGACCGCTTCCCGGAATGCGCCACGTCCAAGAATCAGGCGGTGGCGGAGATACCCTTTCTGGAGGCCGGCGGGATTGGAGACTTCGCTGGACAGCCGCAGGCGGACTCGGCGGCACGGATCGACGTGATGGTCCTCTACACCTCGACCGCGCGTTCGGCGGCCGGCGGAACGGCTGCCATCAAGGCCGTCGCGCAGGCGGCGGTCGACGCGGCCAACACCGCCTACGCCAATAGCCAGATCACCCAACGGCTGCGGCTCGTGCACGCGCAGGAAGTGACCTACAACGAGGCCAGCGGCGACTACTACGATCACCTGGATTGGCTCACCACGGATCCGGCCGTAGCGGCGCTGCGCAACGCGTACCGGGCCGACCTGGTGGACCTCCTGGTGCAGGATGGAGAGTTCTGCGGCCTCGGCTGGCTGATGAACAACGTGAGCTCGTCGTTCGCCGGCAGCGGGTTCACCGTGACCACGCGGACCTGCGCGGTGGGAAACCTGAGCTTCGCGCACGAGCTCGGGCACAACATGGGAGCGCATCACGACCCGGCCAACGGCGGCGGCAGCCCGGCCTATCCGTACTCCTACGGGCACTTCGTCAACGGCTCCTATCGCACCGTGATGTCGTACAGCACCAGCGCCCAGTGCCCCGCGGGATGCACGCGCGTCGCCTACTTCTCCAATCCGAACGTCAGCTACCTGGGCCACCCCACGGGCATCGCGGACGCCCGGGACAACCATCGCACGCTCAACAACACGGCCTTGGTGGTCGCCAACTTCCGGCAGGAGATCCCGCCGGCCGACCTCTACACGCTCACTCCGTGCCGCGTCGCCGACACCCGCAACAGCCTGCCCGTGCTCTCGGGAGTGGTGCGTGTGCTCGACGTCGCCGGAACCTGTGGGATTCCCGCGAACGCCACGGCGGTCGTGGTCAACGTCACCGTGGCGGAGCCGACCGGAATCGGCAACCTGGTCCTCTATCCCGCCGACCTCTCGAAGCCCAACACCTCGGTGATCAATTTCGCGGCGGGCACCAACCGGGCGAACAATTCGATCCTCGCCCTGCCGGGCAATGGCTCCGGCGACCTGGCGGTCGAGGCGCTGGTCGTTGGCGGCGGGAGCGTGCACCTGGTGCTCGACGTGACCGGGTACATGGCCGCTCCGGCGGCGGACCTGGAGACGCCGTAGAAGCGGGGGATCCACGAAGGCAGTGGAGCCTCGCCGTGAAGACGAACGGCGGAGGAGGGCGGCTGACGAGGCCGAAAAGGAGTAGCCTCGTCACGCCATGACGTCCAAGAAGATGCCGACGAAACGAAGACTGGTCCTCGGCGCTCTCGCCGTCCTTCTTCTGGTCTTTCTCTATCGCTTCTTCACCGTCTACACCGTGCGTTCCGGCGAGTGCCGTCCGCGGCCGGCCGACCCGAGCCTTCGCCTCGCGACGCGCGACGCCCAGGGCAGGCTGGTCCACTTCCCGAAGCGGACCGGTCTTCCGACGCAGCGCCGGCCTCTCCTGGTGATGACCTACAACATCGCCGGCCATGACGAGCTGATCGACGGCGGCCATGTGCGGCGGATCGCCGAGGTGATCCAGCGCATCCGGCCGGACATCGTGGCCTTGCAGGAAGTGCACCGGGGGACGTGGCAGGCGCGTTTCCGCGATCAGCTCGCCGAGCTCGAGGCACAGACCGGGATGCGCGGCTTCTTCGCCCCGAGCTACGTCCAGTGGGGCGGAGGATACGGCAACGCGATCCTCACCCGCGGCCAGATCCTTCACGCGGAGGCGCACCCGCTGCCGTGCGTCGGAGAGCCGCGGGCGCTCCTCGAGGCGACGGTCCACATCGATGGAGTCACGATCAGCGTCTACGCCACGCACCTGACCTCGTGGGGCCGTCTCAACTCCGCGATCCGTGCGGAACAGTTGCAATGCCTCGGGCGGGAGGTCCGCGCCAGCCGTCATCCCTATCTCCTGATGGGCGACTTCAACACGGCTCCGGAGTCGCCGGAGATGGAGGCGTTCCGCCGCGAGAACGTGGCGCAGCTCGCATCGCGGGCGGTCGGCCCGACGTTTCCGCTCTGGGACGAGCAGATCGACTACATCTTCGCCGACCACGGCTGGAAAGTCCGCGGCTCCCGTACCTGGCCGATCGAGGTTTCGGATCACCTGCCGGTGACGGCGGAGCTGACACTGCAATAACGGATTAAAGACCGTTTTGCATCCCGGTGGCTCGTTTTGAGACGTTCGGCGCACTCTTCTGATTGGGGGGGATGAACCCGACGAGGCGCTGGTATAGCCCTCGTCTTTGCATCAAGGAGCTTTTTGATGAAGCGAACGATCTGTTCAGGTGTAGTCGCACTGATGCTGGCCTCCGTTCCAGGTTTCGCCGCCGAGGCGCCGGTTCCCGATTTCTTCGTGGAAGCGGCCGAGGCGCAGCTGGAGGTGGTCGGTACGCAGCGTGACACGAATGTCCGCATGGTGGAGATGCAGCGGCTGCAGCAGCGGCTGGCCTCTGGCCGGGTCGAGAAGGCGATGACTCAGCCGGTGATGATCGAGCTCAGCTCGACCGAGCGCAACCGGATCGACAACACCAGCCTCCGCTCCCGCGACAACCGGTATCTGGTCGGCGTGTCTCGGCCGGTCGGGGCCACCGTCAACTTCTCGACCGCTCGCGGGCTCGGCAAGCGCACCGCCGCTCTCGGCCTCGGCGCCGCCCGCGGCACGGGCGACGGCGGCTTCGTCTGGACGACCGCCCTGCGCGTCCCCGGAGCCAGCGCCCTGCGCCTCCACCTGACCGGCGTCGACCTGCCGGAAGGGACCGCGCTCTACGTCTACAACCTGGCGGGCCAGGCTTTCGGCCCCTACACGGGCCGCGGCCCGCTCGGCACCGGCGTCCTGCACACCAACACGGTGTTCGGTGAGCAGTTGCTGCTGCAGCTCCATTCGTCGGCGAAGGCCGAGCGCGCCCCGAAGCTGACGGTCGCGGAAGTCGGCGTCATGGGCGCCCGCTTCGCCGTGCCGCGCTACGGCGTCAAGGGCGTGTTCGACCTCAGCAACACCCGTGAAATCACCGAGAACGCCAGCAACCTGTGCTCGAACAACGCCGACTGCGTAGTCAACGCGGCGTGCCAGTCGAGCGCCGTGGTCAACAACGCCAAGGACGCGATCGCCACGATGCTGTTCCAGTCCGGCGGCGGCTACTACATCTGCACCGGCGGCCTGAT
>WUUC01237643.1_pt1 | contig 10991 bp, 13 predicted proteins | sample 6278441 | NCBI WGS metagenome assembly WUUC01 (sample SAMN13675441, study PRJNA597444) | soil metagenome | isolation source: soil | place: USA: Washington | collected 2017-10 | reverse complement strand
GGTGGAAAAAGTCAACTATGAGGATCCGGAAGTTGCGCGCGATAAGATTCTTTTCGACAACCTGACGCCTCTCTATCCAGAAGAGCGACTCAATCTCGAATTTGATCGTGAAGAATACTGTACACGGGTGATGGACCTCACGACGCCAATCGGAAAAGGACAACGTGGCTTGATCGTAGCCGCTCCTCGAACCGGTAAAACCATGCTCTTGCAGGCGATTGCGCGAGCCATCCTGAAAAACCACAAAGAGGTTACCTTAATTGTCCTCTTGATCGACGAACGACCGGAAGAAGTAACGGACTGGCAACGTCAGGTCAAAGCTGAGGTCATCAGTTCCACATTCGATGAGCCTGCCCAACGTCATGCGCAGGTTGCTGAAATGGTTTTGGAAAAGGCGAAGCGGTTGGTCGAACATAAAAAAGATGTGGTGATTCTGCTTGATAGCATTACCCGATTGGCGCGGGCCTACAATACGATTGCTCCGCCCAGCGGCAAAGTGCTCTCCGGCGGGTTGGATTCCAACGCTCTGCAACGTCCGAAGCGGTTCTTCGGAGCCGCTCGAAACATCGAAAATGGCGGTAGTCTAACCATCATGGCCACTGCCTTGATCGATACGGGAAGTCGTATGGACGACGTAATTTTTGAAGAATTCAAGGGAACGGGCAATATGGAAGTACATTTGGATCGGCGTTTGGCTGACAAGCGTCTCTTCCCGGCGATCGACATCAGCCAATCAGGGACCCGCAAGGAAGAATTGCTGGTCGACCGCGATCGTTTGAACAAAATGTGGATTCTACGCAAGGTCTTGAGCCCATTGGGAACCATGGAGGCGATGGAGTTTTTAATGGACAAGATCGGTGGCACGAAAACCAATCAGGAATTTTTGCAATCAATGAATCGTTAGCCTCGCGCTTGCCAGTACGGACCACTCCAGTGTAAAGTCGTGCACCCTGGCGAGCAGGACCAGCGAGTCACCGAATAAAAGACTGTAGAGGAGCAGGTATGCAAAAGGGAATTCATCCAGTCTACCGCGAAGCGACTGTCCATTGTGCTTGCGGGAACACGTTCAAGACGCGGTCCACTATTGGCAACATCAAAGTCGATATCTGCGCTGGGTGCCATCCATTTTTTACGGGAACCCAGAAAATCGTCGATACGGAAGGACGTGTCGAACGGTTCAAGAAGAAGTACGCCAAAAAAGACAAGTAGGCCTCAGTCTGGACATTATGGAGACCCTGCTTCCTTTTGGGGCAGGGTCTTTTGTTTTTTGAGCCACACGGCCTGATGGCGGAATGAGCGAGACATGGAAGATGTGCTGATCAAAAAGTGGGAAGGGATTGCCGCGCGTTACCAGGAGCTGACCAATCAGCTCATGGATCCGGTCGTGCTCAATCAACCTGGCATGATTCACAAGCTCAATAAGGAGCGAACTGAATTGGAAGCGCCCGCGCTTCAATTCGTCTCGTATTGCGAGGTAAAAAAGCAGCTCGATGAGGTGTCCGCCATGTTGCAGGATGCCTCCACAGTCATTGAAATGAAGCAGTTGTTCGCGGACGAAAGCGCCCGCCTGAAGCAGCAGCTGGAAGATCTCGAGAGGCACGCCAAGGACTCGCTCACACCAAAAGATCCGCGCGATGAGAAAAACGTTTTTCTTGAAATTCGGGCTGGAACGGGCGGAGACGAAGCCGCATTGTTTGCCGGGAATCTGTTCCGCATGTACCTCAAGTACGCCGAGCGCAACCGGCTTCGCCTGGAGGTGGTCGATGCATCCGAGACCGGTATAGGAGGCTATCGCGAAGTGATCGCCCTACTCGAAGGAAGAGGGGCCTACGGAAGGCTTCGCTATGAAAGTGGTGTGCATCGCGTTCAGCGTGTGCCTACGACGGAGGCCAGCGGAAGAATCCATACCTCCACGGTGACAGTGGCGGTGATGCCGGAGGTCGACGAGGTCGAAGTGAACATCGATCCAAAGGACCTGCGTATCGACACCTTTTGTTCATCCGGAGCCGGGGGGCAAAGCGTCAACACTACCTATTCGGCAGTTAGAATTACGCATATTCCGACCGGAGTCGTCGTCAGCTGTCAGGATGAGCGGTCGCAACTGAAAAACCGCACCAAAGCGATGCGGACTTTGCGGGCGCGCATTGTCGACGCTGAACGCGAAAAGCAGGACGCGGAGATCGCGCAAAATCGAAAGGCACAGGTTGGCACCGGCGATCGCAGCGAAAAGATTCGAACCTACAATTTTCCGCAAAATCGCGTGACCGACCATCGCATTGGCCTGACGGTACACAAGCTCGATCAGGTCCTGGCGGGCGATCTGGAGGAGATCGTGCAGGCGTTGCGCGCGCACTACGAGCATCTGGCTACAATGGAGTCTCGATGAACGTGCGAGGGTGTGGAATTACCGAAGCCCCCCTCCACAGTATCGGAGCGTTGTTGGCTGCAGCCGAAGGCAATTTAAAAGCGGCTGGCATCGAGCAGCCTGCGCTGGAGGCCGCCTGGCTGTTGGAATCCGTTCTCGATCTCTCGCCGCTCATGCAGCGGGTGAAGCCGGAACGCGAGGTGACGGCTGATGAACGGACACGTGTGCAGGCCGTGGTCGCGCGACGCGTCAATCGCGAGCCGCTGCAGTATGTGCTGGGCACCCAGGAATTTTGCGGGCGGGAATTTCGTGTCACGCCATCTGTATTGATCCCTCGGCCGGAGAGTGTCCTTTTGGTCGAAGAAGCAGTTCGCCGATGCCAAGAAAATGTTGGGGTGACAATAGTGGACGTGGGAACTGGTTCCGGCTGTCTGGCAGTCTCCGCCGCTGCAGCGCTCCCAGCGGCACAGGTTCTCGCGATCGATGTGTCGCCGGACGCTTTATCAGTGGCACGAGGCAACATGGTGCAACATGCGGTCGAGGGACGAATCAAATGCTTCTGCGGGGACCTCTTGTCACCACTGGCATCGTCTTTCTGGATGAATCAAGTAGATGTGATTCTGTCTAATCCCCCATACATAGAAGAAGCGAATTGGATGGCGCTCCAGCCGGAGGTCCGGTGTTTCGAACCACGGCTTGCCCTGGCCGGAGGACGAGACGGAATGGAACTGCATCGACGGCTCATCCAGCAAGCCCCGGCGTTTCTGAAGCCCGGCGGTCTGTTATTGATGGAAGTGGGAGCAGGTCAAGCCATGTCGGTGTGCCGACGAGCAGAGGAGCATGGCTGGTTTCGCGTCTACGATGTTCTGGAGGACCAAGGTGGGATAGACCGCGTGGTATGTCTTGAACGTAACAACGGCGGCTTGAACTTTCATAACCCGCCAGCAGTCAAACTGCTGGCAGACTCCACTCATCACTTCTAGATCAAATGGATCAGATTGTCATTCAGGGCGGCAGGCCTCTCCGCGGGGAGGTCCGCACAAGCGGGGCAAAAAACGCCGCGCTGCCTATTTTAGCTTCGACGATTTTGGGGGGTGGGGAATGTGTCCTGTCGAACATGCCTCGTGTAGTCGACGTGCTGACGATGGGCACACTGCTTGGCATGTTGGGAATCGCCGTGACGCACGAGGGCGATCACACAGTGGTGCAAGCACGCACCGTGGTTTCCACCGAAGCGCCGTACGATCTCGTTCGAACCATGCGCGCCTCCGTGTTGGTATTGGGTCCGCTGGTGGCCCGCTTGGGTGAGGCCAAGGTCTCGCTTCCCGGTGGTTGTGCGATCGGCTCTCGGCCGGTGAATTTTCACCTGGCCGGCCTCGAGAAAATGGGAGCCACCGTTGAAATCGAGCATGGGTATATCAAGGCAACAGCGCGCCGCTTGAAAGGTTGCCGAATCTATTTCGATACACCGAGCGTAACCGGCACTGAGAATCTCATGATGGCGGCTGTCCTCGCTGAGGGCACCACAGTCCTGGAAAATGCGGCCAAGGAACCTGAGATCACCGACCTGGCGGCGTTCCTCGTCAAACGTGGCGCACGTATCGCTGGGGCCGGCACAGACATGGTCACCATTGACGGCGTGGCAGAACTGCACGGCGCCGATCATAAAGTGATTCCGGACCGGATCGAAGCGGGAACCTATTTGATTGCCGGGGCCATTACGGGCGGCCAAGTGGTGGTGGAGCGCTGCCGGCCCGAACACATGGAGCCGTTGTTGGTAAAATTGCGCGAAAGCGGCGTGGACTTGACGGAGGAGAAGGAACGAATTTGCTTGAACGTGACAGGCCGCTTGAAGGGGACGAACGTCCGCACCAGCCCGCATCCCGGGTTTCCCACTGATATGCAGGCGCAATTTGTGGCTCTCATGACAGTGGCTGAGGGGACCAGCGTCGTGACGGAAACCATCTTTGAAAGCCGATTCATGCATGTCGAGGAATTACGCCGCATGGGCGCGGACATTCGCGTCGAAGGAAACCGGGTTGTAGTGACCGGCAAGGAGCGACTGACAGGTGCGCCAGTGATGGCATCAGACCTTCGAGCCAGTGCCGGCCTCATTGTGGCCGGGCTTGCCGCCGAGGGAACGACTGAGGTCTCGCGTGTCTATCACCTTGATCGAGGCTACGAGCGTCTCGAGGAAAAGTTCCGGGCTCTAGGCGCCCGAGTGGAACGGAGGAAGGGCAAGTGACTGTGAAGGCGGGGAAAGCGCAGAACGAGACGCCACAAGGCCTGACTATTGCGCTATCCAAAGGGAAATTGCTGGGTCCTGTGCTACACCTCCTGAAGCAGGCGGGGTACTACAGTCCAGGACTTTCCGTCGAGAGTCGGAAGTTGATGTTCCACTGTTCTTCTCAGAATGCCACGTTTTTGATCGTCCGGCCGACCGACGTGCCGACCTATGTGGAACATGGAGCGGCCGACGTCGGGGTGGTGGGAAAAGATGTGTTGCTTGAGCAGGGCTGCGATGTGTATGAGCCGTTGGATTTGAAGGTGGGAGCGTGTAGAATCTCTGTCGCCGCACTCCAGGGGCAGGCTTCGCCGGATCGATGGTCGTCAAAAATTCGGGTGGCCACCAAGTATCCCAACGTCACCGAACGCTATTTCAACCAACGCGGCGTTCCGGTTGAGATCGTCAAGTTGTATGGCTCGATCGAACTTGCCCCCATAGTTGGATTAGCCGACCGAATCGTCGACCTGGTCGAAACCGGTAGCACGCTAAAGGCCCATGATTTGGCAGAAGTGGAGGTGATTACGACCTCTACCGCGCGGTTGATTGTGAACCGCGCCAGCTTGAAATTGAAACTTGCACCGTTGACGGCATTGATCGAGCAGTTACGAAAAGTGGTGGGTGACGAAGCGAAGGGGCAACCGGCATTCCGCAAATAGCGGCGTCACTGATTACGGCATCATTCCGAGAGAAATCTGGTGGTAGCAGGACGGATGACATGACCATTCTCGCGAGTACCGATCGAAACTTTGACAAGGCATTACAAAAAATTGCCACCCGCGCCAAGTCTCAAGGCACAAGCGTCGAGAACAGTGTGCGTGTGATTCTCAAGGCCGTTGAACGAGGCGGTGATCGGGCAGTCTTGCGTTACACGAAGAAGTTCGATCGGGTTTCGTTGAAACTCAATCAGGTCCGCGTGACTTCAGAGGAGATCAAGGACGCCTACTATCATATCCGTAAAGATGAAGGTGACTCTCTCCGCTATGCCTCTGAGCGTGTACGGCAATTCCACGAGCGCCAGCGCACCAAAACCTGGATGTACCAGGATCGAACGGCCACGCTTGGCCAGATGGTCACGCCTCTCGACGCCGTCGGCGTCTATGTGCCTGGGGGTAAAGCGGTCTATCCTTCATCGGTGTTGATGTGTGCCATTCCTGCTAAGGTGGCGGGTGTCCGGCGGATCGTCATGTGTACACCGACACCGAAAGGGGAGATCAATCCCTATCTGCTGGTGGCCGCCGATATCGCTGGCGTCGATGAAATCTACCGGGTGGGGGGAGTTCAAGCCATCGGCGCGATGGCGTTCGGTACCAAGACTATTACGAAAGTCGATAAGATCGTTGGGCCCGGCAATATCTTTGTCGCGACGGCAAAACGATTGCTGTACGGCACCGTCGGGATCGATATGGTGGCTGGTCCCAGTGAATTGCTGGTGGTGGCGGATGACGATGCCAAGCCGGAGCACGTGGCCGCAGATTTGCTGTGCGAAGCAGAACATGACGAAGATGCACAAGTGTATGTGGTCACCACATCGGCCTCGCTTGCCAAAGAGGTAGTGCGATTGATCCAGGTGCAATTAAAGGGTCTCCAGCGTGAAAAGATTGCGACCAAGTCGATTGCGAGGCATTTTGCGGCGTTCGTGGTACCGACCATGGAGGCGGCCATCGAGGTGGCGAACAAGATTGCTCCTGAGCATCTGACCTTGTCGGTGGACCGGCCCTTCGACTATCTGGAACAGATTCGTCATGCCGGGGCATTATTCTTGGGCCGCTATACGCCGCCGGCCGTGGCAGATTATGTGGCAGGCCCCAATCATGTATTGCCGACCGGGGCGACCGCGCGTTTCTTTTCTCCGCTGTCGGTGAGTGATTATGTGAAGGTGAGCAATATCGTGCATTACACCAAAGAAGAGTTGACGAGAGCCAAGGATCATATCGTCCGACTGGCGCACATCGAGGGCTTCGATGCGCACGCGAAATCAGTCCAAAGCAGGTTCTCATGAAAAAGAACGGCGCACCGAGGCAGGCCGCCCTGCATCGAGCCACCAAGGAAACAGACATTCGCGTCGAATGGACCTTGGACGGGACCGGTCAAGGAAAAGTCGACACGTCCATTCGGTTCTTCGACCACATGTTGGATCTCCTGGCCCGACATGGGTTCTTCGACCTCACGGTGCAGGCCAAAGGGGATATCGAGATCGACGAACACCACACCGTGGAAGATGTCGGGATCGTCATGGGCAAGGCCCTGCACCAGGCTCTGGGAGAAAAGGCCGGGATCAAGCGATTCGGCTGGGCGTCGGTGCCGCTTGATGAGACGCTCGCGCAAGTGACAGTCGATCTCAGCGGGCGTCCATACCTGGTCTACAATGTGAATTTGCCCGATCGAAAGATCAAAACGTTTGACCTGGGTTTGTTCGAGGATTTCTTTCAGGCGTTTGTGACACATGGCGGGTTAAACCTGCATGTCAATCTCCAGTACGGACGCAATCCGCATCACATCATGGAAGCTATTTTCAAGGCGTTGGCCAAAGCGCTTGATCAGGCCACCATGTTGGAAGAGCGCCTGTCCGGGGGAGTGCTATCGACCAAAGGGAGCCTCTAGACGTCATCGGTTGCGCTAAGCGGCACATCAGGTTTACTGCTCCGAAATTCCGCAGATCTCCATGGCTCAGCGTCCAACGGTATCATGATTGCCATCATTGACTACGGCATGGGCAACCTTCGGAGCGTGTACAAGGCCTTCGAAGCGGTGGGGCATCAGCCAGTAGTGACACGCGAGGCTCGGCTCATCGCTGACGCCAGTCACGTGGTGTTGCCCGGTGTCGGAGCCTTTGGCGATTGCATGGCGAACCTTGATCAGTACAAATTGATCGATCCGATCCGCACGGCTATCCAATCGGGCAAGCCATTTTTGGGGATCTGTTTAGGGTTGCAACTGTTGTTCACCGAGAGTGAAGAGTTCGGCACCCACAAGGGACTGGATATCATTCCTGGCCGCGTCCGAAAATTTGTGTTCGAGTCGGCATTGAAGGTTCCGCATATGGGGTGGAACGAAATTCAAATCGTGCGGTCTGCGCCTCCGTTCGAAGGAATCAAGACCGGCAGTCATTGTTATTTTGTGCACTCCTACTATGTCGAACCGGCCGATTCCAGTGTTGTCGCCGCGACGACGGGGTACGGCTGTCCGTTTACCTCTGCCGTGTGGAAGGACAATGTCGTCGCATGCCAGTTTCATCCGGAGAAAAGCCAGGGCGTCGGCCTTCAGATCATCAAGAACTTCGGAGCTTGGACGTGAAGGCCTACTATGGAAGGCTCTTGCACGTGTCAATGGCCCTCGTGCTGATGTCGGGCTGTAGCGGGTCGAAGGTGACCATCAAAGCTTCATCTCAGGTAGGCAAGTACCAGATACACAAGATTGCACTCATCCCATTTGAAACAATGAGGACACCGCAAGCGGTGTCTTCGAACGAACCATCGTTACCCGTCCCTTCCGGTGCCAGGCGATCCGAGGCGCCCATCGCCTTCCCTCCGATGAGGCATCAGGGCGTGCGGACAACCCACGTCGTCCCGCCGGCCGCAGGTGAGAAAATCACGGATCTCATGTTACACAAGCTTAAGACACGTTCCGGTTTGCAAGTGCTTTCTCCGGGAGACGCTGCAATAGTGGCACAGGAGCTGGCCGAGGGAAAGACACCTGAACCGGTAGCGGCCCATAAAATTGCCCAGCGTCTTGGGGCGGATGCCGCACTGAGTGGCAAGGTGCTGGTATACCAGGAGCGTGTCGGAGGCCGACTGGGTGCGGATCCTCCTGCAGTCGTGGGGTTTGAGGTGAAATTGATCGCTCCCGACGGAAACGTTCTGTGGGAGGGGAATTATTATGAGAAGCAGCGGCCGATGATCGAAGATATTGTTGGATTTTTCCAACGATACGGCATGTTTGTGACCGCCGAGGAATTGGCGGACTATGGGGCGGGTGAGCTGGCGGAGGCTCTTCCAGTCGGTGGTTCCTCCAAGTAAGGTCTCGATGAGAGTTTGCGAAGGGATGTTTCCATGCGCGTGATTCCTGCCATCGATGTGAAGGACGGCCGTTGCGTACGACTCCGGCAGGGTGATATGGCCGCTGAAACCGTCTATTCGGAGGACGTGCCTTCTAGTGCGGCACGCTGGCAGAAGCAGGGCGCCGATCTCATTCATGTCGTCGATCTAAACGGCGCTGTTGACGGGGAGCCAAAGAATCTTCCGCAGATCGAAGCGGTCATGAAAGCGGTCAACGCAAAGGTGCAAGTCGGGGGCGGCATCCGTACCATGCACACCGTCCGACGGTATCTCCAGGCGGGTGTGGCGCGGGTAGTGCTGGGAACGGCTGCCCTGACGGATCGAGCGTTTTTGACGCAGGCCTGTCGTGAATTTCCCCGGCGCATCCTACTGGGACTCGATGCGCGAGACGGTCAGGTGGCCGTGAAAGGATGGACCAGCCTGTCTGCGACAAAAGCCACCGATCTACTCAAAGAACTTGCCGGCTTTGATTTGGGCGCCGTCATTTATACCGACATTGCGCGGGACGGCATGTTGGGCGGACCGAATTTGGACGCCCTGAGGGAAGTCGTCGAACTGTCATCGTTCCCGGTGATAGCGTCCGGCGGCATTACCAGCATCGAGGACCTGGAGGCGGTTCAGTCGCTCGGTCCGAGGGTTGAGGGCGCGATCATAGGAAAGGCCCTCTACGACGGCAAGCTGGATTATCGCGAGGCGCTCGCGACGTTGAACAAAAGGCGAGGATGAAGGGGAAGCTGCCGGCGACCATGTTGACCAAACGCATCATTCCCTGTTTGGACGTCAAGGACGGCCGCGTGGTCAAGGGAGTGAGCTTTGTCAACTTGCGCGATGCCGGCGATCCAGTTGAAGCGGCGACCGCGTATGACCGTGAGGGCGCGGACGAGTTGTGTTTTCTCGACATCACGGCGTCGCACGAAAACCGAAAGACCATCATCGATGTGGTGACGGATACCGCGGCCAAGGTCTTCATGCCGCTGACGGTCGGCGGCGGCGTGCGGACGCTGGAAGACATTCGAGCCTTGCTCAATGCGGGGGCCGACAAAGTCAGCATCAATACTACGGCGGTGCAGCAACCGGACTTCGTTCGCGAGGCCGCACAGCGATTCGGCACACAATGTATTGTGGTCGCGATCGATGCCAAACGATCGGGGCATGCCAGCAGCTGGGACGTGTATACCCATGGTGGCCGCAAACCGACCGGCCTGGATGCGGCCGAATGGGCGCAACGCATGGAAGCGTGCGGTGCCGGGGAGATCCTCCTGACCAGCATGGATCAGGACGGCCGCCAAAATGGATACGATCTGGCCTTGACCGCGGCGGTGTCTGAATCTGTGAAGATTCCTGTGATCGCATCCGGAGGGGTTGGGACGTTGGAGCATCTGTATGATGGATTGGTGAAAGGCAGGGCGGATGCCGTGCTGGCTGCCTCGATCTTCCATTTTCGGACCTATACGATTCAACAGGCGAAGACCTATCTGCGCGAACGAGGCGTGCCAATGCGAATGGGGTCGGCATAGGTGGAACCGGACGCAATATCGACGGACAGTCGAAGCCTAGCATTTGATGGGCAGGGCTTGGTTCCGGCTGTGATCCAGGATTGGCTGGATGGGACGGTCCTGATGGTGGGTTATATGAATCAGGACGCCATCATGAAAACTCTTCAGACGCGCTCGGTCCACTTTTGGAGCCGCTCGCGCCAAAAATTATGGGAGAAGGGCGAGACTTCCGGACATTTCCTGCGGGTGAAGGATCTGTTTGTCGATTGCGACCGCGATACCATTCTTGTCAAGGCCGAGGCGACTGGACCTACCTGTCATACGGGCCAGAGATCCTGCTTTTTTACTCGACTCGACGATGTGGGCCTAACCGGGAAGACCACCACGCAGGCGTGTTGGGGTGGTATTTTGGAAGGCGTGCTTCGAACGATTAGCGAGCGAAAAAAGCATCCCCAGCCGGGCTCCTATACGACCAAGCTTTTCGAAGGCGGCCACGACAAGATTCTCAAGAAAGTGGCTGAGGAGGCCGGAGAAGTCCTGCTTGCGTCCAAAGGCGGCAAGCGCAAAGAAATCATCTACGAGGTCGCAGACCTGTTCTTTCATACGCTCATGGTCTTGGGGTATCACGACATCGGGTTGCAGGATATTTATCAGGAACTGGGCAAGCGTTTCGGCAAGTCGGGACTGCGGCAGTCAGCGGAGGGAGCCTAGCATGAGCACCTGCATTTTCTGCCGCATCATTGACGGCGGCATTCCCGCAAAAATCCTGCATCAGGATGAACAGGCGG
>WUUC01174875.1_pt1 | contig 10992 bp, 8 predicted proteins | sample 6278441 | NCBI WGS metagenome assembly WUUC01 (sample SAMN13675441, study PRJNA597444) | soil metagenome | isolation source: soil | place: USA: Washington | collected 2017-10 | reverse complement strand
TGCCCCGGCTGCGGGGCGTCCTGCTCGTCACGTTCATCCTCCAGATCATCGGCACCGCGCAGGTGTTCCTGGAGCCGTTCCTGTTCACCGGCGGCGGACCGGCCAACGCGACCACCACGGTCCTGCTGCTGATCTACGACTACGCGTTCGCCAACAGCCTCGGCGGCGACTACGGCGCGGCGACCGCGCTCAGCCTCGTGCTCGCGGCCGTGCTCGCCGTGTTCTCCGCGGTGTACTTCCGGCTCACGCGCGGCTGGGGCACGTCGTGACCCGCGGCGTCCTGTCGCCGTCGGACTGGCGGGCGCCGCGCGTGCGGCGAACCGCCCGGGCACTGCACGCGGTGCTGCTGGCGCTGCTGTTCCTCGTCGGGCTCGGGCCGGTGCTGTGGCTGGCGAAGGCCGCCGTCACACCGACGCAGGACACGCTGCGCGACCCGCTCGCGTTCTGGCCCAACGGGTTCGACTTCGCGAACCTCGCCACGGCCTGGACGCGGGTGGAGATCGACAGGTACTTCCTCAACACCGTCACGATCGCGGCGGGCGCGTGGTTCACGCAGCTGCTGGTGGCGACCACGGCCGGGTACGCGCTGTCGGTGCTGCGGCCCCGCTACCGCAAGGTCCTCACCGGCGTGGTGCTCGCGACGCTGTTCGTGCCGTCGATCGTGCTGCTCGTGCCGCTGTACCTGACGGTGGTCGACGCGGAGCTGATCAACACGTTCTGGGCCGTGTGGCTCCCGGCGGGCGCCAACGCGTTCGCCATCCTGCTGGTGCAACGGTTCTTCGACAACCTCCCCCGCGAGGTGTTCGAGGCGGCCAGGGTCGACGGCGCCGGACCGTACCGCCTGTTCTGGTCGGTCGTGCTGCCGATGTCCCGGCCGATCCTCGGTGTGGTGTCGGTGTTCGCGGTCGTGGCGGCGTGGAAGGACTTCCTCTGGCCGCTGCTCGTGCTCCCCGACCCCGACCTGCAGCCGTTGTCGGTGCGGCTGCCCGCGCTCCAGCGGTTCGTCGAGCTCGACGTGTTCCTCGCCGCGCTCGCGATCTCGACCGTCATCCCGGTGGCCCTGTTCCTCGTCTTCCAGCGGCTGTTCCTCCGGGGCGGCGTGCTGGGCGGCGCGGTGAAGGGCTGACCCCGCAACCGGAACGAAGGGTGGAACAACGATGTTTCGCAGACTGTCCGCGGTCGCGCTCGCCGCGGCCCTGCTCGGGGTGGCGCCACCCGGCGCGCCCGCCGCACCCGCCGCGGCCCTGTCGCTCGAGGCGGAGTCCGCGGCGCTGACCGGCGGCGCGGTGGTGCAGACCGAGCACGCCGGCTACTCCGGCGGCGGCTACGTCGGCGGCCTCGTCGACGCCAACAAGGGCCGGGCCGCCGTCTCGTTCACCGTCGACGCACCCGGCGCCCGGACCCTCGCCCTGCGGTACGCGAACGGCACGGGCTCGCCGATGACGCTGTCCCTGTACGTCGGCGCGCAACGGATCCGGCAGGTGTCGCTGCCGGCGACCGGCTCGTGGACGTCCTGGGGCACGGCCTCGACGACGGTCTCCCTGCCGTTCGGGAACACCGGGGTGGCCTACCGCTTCGACGCCGCCGACTCCGGCAACGTCAACCTCGACCGGCTGACCGTCACCGCGGGCGCGCCCGCCGAACCGGGAGTGCTCGAGGCGGAGGACGCGGCCCTCACCGGCGGCGCCGCGGTCGAGACCGAGCACGGCGGCTACTCGGGCGGCGGCTACGTCGGCGGCCTCGTCGACGCCAACAAGGGCCGGGCGGGCGTGACGTTCGCCGTCACCGCCGCATCCGCCGGGTCGCACCGGCTCGACCTGCGGTACGCCAACGGGACCGGCGCGGCGATGACCCTGTCGCTCTACCTCGGCGGGCAGCGGCTCCGGCAGGTGTCGCTGCCCGCCACCGGGGGCTGGGCCACGTGGGGCACGGCGGCCACCTCGGTGTCCCTGCCCGCCGGGACGAGTGGCGTGGCCTACCGCTTCGACGCAGGCGACAGCGGCAACGTCAACCTCGACCGGCTGGCGGTCACCGCCGAGAGCACGAACCCGGTGACGTGCGGCGCCACCCCGCCGAGCACGTGCTTCGAGGCCGAGACCGGGCACCTCGCGGGCGGCGTCACGCGCGCCACCGCGACGTCCGGGTACTCCGGCACCGGCTACGCGACCGGGTTCACCTCCGACACCGCACGGCTGGTCGTCCCCGTCGGGGTCGCGGCCGGCACCCAGCAGGCGCTCACGATCCGGTACACCGCGACGCAGAGCCAGGCGTTCGTCGTCACGGGCAACGGGCTGCGGATCGGACAGGTCACCCTCGCGGCCGCCGGCGGCTGGGCCGACGCCACGCTGCAGGTGGCGCTCCCGGCCGGGCTCGGCAGCATCGGGCTGTCCCGCGCGCCGGGCAGCGGCGGCAGCGTCGCGGTCGACCGCGTCGTGCTGGCCGGTGGGAAGGCCCTGGCCGCGCGGGGCGCGACCGTGCCCTACACCGAGTACGAGGCGGAGAACGCGGCCACCACCGGGACCGTGTTCGGGCCGGACCGCACGTTCCGCACCGTGGCGGCCGAGGCGTCCGGGCGGCGTGGTGTCCGGCTCGCGAGCACGGGCAGCTACGTCGAGTTCACGCTGACCCAGCCCGCTGACTCGCTGGTGGTGCGGGCGTCGGTGCCGGACTCGGCCGACGGCGCCGGGATCACCGCCCCGATCGCGGTGTACGCGGGCGGCACCAAGGTGCGCGACCTGCCGCTGTCCAGTGTGTACAGCTGGGTCTACGGCGCCTACCCGTACACCAACGTGCCGTCCCAGGGTGGGGCGCAACGGTTCTTCGGCGAGTCCCGGACGCTGCTCGACCCGCTGCCCGCGGGCACGAAGCTGCGGCTGCAGAAGGACGCCTCGTCCACCGCCGCCTACTACGACATCGACCTGATCGACACGGAGACCGTCGGCGCGGCGCGGACGGCGCCAGCAGGCTACGTGAACATCACCCAGCACGGGGCGACGGCCGACGACAGCACCGACGACACCGCCGCCCTGCGCGCGGCCGTCGCGGCGGCGCGGTCGGCGGGCACCGGCGTGTGGGTGCCGCGGGGCACGTTCGTCATGGCCGACCGCGTGGACGTCCAGGCGGTGGCCGTCCGCGGCGCCGGTCCGTGGTACTCGGTGCTGAAGGGCCGCGCGGGCAGGGGCGGGTTCTTCGCCACCGGCGGTGGCGTCACCATCGCCGACCTGATGATCGACGGTGACGTCCGGTACCGCGACGACCAGAACTTCCACGCGGCGCTCGAGGGGAACTTCGGCACCGGCTCGCTGCTGCAGAACGTGTGGGTGGAGCGCACCAAGGTCGGGCTGTGGGCCGACGGCGGCACCGACGGGCTGCTGGCGCTGGGCCTGCGGATCCGCAACGTGTTCGCCGACGGCGTCAACCTCCACGGCGCCGTGCGGGACACGAGCGTGCGGCACAGCGTGCTGCGCAACACCGGCGACGACGCGCTCGCCATGTGGTCGGACGGGGCGCCGGTCACGCGGGGCGCGTTCGTGCACAACACCGTGCAGATCCCCATGCTGGGCAACGGGATCGGCATCTACGGCGGCGACTCCAACCGCGCGGAGGACAACCTCGTCGCCGACACGCTGACGGCGTCGGCGGGCATCGCGGTCGGCACCCGGTTCAACCCGGTCCCGCTGAGCGGCGAGACGCTGGTGGCGCGCAACACGCTGGTCCGCACCGGTGGCCTCGAACCGAACTGGAACTCGCGGCTGGGTGCGCTGTGGCTGTTCGCGGACACGGCGGACATCACCGCGCCGGTGACCGTCCGGGACGTGGAGATCCGGGACAGCACCTACGCGGGCATCCTGATGACGTGGCAGCGCCGCATCGAGAACGCGACGTTCGAGCGGGTGACCGTGGCGGGCACGGGCACCTACGGCATCGAGATCAACGCGACCGGCAACGCGACGTTCTCCCACACCGTGGTGTCGGGGACGCCGTCGGGCGGGCTCAGCGTGTCCGGCGGCTTCCAGGTGAACCGGGGGCCGGGTAACAGCGGATTCTGAAAGTTTCGCTGACTGGTGAACGTCAAGGCGCAGCAGGGTTGACCGATGCCCTGCTGCGCCTTAACGTTTCTGCCGCGCCATACCGGCAAATTGTCGAAACTTCCGATAAAACTCCCGCCGCCGTTGTCGAGGAGCTCAGCATGAAGGTGTCCCGTGTCGCCGCCGCAGGTCTCCTCGCCGCGGCCTCGCTCTACTCCGTACTCCCGGCCGCCGGGTCACCCGCTGCGGCGGCCGGGTCCCACTCCCCCGACCGCCCGTTGCGCGAGCTCGCCGGGCGGCAGCTGCTGATCGGCACCGCGGTCGACCACGCCGCGTACACCTCGGACGCGACCTACCGCGACCGGATCGCCACCGAGTTCAACTCGATCACCGCGGAGAACGTGATGAAGTGGGAGGTGGTCGAGCCGGCACGGGGTGAGCTCGACTTCTCCGCCGCGGACGACCTGCTCGCCGCCGCGCGGCGCAACGGTCAGCAGGTGCGCGGGCACACCCTGGTCTGGCACAACCAGGTGCCGGGCTGGCTGACCGCGGGCGTCGAGTCGGGCGAGATCGACGCGGACGAGCTGCGCGGCATCCTGCGCAAGCACATCACCGACGAGGTGCGCCACTTCCGCGGCCGGATCTACCAGTGGGACGTGGTGAACGAGGTCATCGACGACAACGGCCGGTTGCGGGACACGCTGTGGCTGCGCGAGCTGGGCCCGGGCTACATCGCCGACGCGTTCCGCTGGGCACACCAGGCCGACCCGAAGGCGAGGCTGTTCCTCAACGACTACAACGTGGAGGGCCTCAGCGCGAAGAGCGACGCGTACCTCGCGCTCGCGAAGGACCTGCTGGCACAACGGGTCCCGGTGCACGGCTTCGGCGCCCAGGGCCACTACGGCGTCCAGTACGGCTTCCACAGCGCGTCCGAGGTGGCCACCAACCTGGGCCGGTTCGAGGCACTGGGCCTGGAAACCGCCCTCACCGAGGTCGACGTGCGCATGCTCATGCCGACGGACAACGTGAAGTTGCAGGCACAGGCCCAGGGCTACAGCGTCCTGCTGCAGGGCTGCCTGCTGGCCCGCCGCTGCAACTCGTTCACGGTGTGGGGCTTCACCGACAAGTACTCGTGGGTCCCCGGCTTCTTCGAGGGCGAAGGCGCGGCCAACCTCCTGGACGAGAACTTCGCCCCGAAGCCCGCCTACCGCGAGGTACAGGCAATCCTGGCCCTGGCCCGCCGCTGACCCGCGGTGTCGCCCTGACACCATGCGGACACGCTGCACACGTCATCGAATGCATCGACTGTTCAGCCGCCCATCAGAACGGCGCGACCACCAGCGCGACATCATCCGCTCGAACTGCTACGGACCCGCCCGTAGCTACGGGTTTGTCAATATCATGATGTCCGCAGCAGCTTCCCGAGCTGAAGGTTGGTCGCATGTCCGGTGTATCTACGGATACCTTCCTCGACATCTACCTGAATGACCTCGCCGGCGGTCGTGCGGCGGTCTTCGCGGGGGCAGGGTTGTCCGTACCCGCAGGATTCGTGGACTGGAAGTCCCTCCTGCGGCCACTCGCGGAGGACGTCGGACTCGACATAGAGCGGGAACCCGATCTCATCCGCCTCACGCAGTACGCGATCAACGAAGCCGGTGGGCGAGCAAGGGTCAACGCCCGCTTGATCAACGAGTTCACGCGCCGCGCCGAGGCGACCAGGAATCACGAACTACTCGCTCGCCTGCCTGTCAGCGCCTTCTGGACCACCAACTACGACGGACTGATAGAGGAGTCTCTCAGCGCGGCCGGACGCGAACCGGCGGTGATACATTCCCAAGAACAACTGACCTCACGAAGCCAGTGGGCGAACTCAACCGTGTACAAGATCCACGGCGACCGGAGCCGCCCGGACCAGTGCGTTCTGTCCCAGGACGATTTCGAGAACTACAGCGACTCGCACGGCCAGTTCATCGAACTACTCCGCGGGTCCCTGGTTGAGTCGACTTTCCTCTTCATCGGTTACAGCCTGTCGGACCCGAACATCGACCACCTTTTGAGTCGCATCCGGATCCGCTTCGGGCCTGATCGCCGTGAGCACTTCTGGATCACCAAAGGCGTCGCCCCGGACGAGTGCGGGACGAACGACGAGTTCGAGTACCGCCGGGGACGGGAGGAGCTGCGGATCCGTGACCTCAAGCGCTACGGAATCCAGGCGGTGCTGGTGGACAGCTACTCGGACATCACCGATCTCCTCGAAGAACTGGCGAATCGGTACCGTCGGAGATCCGTTTTCGTGTCGGGGGCGGCGCACGACTACCGGCCACTGGGTCAGCACAAGCTCGAGAACCTGGCACGCGGGCTGGGTGAACGCCTCGCCGACCAGGATTACACCCTGGTCAGTGGCGGAGGCCTCAACGTGGGCACCGCAGCGGTCCTCGGCGCCGTCGCGCATGCCAACCGCCGCGGTGTGCTCACGAACGAGCGAGTCAGGGTGACCGCCTTCGACCAGCTGATCGAGGATGATCCGCGCGCACGGGACCGCCAGTACCGGGAGTACCGCCGGCAGATGCTCGAGAGCGCGGGCTTCGCCGTCTTCATCTCGGGCAACAAGGCGAACGGCGACAGTGTCGAACCGGCATCAGGGGTGCGCACCGAGTTCGACCTCGCCGTCCAGTCAGGAGCGATTCCCGTCGCAATCGGTGCTTCCGGGCATGTCGCCGAAGAACTGTGGCGTCGGCTGCGCGCCGATCCGGCCCGGTACTACGGTGACACGCAGGTCGTGTCCGAGCTGGACCGGATGGGTCCCGGGAACACGGATCTGGACGGCATTCTCGACGCGGTGTTCTCCATGCTGCACCGGTTCGACGGTCGGCGTCGTTAACTCGTGCACCTGGCGGCGCCGATCGCTTCCTCGACCCACCCGGCCAGGTGCGTCGCGATGTGGGTGTACACCTCGTCGCTCGTGGTGCCCGGTGGGTCGTAGGTCTTCACGGTGTCCGCGAGGCGCACGCCGTCGATGACGATGCCGGCGAACGGGCTGGTTCCCCTCGTCGTCAGTTGTCCGGCGAGGTCGGCGACGTTGTGGACGTGGACGCCGAGGATGCCCTTGCCCAGCTCCCACGACTTGCGGATCTCGTAGTCGACCCACCGGCGGCCCGCGGTCGAGTCGCCGATGAGCACCACCAGGCAGGACATGCCGGCCATCTGCTCGTCGATCCAGTCGCGGACGGCCTCGTCGCCGCCCCGCTGGACCACCGCCCACCTGCTGTCCGGCTCCTGCGGGTTCCCCGCGACCTCCCCGATCCGCCGGAGCCTCGCGGCCCGCCACACGTCGCGCTCGAAGTAGAAGCTGTAGAAGACGGTCCGCACCCGGACGTCACCAGCGGTCGTGGACGTGTTCGCGGATCTGGTCGTCGTAGAGCTGCTCGATCGCGGTGAGGGTTTCCACGGTCAACGGGGCCAGTGCGGCGGCTTCGGCGTTCGCCGTCGCCTGGGCGGCGTTGCGGGCGCCCGGGATCACCACGGTCACGCCCGGTTGGTCGATCACCCAGCGCAGGGCGAGGGCGGCCGTGCCGACGCCCAGGTCGGCGGCGATCGCGGCCAGGTCGCGGGCCGCCCTGACACCGACGTCGAACGGGACGCCGGAGAACGTCTCGCCGACGTCGAAGGCCTCGCCGTGGCGGTTGTAGGTGCGGTGGTCGTCCTCGGCGAAGGTGGTGTGCTCGTCGTACTTGCCCGACAGCAGGCCGCTCGCCAGGGGGACGCGGGCGATGATGCCGACGCCGGCGGCGCGGGCCGCGGGCAGCACCCGTTCGAGGGGCTTGCGGCGGAACGCGTTCAGGACGATCTGCACGCTCGCGACGTTCGGCCGGGCGATCGCGGTCAGGGCCTCGTCGCAGGTCTCGACCGACACGCCGTACGCGGCGAGGTTGCCCTCGGCGACCAGCTCGTCCAGTGCGTCGAACACCGCGTCGGCGGAGAAGACCGGGGTCGGCGGGCAGTGGAGCTGCACCAGGTCGAGGCGGTCGACGCCCAGGTTGGCGCGGCTGCGGTCGGTCCACGCGCGCAGGTTCCCTGGCGTGAACGACTCGGGGACGTGGGGGTCCGCGCGCCGGCCGCACTTGGTCGCCACGGTGACGCCGGCGTCCGGGCGCTCGGCGAGGAACCGGGCGATCAGCTTCTCGCTGCGGCCGTCGCCGTAGACGTCGGCCGTGTCCAGGAACGTGACGCCCGAGTCGACCGCGGCGTGCAGCACCGCGAGCGCATCGGCGTCGTCGACCTGCCCCCAGTCGGCACCGAGCTGCCAGCAGCCGAGCCCCACCACGGACACCTCGCGGCCGGTACGGCCGAGTACACGATCTTCCACGGGTCCAACACTAGTCAGCCGGACCTGTCCCTGCTGCCCGGACGGTGCCGCGACCCAGACCAGAACGCCACGACGACGGCGTGGGGCGCGGTGCTGGGCCGGTAACCGTCAGGGCGTCTCGGCGGGCGGCGGGTCACCCGACGGGTCGGGCGGCGGCTCGGTCCCGGGCGGGGGCTCGCTCACCGGCGGCGGCTCGCTGACCGGGTCGCCGCCGGGCGGGGGCTCGCTGATCGGCGGCGGCTCGCTGACCAGTGTCGGGTCACCGCCCGGGAGCGACGAGGACACCGGCGGCTCCGACGACACGGGCGGCTCCCCCTCCCGGTCGTCCGGCGGGGACGGCAGGGGTTGGCCCGGGCTCACCGTCCGCGTGGACGGGGACGCGCCTGCGATCTGGGCGTCCCGGTCGCCGCCGGTGGTGGGGGCCGGGATCAGGGTCACCGGGCTGGCCGTGGTCGGTTTCGCGCCCGGGCGGGTCGGGCCCGGCGGGGTGGTCTCGCGGTACGGCTCACCCGTCCACGGGTCCTCCCCGGACTCGCCGGGGGTGCCGACCGGGACGCGGTCCACGACCTCGCGGGGCGCGTCGGCCGCGTCGGCCGCCGCGCCGCCCGGCAGCAGGTCGGAGCCCACCGTGCTCGCGGTCACCACGAGGGCGGCCAGGCACAGCGCCAGTCCGGCACCCACCGCCACCGCCCGGCGCGAGCGGACCGCGGGCACCGGGTCGGGGCGCAGGACCGTCACCGGGGCCACCACCGCCGGGGGCCCGGGCCGCACCGCCAGCGCGGCGCCGGTCGCGACCACGGCCTTCGGGTCCGGGTCCACGGTCACCGGGCGGTCCAGCGCCGCCGACACCCGGCGCGCGACCAGGGGGATCCGCGACGAGCCGCCGACCAGCAGCACCGCGGACAGGTCCGCGGTGCGCACGCCCGCCGACGCGCACGCCCGGCGCACGGCCTCGACCGTCTCCCCGATCGCCGGTTCGATCAGCCGCTCCAGCTCGGTGCGCACCAGCCGGACCCGCGTGCTCACCCCGGGCAGCATCACGGGGATGGTCACCTCGGTGTCGGCGGACAGCGCCTCCTTGGCCTCGGTGCACTCCCGGCGGAGCGTGGCGGCCGCCGTGCGCACCAGGGGGTCGTCGAAGTCCAGCTCGGTCCACTGCGCACCGGTGGTGGAGCGCACCTGCTCGAAGACGGCCTCGTCGAAGGCGGCGCCGCCCAGGGAGTCGATCCTCTCCGGACTGCCGACCGGCTCGAAGCCGCCGTCGTCGAGCCGGCGGACGACCGCCGCGTCGAACGCGCCGCCGCCGAGGTCGTACACGGCGATGGCGGAACCCGGCGGGACTTGCCGGGACGCGGTGTGGGCGACCGCCGCGGCCACCGGCTCGGTGACCAGCCGCACGCCGGTGATCCCCTGCGCGGCGAGGGCGCCGGTCAGCAGCGTGCACTTGTGACTGTCCCAGGACGCCGGGTGGGTCACCGCGACCGTCGACGGGGGCGCACCCTCCCGTTCGGACACCCGGTCGACGATCCAGCGGATGAAGCAGGCGGCGATCGTGTGGGCGTCGATGGACTCACCGGACACCAGCACCGGCGCCGGGTCGCCGATCCGCCGCTTGACCTCGCGCACCACCCGGTCGGGGTCGGTCACCGCGCGCCGCACGGCGGCCTCGCCCATGACGAGCGAGCCGTCCGCGGCCACGAACACCGCGGACGCGACCACCGGCTTGCTGTCCCCCAACGGAACGAGTTCGGCCGCCTGCTCACCGTCACGGTGCACGGCCGCCGCGGTGGATGTCGTGCCGAAGTCGATTCCGACCCGGTAACCCATACTCGCCTCCAAGCGAAACGCTGCTAGTGAAGACGTATCGCGACCCGCGAACGTTACAGGAAACGCGATCGGACGATAATTGACATGGCGGAGGGAAGACCGGTGATCATTCGCCTGCTGGTGGGCGTGGCAACGGTGCTGGTGGCGGCAGGGTGCGCGACAGAGGCGGCACCGTCCGTGACGACGGTGCCGCCGGTCGAGTCGCCGAAGGGACTCGTCGGGATCGACCCCTGCGCGCTGCTCGACGACGCCGAGCTGACGACGCTGGGGCTCGGCGCGGGGGTGCCCGGCCAAGACGAGCTCGGCGCGAACTGCCGCTGGGACGGCGACCGGGCCGCGTCGGCACAGCTCACGGCGTTCACGAGCGGCGCGGGGCTGTCCGACCTGACCGAGGAGCGGGACTCGACCACCAACCGGGTGCGGCTGCTCGGCTACCCCGCGCTCGAGACGTTCACCGCCCGCGGCGAGTTCTGCCGCTACGACGTCGGCGTCGCGCAGGACCAGGCGATCGTGGCCACGATGCGTGAGGGCGACCCCGACTCGTGCACCGCGTTGCAGGAGCTGCTGACCGTCGTGATCGGGCGACTTCCCGCGTCGGAATAAGCGTTTCCCGCGGCGGGGAAATGGGAGCAAATTCCCTGACGACCGCCCGTCGAGTTTCGGCAATACGTCGCACCGGTGCGGGACGCCGACACGGGCACCGCGGGCGGTGCCGCCGCGGTGTCGGCGACCCGACTCGTTCCCGAACGTCGGCAGGGACATGACCACGAT
>WUUC01151654.1_pt1 | contig 10992 bp, 15 predicted proteins | sample 6278441 | NCBI WGS metagenome assembly WUUC01 (sample SAMN13675441, study PRJNA597444) | soil metagenome | isolation source: soil | place: USA: Washington | collected 2017-10 | reverse complement strand
TCGTCGTCATCGTCGAGAACAACCGGTACGCCTACTCCACGCCGACCGAAAAGCAAACCGCCGCGCGCCAGTTCGTCGATAAGGCAATCGGATACGGCGTTCCTGGTGATCAGGCGGATGGGAACGACGTGTTGGCCGTCTACGACGTGACGAAGAGCGCCGTCGACCGCGCTCGTGCTGGAGGCGGGGTCACGCTGATCGAGCTCATGACGTACCGGCGAAAGGGACACGCAGAACATGACAACCAATCGTACGTTCCGGCGGGCGAGATCGAGCAGTGGGAGACCGAGAATGACCCGATCGACCGTTATTACGCACGACTGACGGGAGAGCTCGCGTTCGAGCAGTCGGAGGTCGACGCCGTTGACGCCCGCGTGCGTCGCGAAGTCGACGAAGCAACCGAGGTCGCCGAGCGCTCCCCGATGCCGGATGCGCTCGATGCGCTAGTCGGCGTTTACGCCGATCCGGCCGTCGTGGCGCCACTCTGGTTCCGCGAAGGGAAGGGCGCGGCAATCGCCCACCACGAGCGGGCCGAGGGATGGGGAACGTTCAGCGGCACACCAGCGCAGCCTGCCCGGGAGAACGATTGATGGGCGAGGTGACGTACCTCGAGGCGATCCGCGAAGCGTTGTTCGAGGAGATGGAGCGTGACGAGAACGTGTTTTGTCTTGGAGAGGACATCGGTGCCTACGGCGGCGCGTTCAAGGTCACCGAAGGCCTGCTCGAGAAGTTCGGTGAGGAGCGAGTCGTCGACACACCGATCTCGGAGATCGGCATTGTCGGCGCCGCGGCAGGGGCAGCGCATATGGGCATGCGTCCCGTGGTCGAGATGCAGTTCATCGACTTCATCGCGAATGCGTACGACATGCTCACGAATTATGTCGCGACCGCCCGCTACCGCGCGTTCCTTCCGACGCCGATGGTCGTGCGTGGGCCGTCCGGGGGGTACGTTCGCGGCGGTCCCTTTCACTCGCAGAATCCCGAGGCAGGCTTCATTCACACGCCCGGTCTCAAAGTCGTCTACCCGGCTACGGCGAGCGACGCCAAGGGGCTGATGAAGGCGGCGATTCGCGACGACGACTGCGTGCTCTTCTTCGAGCACAAGTACCTCTACCGGCGGATCAAGGAGCAGCTGCCGTCCGGTGATCACGTGGTCCCGATTGGCAAGGCGCGACTCGCGCGTGAAGGTCGAGACGTCTCGATCATCACCTACGCCGCGACGTTGTGGAAAGCACTCGAGGCGGCCGAGCAGGTCGAGAAGGAGGACGGCTTGTCGGTCGAAGTCCTCGACCTCCGTTCCCTGGCGCCGCTCGACGACGAGGCGATGCTCGCCACCGTGCACAAGACCAATCGCGTGCTGATCGTCCACGAGGACACACGCACCGGTGGAATAGCCGGCGAGATCACGGCCCGCATCAGCGAACGTGGATTCGAGTGGCTCGACGCGCCGGTGATGCGCATTACAGCCGCCGACGTACCGCTCCCGTATGCGCCGCCGCTGGAGGACTACGTTCTACCACAAACGGCGGATATCGTTCATGCGGTCCGCAGGCTCGCGGCTTACTGAACGGTGAGGGAAACGGTCGGACGTGGCGGCGGACGAGAGCTCGAGAACGGCGACGTACGTAGGGGTCGGATGCTTCACCGCCTTCGCCGGATGGTGGAGCGGCGGGATGGTCGCGGTGTTGGTGGCGAAGATCGTCGGCGCGATCCAGGGCTGTTCGGCCGGCGAGCATGGTCAGCCATGCAATTGGCACGTTTATGCGTTGGTCGGCGCGGTGATTGGGGCGATCTCCCTCCCGATCTTCGCCCTACGACGATTGCGGCGCGGTGACGCCGCCACGGGACGCGAAACTCACAGTGAGGGCTGAGCGGTGGCACGTATAGACGTCGTGATGCCCCAGATGGGGGAGTCGATCGCCGAGGGCACGCTGTCGCGCTGGCTGAAGAAGCCAGGTGACGACGTGAAGCGCGACGAGGCGCTATTCGAGATCTCGACCGACAAGGTCGACGCAGAGATCCCCTCGCCGTCGGCCGGCGTCCTCGCCGAGATTCTCGTCAACGAAGGCCAGACCGTACCCGTGCAGACGGTCGTCGCGCGGATCGAGACCGAGAAGGGCGCGACCATCGCAGCTCAACCGGCGGCCGGACCTGCGCCGGCGGAAGCTGGCGCCGTAAGCGGCGCGCCGGCCGGATCGCGCGTCACCGCGGCTACGGCCCTATCCACCGGCGGCGCGCCGGCGGGCGCGCGTACGCCGGGCCCCGCCGCGCCGCCCCCATCGCTCGCGGCGTCGGGCGACAGTGGCCCGAGCGGCAATGGTCTCGAGGACCGGCTGCGGACGAAATCCTCGCCACTCGTCAGAAAGATCGCCGCCGAGCACGGAATCGATCTCGCCGCCTTGCGTGGGTCTGGCATCGCCGGGCGCGTCACGAAGCGCGACATTCTGCAGTACATCGAATCCGGGGCACCAGCCACGACACGCGGTGCCCCGCTGTCCGGCGGACCTCCGCATGCCCCGCTGCCCGACGCGTGGCCCGGCGATGTCGTCGAGCCGATGTCGAGAATGCGCTCGCTCATCAGCGAGCACATGGTGGTGTCGCGGCGCACGTCCGCGCACGTGACATCGTTCTTCGAGGTCGATTTCACGCGCGTCGCTCGCATCCGCGCCGCTCACCGCGCCGAATTCGAGCGCACGACGGGCGGCAAGCTGACGTTCCTTCCGTTCGTCGTCAAGGTCGTCGTCGACGCTCTGCGGGCGTTCCCCGTTCTCAACGCGTCCGTGCGCGGGAATGAGGTCATCTACCGCAAGCAGTACAACATCGGGATCGCCGTCGCGCTCGACTGGGGACTCATCGTTCCTGTCATCAAGAACGCCGACAATCTGTCCGTCACCGGTCTCGCCCGGACGCTGAGCGATGTTGCTGAACGGGCTCGCCTGAAGCGACTCGATCCGACCGAGGTTCAGGGCGGAACGTTCACGATCACGAACCCGGGCGTGTTCGGGTCGCTCATGGGCACCCCGATCATCAACCAGCCCCAAGTAGGCATTCTCGGGCTTGGTGCGATCGAGAAGCGCCCGAAGGTGATCCGCGGCCCGGAAGGCGAGGACGCCATCGCGATCCGGACGTGTGCCTACTTGTCGCTGTCGTTCGACCATCGGATCGTCGACGGCGCCGATGCCGACAAGTTCCTCGCGTTCGTGAAGCGCGGGATCGAAACGTTCCCCGACGGCGCGCTCTGAGGACCGACGATGGCTCGCGCCCTCACGATGCAGCGCACGCTCGTCCTGCCTCCACAGCGAAAGTCATTCTTCGAACGGCTGAGCCGGAAGAAGCGCTACTACGCAGAAGCGAAGTGCCGCTTCTGGGTCTTCGAGGAGGCGGGACTTCCCGGCGCGTTTCTCGAGTTCATCGAGGCCCCCGATCCAGCGACCCTCGCGCACGCGCAGGCGGGCGCACCTCACCCGCTCCTCGACCCAGGGCGCGTGTATACCGAAGTGGAGATCTCGTAGATGCCAGCACGAACGATCGACGTTGGCGGCAAGACGTGGCGGGTCTTCCCGTCGGGCTTCGTGACGCAGTACGACCAGGATGAATTTGGATTGTTCTTCGTTACCGGAGTCGGCGACGAGCGGCGGGTGCGCGTGACACGCTACTCCCCGGTCGGCTCGAACTCGCGCGAACAGTCGCTCGTCGAGATGAGCGAGGCCGATCTGGTGCGGCTGTTCGAGCAATCCCAACCCAGCTTCACATCGCCCGAGGCAGGATACGCACCATGACAGGTTCTGGCGGAGCGCCGGCTGATACGGGCGGAACGCGCTTCGTCGACCTGCATTCGCATTCGACGGCCTCCGACGGCGCGGCGACGCCAACAGCGCTGGTCGACGGTGCTCGCCGCGCTGGGCTCTTGGCGATCGCCCTGACCGATCATGACTCGATCGGCGGTGTCCGAGAAGCGATGGCAGCGGTGGGAGCGTCGGATCTTCGCGTCGTTCCTGGCGTCGAGCTGAGTGCGGTCGATGCGTCGGGGGAGACGCATCTGCTTGGGCTGCACCTCACCGATCTCGACGCGCTCGACGCCCGCCTCGTCGAGCTCCGTGAAATGCGACGGACCCGTGCCGAGCGCATCGTACAGCGACTGAACACGCTCGGCGTTCCAGTAACGATGGACGAGGTGCTCGCCGTTGCGGCGGGCGGCGCGATCGGCCGGCCCCACGTCGCGCGGGCGCTCGTGGCGAACGGCTGGGCGGCCGACATTCGTGTGGCCTTCGACCGCTATCTCGGTGCCGGTCGACCGGCGTTCGTCGCAAAGGATCGACTTTCACTCGCCGACGCGATCGCGATCGTCCATCGGGCGGGCGGAATCGCTGTCCTCGCGCATCCCGGAGCATCCGCAACCGCGGACCGATTGAAGGCGCTGATGGCGCTGGGACTCGACGGTGTCGAGGTCCGGCACCCGAGCCACGACGACGCGGAGACCGGACGAATCCTGGCGCTGACCGAGCGACTCGGGCTGCTTCCGAGCGGGGGCTCGGATTGGCATGGGCAGCCGGACGGCGCCCGTGCACTTGGCGCGATGCGCGTGCCCGCCGAGTGGCTCGAGCGGCAGGAGGCGCGCGTTGCTGGGCGCAGGCCGCGCGAATGGGTCGCGTGAGCTCGCGCCTGGTGAAGTAACGGTGGACCTGCACGGGCGGGCCGCACTCGTTACCGGAGCGGGCCGCCGTGTCGGTCGCGCGATCGCCATCGCGCTCGGCGCTCGCGGTATGCACGTCGGCGTGCACTACAGTAGCTCAGCCGCCGGAGCGAGCGAGACGGCGACGGAGATCGAGCGCCAGGGTGGCCGGGCGGTCTGCCTTCAGAAGGATCTTCGCGAGCCGGACGGGGCGTCGGCTCTCATCGATGCGGCAGCCCGCTCGCTTGGGCGGCTGGACGTGCTCGTGAATTCGGCTGCGGTCATGGTCCGTACGCCGGTCGGCGAGGTTACGACGGCGGAGTGGGACGCAATGTTCGCGATCAACCTCCGGGCGCCGTTTTTCGCTTGTCAGGCCGCGGCGCCGCATCTTGCCCGCCAACGGGGCGCGATCGTGAACCTCGCGGACCTCGCTGCGTTCGAGACCTGGCCGGCCTACGTCCCGCACGGCATCAGCAAGGCTGGTATCGTCCAGATGACACGTTCTCTCGCGCGGGCGCTGGCACCCGACGTCCGTGTCAATGCCGTCGCGCCGGGGACGGTGTTGCTTCCTGAATCGTGGGGGGAGGACGCCGCTCGCCGCCTTGCCTCGTCGACGCCGCTGCGGCGACTTGGATCGCCGGACGACGTCACGCGGGCGGTGCTTTTTCTGCTCGACTCGGACTACGTCACAGGGGAAACGATAATCGTCGACGGCGGCCGTCATGTCCGCAGCTGAGCGGTCGTATCGACCGGTCTTCTGACGACCAAACAAAGCACGCAACGGTTCCGCCAGCCGGGCGCATTGGCGAGATTTTGTGAGGGCCGCGCCAGCCAAGCAGCGCCGGCCCACTGGTATCGGAACGGAGCGTCGCATTGGGCACGACTTTCAAATACGACGTCGTCATTGTCGGCGCGGGGCCGGCCGGCATGTGCGCCGGGATGTACGCGGGTCGCTCGATGCTGAAGACCATCGTGCTCGAGCGAGGCGCGCCGGGCGGCGAGCTCCTCAACACCGAGGTCATCGAAGATTACCCGGGCTTCGAGCACGTGCTCGGCTTCGAGCTCGCCGAGAAGTTCGCGAGCCACGCGGTGAAATTCGGAGCCGAAATCAAGACGGGCACCGGCGTCATCACTGTTCGTAAGCGTCCGGACCGGCTGTTCGAGACGATCACCGATGTGAACGACGCTTATCTCTCGCCAACGGTGATCGTGACCGCCGGCGGGACGCCAGTAAAGCTCGGGGTGCCGGGGGAGTTGGAGTACGCCGGGAAAGGCGTGTCGTACTGCGCCATCTGCGACGGCGCATTCTTCCGCGACCACACCATCGCCGTCGTCGGTGGCGGAGACGCCGCGACCGAGGAGGCGGATTTTCTCACGCGTTACGCGAACAAGGTCTATCTCATCCATCGTCGCGATCAGCTTCGCGCGTCGAAGATCCTTCAGCACCGTGCGTTGCAGAATCCGAAGATCGAGCCAATCTGGAACACGGAAGTAGAGGGCATCGAGGCGGATTCGCAGGGCCTTGTTCACAAGATCAGGCTACGTAACAACCGGACGGACGAGCGCAGCGATCTCGCGGCGACCGGCGTGTTCGTCTTCATCGGCTTTCGACCCAATACAGGAATCATCGACGGGCACGTCGACCACGACGACATGGGCTACCTGCTCACCGATCAGAACATGCAGACGTCAATCCCCGGCCTCTTTGCCGCCGGGGACGTGCGGGCTCAGCTCACTCGCCAGGTTACGACCGCCGTTGGAGACGCGACGACGGCGGCGATAGCCGCCGAGAAGTATCTCGCGGCATTGCGTGACGGTATACGAGAGCCGGAGATCCTGCACACGGGAGGGTACGCCGTGTGAAAGTCTCGCGGTTGACCGTCGGTCCCTTCGAGGAGAACTGCTACCTCGTCGTCGACGATGCTACGCATCGGGCGGTGCTCGTCGATCCCGGTGATGAAGCGCCCCGCATCATCGGAATGGTGCGCGCGAGCGGCGCACAGCTCGATGCGATCTGGCTCACCCACGCGCACATCGACCACATAGGCGCCGTCGCCGCGGTAAAGCGGGAGTGGGACGTTCCCGTGTACCTCCATCCGGCGGATGCGGCGCTCTACGACGCCGGTGAACGTCAGGCGGCGTTTTACGGTCTCGACTTCGAGCAGCCGCCGCCCCCTGAGCGTGACATCGCCGAAGGCGATCGAATGCGTGTTGGGGGGCTGGAGTTCAATGTGCTGCACACACCGGGGCATGCACCTGGCCTTGTCGTCTTCCATGGCAACGGGGTCGTCCTTGCTGGCGACCTTCTCTTCGCCGGCTCGATCGGCCGAACGGATCTTCCGCTGTCGAATCCCGCCGCCATGGAGCGTTCGCTGACGCGACTCATGCACGAACTGACCGACGACATCGTCGTTCATCCCGGTCACGGGCCGTCAACGACGATTGGACGTGAGCGGGTCGCCAACCCCTTCGTGAACGGCCAGGCACGTGTGCTCGTCCGATGACGCAGCCGCGCGCTGAGGCGATCACGTTCGTCGAGACGTGCGCGCTCGCGCTCTGGCTCGGCGCGTCGCTCTTCTTTGCCGCGATCGTGGCGCCTGCTGCGTTCGACATTCTCCCAACGGCGGGACTGGCGGGCGTGCTCGTCGGCCGGATTCTTCCGTCGCTCTTCATTACCGGGATGGTCGTCGCTGCGATCATTCTCGGCCTCGAGGCGCGCGCCCCTCGCCCTGGCGCGCGCCTTCGCGGCATCGGCGCCGGCGTCATGCTCATCGCCTGCGCAGTCGCCCAATTTGTCATCGGCGGTCAGATCGAACGACTGCGGAGTGCCAGCGCGACGCCGATCGGAGCCCTCTCGCGTGATGATCCACGGCGCGTTGCGTTCGGCCGGCTCCACGCGTTAAGCGTCGCGGCACTAGCGGCCGCGATGATCGCCGCCGCGGCGTCCGCCCTCGGAGCGCGCGGAGCGGCTACCGCGCGGAGCTGAGCATGGAGCGCGAACCGCGCGTGACGAGACTCGACCGCGACACCGTCGCGGAGCCGGTACGCGAGGTCTTCGACGCATTCGTGCGCGAGCGGGGCAAGGTACCCAATCTCTTTCGAGTCGCTGCGCATCGCCCGGAGATCGTGTCGACGCTCAGGGCGCACATGAACGCCGTCATGGGCCCCGGCACGGTGGATCTGTTGCTGAAGGAGCTCGTCGCGATCAAGGTATCGTACATCAATAACTGTGAGTATTGACTGGCGTCACACACCGCCTTGGCAAGGCGGCTCGGTGCATCGGACGAACAGCTCACGTCGCTTCGTGTCGGCGACCTGTCGAGCTTCGACCCGACGTGGGCGGCGGCGATCGGGTACGCCGCGCACATGACGCCGACAGGCGGCACTGTGAGCGGCGATGCGTACGCCGCGCTCGCATCGCATTGGAGACCAGAGCAGATCGTCGAGATTACCGCAGTGGCCGCGCTCTTCAACTACTTCAACCGCTTCGCCATTGCACTGGAAGTCCCGGTGACGAAATGAGAACCAGAAAACGACGCCACCTCGGAGCCCGATAAATGTCTGACGCCACGCGTATCGAAAGGGACCCGCTCGGACCGCTCGAGGTACCGGCTGACGCGCTGTACGGTGTTCAAACCGAACGGGCGCGCCGCAATTTTCCGATCAGCGGCATGCGACCACTCGAACCGTTCGTCATCGCGCAGGTCTGGATCAAGAAGGCCGGCGCGCTAACGCACAAGGAAACCGGTCGTCTCGACGCACGTCTAGCCGACGCCATCGTTCGCGCGGCCGATGAGGTCCTCGCCGGCAAACACCGAGACCAGTTCATCGTCGATCCGTTTCAGGCCGGCGCCGGTACGTCGCACAACATGAACGTCAACGAGGTACTCGCCAACCGGGCCAATGAGCTCCTCGGTGCGAAGCGGGGCGAATACAAGCCGGTGCATCCGAACGATCACGTCAACATGGCGCAGTCCACCAATGATACGATTCCGACCAATATCCGGCTCGCGTGCCTCGCGAGCCTGGACGGTCTGTCGGGCGCGTTCACGGAACTGCGCGATGCGCTCACCGAGAAAGGTCGGGAGTTCGACGACATCGTGAAAGCCGGGCGCACCCACCTCCAAGACGCGATGCCGATCCGGCTCGGCCAGGAATTCACCGCCTATGCCGGCTCGATCGAGCGCGGAATGCGTCGCGTCCGTGAGTCGGCGGACTATCTCCGCGACCTCGGGATTGGCGGCAGCGCGGTCGGTACCGGTGTCACGGTGGAGCCTGAATACCCGGCGCTCATGCTACAGAATCTCCGCACGATCACGGGGCTCGATCTTCGCGAAGGGCAGGACCGCGTGCAGCTCATGCAGAGCATGGGCGACGTCGCCGCGTTCAGTGCCGCGCTTCGCGTCCTGGCGATCGACTTGAGCAAGATCGCGAGCGACCTGCGCCTGATGGTGATGGGACCGCGTACAGGCATCGACGAAATCAAGCTTCCGGCCGTCCAGCCGGGGTCGTCCATCATGCCGGGTAAGATCAACCCGTCGATCCCGGAGATGGTCAACCAGGTTTGCTATCAGGTGATGGGATGCGACGCGACTGTCTCGATCGCTGCCGAGCACGGCCAATTGGAGCTCAACGTGATGATGCCCGTTATCGCATTCAACGTGCTCCTCGCCGCGAAGATCCTCACGACGACCGCCCGTGTGTTCGCCGAGAAATGCGTCGCAGGAATCGAGGCTAATCGGGAGATGTGCGAGTACTGGGTCGAGCGGTCGGCGGCACTCGCGACGGCGCTCGCCCCGCACGTCGGATATGCCAAGGCCGCGGAGCTGAGCAAGCAGTCAGTGAAGGAGGGCGTCTTGATCCGGGACCTCGTTCGCCGGGAGGGAATTCTTCCTCCCGATCAGGTCGACGAGGTGCTCGATCTGCGGAAGATGACCGATATCGGGGTGCCCGGCGGCGCGCACGGACCGGTGAGCGCCGGCGGATGACCTGTCCCTCTTGTAGGCGCCGGCGGCGCATCCTATCCTGAATTCGTGCGCATAACCACCCTGGCCGAATACGGCGTGATCTGCGCGCTCCACCTGGCGCGTCGCGTGTCGCAAGGCCCTGTCACCGGGCGCGACATCGCGGCGCGCGAACGCCTGCCCGTCGACTACGTAGAGCAGATACTGCTCCGCCTGCGCCGCGCCGGTCTCGTCCAGAGCACACGGGGTGCCCGCGGTGGATACGCGCTCGCGAAGTCAGCCGAGGAGATTTCGGTCCGCGACGTCATCGCCGCGTCTGAGCTGACCACCTTTGACCTGCATTGTGTCTCCCATCCGGTCGAGGAAGAGCGCTGCTCGGCCTCCCATGCGTGCAGCATCCGGCCGGTCTGGGTGCTTCTTCAGCAGCGAATCGACGACGTCTTGGCGAGTGTCTGCCTGTCTGACCTCCTGCTCGAGGAGAGCGAGGTGCGTGCACGCGTCGGGTTGACGCCTGCGCCCATCGCGACTGACAGCCCGGAGGCGGAAGAGCGCGGTCTCTCGCCGCGGGCGTTGCCGGTGATTGGCGCTCGTTAGGCGGCGAAGGCCGCGAGAAAGCGAATGACGCTCTTCGCGCGATGGCGCGCCGAACGCGACCTACGCCGCCGCTCGGCGGCCTATGTGGCAACGCTGCTTGAGGAGCCGTCCGACCCGGATGCTCAGTGGCTGGCGGCTTCGGCGACGCGGGGTGACGTCGATCACGCGCGATGGGAGTTGCGCTACGCTCGTAGAGCGGTTGGCCTGATCGTCGCTCAGCGCGATGCCCTCGACGACCGGACCGGCTCCAAGGTCGGCCGTGCCCTGGCCGAGGCGTTCGAGCGTGATCCGAACATTGCCAGCGACCGTCTCGCTGTCGCGCGCCATCAGTTCAACGCGCGCCTCGGGGCCTACCGCGACGTTCTGACCTCCAAGCCTCCGGCAACGCGCACCGCCGGGCGCTCGCCCAGCGAGCAGACAGCGACGAGACTCGGTCAGATCCTCCTTGCGTTTGCCGGCGGGCCGGTGGGTCCCAACTCCCGCGAGGTACCTAAAGCGGGGGAGATCGTCACCGGCTACATCGATGCGGCCCACCAGGCACTTCGCGATGCATTCGGTACCGCGTCGCTGCCGGAAGACGTCTCGCCGTCCGCGCTGCTCCGCTCCTGAAGGCACGAGGCCCCGTCGTACGACGGGGCCTCGCGAATCGTTCGTTGGCAGCGCCCGTTGGGTCGGCGCGTCGCGTCAGGGCAATGCTCGGGGGGGGACTTGAACCCCCACGACTATTCGTCACAGGCTTCTGAGACCTGCGTGTCTACCAGT
>WUUC01136079.1_pt1 | contig 10992 bp, 10 predicted proteins | sample 6278441 | NCBI WGS metagenome assembly WUUC01 (sample SAMN13675441, study PRJNA597444) | soil metagenome | isolation source: soil | place: USA: Washington | collected 2017-10 | reverse complement strand
GCTTGTGGTTCGTGACCCCCAATCCCGTCGCTTGAACTGAGTCGGAACTGATGACCTCCGCTTCAATTCGACCACCGAGCGGGGCGGGCAACGCCAGCTCCCTGAGCTCGCATTGAGGCACCGAATCACCGAGCTGATGAGATAGCGGCGATCATGACGAAGATACCGCTTCATCCGCTGCTCTTCGCGATGCTCCCGGTGCTGTCGATGTTCGCCGCCAACCCGGGCCAGCGTCATTCGTACGAACTGACAGACGCGTTGCGCATTGTGGTGTGCATCGCGGGAGTGCTGCTGCTCGTCGCGGCAGCGGTCTACCGCGATATGCGCAAGGCGGCCCTCGCCGTGTCCGTACTGTTGCTCGGGTTGTGGTTGCAGGTCGGTGACGGGAGTCTCGGGGGCTGGCGTTTCGGACAGACCCGTTACGTGATGCCGTTGACGTATCTGGCGATGGCGGCGTGGGCGGTGTGGTTGTACCGCCGGCGCGCCCCGCTGACAGGTCTGACCGGATTCGCGAACCTCGCGGCGCTCGGCGCCGTGCTGCCGCCGGTCATCATCCTGGGCACCACCGATACATCATCGGCTCTCGAGGCGAGCGTCACGAGGGCCGCGTCAATCGTAGCCGAGCGCGTCACGGCAAAGCCCGATATCTACTACCTGATCTTCGATCGGTACGGAGACGACGAGACCTCGCGCGCGTACGGATTCGAGAACGACATCGATGAGTACCTGATGAGCAAGGGCTTCTACGTCGCAGGTGCGAGCCGTTCGAATTACATCAAAACCGTCCTCTCGGTCTCTTCCTCGCTCAACGCGGAATATCTCGACGCCGTGGTCCGTGGGCGAGAGCGGACGGCGAATTGGGCGCCTGTTTACAACCATCTGTGGCGGCACCGTGTAGGCGCCTTTCTCCGCTCCCAGGGCTACAGTTACACGCATCTCGGCTCTTGGTACTACCCCACACGCGTCAATCCGCAGGCGACACGGAACGTGAACTACTACACGGCCGTACCCCGGACCGTCACACTCCTCTTCGAGTCCAAGGCACTCTCTCCGGTGCAGCAGGCGTTTGGCCCATGGTTCGACGAGCGATTGCAGAACTGGCACCGCGTGCGTCGCCAACTGGACGACGTGCTCAGGCTGGTGCCGGAGCCGGGTCCGAAGTTCGTGCTGCTTCACGTGCTCGTTCCCCATCCGCCGTACGTATTCGACCGCGACGGGAGCTATGTGACGAGGACGCAGGAGCGCCGGCGTTCCTTCGCGGAGAACTACACGAACCAGACGGTGGCCGCCAACGCGATGATCAGGCGTCTCGTGGATGGAATCCTGCGTGACTCGGCCTCCCCCCCTGTGATCATCGTGCAGGGAGACGAGGGGCCATATCCGCCCGGCACGGCGGGCGACACGTTCGACTGGCGCACGGCCAGCGTTGCACAACTCCGTGTGAAGAGCGGCATCCTGAACGCGTACTATCTGCCTGGCGCCGACACCCGTGTGCTTTATCCGACAATCTCGCCGGTGAACTCGTTCCGGGTGGTGTTCAACACGTACTTCGGCGCGAATCTGCCGCTCCTGCCGGACCGCACAATCCGCCACGTGTCGGACCGGCAACCATTCGCGCTCGACGACATCACCGACCTGGTGACGACGACGGCGCCCCCCGTCTCGGAACCGCAATGACGGACGCGTCCTCGACAAGCCATAAGCAGCGCGTGCGGCGGATGATGTTCCTGTTCGGCCTGACGGTCGTCGTTCGCGTCGCCTATTTCGTCGTGCTGTCGCCATCCGAGCCACTGTGGGAACGCGAGGCCATCCCGCGAAACGGCTATCTCGAGATTGCACGACACCTCGTAGACGGAGAGGGATACAGCACCACAAACCTCCTGACCTATTACGGGGTCGAGCGCGTGGTGCCGACCGCCGCGCGAAGCCCGCTGCCCGTGCTCGTGTTCGCCGGGGCGCTCTGGCTGCTGGATTCGCAATGGTATTACCCGCTGCTCGTGTTCGCCTGGTGTCTGTCGGGGGTGGTCGCTGTGGCGGCCTATTGGATCGCGGGACGAGCCTCCGGGCGTGAATGGGTCGCGGCGTGGACGGGCATCGTGTTCGCCTGTTACCTGTCCGAGATGTTCATCACCACGACGTATGCGATCGCGTCCGAGCCGTTGTTCGCTGCGCTGTTGTCCGTGTACCTCGTGTTGTTCATCCGCGCGGTGGACCGTCGGAGCGTGGCCATGGCAGCGGCAGCGGGTGCGATCCTCGCGCTTGCGGCTCTCACCCGGCCGACGGTGCTATGGCTCCCGGTATTGTCGTTGGGATGGATCCTGTTCCATCGCCGACGGCGCGGGATTGCCATGAGTATCGCGTTCGCGCTGGCGTTCGGGGCGCTGCTGATGCCGTGGGTTGTCCGGAACTACCGAGTATTCGGGGAGCCGATTGTCACCACGACGCTGGGTGGGTTCGTGCTGTACCGCCACAACGGGATGATCGAAGAGGGCGACTACCACGTCGGGTATGCGCATCCCGAGTTCGAGCGAAAGGTGCGGCGACTGACCGACGCGACGAGTCGGCCACTCGAATCGTTCACGGAACCGGAGCTCTCCGCGCTTTTGTACGCGGAGGGGAAACGAATCATCCGAGCGTACCCGTGGAGGTACTTGAAGCTGACCGCGCTGCGCACCGTGTGGATTTGGTACAACGAGAATTCGGGTCGCGGATTGTACGCGGTGCAGAACTTCCTGATCTATCTGCTGGCGCTCGGTGGGCTTGTCTATGCCTTACGCTCGCGGGAACCCGTGTATCTTCTCCTGCTCGCGCATATCGCGTACTTCGTGGGCATCCACAGCGCGCTGAACGTGCAGTATCGCTTCATCTGCCCGATCATGCCTTACATGATCCTGCTCGCGGGCCTGCCCGTGTACGCATGGAGGTTCGGCGCGGCCCGCGCCGGCCTCGTGTCGGGAAACGCGACAGATAGCGGGCGCGGTAATACGGTGGCGTAGGCGAGGGCCGCAGGCAACCGCGGCGGCCCTCGCACCAGCCGACCTCTCCCCAGCGCTGCGGCACGTGCGCGCGCCCGCCCCGTGTTCTACGTCAGCACACCCGTGTCATCCATGAAACATGCGCTGTGGTGTCCTGAAGACAGTCGGACGTCATTGAACCGGTAAAAACGCGCAGCGGATGTGACCGCGGTCCCGGTCCCGAAATTGCCTACGCCCGGTCATCTCGGATCGGCGTAGGAATGACCATTTTTGTCAGGGGTGCGAACGTGACGGTAGAAACCTTCTGCACGTCGGGCCAGGCCGAGCGCGTCAAGGGAAGTGTTCACGCTGCCGCCGGAACAATAGTCGGCGTCATGGCTGTCTACAATGCGGTCGCGTGGTGTTACCGCCGCGAGAAGCATCTGGGGTGGAACGCGATCATCTACAGCATGGGATTCGCCTGGGAGGCGTATCAAACAAGCCGGCATTTCCGGCGGCCGGTCCATCCGCGTCTGGCCGTCGTCCAGAACCCACCGGTACACGATGCACACGCTTGCGCATCGCCCGGGGCGTTGTGCTGGTGTGGCGCCGACGTGGACGATATCGGCGCGCAGGCGGCTGCGTCCTGACGCGCAGGCTACGACCGCCGGCGCTGCGGTGCCACGAGGGCCTTGGGTAACCGCATTGCCTCGGCATCCCCAAGCGCTTCGTTCAGTTCGTCGAGGGCGTACACCTTTGCGCCAATCGACCGCCACGGGATGCGGGACGCGTGCTCGGAAAGCACGTCCAGCGCGCGGACGAAGTGTGTAGGCTCGCTCCCCCAGCACCCGCGGATTTCGAGGTGCTTACGGTTGATCTGTTCGTGCGCGTTGATCGTGCTCGGTCCGGCGTCCGTGTAGTGGCCGGCAATGACGTACCGCCCTCCATCGCGAACCAGGTTCAGTCCCTCCTCTACGGCACGCGCCGAGCCGGCCGCTTCGATGCCGACATCGGCGCCGTGCCCACCCGTGAGCGCGCGCACGCGCTCGAGCCGCTCGTCGAGGGCCAACCCGAGATCGAGCGTTTCGTCGGCGCCCATCTCGCGTGCGAGCTGCAGCCGATCGGCTGGCGCGCCGATCGCGATGACGCGCCGCGCGCCCGAGAGCTTCGCCAGGGCAATCGCGCTCAGGCCGACGGCCCCGGTGCCCTGCACGAGCACCGAATCACCCAGCTTGATCTCCGCGCGATCCATGATGTGCACGGCGGTGATCAGGCCGCACCCGCCGCCGATGTAATCCTCGTCACGCACGCTATCGGGAACGGCGGCCATCAGCACACCCGGTTCGAGATAAATCGCCTCGGCCCACCCCCCGAACAACCCCTCGGATGCCGGATCGGTGATGCCGTACACGCGCCTGGCGCTGCACCGCGTCGGGGTGCGTGTCACCGCGCAGGCGTGACACCGGCCGCATGTGCGGTGAACGTCGAAGAATGCCACGCGCTCGCCCTCGCGCACCGGCGCACCCGCCACAGTGCGTGGCTCGCCTCGCAGCTTCGCCACCCGCCCGACCGACACGTGACCCGGAATGATTGGATACGGCACGCCCTTCAGTCGCCCGTGGAACAGGTGCACGTCGGTCCCGCACACCTCGGAGAACGAGGTCTCGAGCAGCACGCTGCCGAGCGCCAGCTCAGGTTCCGGGAACTCTCGCAGTTCGACCGGCGCATGCGGCGCGGGCATCACAGCGGCAACAACAGATGAGGCCATCGACGGCATTATTGCAGTTCGGGATTGATCGCGGCGCTGCCGGTCTCTAGTATCGAAGGAGGAAGCCGGCGCCGCGCCAGAGTCAGCCGTCAGATGCCATCAGTTCTCGTCGTAGACGACGATCACACGTTGCGCAGCGTGCTCAGCTCATGGGTGCACTCGTTCGGATACGAGGTGCACCAGGCCGAGAACGCTGCGGAAGCCCTCGACACGCTAGCCACGATCCCTGCCGACGTCGCGCTCTGCGACATCCACATGCCCGGCCACGACGGGGTGTGGCTCGCTTCGCAGATCCGCGAACGGCATCCACGCACGGCGATCATCATGGCCACTGCCGCGCGCGACATGGAACTCGCCATCTCCACGCTTCGTACCGACGTGGTCGACTACCTGCTGAAGCCGTTCGATCATGCGCGGCTGCTGGAGGCGGTGCGCCTCGGGATCGACTGGCACCAGGCGTCGATCGCGTCCGAGGAGATGCAGGAGTCGCTCGAACACCGGCTGCGGACGCGGAGGGCGGATGTAGCGGCGACGCTCGCCGGGGCGCAGGAGAACATCGAGGACGCGCTCGAAGGGCTCATTTCGATGCTGTCGCTGCACGAGCGCGACGGACGCGAGCATGCGACTCGCGTGTCGCGGCTCGCAAGCGCGCTCGGCGACGAGCTCGGCATCAGCGGGCCGGCGCTCGTCGACATCGAACGCGGCGCCCTGCTCCACGACATCGGCAAGATCGACATGCCCGCGGCGCTGCTGTACAAGCCGGCGCCGCTCGATGACGCCGAATGGGCCGTAATGCGAACGCACCCGCAGGTCGGCTATGATCTGCTGAGCAAGGTGCCGACCCTGCGGGGGGCCGCGAGAATCGTACTGGCCTCGCATGAGGCATACGACGGAAGCGGGTATCCGCGGAGCCTGGCAGGAGAGGCGATCCCTATCGGCGCGCGGATCCTGGCCGTCTCGGACTCGTTCGATTCGATGACACGGCCGCACACACAGCGGCCGGCGATGTCGCCAGCCCACGCCGCCGAGGAGATCGGGCGCTGCAGCGGCACTCAGTTCGATCCGCGCGTGGTGGATGCGCTTGGGAACGTGTTGATCGACCTTCCGCTTGAAAGGTGTCCTGATGCCGCTCTATGAGTACGCCTGCAAGGCGTGCCGCCATGAATTCGAAGCGCTCGTGCGGAACGCCGATGCGCCGGAATGCCCGGCCTGCCACGGTCAGGAACTCGAGCGCCGGCTGTCCGTATTCGCGGCGCACACGGCCGGGGCGGCCCCGAAGTTGGCCGCGGGGCCGGGCGCGTGCGGCACCTGCGGGGATCCGCGCGGACCGGGCAGCTGCTCCATGAATTGAGCTGCGGCCGATTACCGCAACGAGCGCTCGAGCTCTTCGAGACGCGAGTTGAAATCGGTCCAGCGGTTCTGCTCCGCGGCAATCTGCTGCGAGAGCAGGCCCTCCTCTCCCGCGAGCTCCGCGCGTCGCCGCTCGAGCGCATCGAGCTGGGATCGGACCATGGATGCCGCCTGTTCGGCGGCCTTCCGCTCCTCCGGGTCGTCGGTCTGCGCTGCCTCGGTCATCATCTCCACCTGCGGTGTCACGGTTGTGACCTCGCGGTCCACATCCCGCAGTTCGGCGCGGACGTTATCCAGCCGCCGTGAGAGGTCGCCGATGCGCTGTTCCTGCAGCTGCACGCGCGCGACGAGCAGCTGGATGCGCGTGCCAATCGTCGACGCCCGCTCGAGCGCCTGGCGCAGCAGCTTCACCTCCGAAAGCAGTTCCCGGATCGGATCGTCGCCGCGCGCCTGCGCGAGTGCGGCGGACGGGACGGCGGACAGGCACACGCTGAGCAGCAGGCATCGACGGAACATGGGCAAGACCCTCCACCGGTGATCGTATCAGCGCGTCGCCGCCTCAGGGCGCCCGATGGCCGGCGTGCGGATCTGCGCTGTCGATCGACATCACGGCGGGCCTGAGCGTGAGGAAGACGCCGAACCCGAACGTGGCGCGCTGGCCGTACACCGCCTCGAGCGCCGTTGGGACGAGGCTCACCGACAGCGTGCCTCCGATGCCCGGCGCCAGGGACCCGCGAGGCTCCAGGTACCGCACGTAACCGGCCTGCAGCTTGGAAACCGTGAAGATCTCGTCGCTGTCGTGCACGTCCAGGTCGTGCGCGCTCTTGCCGCCGATTTCAAGTCGCCCGAAGTAGGTGTCCTGCTCGTCGAACGTCAGATTCGTCTCGAAGAGCACGAAGTTCGTCGACTCGTCCTCCTCGGTATTGCGCCCCCATCCGACCGTCGACGCCCAGATGCTGGACCCTTCACGGAACGGATGATGGTAGGTCGCCGACGCGGTGATTCGATCGACGTCGACGCGCGGCCCACCCTCGTGCGCGGCTTCCGCTTCTGTCAGGTGGCCCGCCGAGAGTTGAAGCGCGACGCGGTCGGTCGGCAGGAACCATCCGCGCGCCGAGAAGGAGTCGAACGCGCCGAAGTCGAAATCGTGCCGCTCGTCGTCGGGTTCGCGCCCGTTGAAGATCGACCCTTCGATCTTCCACTGGCGCGTGTATACACCGGCCGTGGCGACACCGTAGGCAATGTGGGTGGCATCGAGCCAGTGATGGGACAGCGGCGCGAGCGGGTTGGGCATGGCCGAGATCCGGTGCGGGAACGCGACCGGGCCAAGCGCAGGCTCCCCGGCCAGGCTGCCATAGAGCTGGAGGCCGAGCGTAGGCGTGAGCGGGCGGTCGTACTGCGCGCCAAGCTCCATGAACAGATCATGCGGATGCTGCGCGTCAACGATCGGCGCGCCCTCGCACACTTCCCCGCTGGCGAGCAGGTCAGGATAGCCGCAGCCGCCGACGGTGAACGGTTCGAGGCTCAGCATCGCGCGGAGTGCAAGGCGGCCATCCCCAAGCTGCCGTCCCGCCATGCCCATCGCCCAGTTGATCGATCCGAACTGCTCGGCTCCGCGATCACCGGTTTCACGCAGATATTGCAGGAACAGGTTGCCGTGGCCCATGAGCTGCCATTCACCGTAGTCACCGTGCACCGCATACATCGGCGTCTCATCTGGCAGCCACGAGGTTCCCGATCCTTCCCGCTGGTGCGGCAGGTCGATCACACTGTCCTCGGTCCCCTGAGGCGGCGCGGGGGGCTGGTGCTGCCTGTGGTCCACACCCTGAGCACCGGCAGGGGCGGCCACGCCCAGGCCAATCCCTACAAAGACGAATAGATCTCGCACACGCATAGTCACTCCCCAACAGACAGGCTCAACCAATGGGTGCGGACTCATTTGCCCGCCCCCGAATTTTTTTTGAAGGAGATGGAGTGAAGCGCGGATCAGATTCGAAGCGGGGCCACCTGCTCAGCGAGCGCGGAGCGCGGGCGCGCCCCCGTCAGCGTCGCGTCAGCAAGCACGTACGAGCGAAGGGGCCGGGCGAGGGGCAGCCCAACGACTGCTGAGGTGCCGGGTGCAGCCGTGATGTGCCGATGCACGGGCGCGACAAATGGGGCCACGAACGCCAGGTGAGAGCAGCTGTCGGCCGCCGTAACGAGGCGCCGGCCCTCTCCGTCGGCCGAATGCTCGTGGCAGTTGGCCGCATTGGCGGGCGTTCTCTCGCATAGCACCAGATCGCACACAACCGCGGTCGCAGGGACGCCGCTCAGCACGAACACGAGGAAGGTAAGCGCGATTGGACGCATGTTCATCCGGTAGACGCAGTATACCGGACGCAATTACACCACCCGGATCAGCAATCGCCTATGATCGCCGTATATGCGTTTGCGCGACCACCTGCCACTCCTCACGCTCGTCGGCTGCGCCGCGTGCACGGCGCCGGAGGCGCGACCGGCCTCGCCCTGGGCGGTCGAGCCAATCGTGTCCCCAGCGGGAGCGAGCAGCGGCCAACCAAACCTCTCAGTGTCCAGACGCGGCATCCTCCTGAGCTGGATTGAACGCACCGACACCAGGGCCACCTTGAAATTTTCAGAGCGGACCCGCGCGGGGTGGACAGAGGCCCGCACCGTGGCCTCGGGGACAGACTGGTTCGTGAATTGGGCTGACGTCCCGTCGGTCGTGCGGCTTGCCGATGGCTCGCTGGCAGCCCACTGGCTACAGAAGAGCGGACCCGACACCTATGCCTACGACGTGCGCCTCGCGTCGTCGAAAGACGACGGCCTGACGTGGTCGGCGTCGTTCACGCCGCATAGCGACGGCACGCAGACCGAGCACGGATTCGCCTCGCTCTTCCAGATGCCCGGCGCCGGCCTCGGTCTCGTGTGGCTGGACGGACGCAGCAAGGACGCCATGAGCATCCGCTTCGGATCGTTCGACACGAGCTGGAACCAAAAAGCCGAAATGCCGGTGGATCTGCGGGTATGTGACTGCTGTCCCACGGCGGCAGCCGTCACGAGCGACGGGCCGATTATCGCCTTTCGCGATCGGAGCGCGGACGAAATCCGGGATATTGCGGTGTCGAGGCTCGAAAACGGCAGCTGGACGGAACCTCGCCCCGTGCACGCTGATGGCTGGAAGATCCCGGCCTGCCCGGTCAACGGACCGATGTTGAGCGCGCGAGGACGTGACGTCGCCCTTGCGTGGTTCACCGTCGCCGAAGACGAGGGGCGTGCGTTTGTCGCTTTCTCGAGGGATGCCGGCCGCACCTTCGGTGCGCCGGTCCGGCTCGACGATGGCGGATCGCTCGGGCGCGTCGACGTCGAGCTCATGCCCGACGGGAGCGCAGTGGCGTCGTGGATCGAGTTTGCTGATCAGCGCGCGCAGTTTCGCGTGCGCCGTGTCGAGCCGTCCGGCGCACGATCTGCCGCGACCACGGTTGCCGGCGTCGAGGGAAGCCGCGCAAGCGGGTACCCGCGGATCGCGCGGTCGGGCGATGAAGTGCTGTTCGCATGGACCGAGAGCCAGGGCGGGGAGCTGCGCGTGCAAACCGCGGCCGCGCGCAGCACGCCGTATACAGATCGCTGATCGCACTTTACTCGGCCAGTAAGCAGCTTTCACGCGCGGTAACACGCCGTCGGCACGCGGCGTCGGTTTACGTCATTTCACGCCGGGCGCGCGAAATCACGCGAGGCACACTAATTGCGGCTGCACGACCGTTCCGTCAAACAAGGAGGTCGTATGCGCAGATATCTCACCGCGGGGGCGATCGCCGGCGCATGTGCGTTGGCGTTGCTTGGTCGCGGCCCTTCGGTGGAGGTCTCGGCCCAGGGACAATCGTTCCCGGACCCGAACGCCGGCCTCGATCCCGCCCTGTTCGGCAAGGTGTCGCCGTTCATCCCGATGCAGAGCGTCGAGGCAGTGCACCTGGGTCTCGTGTGGAAAAAGGATTCGGACCAGCCGAAGCTCCTCTACCACGCGAGGTTCCCTGAATACATCCCGAACGACGTTGCCGATCCCGCGATCATCGATCAGCTGACCGGTGCGCCGCGTGACGCCTCAGGCCGGAGCCCGATGGACAACGGCCGAATCGATTTCAACCTCTCGCTGCGAGACGTCCTCAATCCGTTCTTCAGGGACGGGAGCGACCCGACCGCCGATTCATTCCAGCGACTGACGTACGGCGGATACCGTCTGCAACAGGGGTTGAGTCAGAGCGTGCCGACGCGCATCGTAGCGAACCGCACCATGGAACGTCAGCTGCTGTTCGACCCGTTTCACCCCGACGCGCTCAAGAACTTCACAGAGGCGCCCAAGTTCCACACGTCACTCCTGGACGAAGCCGATTTCGCCCTCAATCGCGACGCCTTCCAGGAGAACGGCTACTCCAAGGGCATGTTCTACAACACCTATTGCAACGCCCGCGTGACGCTCGCCGACGGCAAGGTCTACGTGTTCGGCGGTCACGACATGCAGAGCGATAACGGTATCTACAAGGTCAATGTGTTCGACCCCGAGACCGAGGACTGGGTCAGGCGCACAGAGCCGTGTACACGTGCGAACTGGACGGCGGATCCGTTCGGCGCCACGTTCTTCGCGCAGAATCCCGCTGCGAAAGGCAATATCGACGCGTTCTACCCGAATTGCAGTCCGCGGGTTCAGCAGAGTACCCAGCCGTCGGATCCGTCAGACCAGAAGTACGCCCGGTGGTATCCCTCGGCGGCGCCGCTGCCGAATGGCTGGGTGCTTGTCCTGGGGGGCTTCGACCAGGACGCCACCGTCGGACCCGACCCGACGCGCGCGACGCGCCCCGGACCGCAGAACGACGCGGAATTCACGAACACGCGCGTGAATATCGTCGTGCCGGAAGTCTACGATCC
>WUUC01102918.1_pt1 | contig 10992 bp, 9 predicted proteins | sample 6278441 | NCBI WGS metagenome assembly WUUC01 (sample SAMN13675441, study PRJNA597444) | soil metagenome | isolation source: soil | place: USA: Washington | collected 2017-10 | reverse complement strand
GGCCGGCTCGAGCCGCACGGTCTCGCGCACGTTGCGGTACCAGTAGCGGGGGTCGAGCTCGCCCGCGTCGAGCTCGGTGCCGGTGACCGTGGAGAAGAACGGGACGGCGGCGGCCTCGGGACGGACGTCGGCGAAGGCGGCGGCCAGCTCGTCGCCGATCGCCTCGACGCACGGCGAGTGGGTCGGGCAGTCGAGCGCGACCGGGCGCGCGCGCACGCCCTCGCCCTCCAGCTGCTCGCGGAGCTCGGCCAGCGCCGCCGACTCCCCGGAGACGACAACCGACTCGGGGCCGTTGAGAACCCCCAGTGAGAGCCGCCCGGCGAACGGCTCGAGCCGCGGCTCGAGCTCCTCGGCCGACAGCGCCACGGACAGCATGCCGCCGCTGCCGGCGATCCCGAGCAGCGCCCGGCTGCGCAGCGCGACCAGTCGTGCGGCCGCGTCGAGCGTCAGCGCCCCGGCCACGTGCGCCGCCGCGATCTCGCCCATCGAGTGCCCGACGACCGCCGAGGGCTCGACGCCGTGGGTCCGCCAGAGCCCGGCCAGGGAAACCATCGCCGCGAACAGCACCGGGTGGACGACGTCGACGGCCTCGAGCTCGGGCGCGCCCGCGGCGCCGCGCAGAACGTCGAGCACCGACCAGCCGGTGTGGGCGGCGAGCGCCCGGTCGCACTCCTCCATGCTGCGAGCGAAGGTCGGGGACGCGTCGAGCAGATCGATCGCCATGCCCATCCACTGCGAGCCCTGCCCGGGGAATACGAAGACCGGACGCGGATCGGCCGTGGCGACGCCCACCGCCACCGACCCCGTCGGGGTGCCCTCGGCCAGCGCGCGCAGCCCGTCGGCATGGTCGGCAAGCGCGACCGCGCGGTGCTCGAACGCGGTCCGGTGGACCGCGAGGGTGAGCGCCGCGTCGACCGGCTCGCGGCCGACGAGAGCATCGGCCACGGCGGCCGCCTGCGCCCTTAGCGCCTCCGGCGAGCGGCCGGAGACCGGGACCGGGACCGCCCCCAGAGCGGGTGCCGCCCGCCCCACCTCCCGCTCCGCGCCGCCGGCCGCGGCCTCCGCGACGACGACATGGCAGTTGGTCCCGCCCATCCCGAATGAGCTGACGCCCGCGACCAGCGGCCGCTCCGGGTCGGGCCACTCGCCGAGCTCGGTCTGGACCCGCAGGCCGAGCTCGGCGAGCGGGATCTCCGGGTTCGGGCGCTCGAAGTTCAAGCTCGGGGGAAGCTCGCGGCGCTCGACCGCGAGGATCGCCTTCAGCAGTCCGACGATCCCGGCAGCCCCCTCCAGGTGGCCGACGTTCGTCTTCGCCGAGCCGACGCGCAGCGGCTCGCGGTCGCCCCGTGCCACGCCGAGCGCCGACCCCAGGGCGGCCGCCTCGATCGGGTCTCCGCGGCGGGTGCCGGTGCCGTGCAGCTCGACGTACTGGACGTCTTCGCGAGGAACCCCGGACCGCCGGTAGGCGAGCCGCACGACTTCGGCCTGCGCGACCTCGCTCGGCACGGTGAGGCCGTCGCCGGCGTCCCCGTCGTTGTTGACGGCGCTGCCGCGGATCACGGCGTGGACCCGGTCGCCGTCGGCGATCGCGTCGTCGAGCCGCTTCAGCGCCACCAGCCCTCCCCCCTCGCCGCGGACGTAGCCGTTCGCGCGCTCGTCGAAGGTGAAGCAGCGGCCGTCGGGCGAGAGACCGCCGAACCGCTCGGCGGCGAGAGCGGCCTCCGGCGAAAGGTTCAGGTTGACCCCGCCGGCCAGGGCCAGCGAGGACTCACCGCTGCGCAGGCTCTCGCAGGCGAGGTGGACCGCAACCAGCGCCGAGGACTGGCCGGAGTCCAGGGTGAGGCTCGGGCCGCGCAGGCCGAGCGCGTAGGAGGCCCGGTTGGCGATCAGGCCGCGACTGGCGCCGGTGAGCGCGTGCCTGGTGACGGTCCCGCCGCGGGGCTGGAGCAGCTGCGCGTAGTCGGAGGCGATCGCGCCGACGAACAGGCCGACATCGGCCTCGCGCAGCGTCGCGGGGACGATGCCGGCCCCCTCGAGCGCCTCCCAGCTCAGCTCGAGCACCAGCCGCTGCTGGGGATCCATGGCGTCGGCCTCGCGCGGGGCGATGCCGAAGAAGGACGGGTCGAAGCCCGCGACGTCCTCGAGGAAGCCGCCGCGGGCGAGCCCCGGCTCCTCGGCGGAGCCCCAGCGCTCGGCCGGCGTCTCGGAGATCGCGCTGGCCCCGTCCCGCAGCAGCCGCCAGAAGTCGTCGGCTGACGGCGCCCCGGGGAGCCGGCACGCTAGGCCTACGACCGCGATTGCTTTTGAGGGCGCTGTCTTGGGAGGGTGAGCCAAACTGCCTGTCATCCACGTGAGCGCACCCTCCCTGTCGGCGCACCTCACAGCTCGAAGCCTTGATACAGATCCGCCGGAACTGTAGAGAGGAAGGAACGACTTTGTCCACTCCTATGCGCTGGCAAGGACAATTGGCTGTCGAGCCGGAGATCTCCCGACCGCCGTGCGGGAGCCGCCGGTGAGCGGGGGCACCGGAGCGTTGCTCGCGATCTCCGATGTCCACGTGGACCACCCCCAGAATCGTGAGATCCTCGACGCAATCTCGCCTGCGTCTGCAGACGACTGGCTGGTCGTCTGCGGCGACGTCGCCGACACGGTGGACGATGTCAAGGCTGCCCTCGGAAGCCTGCGCGAAAGGTTCGCAACGGTGATCTGGGCGCCCGGCAACCACGAGCTGCTCTGCGACCGCGACGACCCGCCCGAGCTGCGCGGCGAGCGACGCTACGCGGCGCTGGTCGAGGCTTGCCGCGGCGTCGGGGTGACGACGCCCGAGGATCCCTTCCCGGTCTGGAACGGCCCGGGCGGCCCGGCGACGGTGGTCCCCCTCTTCCTCCTCTACGACTACTCGTTCGGCCGAAACGTCGCGCCGACCAAGGCGCAGGCTCTCCAGCGCGCCTACGAGGCGGGGGTCGTCTGCGTCGACGAGTTCCTACTCGATCCCTCTCCGCACCCATCCCGCGAAGCCTGGTGCCACGCCCGCGTGGAGGAAGCCGAGCGCCGGCTGATGGCGCTCCCGGGCGAGACGGCCACGGTGCTCGTCAACCACTGGCCGCTGAACGACGGTCCGACGCGGATCCTCCGCCACCCCGAGTTCGCCCAGTGGTGCGGCACCGAACTGACCGCCGAATGGCACCTCCGGTTCAACGCGAAGGCCGTCGTCTACGGACACCTCCACGTGCCGCTGACCAGCTGGTATGACGGCGTTCGCTTCGAGGAGGTCTCGCTCGGCTACCCGCGCGAGCGCGCCAACTGGCGGGGCGATCGGCGGGTCCCGAGGCAGATCCTCCCGCCCCCGGAGGGGCCGTGATCGAGCAGCTCCTCCCGCCGCAGGTGCTCGTGCGAGAGACGCGCGGCGAGATCGAGGTCGGCCTCACACCCGCCGAGCGCGAGGCCCTGGGCAACGCGGTCGACAAGCGGGTCCGGGAGTTCACGACCGCACGCGCCTGCGCACGGCGCGCCCTCGCCGCACTCGGCGCCCCGGCGGACGAGGTCCCGGCCGGGCCGAAAGGCGAGCCGATCTGGCCCGCGGGCGTCGCCGGAAGCATCACCCACTGCGACGGGTTCCGCGCCGCGGCCGTCGCTCGCACCGCGGAGGTCGTGAGCGTCGGGATCGACGCCGAGCCCAACGCCCCCCTGCCGCCCGGCCTGCTCCCCGACGTCGCCGGGCCGGACGAGATCGGCCACCTGCGGTCGCTCGCCGCCCACGATCCCTCCGTTGCCTGGGACCGCCTTCTCTTCAGCGCCAAGGAGTCCGTCTACAAGACGTTCTTCCCGCTCGCCGGCCGCTGGCTGGGCTTCGAGGACGCCGAGCTCGAGGTCGATCCCGGCGGCACCTTCACCGCCCGCCTGCTCGTTCCCGCCCAAACCGCGCTCGGCGAACCGCTGACCGGATTCTCCGGCCGCTGGCTCTGCCGCGACGGCCTCGTTCTGACCGCTATCGCGCGGCGGCCAGGAAGGCCTTGACCGCTGCCGCGGTCTCCTCCGGCGCCTCCCAGAGCACATTGTGGCCGTTGGGGACGGCGACGAGGGTCAGCAGCGATCCGAGCTCCTCGCGGTAGCGGCGATCGTGCGGGCGAGCGTCGAGTAGCGGCACGATCGGCCGCACGAGGAGCGTCGGCACCTGGGCCACGGGCGGCGCCGGGCGGGCCATCTCGCTCCAGGCGACGACCGCCGCACACGGGTTGAAGCCGAAGCGCAGACGGCCGTCGGCCCCCGGCCGCAGATCCTCGCGCACGAACGCGGCGACGACCTCGCGCGGAGCGGCCACCGAGGACTCGGCGCTCAAGAGGGCGTTGACCGCGCCGTCGACGGAGGCGAAGTTCCAGTCCATCCGGTCTATCTCGGCCGAGCGCAGCGCGTAGTCGGCGGGGATCTCCAGGCCCGGGTCGAGCAGCACCAGGCCCTCGACGACGTCGGGTGCCCGGGCGGCAAGCGTCGCGACGACCCGGCCACCGAAGCTGTGCCCGAGCCAGACCGCCTGCTCGACACCCAGCTCGCGCACGGTCTCCAGCACGTCGTCGACGTGCGTCTGGACGTCCCACGGCGGCTCGGTTCCCGAAGCACCGTGCCCGCGCAGGTCGAGCGCCACGACCGAGCGACCCTCGGCCACGAGCTCGCCGGCGAGCCGCTCGTAGATACCGCCGTGCTGGGTCAGGCCGTGGACGCAGACGATCGCCTCGGCGGCCGGCGGTCCCCAGCGGTGGTGGTGGAGCAGCATCGGCGTGACCCTAGAGAGGTCAGGCGGGGCGGCGCTTGGCCAGCAGGCGGAGAGCGAGCGGGGGCCGCTCTGGGAGCGGATCGAGCTCGACCGCCAGCGAGTTCAGCGTCATCGCCAGGCCCTCGTAGTGGCCGACCAGCAGGCAGAGCTCGATCAGCTCCTCCTCGTCCAGGAAGCTGCGCAGGCGCACCCAGAGCTCCTCGCCGATGCGGCGGTCGGCGTGCAGCGCGTCGACGGCGGCGAGCATCGTGGCCTGCCGCTCCGACCAGCCCGGCGCCTCCGCGCCATCGCGGACCCGCTCGATCTCCTCCCCGCTCAGCCCGACGGCGCCGGCGATGCGCTCGTGCTGGCTCCACTCATACCCGCTCCCACTGTTGTGAGCGACGCGAAGGATCATCAGCTCCACCTCGTCGCGCGGCAGCTTCCCGCCCGGCATCAGGGCCGAACCAAGCTTCAGCCAGCGGCGAAACAGCTTGCGGTGACGGGCGATCGTCGTCAGCACGTTCGGAGGCTTTCCCCCCGACACAAGGCCGGCGCCCTGGACGATCGCCCAGTTCCTCAGGCCGATATCGCGAAAGCCCCCAGGGGCGATGCGTGGAGCTTCCGGGTCTTGCACGGGCCGACCGTAGCAGCGACTCCCCGGAAGGTCCGGCCGGGCTTGCTCTTCGTTGCCCTGGTGCTCATCGCGATCTCCGGAGGGGCCGAAATTTGAACCGAAAGCCGCCGGCACCACAATTAGGCCGCTCTTGGCGGCACCGCAAGCGAATCCCGCATGACAAGCGGGATTGCGCCCGTCGCCGATCATCGCCCCGGAACTCGATATGCGGGGATATTCGGCGATTATCGGGGTGTTCAGGCAGAAATGCGGATTTCTGCCTGATCGGGCGTGACCTCGGTTCAAACGGTGCTGAAGGCGAACGAATGCCGGTCTACATCTCGCTGCCGGGTTGCCTGACTCGGGAAGGCCTCCAGCGACCACGGTTACGGGACATCGGGCCAATCAATTTCCCAATCGCCTTCGTGGATCGGACCCCCTTCGACTTTGAAGGTCCAGAGCCGCTCCATAACGATCCAACGTAGCGACTCAATATCCATCGCTTTGATTTCGCCCCACGCCTCTTCTGGAGTTGCCTTGTCGATGAGGTCAAGGAACTGCTTTCGCCCGTCATTCAGGATGACATTGCGACGAACGTCTTCGAATTCAGCATCGTCGAATGGAAGATCAGCCATTTGGTTGCTCTTTCTCTCATCGGGTTTGGCTACTGGTCTCTCAGCAGCCGGGAAGCCTAGGGACTACCTCGGTTTCCATCAGGAACGCAAAGTAGTCTTGGGCTATGCCAGATGTGGAGTTGACGCGAGAAGTGATTGATGCCTCCCTTCGTCTGATTGACGCGAGCCGCGAGGGCGAAGTCGAGGGTAGGGATGTCGCTGCCAAGTTCGACAAACCCGATATCGATCTCTACTACGCCTTTCAGGAGGCCCGTCGACAAGGGGCGCTCGAGATGTACTTCCCGGGGGGGATGGAATTGCCCTCTGTGATCCGCCGGCCGTAGAAGCAGTTCGAGGATGCCGGACAGCAGGCCATGAGCGAGAGCGTTGACCGCGTCTCCCTCGGCGGGCGGGTGAGCGAGGGTGACCAGCACACGGTGCACCGAGTCCGCGACATCTCCGAGGAGTTGGCGGGCGAGCTGGAAGCGAAGTTCCGGACGATCCGCGATATGGCCGAGCCGAGCTCCAACGCTCGCATGAGGGCCTCTGCTACTCGCCTGTTGGCTCTGTTCGAAACGGCAGAGTCAGAGCTCGAGGACGATGGCGCGATCTCTGCGCTGACGCAGAAGACCGCCAGCCTCGAGCTCGGGGCCTTCGCTCGGTTCGCTGATGAACACGCGGAGCGGCTCTCTGAGATTGCCGAAGGAGCAAATAACAGCCATGAAGTGCGCGAGCGGCTCGACAAGCGGCTCGAGAACCTCGGCGTGCTGCTGGGCGCACTTCATGACGCCGTCGGCGTCCAAGGAGCAATCCTCGACCACTACAAAGGAGCACTGCGCGTCTATCCGGTGGTCAACTACACCGCCGACCAGCTCGTCCACTTGATCACTGGCGAAGTCGTCCTTGCTTCGGCCGACAGCCTGATCCTGCGCGAAAGCGAATATCGCTCCCTGGCTTCCGAGGTCAAGAAGTTCACTGACGAGGTGGAGGAAGGATGGCCGATCATTGTGCGCACGATCGAGGGAGAGGAGGGGCCGCGGAACTTGCGTATGACCGACTTCCCCGTGGTCGAGCTGGGCGCGCTCGATACGAGTCTCGACATGCTTCGGGAGGACAATGTGGAAGAGGCGATGCTCAACCTGATGCGGTCGCGCTCGGTTCGGGCGGTGAGCTTCGGTGACGCCGATGCCGTCTTCGCGGTCGTCGGGGGCACCAGCCGCACCGGACTTGACCAGCTGCCCGAAGCCGACATCGAGATCGACACCGAGCTCCTTGGGTCTGAGCCGATCGACTACTGGGCGCCGGTAACTGACACGATCGAACAGTTCGGCGAGGGAAGAGAGATGTTCCGCGGTGCCGTGCAGGGCGTCGAGATCACCGGGCGGTTGGCGAATCTCACCTGCGAGGGCGCGACGGCGCTGACTGAGCATTCCAGTGGCGGAATGGTCGCCTTGGGCATGAATCAGTTTGAACTGATCAGCGCGCTGATGGAGCAGGCCGGAGCCCAATCCGAGTTCCTCCTAAGCGAGGAGCCCGAGCAACCCCAGTTGGAGACTTTCGAGGTCTGGGCCCCGTTGGAAGGGCTAACGGTCGGCGAGCCCATCGAGATAGCCGGAATCACCGTCGTCCCGCCGGCGCAGGCCTTGGCCCGCCTGGATGGCCTGGTAATCCAACAGGAGGGGGATTCGGCCCAGAGCCTCAGTGAAGAGTTCAAGTCTGGTGCGAGCTACGCGCTAGCGCGGGTGGTTTCGGAGATGCCCAATCGCGCCGAGGATGGCGGCTTGGCGAGGATCGACCTCGCCCTCGCCTGGATCGCCACCCGTGGGCGCTACGGCGCCGCTCTGTTGCCTGACGGTGAGCCCCAGAGCTTCGATCGCCAGGCCGGCCGGCTGACCGCGCGCCGAGGGACGGTGGTATTCGTCTACGGGACCGAGACCGAGCGGGCCTGGCTGCGCTGGCCCGAAGAGGGCAACGATGTCGCCGAGCGCAAGCTAGAGGCGGGCTCGACGTTCCTTCAGCCGCAGCCCCCAGCGCAGATCGAGATCGAGGATCGCCTCGCGCTCGGCGCCCTGCGTCTCGCCGCAACTGCGCCCGATCCACTGGTACAGGTTCAGGCGCTCTGGCAGGCGATCGAGTCATATGCCGCGGGGACCAAGACGAAGGCAAAGCTTTTCTCGAAGCCTGAGCTAAGAAAGTTACGGCAGGCGCTCCCGAACGACCTCACCGCCAGCCAGGACGCAGCCCTTCAGCGGATGCTCGGCCGACTCAACGAGGAGCCGTTGCGTACTCGCCTGCGGCGGCGCCTGAAGAGCGACGCCGTGCCCGTCACCGACGCCGAGCTAAAGATCCTTGACGACCTGCGGGAGGTGCGAAATGCGGTCGCTCACGGACGCAACGTCGAGGAGACGATCAACCGCGACCTGGTCAACTACGGCATCTCAATCGTCGCGCGGATTCTCGTCCACCGGATTGCAACCTCGGCCGAGGAACTCGCAAAGGACGCCTAGGTGATGAGGAATCTCGAAACGGAGCCGTCACAAGACTGAAGGTCCTAGGAAACCAAGCGCATCCGAAGCGGGGTAGAGGTCTTAGCCAGGTGGAGGACAGAGAGAGACGATGACTGGCTCCTCAGCATTGAAGGCAGGCCCCACGCACATAGCCTCAAATCGCCCGAGAGCTGGGATCGCGTCTCGCATCTCGGACCCCACCAGAGACTCCAGATACTCAAGGCCAGTGTGGTCTAGCGTCTTGAGAATGATGTAGTTCTCGCACTGACTGAGCGCCGACTTCGATACGACTGCGGTCCGCTGAGACACGATCATGAAGGTTAGGCCGAACTTCCTGGCTTGCATGATCATTCGCGTGCTGTTTGCAACCTGCTCTTTATGAGACTGTAGGCCGAAGTTCCACTCGGGTAGAAACGTGTGGGCCTCCTCAAGCGCGAGCATACGTTTAGACGGCTCGGTGCCAGCTAGATATTCATCCGATCCAGCTTTCATAAATTTCTCAATGAGCTGTCGTGCTTTTGCTGGTGGGTCGCCAGCAGGCTGATGAACGAAGTGACCTTTGGTCTCGACATCGTCGGGAGTCCAGGCTGGGAAACGGAGGCGACTCTGATACTCCCCCGTCGTATCAAGCGCGACTACCACGTGATCGAGCCCTAGAGCCGCACAGATTCGCTGCGACACAGCGGTCTTGCCCATCCCTGACATTCCCAGGATGGCGATATGACCGCGTCGCTGGTCATCAATCCGAAGACCAATAGGTATTGCCGTCCCCTTGATCTGCCCGATTTCAAAATATTCGGTCCCTAGACCTCCGGCTAGATCACCGGCTTGCTCGATAGGGTCGTGAGCGCCGGGCAAGTAGGTCGTTGAGCGGATTTGTCCGTCTTGTGGACAGCCCACTAGGCGAGCCGTGGCCAAGGGGCGCACAGCGGTTGATCCAAGCCACGTCGAGTCGACCAGTCGCAATCGTGCCACTTGGTAAAGAAGGTGTTTACCTGGTGGCTTCAACAGGACCGGATCTCCGACTCCAAGCCTGTCGAAGGGTTCAAATTGTATGGTGCGCTGCGTGGTGCCTTCGCCGACGGCACCGACCAGTGAACCGCCTGACGGCAGCTTCTCAACGGTTAGATCTTGCGGGAAGCCATCACAGATCGCCGTCCAGTCATCAACCAAGGCAAGGCGAAAACGCGCCCCGTCTGCGTGAGGTAGTCGAGCAGCCACGGTTGCCTCGGCTGTCCTCTTACCGCCGGCATCGAGAATCACCCTGTCGCCCTCAGTGAAGGTCGACGGCGCGCCAGCGAGGAGCAGCATCTTTGGTCCCTCGGCCGAGACCGCCATGACCAGGCTCTTGTTTCTGACGACCCGGGACCAGAGATCGGCCCAATCAAACGAGATCGCCAGGACAAGCAGTGCGCTTCCGACCGCGAGAAGTTCGAAGCCATCACTGCCGGTTCGCGCTTCGGCCAACACGATCAGGAGGAGGACAGATCCTCCAACGAGTACTGCATGCCCGAAGCGGCGGGCAAATTGACTGCACGCCGAGTTCAGCCGGCCATCGGGCGTGACGGCTGCTAGCGCACCGGCTAGAAAGACAATGACGAGAAAGGCGATGAGTCCCGTCCAGAGGGGCTGGATATCAGCCGCATCTGCACTTACACATGCGGCTATCCCGCCAACTGCATTCACCGTCGCAGCTCGGGGAGTAGAAAAGTACGGTTCGAGGAAGGTGGCCGACAACGCCATGCCGACACCTACAAACAACCAAGGCTGCGAGCCCTCTGCGCCTCCAATCAGGCCGAGAACCACGAATGCAACCGTGCCGGGCGTGGACGCGATGAGTCGCCGTCTGACCTTCGCTCTCGCGCCTTCCTTGCCCACTTCGGCAAAAATTAACTAAGCAGTCGGACTTCTCTAGGTTGCAGATCGCTTTGATTACCGTCGCTCTGACGGCGATGACTTTCCCAGCGACTCGTTCCTCGAGAGCTGGGTCACGCCGACTCGGCCTGTTCGCGCTTCCAGGCCGCTTCGGCTTCATCGGCGTCTGCGGTGTTGAGCGTGATGCGTCGGTCGATCTCGCCGGGAAAAGCGCCGTAATAGCGGACTGCGGTCCGCACTTGGGACCCGGTGAGATTAAGAACCTCGGCGGTGGCGGCAATTGCCACCTCCCCACTCGTCTTACCGCCCTTAAGCGTCGCCATGAGCTCCCAGATGTCTGGGCCACCGGCCAAGGCTGCGCGGCGGCCGGTCGGACCGTTGCGGAAGACGATGGCGCGGAACCCGTCCATGCGGTCACCGTAGCCAATGACACCTCATGTCACGGAATCAGCGCCTATCGCCGCCCATTCCCGGCTATCCACCATCCATCAGGCAGTTTCTGCCTGATGGGGAGCGAAATTTGGGTCGGGTTTAAACCGATCCAGCCGACCCTGACGTGTCGATTTGCAGGGGATTCGATTAGGGGTGGCAGACGGGATTCGAACCCGCGACCGCCGGCACCACAAGCCG
>WUUC01077869.1_pt1 | contig 10993 bp, 5 predicted proteins | sample 6278441 | NCBI WGS metagenome assembly WUUC01 (sample SAMN13675441, study PRJNA597444) | soil metagenome | isolation source: soil | place: USA: Washington | collected 2017-10 | reverse complement strand
TAGCTCAGTTGGTAGAGCGCAAGCTTCCCAAGCTTGAGGTCGCGGGTTCGACCCCCGTCGTCCGCTTCTCAGTCCGACTCCTCCAGGGTGAGATCAGAGCGCGGCGGAGGCGCGTTCCCGCTCCAGCGGCTGTGAATGATTGCCGTTCCCGTTTCCGTTCGCCGAGCTCTCTGAGGTCGGGAGGCGGTAGAAGTGCTCCGTCGCCCCGCGGACCTGCCGCTCCCGCACCAACTCGATCAGGCCCGCTTTGGCCAGCTCGGTCACGTGGTAGTTGGTGTTGCTGAGGGGGATCTGCAGCTCGCGACTGAGGTCGCTGGGGGACAAGGTCCTGCCGCCGTCGATACCGAGGATTTCGAGGATCGAGACGCGCAGGGGGTGAGCCGTCGCCCGGGCCAGATGCTCCCAGTTGACCGGGACCGCGCCCTGACTACGCCCATTTTCCGCTGCATTTCGCAGGGATCCGCCGTTTGAAGAATGACCGTTGGGGGAATGTCCGTTTTGGGTTGGCATAGAGCGATATTACCCAAAATTATTGACTCAAGTCATTAATTCTGGGTAGATTATTCGTCGAGAAGGTTTTTCGAGGCTTTTTGGGAGGAGAAATTTGATGAGGGGACGCGCTGTCGGGCTGATTTTGTCTTTGTGCATGGTGCTCGTGCTTGGGCTGGCCTCGACGGCGGGCGCCGCCGGCGGGACCGACGAAGTGATCGCCCCGAGCGACCCGCACGATCCCCAGGTCGATTCCGGTTGGCAGGCGGGGACCTGCAACACCGAACCGCCCAACCCCGGCGCGCCCGGTGCGGTGGTCTGCTCGGTGGACAAACCCGAGTGGTTCTTCGAACAAGCTGCCGGCCATCCCAATTGGGGCTTCACCCAGTTCATCGTCGAACACAGCACCGAGACGGTGGGTCCGCTGGTGCTCGAAAAACCGGAAGCCGAACTCGCCCGGGTTCGGGTTGACCTGCCGGTCGGCCTCAACGTCAACCCCGGCGCCACCGAGCGCTGCCCGCTCACCACCTTCGAGAACGACCCCGCCACCTGCCCGCCGGAATCGAAAGTCGGAACCAGCTACGTCACCGCCGCCGACCCGATACTCGGTGGGTCGGTCCCGCTCAAAGCCGACGTCTACAACGTCGTCCCAGTCGAAGGGGAGAGCGCACGCTTCGGGCTCCATCTCGTCGGCAACAACATCTATCTCGAGGGTGACGCCGACTGGTCGGGCAACTACCACGAGGGCTTCACGATCGAGGTCCCCGCCGCCCTTCCAGAGGCGCTGGGCGGGCTGCTCGGCGCCGACAAAGGGGTGATCCTCAAAAACCGGTTGGTCTTCAACGGCCGCGCCGGCGACGGCACCTTCATCACCACTCCCAGCACCTGTCTCGGCGAAGCCTTCACCCAATCGGGCAGTGTCTATTCGACCTATCTGCTGGCGGGCTCCTACGGGCAGTTCGCCAGCCCGGGCTACGTCTGGCCGCAGAGCGCCGAACCGCCGCTCGAGTCCCCGATCCCGCCCGGAACCTCGCCGAAAGAATGCAACTCGATCCCCTACGACCCGTCGCTCGCGGTCGACCCGGGCACCGCGGAGGCCAACTCCCCCGCCGGGGCGACGATCGACATCGACATCCCGCACCTGATCCCCAACTACTCGACGAACCAGGACGAACAGCAGACTTCGACGACGAAGGAATCGAAGGTGACCCTGCCCCGGGGGATGGGGCTCAACCCCTCCGCCGCCAACGGCCTGCAGGTTTGCACCGACGCCGAGTTCGGCAAGGGCACGAAAAACCCCGTCGCCTGCCCGCCCGGCTCGCGGGTGGGGTCGGTGACGATCGACTCGCCGGCGCTGCCGACGAAAGAGGACGGCGAAGAGAACGAGGCCGAGGGGCCGGCGCTGAAGGGATCGGTCTACGTCGGCAACCAGCTCAGCCGGGACCCCGCCTCCGGCGACCTGTATCGGATCTTCATCAACGCGGTCTCGCGGCGCTACGGGATCGACGTCCGCCTGATCGGCAAGGTCAGCGCCGATCCCCGGACCGGCCAGCTGACCACCACGATCTCCGACACGCCGCAATCCCAGGTCGAGGACTTCGTGGTGAAGCTCGACGGCGGCGCGCGGGCGGTGCTCAGCAGCCCCCCGACCTGCGGCCCCAACCAGGCGAGCGCGGTGATGACTCCGTGGTCGGGCAACGCGCCGGCCGCTCCCGGCGACAGCTTCACGCAGACGAGCCTCCCCGGCGGAGGCCCGTGTCCCAAAACGATGGCCGAGCGCCCGTTCGCGCCCTCCTTCGCGGCCGGTCCCGACCGCCCGAAAGCCGGCGCCTTCAGCCCGGTCTCGATCCGCATCACCCGCGGTGACGGTCAGCAGGAGCTGAAAGGGACCGACGTGGTCCTGCCGCCGGGGATGACCGGCAAGCTGCGGGGCATCCCCTACTGCCCGGAGGGGGCGCTCGCCGCAGCCGCCGGCCGCAGCGGCGGGGAGGAGAAAGCGAGCTCCAGCTGTCCGGCCGCCAGCGAAGTCGGCATCGCTTCGGTCGCCGCCGGCACCGGCCCCGCTCCCTACAAGATCGACGGCAAGGTCTTCCTCTCAGGCCCCTACAAGGGGGCTCCTCTCTCCCTGGCAGTAGTCACCCCCGCCACGGCCGGGCCCCTCGACCTGGGCACGGTCGTGGTGAGGGTGGCTCTGTTCGTCGATCCGGAGACCGCGCAGATCCGCGCCGTCGCCGACCCGATCCCGGACGTCTTCGGCGGCGCGCAGCTCAGCATCCGCTCGGTCGACCTGCGGATGAGCCGGCCGAACTTCACCCTCAACCCGACCAGCTGCGAGCGCTTCGCCACCGCGGGGGTGCTGAACGGCGGTGGCGGGGACCCGACGAACCCGGCGGCGTTCAGCGCCTTCCCGGTCAGCGCTCCCTTCCAGGCGGCCAACTGCGACGCGCTCAAATTCCGGCCCAAGCTCTTCACCAAGCTGATCGGCAAGCGGAAGAAAATGCGGCGCAACGGGCACCCGGCCTTCCAGGCGGTGATGGTCGCACGTCCAGGCGACGCCAACATCAAGCGCGCCGCGCTGACGCTGCCGCGCTCGCAGTTCCTCGACCAGAGCCACATCGGGACCGTCTGCACCCGCGTCCAGCTCGCGGCCGCGGCCTGCCCCGCCCGCTCCATATATGGATACGCCTGGGCCGAGACCCCGCTGCTGGACAAGAAAGTTGCGGGTCCGGTCTACCTGGTCTCCTCCGACAACGAACTGCCCGACCTCCTCGCCGACCTGAAGGGGCAGGTGAACGTCCGCCTTCGCGGCGTCATCAGCTCTTCCAAACGGAGGATGAGGACCGTCTTCGCCAACGTCCCCGACGTGCCGGTGAGCAAGTTCGTGTTGAGGATGAAGGGCGGGAAGAAAGGTCTCCTGGTCAACTCCCGCAACCTCTGCGGGCACCGCAACGCCTCCGCCCTCAACTTCAAAGCCCAGAACGGCAAGCGCTTGCGGGTGAAGAAGCTGCCGCTGCGGACGCCGGCCTGCAAGTCCGGCAAGAAGAAGAAGCGCAAGTAGTGCCCGCCGGCTTGATTAACAGCCTGTCCAACTGGGTACGGCCTGCCCAGTGAGGAAAACGGTCGCGCAGATCATCTCGTTCGCGGTCCTCCTGGGGATCCTGCTGGCGCCCTCGGCCCAGGCGGCGGAAGTCGTCTTCGAGCCGCAGGACAACCCGCCGAGCAAAGAGGACGGCTGGCAGGCGGGGACCTGCACGACGAAAACCTGCGCCCCCGACAGCGAGCCGTTCGAGTTCTTCGAAACCGCCGGGGCCCACCCGAACTACGGCATCACCCAGTTCATCGTCAGGAACGACCCGTTCCTACTCGGCAACGTGCCGGCCGTGAACATGAAGACCCTGCGGGTCGACCTGCCGGTCGGCCTCAGCGTCAACCCCGGCGCGACCCCGCAGTGCACCGCGGAGCATCCGGTCGATTGCCCGGCCAACACCCGGGTCGGCGAAAGCATCGTCACCGTCTCGATCGAAGCGGCGCCGCTGCCGCCTGTTCCCGTCACGGCGACGGTCTACAACTTGAAACCGAAATTCGGCCAGCCGGCGCGCTTCGGCTTTACCGTCGAAGCCATCCCCGGCATCCCGGTCGTGCCCCCGAGCGACATCTTCCTCGAAGCCGACGTGGCCTGGGAGTCGGATTTCCACGAGGGCTTCACGATCAATGTCCCCAAGGTCCAGTTCGTGAAACTGCTGAAAAACCGGCTCGTCTTCGACGGCCGGGCGCACGCGGACCCGGGGCTCGGCTACTTCATCACCACCCCCAGCACCTGCTTCGACCCGACCGCCTCGGCCTACGAACACACCTATTCCACCTACGCGCGGGCCGACTCGCTGGAAAACACCGATCCGAATTTCCCGAACGGATCGCCGTTCGTCGAGGCGAAGCTGCCGCCCGGGACCAGCCCGAAAGACTGCGGATCGATCCCCTTCAATCCCTCCATCGCGGTCAACCCCGGGACGGCCGAGGTCGACTCCCCCGCGGGCGCCGTGACCGAGGTCAACCTGCCGGTCGAACCGAATCCGGCGGGCCAGGAAACCTCGCCGATGCGGACCGCGAGGGTGACGCTGCCGGCGGGGATGGGTCTCAACCCCTCGGCCGCGGTGGGGCTGGCTGCCTGTAGCGACGCCCAGTTCGCGAAGGGGACCCGCAACCCGGTCGCCTGTCCGCCCGCCTCCAAGGTCGGGACGGTGACGGTGGCGACGCCGCCGCTGCCCGAGGGGCCGCTGACCGGCAACGTCTACGTCGGTGAGCAGAAGAGCCGCGATCCCGAATCGGGCGAGGAGTTCCGGATCTTCGTTCACGCCTTCTCGGATCGATACGGGGTCGACTTGCGCCTGGTCGGAAACGTGATCGCCAACGCACGGACCGGCCAGCTGACCGCGGTCTTCGACGATCCGCCCAAGAACGTGCTGCGCGGCGGCAACTCGGACAACCTTCCGAACGGCCTTCCGCAGGTGCCCTTCACCAGCTTCAAGATCGACATCGACGACGGTCCCCGGGCGGCGCTGAGCAGTCCGCCGATCTGCGGGCCGAACCGCACCAGCTCGGCGTTGACCCCGTGGTCGGCGCAGTTCTCCGGCAAAGGCCCGGCGACGCCATCGAGCCAGTTCAATCTCGCCTCGCTGCCCGGCGGCGGTCCCTGCCCGGCGACGATGGCGGCGCGACCGTTCGCGCCGGGCTTCAGCGCCAAGCCGAAAACCGACCAGGCGAAGACCTTCACCCCCTTCACCGCCAACATCGTCCGCCCCCCGGGCCAGCAGGAGCTGAAAGGGATCGACGTCCTCCTGCCGCCGGGGGCGACGGCGAAGCTGAAAGGCGTTCCCTACTGCCCGCCGCAGGCGATCGCGCAGGCGGCCGGGCGCTCCGGCGCGGCGGAGAGGAACGCCCCGAGCTGCCCCGCCGCCAGCAAGATCGGGGTGGCTAAAGTCCTGGCCGGCACCGGCCCCTCGCCGCTGGCGATCGACGGCGACGCCTACCTCGCCGGTCCCTATCAGGGCGCGCCGCTCTCGATCGCGGTCGTGACGCCGGCGATCGCCGGCCCGTTCGACCTCGGCAACGTCGTCGTTCGCGTGCCGCTGTTCCTCGCTTCGGAGACCGCTCGAATCCACCCGAAGACCAGCGAGATCCCCGACGTCTTCGGGGGCACGAAGCTCGACATCCGCTCGATCTTCCTCAACGTCAATCGCAAGGACTTCACCCTCAACGGGACCAACTGCCGCAAAGGGGCGACCGCGGGCGCCCTCTACGGCGGCGGGGCCGACCCGACCAACCCGGCCGCTTTCGCCGCCTTCAACGTCGCCGACGAGTTCAAAGCGACCGGCTGCCGCAAGCTGAAGTTCCGCCCGAAGCTGAACATCCGCCTCTTCGGCGCCACCGTCCGCAACAAGCACCCGAAACTGCGGGCGGTGCTGAAGGGGCGCGGCAAGGACGCGAACATCCGCAGGGTCTCGGTGGCGCTCCCGCACGCGCTCTTCCTCGACCAGGCGAGCCTGGCCACCGTCTGCACGCGGGTCCAGTTCGCCGCCGGCAACTGTCCGAAACGCTCGATTTACGGGCGCGCCCGGGCCTTCACCCCGCTGCTCGGCAAACCGCTCGAAGGCCCCGTCTACCTGCGCTCGTCGAACAACCCGCTGCCCGACCTCGTCGCCCACCTCGAGGGGCAGGTGACGATCGATCTGGTTGGCCGCATCGACAGCTTCCGCGGCGGCCTCCGGACCACCTTCGGCAAGGTCCCCGACGTGCCGGTGAGCAAGTTCGTGATGACCTTGCCCGGCGGCAAGAAGGGGCTGCTGGTCAACTCCACCAACCTCTGCGCGAAGCCCGTCAAGGCGGTCATCCAGATCAAAGCCCAGAACGGCAAAAAGGCGAATCGCAAGCCAAAGCTGCGGACTGCCTGCAAGCGCAATAAGCGTTAGCGCCCGCATCGTTTCGGGTACTGAGCTGTTAAAGGAGTAACGCTACCCAAAGGGCGTTTAACACCCTTTGGTGACACATCACAAAACAGTGTCACGGTTACTTGGGTTGTAACCGCGATAGTCAGTTGCAAGATCCGCGGAGCCCTGTAATGTTTTTCCCGCGGGAGGGACTTTGGGCGCTACAGGGAGCGTCCTCGTTAAGGGAAAACGAGGAGGAAACAGATGTCAAAGCGCTCGCTTGCGCTGCTTCTCTTGTGTCTAGGGGTTCTGCTCGCCATGCCAGGGATGGCGGCGGCGGACACGGGGGACGTGCTCGAACCGCAGCACGAACCGCCGACGCCGGCAGACGGCTGGCAGGCGGGGACGTGTTACGAAAACCAAGTGGGGGAAGTGCCGGAAACGCCGATCCCCACCAAACCGGTGGACCCCACCAAACCCTTCTGCTCACCGACGACCCCGGAGATCTTCTACACGCAGGCCGGTGGGCATCCCCCGTTTGCCTTCGACCAGTACATCGTCAAGCACGAAACCGTCCAGCCTGGGGTTATCGAACCGCTTGTCGAGGATCCCTCGGATCCGGTTCCCTTCGAAGACCGGGTCCTGAAAACCGAGCGAGTCGACCTGCCGCCGGGGTTCACCGAGAACCCCATGAGCAGCCCTCAGTGCCCGCAGGACGTTTTCCGAAATGAAGTCGCACCGGGCAAATTCGCTCCGGCCTGCGACCCCAGCACGATCGTGGGGCGCAACGAAACCTGGCTGGTTGTGAACACTGCCGGTGTCGTGCCGGCGCCATCGCCTCCGTTCCCGCCGGGAAGCACTCTTCCCAAAGGGTTCGTCCTCGCACCGGATCCCGCTAAAGGAACGAGGGTTCCCCTCTACAACCTCGAGCCGGACGAGGGTGAACCGGCTCGCCTCGGTTTCGTGATCGCAGGAACCAGGGTCATCGAACTCGAAGGTGGCGTTGCCTGGGAGAGCGACTTCCACGAGTACTTCACGATCAAACTCCCTCCGCCCTCGGTTCCGTTCTCGAGCCTGAAAAGCCGCCTGGTCGCCTTCGGTCAGTCGGGTGACGGCACGCACATCACCTTGCCGACCACCTGCTTCGATCCGAACCAGTGGCCGCATCTCTACTCGACCTGGTTCCGTGGAGAGTCATGGGGCGAACAAGACCCGACCTTCCCGGAAGGCTCCACGGCGGTGGAGGCGAAGCTTCCCCCCGGGGCAGCCCCGACGGGCTGCGACCGGGTGCCATTCGATCCAGGGCTCGCGATCGACCCCGGGACTAGCGCGGTCGATTCGCCTGCCGCGGCGACCGTGACCACGACCCTGCCCTTCGAGCCCGAGAAAGAAGGCGGGGAAGTCAGGGTCAACGAGAAAGGCGAAACCGAAGGGATCTCCCAGTCGCACGTGCGCAAAGCGGAAATCTCGATGCCGAAGGGCATGGGCCTGAACCCCTCGGGGGCCAAGGACCTCGTCGCCTGCGCTGACCACCAGTTCAAGAAGGGCATTCGCGTGATGGACAACGAATGTCCCGCCGCCTCTGACATCGGCACCGTCGAAGTCGATTCGCCGCCGCTGCGTGAGCCGCTGATCGGCGACGTCTTCGTCGGCGTGCAGAAGAGCCATGATCCCGAATCGGGCGACCTGTTCCGAATCCTGCTCGAAGCCAAGAGCGTGCACGAGGGCATCAACGCCCGCCTGGTCGGCCGCGTCGTGGCGAACAAGACGACGGGCCAGTTGACGGCTGTCCTCAACGACAAGCTGGTCGGCCAGTTCGCCGGCGAGCTGCCCGAAGGACTGCCCCAGGTCCCGTTCGAGTCGATCCGTGTCCATTTCGACGGATCGAAACAGGTCCTGACCAGCCCGCCGATCTGCTCGACCACGAGCACCAGCCTGTTCGAACCATGGGCGCGCGAAGGCGAAAAGAAGCCGGTCGACTCCACGGTGACCCTGGCGACCGATCCGAACGGCGGGCCCTGTCCGAAAACGATGGCGGAGCGGAAGTTCGCGCCGTCCTACACCGCGCGGACGGACAAGACCAAGGCCGGCGCCTACACGCCGTTCCGCGTCCACATCGGGCGCACGGACGGCCAGCAGGAGCTGAAGCTGGTCGACGTGACCCTGCCGAAGGGTCTGACCGGCAAGCTGAGGGGCATCCCGTACTGCCCGGACGCGGCGATCGTCGCGGCGGCCGGTAACACGGGCTACCAGGAGCGAGCCAACCCGAGCTGCTCGGGCGAGAGCTACCTTGGCAAGGTCTCGACCCTGTCCGGCACCGGCGCCAACCCGCTGGCGCTCGACGGGGCCACCTACCTGGCCGGTCCCTACAAAGGCGCGGCCCTCTCGCTGGTGACGATCACGCCGGCGATGGCGGGTCCGTTCGACCTCGGCACCGTGGTCGTCCGGGTGGCGCTCCACGTCAACCCCGAGACCGCTCAGATCAAGGCCGTCTCCGACGTCATCCCCGATGTCTTCGGCGGCGCCAAGCTGGACCTGCGCGCGATCGACCTCCACATCGACCGCAACAAGTTCATGCTCAACCCGACCAACTGCCAGAAACAGGCAACGGCGGGGACGATCCAGGGCGGTGGCGCTGATCCGACCAACCCGGCCGCGTTCAGCTCCTACGCGGTCAGCGATCCGTTCCAGGCGAGCAAGTGCAAGCAGCTCGGCTTCAAGCCGAAGCTGAAGGTCAAGCTGTTCGGTCCGACGAAGCGGGCGAAGTCCCCGCGCCTGAAGGCCATCCTGACCGCACGAAAGGGCGACGCCAACATCGCCCGCACGGCGCTGACGATGCCGCGCTCGCTGTTCCTCGAACAGGCCCACATCGGCACGGTCTGCACGAGGCCGCAGCTGGCGGCTCACAAATGCCCGAAGGCCTCGGTCTACGGGTCGGCGTGGGCGAAGTCGCCGCTGCTGAAGAAGCGGTTGAAGGGCAAGGTGTTCCTGGTGTCCTCCAACAATGAATTGCCGGACCTGCTCGTCGATCTGCGCGGCCAGGTGGAGATCTACCTGCGCGGCGTGATCAGCAGCGGCAGCAACGGGGGCCTGAAGACGGTCTTCCGCAACGTGCCCGACGTGCCGGTCTCGAAGTTCGTCCTCAACATGAAGGGCGGCAAGAAGAGCCTCCTCGTCAACTCGCAAGACACCTGCGCGAAGCCGCAGCGTGCCGTGTTGAAGATGAAGGGTCAGAACGGCAAGAAGAAAAACAACAACCGATTCAAGCTGAACGTCGTCTCCTGCGGCAAGAAGGGCAAGAAGTAGGAGCGCTCAGCAAGCGAGTCGCGTTCGCACCGGCGCGGATGGCTGAATAGCCTCCGCGTCGGTGCGTCCGACGCTTTCAGTCCTGATCGTCGCCTACGACAGCCGCGACGATCTCACGAAGACCCTTCCCGCCCTGCTCCCGGAGCTGGGCCCCGACGACGAGCTGATCGTCGTCGACAACAAGCCCGGCGACGGCAGCGTCGAGGTCGTGGAGGAGCTGGCGCCCTCGGCGCGGCTGGTGCGGATGGGGCGCAACAGCGGCTTCGCCGGCGGCTGCAACGCCGGCGCCAAAGCGGCGCGAGGCGAGCTGCTGGTGATCCTCAACCCCGACGCGGTCCCGCAGCCGGGCTTCGGGGAGGCGATCCGCCGGCCCTGGCGCGAGGGGCGGGGGTGGGGCGCCTGGCAGGCCCTGATCGCCGACGGTGACGGCGGCTGCATCAACTCGGCGGGGAACCCGATCCACTTCACCGGCATCGTCTGGGCCGGCCGGCACGGGCAGCCGCTCGCGCCGGCGCCCCCGGCCGAAGAGGTCACCGCCGCCTCCGGCGCCTGCCTGGCGATCCCGCTGCGCAGGTGGCGCCACCTCGGCGGCTTTCCCGCTGAGTTCTTCATGTACCACGAGGACGTCGACCTCTCGGTGCGGCTGCGATCGCTCGGCTGCCCCGTCGGCATCGAGCCGACGGCGGTGGTCCGGCACGACTACGAGTTCGCCGCCAGCGCCGACAAGTGGCGCTGGCTCGAGCGCAACCGCCTCGCCTTCATCGTCCGCAACTACCCGGGAGCGCTGCTGGCGCTGCTCGGTCCCGCCTTGATCGCCACCGAGCTTGCCCTGCTGCCGGTGGCGGCGAGCGGCGGCTGGGAGAGGCAGAAGCTGCGGGCCAACCTCGAATTCCTGCGCTGGCTGCCGCGCCTGCTGGGGGAGCGACGGCGAATCCAGCGCCAACGCACCGTCGGCGCCGGCGAGTTCGCCTCCTGGCTAACCCCGGACCTCGACTCCGAGCTGATCTCCCCGCTCGTCCGCTCCTGGCCGGCGCGCCTCGCGCTGCGCGCCTACTGGCGCCTCGTGCGCCTGCTGCTGCCGAGCTAGCTCGACTGGCTGATCGGCCGGATCAGGATCTCGTTGACGTCGACGTTGGGCGGCTGCTCCAGCGCGTAGGTCACCGCCCGGGCGACGTCCTCGTCGCTGAGCGCGCTCTCGCCGGGCCGGTTCTCGAAGAAGGGCGTGTCGACCATCCCCGGCTCGATCAAGGTCACCTTGATCCCGTGGTTCTCGT
>WUUC01059298.1_pt1 | contig 10995 bp, 3 predicted proteins | sample 6278441 | NCBI WGS metagenome assembly WUUC01 (sample SAMN13675441, study PRJNA597444) | soil metagenome | isolation source: soil | place: USA: Washington | collected 2017-10 | reverse complement strand
CAGTCTCATCCTTCGTCGTGAAGGTCATCCGCACATTGCCCAAATGGTCCTTCAGGTTGTACTGGTACTCGGGTTCATCACCCGTCATGACCACCCTTCCCTCCTCGTGGTTTACAAACTTCAATGTGTCGTTCTCCAGGAACCATTCTCCACGATAGTCACTGCGCTTCTTCAAAACACCCCCCGCCGTATAAACATCCTGAACCAGCTTGCGGCCAGTGGCATCATACAGGTAGGCAACATAATCCCCTGCCGTCTTTGTAACCTTCGAAGGAAGATTAAGGTGATTGTAGGCGATACTCTTTATATCCTTGTTACGGTCGGAGACCATATTGCCGTTCGCATCGTAGATGTAGTCATTGTCTACAGCCACCGCATCAGTAAAGCCTTCCGAACTCCCCGTGTCGGTCACCTTTTGAAGGGCGTTGGAATGCATGTAGCCGCTGTCGTACCTGTATTGTAAAACGTCTATTGGTACGCCTCCCTTACCCGTACGCTGAAGGGATGTGATGTTGCCGTTCAGATCGTAAGCAAGCCCCGACTCATGATATTCCGATGACGATGACCAGCCCGCAGTAGAATTGTGGACCTTCTGGACAGCGCCCGTAAGACGATTCATGGGATCGTAGTCGAACTTGTAACCCCGCGCACGCTGCTGACCAAGCCCCAGGTTGGAACTCCATTTCATGGCTGAAATATTGCCGTTGAACATCGCCTGGTTGCCAAGACCTGTAGTCGTTTGATCATACAAGAGGTCCATGCCGAACAGGTCTGCTTTCTCATCGGGCCCGTCTGCGTTCCTTTCATCCTGGCTGAGGTCCGAACCGTTCATCGATGTTAGCCAGCCCCGGATGTTGTAACGGTAGTCGATACTTTGATGGTAATGCTGGTCATCGACACTGTACAGTTTCTTGTCGATCATTTGCCCGAGTTCGTTGTACTGGTGCCTAGACAACAGGACCGTGTCACTACCGTCGACGCTGTGCCATGTGTTGACAAGCCTGCCTGCATGGTCGTAGTCGAAACTGCGAAACACCGTGCGGGTAAGGCCAGCAATGGATATCCGGGGATTATACAACTCGGCCCATTGTATATTAAGGATAGCATGCGCTTTCAGCGCCGAGGTGCTGCTCACCGCACTAGTATAGAAAACCGCACCGTTCTTTGAGTAAGTGATCGTCGTGCCGCGTCGCTCGATGCGCATCACGTCGCCTCCTTCGACAGCAATGGCGCTGGTTTTTCCAACCTGGTTTTCGACGACCTGTATAACGCTCGCTGTAGAAGTAGACGACCTGGCCTGGTAGATCGAGAAGGTAACGCCAGCCGGTGTTCCGCTCGAAAGACCGAACCATCGTAGCGACGGCATGTTGTTGAAGCTCGAACAAGTAAATTCGACCCACCCATTGGTGGAGGCAGGGATCTCCTGCTGCGAAAACGCATATGGAGAAACGCTCCCGCCTGCGGTACACATCAGCCTTTCTTCAAGCACACGAATATTAGCATGGGTAAGGCCCCAGTTGACACGATGATCGACGGATTTAGTATTACTGGCCATTACCCTGCCGCTGAAATCATAAACATTGGTGATAATTTCCTGACCTCGCTTGTGATTGTCGCCGATCACCTGAACAAGGCGCATCCTGTCATCATAATAATTCACAGACCGTAGCCATTGCCGGTCGCTGCCCAGGACACGTATCCAATTGCCTGTCACCTGGCCGATCACACGCGAAAATGCAGAACCAGGCGCGGATTCGTACTGCCCTGTCAGTTCACCTGTCTTATAGGCGAAGTAAGGATCAGCTTTCAAAAAATCGTAATTGTCATAATAAGTGATCGTGAGAGGCTCGAAAGTTCCTCCAAAGGTTCCCGAAGGCATCACGGTATTTGTATAGCCGAACCAACCGCTTGTTCCATCGAAGGCCTCGTAAAAAATAGTAGGACTGATCAGGGCGGTCATACCAGCCTGGTCAAGATCAGACGTATGAACATATAAGCCGGTAATGATCGGCCGGTTGAGAACATCGTATCTCGTAAAAGTCCATTGTTTTTTCTGGCGCTGTTCGGCATCCTGGGTCATTACAAGCCTGTCGCGGTTATCATACACCAGGTAAACCCAGCCCGCACCTGGAACCTTCTTTTGTGTCATCCGATTCCTGCTATCATAGCGATACTGAAACGCGAGGTTGTCCAGGGTAAATTGCATCGAAGTCTTTACATAGATCGGATCGCTGTAGATGATTGCTGCGGCAAACGAAGTGCTGGTCGTCTTCCACCGGTAGGCACCTATATCATCAGTGGCAGTGGAATTCCGTGTATAGGTCTGGGAGAGAGCATCCTGATCGTTAGTCAGCGTTGTCCACACACCTGCCGCGTTCTGCTTTTCCCATGTCAGCGATGTGTTGGTTCCTGGTGGGCGGGCTGTCAAGAGCATTGCGCTGTCTAAAGTGACCACTTGTGCGGCCTGGTCTTTTATGTTCCGCTGCGGCACGAAGGTAGAGCCTGCTTTGAAGCCCGCTGTGGCGTAGGGTTCTAATTTCGAAAAATCCAGGCGGTTATTAGCAACGTTCAGGTAAAGGTTGGCCCGGTTGAAATGAGTTGTCAGTCCCGCCGGAAGGCTGGTCAGATCGTTGGTTATGAAATTGATGCTCGTTGCTGAACCCCATGAGGTGATTGAAGAAGGGATCTCAGTGAATCCGTTATTGGTAGCAGCCAATGTCAAAAGCGGCGCTGAACCACCTATGGTGGGAAACGGTCCGGTAAACATATTAAAGTTCACATTGACCGTGCTCCCTCTCAATGGAGGTAGCTGCCCGCTGAAACGGTTGTTACTAAGGTCGAGGCCATGCAAGGGTGTCATCGAAGAGAATATGGACGGCACTGTCCCCGACAACTGGTTATTCTGAACGAAGAAGTAGATCATTTTGGTGAGCGCACTGAGAGAGGAAGGAATGGGCCCTGACAACTGATTATTATTCAGGTAAAATGATGTGACGTTGGTTATCCCGCTCAGCGAGGAAGGAATAGGACCGGTAAGTTGATTGTTCTGCAGTAACAAATGCGTGACCCTGGTGAGTGATCCGATGGAGGAAGGAATTTCTCCTGCGAGCTTATTGTCATTCAGCACGATCTGCGTGATATCGCCGTTGGTAACAACGATGCCATGCCATGTGTCCATTTGTGCGGCGGTTGCCGATGCCGGCCAGTTGTCGTGTGTGGGCCAGTTGGTTTTGTTCAACCACGACGAACCGGCCGTATTTATCCAGAGGTCTTTCAGCACGTTGAATTCCACCTGGTCGGGGACAACGTTTTGCGACAGCCCTGAAACGGAGAGCATTGTCAGTAAAACAAGCAACCTTACTTTCTTCATCTCAAAGGGTAGTTAGGTTACTGACGGTAAGGTCATAGATCTCGGAATCCTGGTCGACGACGATGTGTAGCCGTATGCGGATGTCATTTGCGTTTTTCGAGAATTGAACGATGCCGGTATTGCCTGAAGCGTTACTGACGTTGAACAGGATGGCACCGTTACTGGCCACATTTGTCCACGAACCGGCGGTGTCGGTGATGGAAAGGGTATGCACGACATTACCGTCACTTCCATACCACACAATTTGCTGCGGAGAGCTTGTCACTTTTGTTGGTTCATCTACAATGGTTCCGGGTTGGACTTTGAAGGTGGAGATACAATTCCATTGGATTGTAGCGGTTACGATGTTTTGAGCCGACGCGGTATGCATTGCTATGAGAGCGGCAATGATGATGAAGAATTTGCAGGTATGCTTCATGCTATTGCTGGTTGAGGAGGTCGATAATTGATTTGACACCTTCGGGAGGAATGACAACGACGAGGTTTCCGAAGTCGTCGTAGATGTAGTAGGTGGAAGCATAGATGCCAGGCGAGGCTTTTACTTTTTTACAGACCGTTCGGCCTTCTTTGTCGACAAATTCCAGGACATCATTCTGATGCTCGTCGATAGTTTTTTTACAGGAAAGGGTATTGGGTTGATAATAGGAAGAGTCAGGTGTGAGGGAAATTGCGTTAGTTGTTGAGCTATAATTGAAGCGAAAAATTTCGTTCGAAGTATTCATCAAATACTCAATTTTCACGGTGTGGTTTGTTCCAAGCTGCCATGCGGCTCCGGGAGCTCCTTGTTCTAATTGCCTACCTAGTTCAGAATGTTCGAGGACCAGCCCCGACAGAGCCGCCGCGCCTTCGGATTGTCCGAACAGGTTTTGATAAAATGCAAGCTGATCAGGTAAGGGAGTGCTTTTGACACTTCCGTTTGTCTGGGTTGAAACGTATGGCAAATAAGAAATGGTCTTCTTGCTATACCGGTCGTAAGTGGCGAAGGTAACCACGTCGTGTCCTGTTGGTGATTGTTTGCGGGCAACTGTTTGAAGTTCGCGGCCCAGTCCGTCGTAGTAAACGGTGGTTTCGGAGATCTTCCCTTTATCATTTATGGTGTCGATATCACCAGTCAGACACACCTGGGCTTTATAGACTTTGACGTAGTTGTCGGAAGCGGTTTGGGCATCAACTTGAAAAGGCAGCCACAGGCATATCAAAGCAGCCAAAGCTTTGGTACGCTGAGTGTAACATGTATAACCGATTTTCATAGTGAGTTTTTTAATGAGCCGCGCGCGCGACATTTACCTGGATTGATGTACCTGTGGTGTTGGGGGATTCGTCTTGAACATACTCTATCCAAAATGTGCCGATCGCAGCCTGAGTAGGAAACCCAACGGTACTTGACAGAGTAACATTCATCACCGCATTCCTGGTAAGCACGCGATTGGATGATGAGGCTGCCAGAAATGCTCCGACGGAATCATAAACGTTTGTTCCGATCTGGAATGACAAGTCGAATTCGCTGCCACTCTCGAAATAAACATCTGTGATTCTGATGGGAACGTTGCCGGTGTTTTGAAATTGGTTTGTTTTCGCTGGCAAGGAAAATGAGAGATTCCATCCTTGCGAAGTAAACTCTGTCAGCTGGACCTTCTTGATCCATGTTCCCTGTATAGTGGTAGTTGCTACGCTATTGAAGAATCCCGTATGGTCACCACTGAACGTAATTGTCGTCGATCGTATATCGAAGTCCCCCGCATCGGGAGTGTAGGCAACGTTCATGGTAGCGCTGGTATTGGGATTGATTTGAATGGGAAAAGTGTTGGTAACAGTGAAATCGCTGTTAGAGGAATTATAACCATCGAGGCTCAAGGTTGTATTACCCGCATTATACAAGTTCAAACTTCCTGTTAATGGGTCATTCGAAGTAGAGGTTAGCGTTACAGTTGAAACGGGATAACTTAAAATTTTGGTTGCTGCACTCAAAACAATCGATTCCGTTGCATCGCTGAGATCCGATGATGGACTGTTATATTTCAAGTTAATCGTTTGTGTGTCCGGAGACGGGGTATTTAGTCGCACAATCATTGTCTTAACATCCCCGGGTGCGATGCCATAAGGGGCAAAGTTGACATCGTACTGCGGCTCAGTTACTATCGACCAATCTGGAAGGGAATACTGAAAACTTGCGCTCGTCAGGTATTGATAATTATTTCCAGTGTTCCTTATTGTAATCGTTTTGGACTGATTCGCGTTCGTAAATAGATCATTTCCAACAATACCCAACCCCCGTCGTAACGTCCGACGTGCATTGACAGTCGCCTCGTTACCACCACCCGTTGTCATATTGCCGTCGAATGTGACAGTCGAAGAACGCTGTGCAAAATCATAATCATTGGCCGAATAACGCACAGTGATATTAACTGATTCACCGGCTGGAATTGAAAATGACTGGCTGGGACTTGGGCTTGTCATGCTAAACCTGCTATCACTAAATTGAACACCATAGATAGTAAGGGGTGCATTTCCCGGGTTTGATACCGCTAAGGCTCCTGAGAAGACCTGGTCTTCAGATGCTGTGATAGTAGTAGTAGGTGAAGGAAAACCGATCTTCCGAATCTCTGGAATCAACTCAATCAATGCGTTCTGGACCCCAGTGGTCTTGTTGTAGTCAACAATGACGTACTGGCGCTGCCATGTAGAAATATTAGGTTTCATGGTGATCGTCATCGCGCGGGGCGAGTCATTGGGACCAAGTGGGGCCGAAGAATTGGAAACAGTGGCATCCCAGTATTGCGATGAGCTTTCCGGTGTTCCGCAACAAGTTCCGGTCACGGGAAATGCAAAGGATACTCCATCGTCCGTAAAATAGATGTTGTCATTGCCAATGTTGTCGATGTAAACGGTCGCATGCTCACCTCCGACATCGAAAGCGCGGGCCAGCGGATCCGACAGAGTCACCGCACGCAATGCATTTCGTCTTGCAGATATTGCTACAGTGTTTGTTCCACTCGTCTTGTCAGATTGAAATGTATAAGTGATATCGTGCTGAGTAAAGTCAAAAGCATCTGGAGTTAAAGTAACGGTCACAATTTGTGTTGCTCCAGGCTCGACATCGAATGCTGTCGGAGTGATGCTAAACTTCGGATCATTCACCTCGGGTGTAACGCCGGTTACGTGCATTGTATAGACTCCTGTGTTCTTAACCTGTATCTGTGTACTCGCTGAAACCCCAGTGAACTGTAACAATGGCACCGGTGCCGGATTGATCTCCATCACCATAGCCTGGTTCGCGGGTCTGCGTTGCCCTTTCAATATGATGTTAGTTGGCGGACAACCGACATCGGTTATAAACGACAATGTCGCGGTCTGCAATTGACCTGCAGCTTGCGGAGTGAAATTCACCTGGAATGTCTGTGTTCCGTCGACGGGAGGAATACAAATCGGCGTTGGGTTTATCTTAAAATCAGGGTGTGTAAAGGCTGAATGATTCTGACCGATTTCATCCCAATTCAAGGGTGTGCCTATGATCCTAAGACTCCCGTTACCAGTATTTGTCACTACCAGTTGTTGACCGACATAGTTGCCTGTCGTCTGGCCAAAGTCGATAATGGGCTTTGATAGACTTAGGTTACAATTTCTGTCAACAAGTGTTCCCGTTACAGCAACTGAATTCCCGCCCCCCGTTTTGTTTGATGTAAAAACAATGTTGCCGTTGTATGTTCCTCCGTCGAGGTCCAAAGCCTGATTAAAATACACCAGGATATCTACCTGTCCGTTGGGTGGCACCACGCCGCCGTTCCAGTTCAAGGTGTATCCATATGGGACGTCAATGTTTGTTACGACAAGATCGTCTTCACCGGTGTTTTCGAGCACAAGCGTTCGTGTAGCCGATCCACATTTTTGATATGGAATGAAGGTAGGCTGGAAAAAATCCTCGACCTGGGCTCCAAAATCCAATGTGGTTGGTATGTCCAGTATCCTCGTGAGTTGTCTTTCTTTAAAATGATATTCATACTGCTCCAGCGTATTTTCATCATTGTCTTTCACCTGCTTCAGGCGTTCGCCGTCGTCATACACAAAAGTTCTTTTTATCAGGGAAGCGTTCGTCACCTTTGTTATACCAACAAGAGGAATATGCCCATACGTTGTGATCTGCTTTCCCAACGTGTTTGCATGACCGCGAATTGCGGTTTCATAGTTGGGCCCGAGCGCCGCACTGTGGGCCTGGTCCAGTTTTGTGTGATCTATATTTATTCCATGAACAATCGGCACGGTGTTTCCATGACCCCAAATAAATGAATTAGTTACTCCATCGGAGGTTGTATACTCCTGGAGTTTCCCATTGGAGTATTTACTGAAGGTTGCTCTGAGTTCGTACGGCGAGGGAAATGTTCCCCCATTTGCCGATCCCGCAAATGAACCAAGTGACCGGTTCCACACATACACAGATAGAAGATCAACTGTGCTTCCGCTAATTCCATATAGATTTCCTCTCGCGCCGATTACAGCGCCATTCTTTTTAGTGATCTCTTCAATAATTGGCTCCACAATATTCGTGGTCGGTGTCGACATCAATTCCATAGCACTGGATTTGACTACATAATCGGTGGGTCGTCTATACTCCGTTACAAGAACATCACTTGTGCTATCCGTGACCTGTTGCATGTTAAGTAGGAACTTCGAATTGTACCCCGTAATTGTCGTGACCTGATTGCTATTGCCGAGCGAAACAACTCCGTTCACGTTTTCTATGATCTCACTTGGTGTTTTTGCCGTCGTCGTGACAACAACCTGGGGCATTACAAATGTCTTCTCAAGTCTGTATGGAACGACATAACGCAAATACTTATCCTGTCCGTCTCCGGGAGGACTTTGAGGTTCATAAACGATCCCTTGCACACTCCCTGTCGTTTGGTAGTACGCGTCGTTTACAGTGTATTGAACAATCTTACCACTATTGTCATAGTTCTTTACTTGAATTGTCTGACCATTGAGATTTGGCCAGCCTCCAGCTGTAACATTAAAATCCGCAACAAGATTAGGGCGATTTTCGAACGAATAAGTATTCTTGTATGAGTCACTTTGACCCGTAACAATTTCATGCACTTTACTATATCCGATTATTTTTCCCTGCGCCGAATTCGATCCGGGTATCCCGGAATGAGTTCGGTATATAAAGTTTATATCATCGCCGAAAGCGACGGGTTGTGCATACCTGTTATAAAGGGGTGTCATAATCTTTCCGGTAGTACCCGAGAAAGCATCTGTTGGACTCTCCGTGTATCGATATTCCTTATGCTGCGCTAGAACACTATCATAGCTATAATCCTTGATCGATCTTATCCGCGCTCCACCTGCCGGGTTGCCCTCAGATCCATGGACGTTTTCCCGAAATGGTAACGTTTGGTCAGGGTAGTATCTATGTGGTTCGTACTCGAAAACCGAATACCCACGCGTGGGATAGGACACTTTAGTGAGTAGCCCCGCTTTTCCATATGCAAAGTCTACAAGCCGGCTATAAGATTGGTGGTACAATTGAACACTGTCTGCATCATCAGGGTCGTCTGAGCTACCCAGCAAAGCCTCCCCGGGCATTGGGTCGGGAGGCAATAACATGGCGTTCAATTGCTCCACGCCATTGTAAAAACCAAAGTGATCTACTGCACTGGTCAGTTTATCAGGAAGGCCACCCGTTTTTTCGTAATGAAAATTGTACTCCTGGTCATCTATCGTAATCCGGTCCAGACGACTTCTAAGAAAACGAACCTCATTCTCGTTATCCAACACCAAGTTATGATAGCTCTGGTTGAAATAGTTTTGTTTGAAGTTGATTGTCTTGTCGAGAGTTGAGGAAGGATCCAGGCCATCAATGTGAATGGATGCATATCTTTTCAATTTCAATCCTTGTGGAAACATTGTTGGCATTCCGGCAAACAAAGTGTTGATGCGCAGATCGTCACGGTCCTCCATCAACAAGTCTATACGCACTTCGTCGCTGGTGATGGCGGTCAGGTAGACATGCTCATGAACAGTTTGTATGCACATCCTCGGATCTGTTGCACCTGGAAACTCTCCAAAGGCCCGGCTCTGTGAAATGTAAGAACTCGAACCGTCCTGATTGAGCGCATAACTAAAGGTTATAGTTTTTCCATGCGGGCTCTGTATGGATGTCAGGTACCACGAGCTCGTCGTCCTGAACATCCCGCTGTTGTCTCTGGAGTAAATGGGATTGATGAACAATTCACTACAGCATGTGAGAAAGTTATCCGTAGAAGTGCCTTCTGATGAGGTGGAAGAAAAGGTAGTTGACTTTTCACGTACTGCAAACGTCCCTTTAAAGCCTTGCGGAGTTATTACCGTAAACGTGCCCGCTGTTTCATTATATGAGATACTACTTGCATCTTCTGTCAACTTAACAATATCAATTGTGTCGGCTGGAGATTCCTTCCTCGTCAAGACAAACGACCCACTGTAACCGAAGAAATTGTAGTTAAAAATGTCTGGCTGCGTGTCATGCTGCTTGCTAGCGAGATAATGGTAATATGAATCTAGAGGGGGTAGGGGACAAGGTTGATTTTCACACGGTGTCTCACCATACCCCATCTCAGAACTTAGGGGCTCATCCATGTAAACGAACCCCTTCCTCCCGTCAGTTGCCTGACCCAGGTGATTTAAGGCTCGATAAAAATCGTCTGCCCCATTGATCGTCCGGGAGATCACTCCAGTTGCACTAAGTGCCCAACCAAGGCCAATCTCACTTGCCTCTTCATTCGTACGTATACCCGTCGCGTTGTAAGAGACGGACAACGGAAGTTTCCATCCATCAAAATCGATGGTATACAACGGAACGCTAACGTTCGCCGTACCGGTGTACATGTTTGGTCGTTGCGCATAATACTCCGTCATTTTCATCGCATTCGGAGTGGGCGGAACAATCTTAGGTGCGTAAGAAGGCGGAACCTGTGAAAGGCAAGTACCAGGAAATAACAGTATGACTATAGTCGTCACAAAAAATGACAAGCATACCACACGGACAAAATTCTTCCTATCCATCTTCATGGAGTTTTTTTGCTACAACTGAATAAAAAGTAAATGAGGAGTGTCCCGCCAGAAAGAAATTCTCTCTTCGAAAAAATTAATAGCCAACAGAAAACCTTACATCAATATCACACAAACTTTCTCACTTCTACAACACCCCAACTCCCACCAAACTCACTATCAAGGTCAATGAAACAAACCAGCCATCCCCCAAAAGAGTTATAGAGAAAACACGATAGAGAAAACTTGATTACATTGATTGACAGCACTTTGGAAAGGCTATTGTACTGTCAAACTTTTCAAAAAAAATCTTACAAATTATATTTTTCACCAACCAAAAAAATACCGGATCGCGACAAAGATGATCACCCAATCCCCCCAACTTCAAACATCAAACTTCAAACTCGAAACTCCACAACCTCCTGACCTTCGTCTACACCCTAACCCCTAACATCAAACCTCAAACTGTTCAAGTATCATCCTCAACGTCTCCAAGGTATCCGCATCTCCAGCCAACTTATCTCTTCTAAATCTCAACATCCTCGGAAACCGTACCGCTATCCCACTCTTATGCCTCGTCGACTTATTGATCCCCTCAAACC
>WUUC01175233.1_pt1 | contig 10999 bp, 5 predicted proteins | sample 6278441 | NCBI WGS metagenome assembly WUUC01 (sample SAMN13675441, study PRJNA597444) | soil metagenome | isolation source: soil | place: USA: Washington | collected 2017-10 | reverse complement strand
TGTCGCCGGTTTCGGTTCGGCCATCTGACCCGTCGGCGCTGGCTGTGTTCCCCATCGGCTCATCTCTCTCCGTCCGGCGCCTGGAGTGGCCGCACGGAATTGACGTCGGCGCCCTGCGCCGCGACGGGTGGTCCCCCACACCGTTTCAACAGTTCATTCTGAAAATCCATGGACGCTGTGACCTGGCCTGCTCGTATTGCTATGTCTTTGAGAGCCCGGACCGCAGCTTTCTGGAACGCACCAGCGCCATGACTTCCGCGATCGCCGATGCCACCTGTGACCGGATCGTGGAGCATGCCGTCACCCACGACCTGGCCCGCATTGCGGTCGTCCTGCACGGTGGTGAGCCGCTGCTGGCACCGCCGCATCTGGCCGACCGGATCGGGGAGCGGTTGCGGCGTGGGCTGCCGGCGCACATCGGGCTGGATCTGACCGTGCAGACCAATGCGGTGACGCTGTCCGCGAAGCGGTTGGATCGCCTGATCGCCGCGGGCTACCGAATCGGTGTCAGCCTCGACGGAGATGTCGAGGCCCATGACCGGCACCGCCGGTACGCCAACGGCAATGGCTCATTCGCCAAAGTGGACACTGCGCTGCGCCTGCTGGCGCAGCGACCCGGCGCCCTGGCTGGCATCTTGTGCACTGTGGACCTGGCGAATGATCCGGTGCGTACCTATGACGCTCTGGTGACGTATCGGCCGCCGACCATTGATTTCCTGCTGCCGCACGGCAACTGGGACACCCCGCCCCGGGGTACCGGTAACAGCGCAACACCCTACGGAGCCTGGCTTTCCGCCGCATTCGACCGCTGGTACGACGACGATACCGCCCGGGAAACCAGCGTCCGGCTGTTCCAGCAGATCCTCTTCGGGCTGATGGACGGGCCGAGCGTCTCCGAGCTGATCGGCCTCAGCCCGGTCGCGGTTCTGGTTGTCGAGACCGATGGCGCCATCGAACAGGTGGACACCCTGAAGACCTCATACGCCGGAGCCCCTGCGACCGGCCGGTCGGTCCTGCACGACTCCTTCGACACGGTGCTGGAGACCCCGGGCATCGTGGCCCGGCAGATCGGTGTCCGTGCCCTCTCCGACGACTGTCTGCACTGCCCGGTGGTCCGGGTCTGCGGGGGCGGCTACTACCCGCACCGGTACAGGACGGGAGACGGCTACCGGAACCCGTCGGTCTATTCCCCCGACCTTCGCGCCCTCATCGAGCACATCGCCGGACGGACAGGTCTGTGAAGGACGACATGACTGATGTGCACGTGGTTCCGCTGGCCGACTTCGCCGACCTGGCGACCGGCTGGGGCAGCCGTTCGGTGGTAGAGAGGTTGCGGGCCGGTCAGCTCAGCAAGAACCTGCTGATCCTGCACAGTCTGCTGCAGGCGTACCCGGTTGACGGGTCCGCCCTGCAGTTGCTGGCCGACGCCCAGGAAGCCGCCCCGGACGAGGTGGTCGGCGTCCTCACCTACCCGATGGTGGGCGCCTGGGCTGCTGACTGCCTGCGGGTGCTGCGCGGGAGCTCGACCAGCCCGCTCCCGATCGAGGTGACGCTCGGCCATCTGGCCGGTATCGCGGCCGCCGCCGCATTCGCGGCCGGGCTGGACTTCTCCATCGTGGTGCCGGCCCGCGCCGGGGCGGTCTCCCTGCCCGGACTCGGACGGGTCGCTGTTCCGGGCCGGTCGGCCGTGGTGAGCGCAACTGGCGGGCAGCTCGAGATCGACGGTGTCTCGGTGCAGAAGCTCGCCGACTCCGGCGACTGGCTGCCCGTGGTCCGGCTGGAGGCGCGGGCCGGCGACCTGACCGTCACGCTGGCCCTGGACGACGTCGATTGGTATCGGGACTGCAGCGACATGGGTGCCACCACGCGGCTTGCCGGTGACCAGGTCGCCCGGTGGCGCGAGGCCCTGCAGTCGGCGTGGGAGATCCTGGCCGCCGATCACCGCGACTACGCCGTGCCGATCGCGGCCGGTCTCAAGGTGATCGTGCCGCTGCGCGGTGACCTGCTGAACCGTGGCGTCACCGCGACCTCGATGGACGCTTTCGGGGCCATGTCGTCGTCGATGCCCGCCGATCCGTTGGCCCTGGCGGTCGGGCTCGTGCACGAGTTCCAGCACGGCAAGCTGGGGGCTCTGATGGACCTCGTACCCCTGCACACCGGCCCTGATGAGGAGCTCTTCTACGCCCCCTGGCGCGACGACCCCCGCCCGCTCGGCGGGCTGCTGCACGGCGCGTACGCGTTTCTGGGCGTAACCGACTTCTGGCGGGTCCGTCGCCGCCACGAGGAGACACTGAACGGGTACGCCCAGTTCGAGTTCGCCCGTTGGCGGGAACGGGTCAGCCGGGTCATCGACGTGCTGGCCGGCAGCGGACGGTTGACCGAGGTGGGCGAGGCACTGGTGCACGGCATGCGCGAGACGGTGCAGTCGTGGTGGACAGAGACCGTACCCGCGGCTGCCACCGACCTGGCCCGGCACGCCGCCGACGACCACCGCATCGCGTGGCGGATCCGCAACCTGGACTGTGACCCGACCGCCGTCGCGCAGCTGGCGCATGCCTGGTCGGTGGGCCGGCCGGCGCCGGCGGTCACCACGACGACGAGCACCCGGGCCGGCGAACGGGTCTTCCGGCGGCCTGCCCGACTGCATCTGACCGCCTTGCGGCTGACCGCGCCGGACCGGCTGGAGTTGCTGAAGCTGGACTCGAAGGAACTCCGGGAGGCCGCCCCGGACGCCACGGCGGCGGATCTCGCCTTCGCTCGCGGGAACCTGGCCGAGGCGACCGCCGGATACCTCGAGCTCATCGCCGCCGGCCCCGACGAAGACGGCTACTGGGCCGGTCTGGCCCTCTGCCTGCAGCTCGATGCCGCAGGCCCGCACACCGCCGCAGCTGCCGCGCTGCTCCGCCGCCCGGAGTGGGTCGTCGCCGTGCACCGGGCAGCGGACTGCGCCCCCGATCCGGTGTCGCTTGCCGGCTGGCTGGCCCCGGCGATCACGGGTTAGGCGGCTCGATCTCGATCGACGCCCGCACGCCGGCCCGGGCGTTGACCGACTCCGGGTGCTCGGTCCCCAGCACCTCCTCCAGGCTGGAGACCACCTGGTCGTGCATCTCCCGCGCCTCGTCGGAGCGGCCCAGCGCGGACAGGTCGAGCGACAGGTTGAGGGTGCAGACCAGGGTCTGCGGGTGGGTCGGCCCGAACAATTGCACCATGCCGGCCAGGACCTCCCGGCCCAATTGGTACGCGCGGGCATGGTCGTGGTCCACGGCAATGTCGTTGGCCAAGTTCATCTGCGCACACAAGGCGTAGCTGTGGTGGGCGTCAAGATGTCCCTGGAAGCCCTGTACGGACTGCTCGTCCAGCGAACGGGCCTGCCCGTAGTCGCCCATCCCCCGCATGATGGTGGCCAGGTTGGTCATCGCCGCGTACGTGAAGGGATGCTCCGGGCCGAGCACGTCGCTCATCCGGGCCAGCGCGTCCTCCCCGGCGATCTTCGCCCGTTGCGGTTGCCGAACCGCGGCCAGGCAGTTCGACTGGGTCATCAGCGCCACCATGCTGTCCGGGTGCTGGTCGCCGAGACGCCGGTTGGACGTGGCGACCAGTTCCTCGGCGAGCTCGGCAGCCTCGGCGAGCGCCCCGATCTTGCGCAGTGTCACCACGTGGATCCGGGTGGCCCGGAGCACCTCGAGGTGCTCCGGGCCCAGCACCCGCCGGTGCGCCGGCAGCGTCTGCCGCTGCAGCGCGATGGCATGCGCGTAGTCACCGAGGCCGTAGTAGTCCCGGGACATGTTGCTGATGATCCGCAGCGTGAAGGGGTGGTCCGGGCCGAGGGTGCGCTCCAGCCGGTCGCGGGCGTCGGTGTCGATGTCCAGCGCCTCCTGGAACTGGCCCAGCAACCGATGGTCGACCGCCAGGTTGTTGGCCGAGAGCAGCGTGCTCGGGTCGTCCTCGGCGAACACCTGCCGGTGCAGATCGAACATCTCCCGGTCGAGCTCCAGGGCGCCGGTCCAGTCCCCGCGCAGCCGCAGATCGGCACCCATGCTGTTGGCCATGACCAGGGTGTGCTCGTGGTTGGCGCCGAACACGCTGCGGCTACGGGCGTAGATCTCCTCGTTGAGCACCCGGGCCTGCGCGATCCGGCCCATCGAGCGCAATGAGTTGCCCAACATTCGGCCGGCGACCAGGGTCTGCTCATCGTCGTTGCCGAGCCGCTGCCGCCAGCTGGCCAATGCGACCTCAGCCAGTTCCCGGCTGCTCTCGAAGTCGCCCAGCAAGTACTGGTATCGGATCTGGTCGAGCACCACCTTGCGAATCTCCGCCGTCTCACCGTCGACGAGGTTGGCCGGGCCGACGTGGGTGGACAGTTCGGCGTGCCGGGTCCAGGTGAGCTGGTCCTCCGGGTCCCCCGGATTGGCCGCGGACAGCAGCGAATGGGCCAGTCTGCGGTATTCGACCCGTTCGGACTCATCGATGCGGTCGCGCAGCACCGCCTGCACCAGCCGGTGAACCTGCAGGCTGTTCCGGGAGGAGTCGACCTTGGCCAGGCCGTACCGGCTGATGTCACGGATCGCCCGGCGCATCTTGATGTCGTCGCGGACCACCTCGGACAGCGGCATCGGCAGCGCGATGTGCCGGCCGTCGCGGAGCAGCCGTACCGAAATGGGCTCGCTGCCCAGGAAGGCGCAGAGCTCGAGCAGCTGCAGCGCGGCCGGCGTCTGCTCGGTCAGCTGGGTGAAGGCCAGCCCCCAGGCAGCCGCGACCGGCTCCGGGTAGTCGCTGGGCTTGCTCTCCGACATCAGCGTGCCGACCTGCTCCTCCAGCAACTGGAGGTACTCGGTGGCCGGGGTCGCGGTCGCGGCCTGCCAGGCCGCTGCCTGTTCCAGGGCCAGCGGCAGATCGCCCAGCTTCTCAGCGAGTTTGTCCGCCTCAGCCAGGGTGATCTCGGGCAGCCGCCGGGTGAGCAGCTCGATCGACTCCTGCCGCTCGAAAACGTCCACCTCGACGGTCTCGGCCACATTGCCCCAGCTGCGGTTGCGCGAGGTGATGAGGATGTGGCCGGTCGGGTTGGACAGGAACGGTTTGAGGTCGTCGGCCCGGTGGGCATTGTCGAAGATGAGCAACCACCGGCGGTACGGCCGGCCGAGGCGCAGCGCGTCGTCGATCGCGGTCAGGGTCTGCGCCAGGTCGTCACCCTGGCCCACGGTGAGGCCCAGTCGCGGAGCGAGGGCGAGCATGCTCTGCCGGATCTGTGACGGTTGCTCACTGGGGACCCACCACACCACGTCGTACTCGCCGGCGTACCGGTAGACGTACTCCACCGCGAGCTGGGTTTTACCCACGCCGCCGAGGCCGTGCAGCGTGTGCGGGAGCAATGCCGTCACCTTGCTGGTCAGTTGCTCCCGGAGCGCAGTCAACAGCTGATGGCGGCCGGTGAAGTTCGGGTTACGGGGTGGGACGTCGCCCCAGATGGCGGGCTGGTTGATCGGCGGCTGGCTACCGCCTTCGGAACGGTGCATCGGGGTGGTCACGGTCCCTCCCGGGGGCAAGGCGCGACGGTTGGTGCCGCTGGGGACGTCTCCGGCACCGCGGGCAGCGATACCAGGGTTGGCACTGAGGGTGCGCTGGCGGGGCGGTAGCGAGGTGCGTACCTGCATCGGCTCGCGCCGCACCGTCCGCAGGGGATGACGGCGCATCGAGGAGGCCAGTTGGTCGGCGAGCACGCGGTAGCGGCCCCCGAGGGTGCGGAGCACGGTCAGTGCCACCTCGGCGAAGGGCCGGTTCGCCTCGTCCACGGCGGGGGGCACGTCACCCGCCAGGATGGCCGGGAAGTCCAGCGCCCCACCGAAGCGGTGGCTGATGAAGTCGCTGACCCTGGCCAAGATCTGCAGGCCGGTTTCGGGCCGCAGGGTGCCGGCCAGGATCTCCCGGACACCGTCGCGGTAGTCGTACACGACCCGCTCCGGGTCTTGCCGGGCAGCTTCCGGGGTGACCCGCCGCAGCAGCGGGCTGAGGAAGAACTCGGCCAGGTGCTGGGGTTTCGAGCCGGGCAGGCTGACAGTCTGCACCAGCCGCATCACCGGCAGGCTCAACGGCGCGGCGGCCAGGTGCCGGGCCAGGTCGTAGGCCTCCGGCGAGGCACCGGCGCGGAACCGGCGAATCACCTGCACCGGGTCGGTATCGACCGGGACGGCCGGAGGCCCGAAGATCCGGTCGCGGGCACTCCATCCGGTGAAGGTCCCAGCGCCGCGCACCGGTCCCGCTGCGGCACCGGCGACCAGGCGCGCCCAGGGGGCCAGCCAGCGCGCCTCGATCTCCATGATGGGCACCGGTACGCCCAGCGGCAGCAGATCAGGATTGGGCAGCATCGTGCTCAGCCGGCTGTTGACGGCTCCCGGATGCGGCGCTCTCAGGCGCATCCGGGTGACATCCAACGCGCAGCGATTCCAGAGCCGCTGCGGTAGCGGTTGCAGGATGGCTGTCGGCATCGCCCGGCCCCACTGCTCCACCCAGCGGATCAAAGTGCCGTTGCGCCACGACGCCCCCACACAGTCGCTGATGACCAGCAGCAGCCGCCGCCCGTCGGAGGTCAGCAGCTCGCGGGGATCGTGCACCGGCCCGGTGTGCTGTGGATTGCCCCAGCCGGCCCGCAGGATCGGTCGTCTGGCCCCACCTGCTCCGGTGTCGATGGAGAACAGCCGGATCGTGCGGAACGCACCCTCGCGCTCGAAGACGGTCCGCAGCTCCGCGACGGTACGGCGCCAGATCACCATGGACGGTCCGTCGTCGACCACGAGCACGAGGTCCATCCAGCGAGCTTCCGCCGGTCGCAGCCGAGGCACCCACCGTCCGGCCCGGGCGCTCGCCTCAGCGGTAGCCACTTCGTCCAGCTCGACCCGGACCCGCGAATGGACCCGCCGGCGCAGCGGCCGCAACCCGCGGGACAGCGCGAGGGTGTCCGGCAGTGCAGGCATCGCCGGGCTGCGCGCCGGTAGCCCCGACCGGGCGTCGACCGCATCGCCGGGCAGGAACATCCGGGCCGCCCGTTCCGCGACCCGGCTCGCCGGGATGCCGCGCGGACCGGGTGCGGCGTTCTCGGCCGGCGGCTGCTTCTTGGCCCGCTGCGGGGGGCGGGCGGGAGGCGTCTCTGCGGCGGCCGCGTCCGGGTCGGTGACCTCGGGCCGTACCCGGCGCACCGGACCCGACAGGTAGGGGGCCAGCCACAGCGCCTCGGCGACCTCGGTCGGGGTGATGTCCTCGAGGCCGTCCGAGATCGCGGCCACCACCGCATCGAGGGTCATGGCGCACCCGCGTCCAGGCTGCGCAACAGCGCGTCGGTGAGCCGTTCCCGGGTGGCCTCGGGCGGTACGCCGGCCCGCACCAGGTAGATGGCATTGAGCAGCTGATCGGTGGCGACATCGGTGCGCTCGCGACGCTCCAGGAACTCGCGGACCAGATCGCCGGTGCCGGTGGCCGCGTCCTCGCCGAGCAGACCCCGGACGATCGCCTGCAGCGCCTGCTCGCTCGGCGGGGTGAGGTCGAGCCGGATGCAGCGGCGCAGGAAAGCCTGCGGGAACTCCCGCTCACCGTTGCTGGTGATCACCACGATCGGGAAAGCGCGGCTGACCACCCTGCCGTGCTCAATCGGCACATGCTGACCGTCCAAAGTCCGTACGGTGACGGCGTCCGGCGTGGACAGCCGGGCCAGCTCGGGGATCTCGTACCAGCCCTCCTCGAAGACGTGCAGCAGGTCGTTGGGCAGGTCGATGTCGCTTTTGTCGAGCTCGTCGACGAGCAGCACCCGGGGTCGGCGCCACGGCAGCAGCGCGGTTCCCAGCGGACCGAGCGTGAGGTAACGGCCGATCGCCGTCTCGTCGCCGGCGGAGCCGGCCGGTCCGGCACCTTCAAGACGGCCGATGGCGTCGTAGCGGTACAGGCCGTCGGGCAGCGTCGTCCGGCTGGTGACCGGCCAGGACAGCACCCGGCCGAGCCGGAGTTCCCGGGCGATGCTCTGGGCCAGGCTCGACTTGCCGATGCCCGGCTTCCCGGTGACCAACAGCGGGCGACGCAGGTAGAGGGCTGCGTTGACCAGCTCGATCGTGTGGTCGTCGGCCTGGTAGGCCGCGGCCCGCCGGGCGGTCGCGGCCGGCTCGGGCAGGCCCTGCTCGGGCAGGTCCAGGGCCGGCGCGCCGTTGAACACCCGCCACGGCGGCGGTGGCGGCAACCGGTCGATCTCATCATGCGGTTCGCCGGAAGCACGGTAGATCCGCCAGTCGGCAGGTGCCTGCGCCCGCTCGGGCGTGGATGCGGTCATGACGATCTCCTATGCTGGCGCGCGCAGCGCCGGGGACGGCGCCAGACGGTCGTAGTCGTCCCAGAGCAGACAGATGTGCTGGCCCAGGTGGTCGGCGGGCTGGGAGCGCACGGTGGCGTCCTGCCGCAGCCGCTGGATCACCTCGGGGACGTCACCAACGGGCCGGTTGCGCAGGTGGTTGGCCATGTCCGCGATGAACTGGCTGCTGGCTTTGGGCAGCCGGCACCAGATCAGCACCGGCATGCCAACCTCCACAGCCTGCCGCAGCGCCCTGGTGCGGTCGGCGTCACCGGCCCGCCGGTTCATCGGCAGGGCGAGCACCAGGCAGACCGGGAAGTCATCGGTGAAGCCGCCGGGGATGTTGTTCATGCCGGTCGTCAGGGACTGGGCCGTGCCGGCGGTCAGTTGCACGAAGCCGATCGACTGGGCATGCGGATCGGTTTCGTGCCGGCGCAGGAAGCGCCACCGGGCCGACCAGCGGTGGTGGTAGATCGTGCTGTGCATCCGGTCGCGGCTGCGGACCACGACCGAGTACTGCGCACCCAGCGGCAACGGCGTCGCGGCTCCGGCGGAGATCCGCCACTGGTCAACCGGGTGGCTGAGCAGCTCGTACGGCAGCACGAACTCGATGGTGAGCGCGCCCACCGGTCCCAGCGATCGGCCGGTGACCCGGCGCAGGTGCTGGCCGAGGTGGCCGGGCACCTCGTCCAGGGTCAACGGTTGGTCGTCTACCTCCAGGGGGGTGCGTTCGCCGTTGTCGTGCTCCATGGCGATGGACAGCAGGTAGATGTTCGGATCGGGACCGTCCTCCTGCAACTCCACGATCAGGGAGGACCTGGTGGGTGCCGGCGGCGCAGCCGGCTGAGGGAAGACCAGTTCGTCCGGCGACAGCCGCCAGCGCTCGGCGAAGTGCTCCAGCCACTGGCGCAGGGCGTCCTGCATCAGCCCTTCGGAGCACTCCGCCAGCCAATGGAGGAAGACCAGCAACGGCGGCGGTTCGCCGACCGGGCCGGTCAGCTCGGAGAGGGCCCGGACCAGCTCGGCCAGGTCCGCCGGGTCGAGGTCCTGGCGTTGCCCCATCGCACCGAACGCAGCCCGCGCCGCCGCGGTGACCGCCTCCTGGGGCGGGTTGGCGATCAAGGCCTGGAGCTGTTCCAGCTCACGACGGGTGAGTCGGCGGCCGGGATCCCCGGCGGTGAGTTGCCGCAGGGTACGGCCGGCCGGTGTGTCACCGTAGAGCAGCGGGACCGCAGCCGTGAGCGCGTCCAGCCCGCCGAGGTCCGGCCGGTCCAGACAGGCAACCACGATGTTCAGCAGGTCGGAGCGCGGCCGTTCGTCGCGCACGGCACCGAGGGCGTGTCCCAGCATGCGTTCGAGGTGATGGACCAACTCGTCCCGCCGTGACCGGGTGCCGATGCCCTCGAGGGTCAGCAACGTGTCCACGATCTGTAGCTCGAAGCGGAACCGGCCCGGATCGGTGGGTGCCGGCGCCACGCTGGGCGGCGGCGCCGACGTGGACGTGGACAAGTCGCCGACCACCGCGCTGAACGTGGGTAGCAGCCGGACCATCGCCTCCATGGTCACCATCCAGGCGCCGCGGGTGGTGGCGTTGTTGTCTGACGCGACCAGCAGGCCGATCACGGTCCCGTTCTCGTCGATCACCCCGGCCCCGCTGAAGCCGCCGACGATCTGCGGCCCGACCTGTTGACTGTTGATCTGCACCCACTCCCCGCTCGGCCCGGCCGTTCCGGTCATGTCGCCGGTGGCCCACTCACCGACCTCTGCGTTGCTCCGGGGGTGGCCGAAGACGCGGACCGACCGGCGCCAGGGCACCCCGCAGGTCGCCAGCCGGGCGACGGGAAGTTCCCTGGGCTTTTCCAGCCGGAGCAGGGCGATGTCGCCGACGTAGTCGTCGGCCATGGCGAGCCAGCCGTCGTCGAGCACCACCGCCCGGCAACCGCCCAGATGGGTCGCTGTCGGAAAGTCGACTGTCACCGACCCCGGTGGACGCGATCCGTTCGGTGAGGTGCGCAGCGCATTGGCCACGACATGGGCACACGTCACGACCAGATCCGGTCGGATCAGAACGCCGGCACCGAAGACCCGGCCGGCGGAGTCCCTGATCCGGGCGCGCCATCCGTCGAGGAGCTGCTCCGTCATGGTCAGTCGGTCTCCGCGTCCTCGACCATGAGCGGCGGAGGACTGTTGCGCCAGACGAGTTTCACCGTGACGTTGGCGTCGGTCGTGGTCTTTGCCAGAATCACGCCGGCGCTGGCGCTGAGCCGGATGCCCAGCTTGAGCTCGATCTCATCCGGCCGCTGAGCCATCTTGCGGAACTGGGCGAAGGCCACCTCGGCGGCGTGCCGGGCCTCGTCCATGGCTTGAGCGAAGGTCTGCTGGGCCCACACGAAGCCGTCAGCGGCGGCCGGCTGAAAACCACCGCTCCCGGGCTCCACCTCGACGGTGATGCTGACGTCGTTGTCCACTCGAATACGGACCAGATCCGACATATAACGGCTCCCCGTGTGCGTGCCCGGGAACACATCGTACGGGCTACATCACCGCCGCGTAACCATCACGAGCGTCAATGGAAGACCGCCGAAGAAGCGACACTTGACACCCGTCACACCGCCTGGCAGCCAAAGTCAAAAAGGCGGCAGCACCGAAGTGCTGCCGCCTTTCTCGTCCGGT
>WUUC01083369.1_pt1 | contig 11000 bp, 12 predicted proteins | sample 6278441 | NCBI WGS metagenome assembly WUUC01 (sample SAMN13675441, study PRJNA597444) | soil metagenome | isolation source: soil | place: USA: Washington | collected 2017-10 | reverse complement strand
TTGACATCTTCATCAATCCAGAAGCCCGTGTGGAAGGCCGCGCCGAGTTGAGCGGCGATGATGCCCAGCGGGAGATCAATAAGAACCTGTTCCGCAGCGTGAACGAATTGGAGTTGTCGGTGCGGGCAGCGAATTGTTTGAAGAATGCCAATATCAAGACGATCGCCGATCTGGTGCAGAAATCAGAAGCGGAGATGTTAAAGACCAAGAATTTCGGCAAAAAGTCGCTGAACGAAATCAAAGAAATCCTCACGGATATGGGATTGAGTCTGGGGGTCAAGCTGGATGCGATGGCCTCGGGCGGTTCCAAAAACGAATAAGAGAGGCAATCGTGCGTCATAGAAAAAAGGGCAGACAGTTGGGCCGGCAAACAAAACACCGCTGGGCCTTGTTCAGAAGCCTGGTCACCTCCTTGCTCGAACACGAGCGGATTGAAACCACTGAAGCCAAGGCGAAAGAGATCCGCGGTTTCACCGACCGTATGATCACCCTGGGCAAGGACGGTTCGCTGCCGGCCCGCCGTCGGGCGCTCAGCTTTTTGCGGAGCAAGGCCGTGGTTTCCAAGTTGTTCAGCGATGTCGCAGGACGGTTCAGAGACCGTCCAGGCGGGTATACGAGAATGGTGAAAACCAGGCGGCGCATCGGCGACGCGGCTGAACTGGTTGCCATCGAACTGGTGGCCCGCGCCGAATCCTCGCCTACAAAGAAGTCCGCTTCGTCTCCTGCCAAAGCAGAAAAATCCGAGTAGGTCTCCGTCGGGACCTACTCGCGGCGCATAAGAATAATTTGCCTCTGTGATGTCATCGGCAGTCGGCGCCAGCTGTGTGTCTCGCGCGTCGTCTTCTGCGACGGAACAGTTTACTTGCGACCGACTGCATGCTATTATCGTGCCAGTCAATTTATCCGCATGGGCAAGGAACGGGAACACGGTGTGGCAGCGATGGGCACCACGGATTTTACTGAGTCTTAGCCTCGTTCTGGCATGTGTTTTAGTCTATCTTCTGGCGACCAATACAGCGTCCTCTCCGCTGCCTACAGCGAGCCCACCGGGGACCATCAACCAAGCCGATGCCATCATTTCGAAATTCACCTTTACACAGACCAAAGGCGACAAAGTGCAGTGGCAGGTGGATGCGCAACAGGCGCGTCTCTTTGAACCAGAGAAAAAGGCGATACTGGACAACGTCGCCGTGACGTTATTCGGCGTGCAGGGAAGGGAGATGACGGTGCATGGCGACGAAGGGACTTTGAACACGGACACGAAGAATTTTCTTCTAACGAACCGGTCGGAACCACTCGTGATCTATACGGAAAGCGGCTACACGATTTATACGAATCATTTATCGTGGATCGATCAGACGCGCGAAATTCGGACGCAGGATCCCGTCCATATCATCGGGCATGGACTTGACGTCACAGGCCGCGGCCTCCTGGGCCATCTCGACACGGAAGAATTCGAAGTCCTTGAGGATGTCCATGTGGACCTGGCTCCCACTTCTTAGCTGGTGCCTGTGGAGCATGGCGACAGTCGGTCATGCGGCCGTGGAGGCTTCGTCGAACGGCGCCACAGGCCCAGCGCTGGGAACTACCGTGGTTTCCCAGAAAATGACGTTCAAGAACCAGCAAAGTCAGGCGGTCTTTGACGGCGCCGTTGTGCTGACCCGTGGAACGCTCGTCGTGTATTCTGACCGGATGGTGGTGTCGTTCCGAAATCAGGAGGTGGACGTTGACTCGAAGAAAGCCAGCGAGCCGGCCAAAATGGCTGCCGCGCCGGCGAAAGGCCCCGAGACGGTGTCCAATCGGGCGGTCAGCCTGATTGAAGCCACGGGCCGCGTAAAAATCGAGCGCGAGGCCGGCAATGCCACCTGCCAAAAGGCTGTCTATTACCGTGATGAGGACAAGATCGTGCTGACCGGAGATCCGGTGGCATGGGACAAAGGCACGCGGGTGAGCGGCAAGCGCATCACGATGTTTTTAGCGGAGGATCGAACGGTGGTCGAAGGCGGCTCACACGTGAGAATCGAGCCAGAGGGAGGGAGCAAGTGACCGAAGCCGTCCGCTTGGCGCCGGGAGTCGACGGCGTCGCCCGCTCTCGTGAGCAGCGTGCGGTCCTTCGTGCCGACGGCCTGGTCAAGAGCTTTCGAGCCAGGAAAGTTGTCAAAGGCGTTTCCGTGGAGGTAGCGGCGGGTGAAGTGGTGGGCTTGTTGGGGCCGAACGGGGCCGGCAAGACGACCATTTTCGACATGATTGTCGGATTGACGCAGCCGGACGAGGGAACGATCGCCCTCAACGGAGACGAAATTACGGCCTTGCCGATGTATAAGCGCGCGCGCAACGGAATCGGCTATCTGCCGCAAGAATCGTCGGTGTTTCGCCGTCTGTCCGTACAAGACAATATTCTGGCTATTCTCGAAATGCTGGATTACTCTCGAGTGGAGCGGGCGGAGCGAGTGGATGCCCTGCTCAACGAACTCGATCTCGGACACATCAGGACCAGCATGGCCTATGCGCTTTCCGGTGGAGAACGCCGCCGGTTGGAAATCACGAGAGCCTTGGCCACTAATCCCACGTTCATGCTGCTCGACGAACCGTTCGCCGGCATCGATCCGATCGCCGTCGCCGACATCCAGCAGATCATCACCAGGCTGAAAGGAAAAGGGATTGGCATTCTGATTACAGATCATAACGTGCAGGAAACGCTGTCTATTACCGACCGCGCGTATATCATCAACGAGGGGCTGGTCCTCGAATCGGGTTCTCCCGATGTGATCGTGAAGAGCGAAACAGCGCGGGCGGTGTATTTAGGAGAACGATTCACTCTCTAAATGGTGTAGCCTCATCGATGAAGCTTCGTCTCGACCTCCGTCTCAGTCAGAAATTGATCATGACGCCGCAGCTGCAGCAGGCGATCAAGCTGCTGCAGTTGTCGCGTCTGGAATTGCAGCAAAGCCTGGCCCAGCATTTGATGGAAAATCCCTTGCTGGATGAATTGCCCGAGGAAGTTGAAGAGAACGAATCGACGAATCCGGAAGAACAAGCCGAAGAAGCCGCAGCCTCCGCTTCCACGACGACGGAAACCTCCGAAACCGAAGAATCCACCGCGGAAGAACGCGATACCCCGGATGAGGTGTCTGCGGCCGGATGGGAAGAGTACTTTGGCAGCGATCGACGGACAGGCGGAGGCGAGGGCCCATCGTCATCGTCGGATGATTTTCCCTCTTACGAACAGACCGTAGCCAAGGCGGCGTCGCTTGAAGATCACCTGCTCTGGCAACTCTCGTTGTCCGGCCTGTCGGAACGGAATAAGTCTATCGGCCGTCTGCTGATCGGCAATCTGGACGATGACGGGTACCTGCGTACGCCTCTGTCGGAAATCATCAGCGGCACGGACTTTACGGAAGAGGAAGCGGAGTCCGTCCTGCGCGACATTCAGACGTTCGATCCGACCGGGGTCGGAGCCCGGGACCTTTCCGAATGTCTGCTTCTGCAACTTGGCCATTTGGGCAAAAGTCCGATTGGCTCGCTCGGCGCCCGTCCCGGCGCACTCAAAGGGTCCATCGTCGAGGCGGTGGTGCTGCATCATCTGAAGGATCTCGAGAAAAAGCAGTACGCGAAAGTGGCGAAGGCACTGGACATTACGGTCGCCGAAGTGTTTCAGGCGACAAAGGTGATCGAAGCGCTCGAGCCTAAACCCGGCCGGCCGTTTTCAAACACTCAAAATTACGTGATCGTGCCCGATGTGTTCGTCGTCAAGAACGAAGGGGAGTGGGTGGTGCTGTTGAACGATGATGGACTGCCCCGGATGCGAATCAGCCCCTATTATAAACAGATGATGGCATCAGGCGACGGCGGATCGTCGGAAACGAAAGCCTATCTTGACGAGAAGTTACGCGCTGCGCAATGGGTGATCCGGAGCATCGAGCAGCGCAACAAGACCATCGTCAAGGTGGTGTCGAGTATCGTGAAGTTTCAAGAACAGTTCTTCGAAAAAGGGATCCAGTACCTCAAACCGCTCGTCCTCAAGCAGGTAGCAGAAGACATCGGCATGCACGAGTCCACGATCAGCCGCGTCACGGCGAATAAATACATGTACTGCCCGCAAGGCATGCTGGAACTTAAGTTCTTTTTCAACGCCGGCCTGCAGCGGGCTGATCAGCCGAGCGACATGCTCTCGTCAGTGACGGTTCGGGAGATGATCAAGAAAATGGTCGCAGAGGAGGATGCGAACCATCCTCTGAAGGACGAGGAAATAGCAGGGCGCTTGCGTGAGCGCCAGGTGTTGATCGCACGGCGAACGGTCGCAAAGTACCGAGCTGAAGAGAACATCCCGCCAGCCACCCAACGGAAACGCTTTTTCTAGCCACGGTTCACTACACCGCCGACAGTTTCATCCGAAGGAGCGATGTGCATGAAGATTACCGGACGACATATGGACGTGACCCCGGCCCTCAAGCGGTATATTCGGTCGCGTTTCGAGCGGTTGGAACGCTACGATGTTTCACTCGATCGTTTGGAGGTTGTGTTGAGCGTCACCAAACTCCAGCATACAGCCGAAGTCGTGTGCTCGATCAAAGGGAAGCGATTCCAGGCCAAGACCTCAACCAGAGAGATGTATGCCACCATTGATCAATTGTCGGACCGTCTCGACAGACAGATCAGGAAGTACAAAGAACGGCGGGTAGAGCACAAGGGACGAAAGAATAAGCAGTTGCCGGCTCCGGTCGCGACGACGGTTGATCTTGAGGACGTCAAGGTTGTGCGTCCCAAGATCGCCGTGTTGTCGCGAAAAGAGGCCAGAAATCGCCTGGAGTCCCTTCCGGGGTCGATGGTGCTGTTTACGTGCGCGGACTCGGGCAAGTTGCAGATCCTGCAACGATCGGAGAACGGTCACGTTGTCCTCATTGATCCCTAAAGGCGGGTCGGCATGCCAGGACTGAAGCTCGTGGTCATTACCGGTCTCTCGGGAGCAGGAAAGTCACATGCCCTGAAATGTTTTGAGGACGTGGGGTATTTTTGCATCGACAACCTGCCCCCCGCCTTGCTGCCGACCTTTGTTGAGCTGTGTCACCAGCAGGGCGATGAAATCAAGGAGGTGGCCCTCGGGATCGATATCCGTGAGCGGGTGTTCTTTGCAGACCTTATCGGCATCCTTCAGCGCATCAAAGACTTGGGTCACTCGGTGGAATTGTTATTTTTGGAAGCGCGCGATGCGGTGCTGGTGCGACGGTTTTCTGAATCACGCCGACCCCATCCTGTCCTGCCCGAGTTGCCCGTTCTGGAAGGCGTCCGTTTCGAGAGAGAGCGACTGGCTGAAATACGAGCGCATGCGGATCGAATCGTCGATACCTCCAACCTCAACGTCCATGACCTGCGCGATCTGCTGAGCCGGCATTTCAGTCAGGAGCAGTCGGGCCGGCGCCTCACCATCACGCTGATTACCTTCGGCTATAAATTCGGAGTGCCTTACGACATTGATCTCTTGTTCGACGTGCGCTTTCTGCGCAATCCGTATTTTGTCCCAGATCTCAATCCGCTCACTGGGGAAGATGCCCGCGTCCGCAGTTATGTGCTCGAGGATCCGGATGCGAAGAGCTTTCTTGATCGACTGGAGCAATTCTTTGCCTTTTTGATCCCTCTGTTTGAACGGGAGCGCCGCAGTTATCTGAACGTCGGGATCGGCTGCACGGGTGGACGCCACCGGTCCGTCGTCATTGCGAAACGATTGCAGGAAAGTTTTTCGGCGGCCGGTCATCATGTCACCCTCTCCCACCGCGATCTGACCAAGCAATAATCGCTCGTTGCTTTTCCCATCCGCTTCACGCCGGCCTCGGCCAGAAGCCGTGTGCTGATCCCACGCCCCAGCGATGTCTCGTGAACGTGTGTCCGTTTTCTTGACAGTGTGGGACCACGGACTATACTTAAGGGTAATAAATCAGAATCGCCAGTATTGAGGCCTTGTTTGTGCGTTTACTCCGTCGGCGGATGGCGGCAACTGAGCGCAAGAGACCGGTGCCTGTAGGGAAAACATAAAATGATTTGCGCTACGAACGATCTCATGTACAGTCTGAGGCACGTATGCTGAATTCACTGAAAAGCCTCGTCGATACGGATATTTTTTCGCTCCTGACTCCGAAACGACAGCTGGTCGGATTGGACATCGGGTCCAGCGGGATCAAGCTGGTGCAGCTGAAGGAGAACCGGGGACGCTATGTGCTTCAGAAGTTTGGCGTCAAGCCGCTGGAGCCTGAAGTGATTGTCGACGGAACGGTGATGGACGAAGGCCGGGTCGTCTCCGCTATCAAGGAACTGTTTGATGAATTGAATGTCAAGGTGAAGCAGGTGGCGGTGTCGATTTCAGGCCATGCCGTCATCATCAAGAAGATCAGTTTGCCTCCGATGCCGGATGACGAATTGGAGGGTCAGGTCAAGTTGGCGGCCGAGCAATACATTCCGTTTGATATCAATGAAGTGAACATCGACTTTCATGTGCTGCCTCCGTCGGAAGCTGAAGCCTCGGGTGAAGGCGAGATGTCCGTTATCCTCGTGGCTGCGAAGAAGGACAAGATCAATGAATTGACGGAATTGGTCAAAGGTGCGGGACTCTTGCCTCTGGTCATGGATGTGGACGCGTTTGCCATCGAAAACATGCATGCAATCAACTATCCGACGGCACAGGAAGAAACGACAGCCCTCGTGAACGTGGGGGCCAGCGTGATGAACATCAATATCATCGCGAAAGGCACGTCTCTGTTCACCCGCGACATTCCGATCGGGGGCAATCGCTACACCGAGTCCATTCAGCGCGAGCTGGGTCTGTCGTACGAAGAGGCCGAGGAACTCAAGAAGGGTGGGAAAGCGACCGGAAACAATCAAGCCGCCGCCGTGCAGACGGTGATCGAAAGCGTGAATGCGGAGGTGGCCTCTGAAATCGCCCGAACCATCGATTACTTCAAGTCCACCGTCACCGAAGGGGAGGTGCAGCAAGTTCTCTTGTGCGGAGGCGGCGCGCAGGTGGCCGGTCTCGTGAAGCAACTGCGGGATCGTATGCAGGCAGTCGTGGAGGTGGCGAATCCCTTTGCGGAGGTCGATACCTCCGGGAGCGATTTCGACCAGGCGACCTTGGCTGATATGGCGCCGATGGCGTCCGTCGGGGTGGGCTTGGCTCTAAGATCGGTAGGCGATCGATGATTCGCATTAACCTGTTGTCAACCGGCCCGAAAGGCCGTCAGGTCAAGCCGCAGTACGACGTCCGTGCGCAAGTGCTCCTGGCGGTGGGGTTGCTGGCTATCACCTTGAGCGCATGCTGGTGGTATTCGGCTTCCCTCGATGAAGAGATTTCGGCGCGCCAGACGGAAAAATCCGACAAAGAAAAGCAAGTGGCGCAGTTGAAAGAGCAAGTGAAGCAGGTGGCGGACTTCGAGCAGCGGAAAAAACAACTGGAAGATAAAAATCGAATCATCGACCAGCTGGAGAAGTCGCGGGTCGGACCAGTCAAGGTGATGGACCATGTGAGTCATAGTCTGGACCCGTTGAAGGTGTGGCTTGTTAGAGTCGGAGTGACGGGACAAAGCATCGACTTGGAAGGCCGCGCGCTCACCAACGATGACGTAGTCGAATTCGTCAACAACTTGCGTCGCACCGACTATTTTACGGACATCAATCTTCAGGAGAGCCGTGCTGCGGTCGAGAGCCAGATCAGCCTCTTTCAGTTCAAGCTGGGCTTTCGCATGAAAGGATAGCGAGCATGAAGTTGCCGGCACTGAATATCGAGGCTCTTCGAACCGTTCCGCTCATGCAGAAGGTCGCGTTGCTGGTCCTGGTTCTGGGCGGGATCGTCGTCATGTTTTACTACTATGTGGTGGAGCCGAAATCCTTGGAGATCGCAAGCCTTCAAGGTGAAATCGGCAAGCTTGATACGGAAATTCAGACGCTGACGATCAAAGTCAAGCACCTGGACGAGCTTATCGCTGCCAATAAGCAATTGGAAATCGAACTGGCGAAGAAAAAAGAGCGACTGCCTCCGGAGGAAGAAGCCGTCATGCTGTTGAAGCAGGTCTCCGATCTCGGGATCAAGCTTGGATTGGATATCAGATTGTGGAAGCCCGGCACGAAGAGCGAGGATGCCTCCAAGCTGTTCGTACGGCTGCCTGTAAACGTTGAAGTCACGGGGGGATATCATACGGCCGCGTTGTTTTTCGATCGCATCAATAGCCTCCCGAGGATCGTGACGGTATCTAATCTGAAGATGGGCTCACCGAAGACCGATAAGGGCCGCGTGGTGACCCAAACGATTTTCGATCTGATCGCCTATGCGGCGCCCCAGGATGTGAAGGTGGCTGCGGCGGCACCTGCTCCGGCTGGACGATAGGTATCACATGAATCTAGGCCTCCCAGTCAACCAAGGACGGATCCACGTGGACTATAGGAGTCGGATACGCAGTCTCACGGCCCTGCTGGGAATTCTTCTCGCGGGCATCAGCCCACCGGTTTGGGGTGATCCGGGTATGGCGCCTCCTTTGCGGCAGGACGCCGTGAGAGGACCTTCGCCTGCTGACTTGCCGAAAGAAGCGCTGACGGCGTCATTGGCTCCTCCCGTCCCCATCGCGGACTCGACTGAAATCGCGCCACCCGCGCCTCCATTCCAGGTCGGCGGGTATGATCCCGCTGGGCGACGCGATCCCTTCACGCCGGTGATAAGCCAACTCGCTCCAGGACAAACCGATCCTACCTTGCCTCCCTTACAGCGTGTCGGTTTAACCGATATGAATCTCATCGCCATCATCTGGGGGGCCTACGGATACACGGCGATGGTGCAAACTCCTGACGGGAATGGCTACACGGTTCGGAAAGGCACTCGGGTCGGACCCAACAGCGGCGTCGTGAGCGCCGTGACCGAAAAGGGCATCATCGTGCAGGAGCGGTTTACAGATGTCTATGGCAGAAAACAGGAGCGGGAGTACGTCAAGCTTCTTCATCCGAAAGAAGGCCTAGAATGAGACATTTATTGAGACACGCGACGACGACGTTTTGGATGCTTTCTGCCGTGACGGCAGCCAGCTTCCCCATGGCTGCGCCCTCGATGGGAGCGCCATCGGAGCTAACCACCGACGTCTCTCCATTTCCCGGCATCGATCATCCCGCTTCTGAAAGCGCGGTCCCGGCGGCACTTACAATCACGGGCATCGACGTTCGCAAGGATGCGAATGCCGTCACTGTGACCATCTCCGGGGATGGCACCATCGTCCACGAAGCGCTCAAACTCGGAGAGCGGCGTCTTGTGATCGATGTGGCACAGGTCTCGTCAGCGGTCCGCCGACCGACGTTGAACGTGGGCCACCGGCTTCTCAGACAAATTCGAATCGGAGACCATACGGACAAGGTGAGGGTCGTGTTCGACCTGGGCAGAGATGCAGACTATGTCGTGGAGCCTCGGGGAACGAGCCTCCTCGTCACAGTGAAAGAAGGCGCCGTTGCCGCAACATCCGCTTTAGATGACGTCCCAATGCCGCAGCCGGCGTCGGCGTCACGTGCCATCGGAGAACCCACCAAAATAAAGACGACGCAGGGCGGAGCACACGTTGTTGTTCACAGGGCTGTGCCGGCATTCCGGGTCCGTCCAATCCAGATGATGTCGGAGCCCGAATCAGTCGAAAAACATACGCCGAAAGATGATCTTGTGGTGGGCGAGACGCGGTATGTGGGCCGCCGAATCTCCTTGGACTTTCAGCAGGCCGATATCAGCAACGTCCTTCGGTTGATCGCCGAGGTGAGCGGCTTCAACATCGTGATCGGTGACGGCGTCAAGAGCAAGGTCACGATGAAGCTGGTCAGTGTGCCCTGGGACCAGGCGCTGGACATGATTCTCAAGATGAACGGTCTCGGGAAGATCAAGCAAGGAAACATACTGTGGATCGATAGTTTGGCCAACATCGCCAAGCAGGAAGATGAAGAGGCGAGAGCCAAGGACGCCAAGGTGAAGGCGGAAGATCTCGTCGATCGCGTTTTCTACATCCGGAATCTCCAGGCGACCGAGCTGATGACAGCGCTGCGGCAGAATCTCAGCCCGCGCGGCCTGATGCAGATCAGCCAAGGCACCAATGCCTTGGTAGTGAGAGATACCGAAACCAAGATGGCCGTGCTCAAACAACTCATCGAAGGATTAGATCTTGAGGTGCCGCAAGTCCAGATCGAGGCGCGCATCGTCCAAGCCGATACCGTATATGCGCGAGGCTTAGGCGTGCAGTGGGGTCTTAAAAACAACGATTTCGGCGCAAATTCGTTTTCCATGGTGGGAGGACTCACGGGACCGTTCGCCCCAGTGGCAGGAACCGGGGCCACGCAGATTCCACGAGACTTTCTCGTGAATCTACCCGCTCAGGTGGCGGGGCTCCCTTCGGTGCCATCCATCGGGTACACATTCGGGAAACTCGCAGACGGGTTTGGCTTGGATATGAGACTTTCAGCCGGCGAATTGCTGGGCTTGGCGAAAGTCATTGCTGCCCCCAAAATCACGACACTCGACAAACGGGAAGCGAAGATTTCGCAGGGCGAATCGATTCCCTTCCAAACCACGTCACTACAAGGCACCCAGACGACGTTCGTCGATGCGAATTTAGAATTGAACGTGACGCCTCAAATCACCTCGCGTGATCCAAAGGAGATCGGTAAACAGATTCTGATGAAAGTCCGCGCCACGCGCAACGCGGTGGGGGCAAGAAGCAATCCGGCCGGCCCGAGCATCGATCGGCGGGAAGCGAATACGCAGGTCATCGTACGAGACGGCGAGACCATGGTGATCGGCGGCGTGTTTATCGATACGCAAAACAACAACGTCCAGGGCGTGCCGTACCTTTCTCGGGTTCCCGTCCTAGGATGGTTATTTAAGAACAAGTCCGAAAGCGTCTCGAAACAAGAACTGTTGATCTTCCTCACTCCCTCCATCGTCAAAGCCTAGAAGAGTACCTGCAGTCCCTGTACTCGGGACTGCAGGCCGCTGCCCC